>Ga0209698_10001703_pt1 | contig 25361 bp, 17 predicted proteins | sample LitLauG_LLR_2012_FD_187203 | JGI IMG/M metagenome (GOLD analysis project Ga0209698, IMG submission 187203) | Freshwater sediment microbial communities from Pennsylvania, USA - Little Laurel Run_MetaG_LLR_2012 (SPAdes) (version 2) | ecosystem: Environmental > Aquatic > Freshwater > Creek >... | reverse complement strand
ATCGCCGCACCATATCGATATCGATGACGAATCGTCCAAGTCGAGCGAAGTGCCGCTGGCCATAGTCGGCATCGTGCCCTGCAAGGTCACTGCCGAAAACGGCCCCATCGCCCGCGGCGACCTGCTAGTCACCTCTTCACTGCCAGGCTATGCCATGAAGGGGACCGACCGCCGCCGTCTGGTGGGAGCGGTTGTGGGCAAGGCGCTCGAACCACTGCCCGCCGGCAAAGGTGTAATCGAGGTCTTAGTTACGTTGCAATAACACCAAGAACGCGACCGGGAAGTCGGTAGCACTGTTACATCGTTATGGCTTCTAAATCTTTCTTGCGAGAGGAAATACCATGAAACACTTTGTCACGCTTATGCTTTTGATGTTGGGCGTGGGCCTTTTGGCCAGCGGACAGGCGGTGCCATCACAAACCGCCAACGTCCAGATGGGTAGCAATGGCGGCAGCAGCGGCAACACCATTAAAGTTCAGTACAAGGTCAACGGTCAGGGAGTGAACCAGAGCTGGGATGGATACATTCAGTTTGACCTCAGTGTTTTCCCGGCACTGACTCCTGCGCAAATTCAGAAAGCTACTCTGGTTCTTTATGTGGAGAACGGAGGCAATCCCGGAACCATTTCCGTCTGCCAAGTGGCGGCTGCCTGGTCCTCCTCCACCATAACCGGGAATAACGCACCCGGCTGCGTGGCCGGCACTTCTCAGAACATCACCGTAACCGCGGCACAACTCCAAAACGGCAGTTTCATTGACCTGGACATTTCGTCGATCGTGCAGAGTTGGTACAGCGGCAGCGGCAACTTTGGGATCATGCTGAGCCCAGTTTCACCCGGGGTCAATGTCCAATTCGACTTGCTGCAAGCCAGCAATGGCTATCCGCCTGCGTTGGACCTTGTGCTGCAAAGCCAGGGTCCGCAAGGGCCGATGGGGCCGCAGGGTCCTCAGGGTTCCCAAGGTCCTCAAGGTCCGCAGGGATTCCAAGGACCGCAAGGTCCACAGGGTCCGCCGGGACCTGCCGGCAGCGGTCACACCTATGTGTCGAACCCAAATTCCCATGAGCTCGGAAATAACGGTTTTGAGGTCGTCGGCCTCAGCGGCCTTCCGGGAGGCAACTACATCATCTGGTCGCCCGTGGACATCGTCGGCGACACTTCGCCTGGACTAGGCGCGACTTGCGATTGGGTGATCAATGGCGACTCGGCTCACCCCGTCGGTCCCAATAGCTACACGGCGATCTATGATGGTGCCGTTGACAGCAGTTTCGGAAGGATGCCCATGATGGGATTCGTAACGCTTCCGAACGCCACGAACAACTCGATCATCGTCTTCTGCGCGTCCTACACTCCCACAGCGATAGCCAGCGGGCAAATGATCGCACTGTTGGTAGGGGCCGTGAACTAGCCAGACGGTTCCCACTCATCGCGTTCTTTGTGTTCTTTGGGATGAGTGGGATGCCGGCGACAACGGATACGCCGATTTTGGGTGAACAGCGGTTTTACCGCTTCGATAAGTGGCTTTTTCCCGAAGCTGGCCCGGAATTCGCAAGAATCCCGGGCATTTTTGCGTGTAGGGCGGACACTCTTGTCCGCCACTCATGCCTTTGCCTCTGACCTATTCCGCCAGCCCCACCCGCCCCAGAAGATCCTGAAACCGCGGGTCGCCGCGCAGCGGGTCGTACATGGGGTCCACCTTGAGCCCGGTCAGACCATTGCAATGTTGCACATAGGCCTTTTCCAGCCAGAGGATGGCCTGATCGTTTTTTCCCATCCCGACATAGGCTGGAACAATCACCATCGGATCCATCGCTTGTCTCCGGTTCAAATCGAGCAGCTTCGCCAGTTCTTGCCCTGCTTTTTCCGGTTGCCCGGCGCGTCCATGGGTGTAGGCCAAGTTGGACAAGCGCCAGCGATCGGTGTCCGGGACTCGCTTCTCAATGTCCGCCTCTGCCTCCGCAAACATTCCTTTCTGCACGTAGGGCGCAAAAATCATCAATGCGCGCGTGTACCCTGGATCCATTTCGCGAACCGTCGTGAACTGAGCGATGGCCCGGTCGTAGCGCCGCGAGTAATAGAGAATTGCTCCATTATCGGCCGCGATGATCAGCGAAAGCGGGTCCAATTGACGTGCCCGCTCACTTTCGCGAAACGCCTCATCGAACCGGCCGCGCCACGCCAGGTGCTCGGCATACCAATGATGGCCGGTGGCATAGTTAGGGTTTAATTCAATGGCTCTTTTGAATTCCTTTTCCGCCGTCTGCCAATCGTAGTCATAGTTTTGGACAATCAAAGCCAACGCTGCGTGCGCCGCCGGCAGGTTGTCATCAAGCCGCAGAGCCCGCAGAGCCGCCGCGCGTGCCTTGGGCGCGAACTCGCTGGGGGGAGTTCCTCGATAAGTCCCGTTTAAAGTATAGGCACCGGCTAGCCCGGCATAAGCGCGCGCATCGTTGGGATTTTTGGCCGTGGCTTGTTCAAAATAATCGATTGCCTGCTCAAATCCCTCGACCGTTCTTTTGTTCCAGAAGAATTCTCCCTTCAGGTAAAGGTTATAGGCTTCGAGAGCTTCGGGAGAAAGTGTCGGCTGAGTAACCGGCGCGACCGGCTTGTGCTCCCCAAACGCTGTCTGGATCTCACCGGAAATTTCTTTCGCGATTTCGCTCTGCACCACCAGCAAATCCTTGGCATCACGGTCATAGTCGCGCGCCCACAGGTGGGTCTGGTCCCTCATTTGAATGAGCTGAGCGGTGATTCGTACCTTATCGGCATCGCGCCTTACGCTGCCCTCCAACACGTACTGCACTCCCAGCTCCTGGGCAATCTGCGGCAGCGGCTTCGTACTATGCTTGTAGTGCATCACGGAAGTCCGCGCGATCACGCCCATGTCACCGGGATCAAGGCTTCCCAACTGCGTGATCATCTCCTCCGTCATGCCGTCGCTGAAGTATTCCTGGCCTGGATCTCCGGTAAGGTTTTCGAAGGGTAGAACGGCCAGCATGGTTCGTCCGCCGGACTGCGCAGTCCGGACTGGGAGTTCGAACCATCGCAGGTAAATAGCCGAGGCCGCGATCAGGACGATTACGGCCGCAAGAATCGCGATCCCAAGCACCCGCTGTGATCGCCGTGAAAACCAACCAGCCGAATCCTCCCAGCCCGGAGAGTCGGGCGCCGCCGGTACCCGCCCCGGACCCGCCTCCGAACCGGCGGCCAGAGAAGCGAGGTGGGACGAATCAAGGAGCTGACTTTTGACGACCGGTGTTTCAACGACCGGCGCGATAAAACGATACCCCTTTCCGGTAATGGTTTGAACAAAGCGAGGTTGGTCGGGATCGTCTTTAAGGACTTGCCGGATCTTCCGGATCGCGCCGTTGACGGCATTGTCCGTGTCGAGGAAGGTGTCCTTTCCCCAGATTTTCTCCACAATTTGTTCGCGGCTTACCAACTCTCCCCGGTTCTGCACCAGGAAGAGGAGAGCTTCCATGGGGATTCGTTCCAGCTTGACCAACCGGCCGGAGCGGCACAGTTGGCCGGCAGCTAAATTGAGTTCGAAGTCATCCCCGAATTTGAGCAATCTTGGACTCTCGCTGGCCCCAACAACATAGTCTCTCGCCAACAATCACCCTGGCATTTTACCCCGGTTTTCAAATTTTGTAGCATCTCGATTGTTTTCATTGGGTTACTGGTACAGGAAAAACAAGATGTTCTACAGGCAACCGCTATGGCCTGTAGAAGGCTAACTCGGGCATGATGCCCGCCGTCTGTGACATCGGCTGTTTACGGCAGGCAATTGGACGGTGCAACCGTACACCCCATGCGCGCTGATATCGACCACCTAACCTAAGGAGCTAAACTTTATGATCAGGATCCCAACTACCGCCGCGGCGTGGATTTCGATGGCTGGGGGTTTCCGACGCTTTGCGCTGGGCGCGCTGGCGTTGACCCTGATCGTCCTCAGCGCCGCGTTACCGAGCCTGGCCACGACCTTCACGGTGACCGACACTTCCGATAACCCTGGCGACACGGGCTCATTGCGCCATGCGGTCAACAACGCGACGAACGGCGACACCATTACTTTCAGCCTCGCTTATCCGGCCACCATTACGCTCGATTGCGCCGATAATGGCCCGCTTGCCATCACCCAGGGCTTTACCATCAGCGGACCGGGCGCAGCCAAGCTGGCCATCAGCGGGGCCAACGCATGTACGGTGTTCACGGCTAGCTCTGAGCTTACGGCGACCATCTCGGGGGTGACAATTGAGAACGGGTTCGCCTCCGGCTTCGGCGACGGCGGCGGCATCGAAAACAATGGAACGCTGACGGTCAGCAACTGCACGTTGTCTGGCAACTCCGCCAACGACGGCGGCGGCATCTACAACATTGGCGAGATGACGGTGAACAACAGCACCCTGTCGGGCAACTCCACGCCCGGCGGTGGTGACGGCGGCGGCATCTACAACACTGACATTATGACGCTGACCAACAGCACCATCTCGGGCAACTCAACCGGCGATGGCGGTGACGGCGGCGGCATCTACAACGAGGATGATCTCACTGTGATCAACAGCACGTTCTCGGGTAACTCCGCAAACGGCACCGGCGACGGCGGCGCCATCTACAATGACAGCAATCTCACGATGAGCTACAGCACCCTGTCGGGCAACTCCGCAAGCGGGGGCGGGAGCGGCGGCGGCATCTACAATGAAGGGACCCTGACCCTAAAGAGCACGCTCCTGGCTAGCGAGTCCGGCGGGAACTGCTCCCTTGGAAGCGGCAATGTAACCTCCGACGGCTACAACCTCTCTGACGACAACACTTGCACCTTCCTGACCGCGACTGGCGACCAGAGCGACGTCACCAACGCCGCGACCTTCCTGGGCCCCTTACAGAATAACGGCGGCCCCACGAATACGATTGCGTTGCTTACTGGCAGCACGGCCATCGACAAAATTCCGGCCAAGTCCTGCACCGACGCCATGGGAAATGCGGTCACGGCCGACCAGCGCGGCGTCACGCGTCCGCAGGGCGCAAGTTGCGATATTGGCGCCTTTGAACTTACGCAGGGGGCAGGATTCGTCCTGACGACAGCGGCCAATCCGTCGAAGGAAGGCAAAGTCAGCCCAGCATCGGGGATGTCCTATCCACCCGGCACCGTGGTGGCGTTGAAGGCCACGGCGAAGGCGGGCTACGCCTTCATCAGCTGGACGGGCAACGTGGCGAACCCCAACAGCGCCAAGACCACCATCACGATGATTGCGCCGGAGAGCGTTACGGCCAACTTCGGGCCCGCGGGGAATGTAACCATTAACACCAGTCCGCAAGGGCTGGAGTTTTCAGCGGACGGCACGACCTACAGGAGCCCGATTACCTTCACGTTTGTGGTCGGCACCATGCACAGCGTGGCGACGGTCTCGCCGCAGTCACCGCTTGGATTCGGGCAGTACGTGTTCGCGAACTGGTCGGATGGGGGAGCGATAAGTCACACCATCACGGTTTCGGCAGGTACGGAAATCTATACGGCAAACTTCGTGCCGACGCAGCTGACGGTTTTACCGGAGCTCCTGAGCTTCGGCAACGTCGCTCTAGGTAACTCTGCGACGCAAGTCGTCGCGCTGGCTAATAACACTGGACAGGCCGTGACGGTGGGGCCGCTTACGATCTCGGCCAGTATGGGAGATCCGTCGCAGTTTACCGTCAGCTCGGGATGTCCGGCGTTGTTGCAAAATTTGGCTAGTTGCGCGATTGGAGTGACGTTCGCTCCGGATGCGATCGGCAAAGACGCAGCCACGCTCAACATTGCGGACAGCGATACGGGCAGTCCGCTTGAAGTGACGATTTCGGCGGCGGGGACTAAGGCGGCGGGAGTTAGGAAATTGAGGATCAAGAAATGACGGTTGGCGGGACGCAAGACTCCGTTTCGCGGTACCGCTGGCGAGAACAAAGCGTCTGGCAGAAACGGGGGCCTCGCCCCTATTTCACTTCAAAATTTCTCGGATCCAGGCCCATGTTGTTCGTGATTTGGTCTTCCTTCAAGTCCCATTCGGACACCGAGGTGCTACCGTTTGGTAGCTCCCGCGTGAACTGAAGGTTCCAATGCGTTGGCAGAGTGAGGCGATCGACTGTCTTGAAATCACTGAACCGTTCTTCCAGAGTCGTGCGCTCAGGTAGAAGCTTCGACGTCTCCGTGATGGTGGCACCGACGTTGTTGGCGACCGAGATCGAATAGACGGTCTTCACGTGACGGAAGGTGTCCGGCTCGAAGAACAGATTGATCACCGCCTCCGCGTGCTTCGCGGGTTCATAGCGCACTTGGTAGAGTTGGCGGCCGTCCACTTTCTTCAGGCCCTCGACGATCAGCTTCGCCTTGCGGTCGCCCATATCCAGGAGCGGCCATGCGGTGGAGAGAACGCCGCCCAGCAGTCCGTCTCGCAATATCACGTCCTGAGTCGAGATAAAACTAGCAAAAGGGGACCGGGTTTGATTGGCGTTGGCAAAAGCCACTCCGACCGCGTTTCCGTTGAAGGCGATACTCTCTCCACGATAGTCGATATAGGGAAGCTTGAGCAGGAAACGAAGCTTATGACCTTCACTCACGAGCCCCGTCTTCCCCTCGGCCTTGCCACCTCCACCGACCAGAATTCGATATGCCGCCGTCCCTTGAACTACTCGATCCTTTACAACCGCCCGCGCCTCTGCGGAACCGATGGAATCGAGGTGACGCGCTACCAGTTCCTCGGGTTTCGGGACTGAGTCGCCCGCATACACCGGGATTTCGGGCCAACTTGCCAACACGAGAAGAGTCACAAAAATCGTCGAAGTAATGCGCGAGTGCATGATCGCTTCTCTCTGAAAAGCCAAGCTGAATTGCAGATCCTAAAAAGACTAACCGCCTGCGGTGTTCTCCGCAGGCGGTCAGTATAGTCTCGAAATGGCCTAGAAGTTCAACTTCAATGCCACCTGCATCTGCCGCGCCGAAGTGGTGGCATCGGGGCGGCTCACCGTGGCGCTGATCAGCCCGAAGGTTGAGTCAGTTAGCAGGTTGTCGGGTTGCTGGAAGTGCGGATGGTTGAAGATGTTGTAGCACTCGAAGCGGAATTCGAGATTGACCCGCTCGGTCAATTTCGTCTTCTTGGAGAAGTCCATATCGAAGTTCACGTATCCCGGTCCGTAAAAGTGGTTGCGGCCAATATTGCCCGGCCCGCCGAAGTTTGGGATCGCAAACGCCGCCGGGTTTCTAAAGTACGTCCTTAAACCAGGCTGGTTATCATTTGAACCCGCGGCAAACGGATCTCCCACCTGGTCACACCAAGCGGCAATGCCCGTTCTCTGGGTGTCTACGGGACAGCGAATTTCGAAAGGAAATCCGGTCTGGGCCGTGGTAATCCCCGAGAACTGCATGCCCTCGAAGATTCGCCCCAACCCGCCCGTGTTGAGGTAACCCTTGCCGCGCCCCAGAGGGACCTCCCACAGATAGTTGATCACCGCAATGTGGCGGACGTCGTTATCCGAGTTTCCGCGGTCCTGGGCGAGATTACGGGAATCACGAGGGAAAGTGCGATTGCCTTGCGCCGGAGCAAGCGGATCGGAGGAGTCGTCTATCGCGTGCGCCCAAGTGTAGGAACCCTGCAACTGCAATCCGTGGCTCAGGCGGTGGGTGACCTTCATCTGCAGCGAGTTGTAGATCGAGTTGCCGACGGATTGCTGATAGAAAGGCTGAACCAGTGCGTTATTTGCCACGGCGTTGAACGGCAGAATACCGTACACGTCCTTCCCTTCGTACAACAAGATACCACTCACGTCTGCTGGCGTGCATCCATACGGGTTGGGTTGTGGAGTGCAATCGGCGACTAACTTGGCCACCAGGGTGGGATCAGGTGGGTTCCCATCCCGTTGGCGGTAAATGTGATGGCCCTCGGAAGCAACATAGCTCAGGTCAAGTGTGTTGTTGCCGGGAAGTTCACGCTGGATGCCGAAGTTCCAATTGTTGCTCGCCGAGTTACGAAAGTGGGTATCGAAAAGCACTGGTGCGAGATGCGAACCATCTGGGATAACTGCGGAAGGGGTCGTGTCCGGCACGGTAGGGGGAAGAAAACCGCTGCCGGGGAAGAAGAAATCGTTACCGAAGAAATGGTTGAGTGTGTCGAAAGGATTATTGATGTAGTCTTGCTCAAAGGGTGGATTGCCACGCGCGTTGCCGAAGAGATTACCGAATACGCGATCGTGGAAGATGCCGAACGCGCCGCGAATAGCCGTCCTCCCGTCCTTGAATGGATCCCAGGAGAATCCGACCCGTGGCTCGATGTTGGAGTAGTCCTGATTGTAGAGCTTCTTGCCCGTGCCGGGGCCGACGATACTCATCACCACCGGCTGCCCCGCTTGGAACGAGCCTGGATCCGCCAGCAGATTCGATAAGTTACCGCCTTCTTCGTACGGAACACCGTCCAACTGGTAGCGCAATCCCAGGGTAAGAGTGAGGTTGGGTCGTACTTTCCACGTGTCCTGTCCGAACCAGTCGTATTCATGTTGCCGGAAGTGCTTGTTGTCTGTCCCTTGCCGGGCCGCCGCCTTATTGAAGTACTCCCCGGCGAAGTCGTTCCCCATGAAACCGTAAAGCGCGATCGCAGAGTTTTCGAGGTTGAGCGAATCGTTAGCCGGGGGATTGATCAGGCTTATCCCGGTTGAGGTAATAAACGTGCTCGCACTAAGCTCACGACGGGAAAAGAAACTGTTCTGCCCTTGTTCGCCGATGTTGCGGAAATCACCGCCAAACTTAAACGTATTTTTCCCATGGACCCAACTGACATTGTCGGTGTAGCTGGTAGTCCCCGTTTTGCGAAATTGCCCGTCCGATGCCAGTGCGTTACAACCGAAATTGGTGAAGGGAGCGTCAAAAAGGTAGTCAATGCCATTCCCAAAAGCATCCTTCGGACTCACGCTGTCCAAAACGTTGGTTCCCGTGCAGCCGAAAAACGCATAGATATGGTTCCAGCCAAAACTAAGACTGTTGATCAGGTTCGGCCTGAAGGTCGACGTGAGGTTAGCGGACAGACCCTGATTGATGGTCTTTGAGTCCACCCCGCCTACGTTCCCGGGCAGAATGTCGGCGTGGAACGGGTTGGGATCAAAGAAATGGTCATAGCCGTAGCGCAGGCTGAGTGACTCTCGATCGGTTATGCGGTGGTCGATCTTGGCCACGGTGTTGTAGCTGTTCTGCGCCGATCCACTGGGGAAGAAGGCAAACCCGCTCAGGCCATCAGCAGATTGAGCAGGAGTTGGATAGAGGGCAAAGATCTTTTGCATAGTCGGATCCAACGGAGTGCCGAAGCCATTGTTGGCGCCGTTTTGAGTCAAATCTATCGGGACCGTTTGACCACCGTTTGTGTAATTGAATTTTCCAGTCTTGAATGCCGCAGTGGGTGCTACCACGGAGTTGGTGAGCGTCGTACGAAAACGGTCAAACTCCTCATTGAAGAAGAAGAACGTCTTGTTCTTGCGAATTGGTCCACCAATGGAATAGCCGAACTGATTCCGAACGTAGGGGTTCATCCTGCTCGGGGCCGGATTAAACCAGTCGCGGGCTCCGCCGAAACTGTTCCAGCGGCCGAATTCATAAACGCCACCGTGGAACATGTTGGTTCCGCTCTTGGTGACCACGTCAATGATGGCGCCGGTATTCCGTCCGTATTCGGCATTGAAATTGTTGGTGATGACGCGAAATTCCTCGGTTGAATCCGGGTTGGCACCCAGAACACCGTCAGGAATCCCGGGTACGGAGGTGTCGTTGTTATCGACGCCATCAAGCAGGAAGTTGTTGTTCCGTTCCCGCGAACCATTGACCGTAAAGCCGCCCAACGCATTCGTCTGCGCCGTACCTGGCGACAACAAAACCAAGCTGTATGGATCGCGGACAATTAGAGGCAGATCCTTCATCTGCCGCGCGTCGACCACATTGCTGACCTGCGCGGACTCGAGGTCAACGGGAGGCAAACTCGCCGCGCTCACATTCACCTCCTCCGACGCGGCACCGGGTTTGAGCGTCACGTTGGCGGTCAGAACCTGGTCTACCGTCAGGGTAATCTCGGACAGCCGAAAATTTGCAAAGCTCTGTTTTTTCACTTCGAGCTGGTATTTACCGGCCGGAAGATTGGTTGCCGAGTAGAGGCCCGTATCCCCAGAAATCGTCGTGCGAACCGCCCCGGTTTCCGTATTTTGAACCGTAATTTCCGCTCCTGGCACCACTGCACCCGTGCTGTCGGCGACAGTGCCTGTGATCGAGGCGGTCTGCGCCCCTGCGGCGCACACCAGAACCATTGTCAAGCTGGCAGCCACAGCGAACAATCCAAGATTTCGCGTCATAGTCACCCCTTCGCTTTCCGTCGGACGTTCCCAAGGCCCGGCGTAAACGACCCAACTGGTGCAATCTGGGTGCCCTCAGGCGGAGTCATATGTGGCTCCTCGCAATTTATTGATTCTGCTGTAGGTTAAAGGACGGTAGCTGCACTAGAGTGCAACGCCTCCAGGCGGGAATGTATGGTTTCCAGAAGCCCAGATTCCCGAATTGCGTATCTTCACGATCTAGACACTCTGCCGCCCCCAGATCTCGGACGCCCACCCGCCCGCGACGCTGGTTTTCCTGAGAACTGACAGCAACAGCTAAGAGCTAGATCGGAGTCGATCCCTTGAACAGCCAGATCAAGTCAATGATCAGGATAATCACCACCATCAACTCCAGCACAAACGCGCGGCTCTGGTGGAATTGGTCGACCATGAAGCGGTAAAGCTCTTCGGCAGTATGGACTTTCTGATTGACCAGGTCTTTGTAGTCGGTGACTCCGATCTTCGACGCGGCTACTTTGTACAGGCGAGCGGAGAACATGTCGCTCAGGAACTTGATGGCGTTGTCGGCGCGCTCGGTCAGTTCGTCCACATCGAGCAGAACGGTATGCAATCGGCTGGCGCGTTTCGCGGTGCGCCAGCGGGCCCAGATGCCCATCGAGCCGTGGTCCATGAATTCGTAGACACTCTGCAGTTCGCGCGTCAGCAGTTCGTCGTAGTGGCGGAATTCCAGGAGCTGCGAGTTGGCGTATTCGAGCAGTTGAATCACCGTCTCCGCGCCTGCCGTCGAGTCGTACAGGAACGCCCCGTTCCAGCTGATCACGGCCAAATCGTTCGGATAGTAAGAAATCTTCGACTGCATGATCTCCTGCTGCTCGCCGTCGGAAAGCGGAACATTCTCGCCGCGCACAATCTGCGCGATGCGTCCACCCTGGGTCGCAAGCAGTTCCGCCGCAGTCGGATTGCCTGCAATGTCGCGCACGTGGAAGACGAAATAATCTTCATGCAGCCAGCTGTCGTAAAGCTTGACCAGAGCCGGACGAGCGCGCTCGATTTTCTGCTGAACGATCTTCTGCGCGAAGCTGGTAAAGTCGGTGTCCCAAACCCAGCGGCTGGCCAGGCGCACCAGGGTGTCCCAGTCGCCGGAAAAGGGCAGCTCAAAGACGACGCTGAGCACGCCGTAATCGTAGTACTTGATCTGCACGTCCAGGCGTTCACCGCTTTCGAGGATCAGTGGCTCAACCTGCTCGACTACCGGAGGCCGCTGGAAGCGGACGTATCCAGGAGCAGGATGCTTGAAGCTGGCGTCCTGGCGGCGGGCTCCGAAGATGTCGCGCAGGGCGTCGAGCCGGATCTCTTCACAGACGTCGAACTGGATCAGCACCAAGACCGAACCTTGCAGGGACTTGCTCTGCGGGATGACTGGGGATTGGGCCGTCGTTGGGGCTAGGGTCGAGATCGCGGATTCCATAGGGTCCAGCTTTCTTATTGCTTGCGGCGCAGACGACGCGGTCGAGGTACGGATTGGGACCGAAAGCCGCTAAAGGCAAGGCCTGCCGTCTTTGTCTTTGCCTCTGTCTCTGTCTATTGTCCCAGAAAGCGGGCGGGATGGGCAGGGGGTCGATAACTTGTTATTTATCAATAGGTTGCCAAGCAGGTTGCGGCTTGGAGCGGCCGCGTGGAGATGTTTCATCATGGCCATCCAAAAGGGCCACACGACCGCACCGACCGCGCACGCGGTCACCACAACGTCGAGCCTCACGCGCCGCACCACGACGTCCTGCATCGCGACGGCCAGGGCCACCGTGAGGAAGGTGAACGCTTCCAGATAGTAATAGTAATGAGACCAGTGAGGCACGACCGCCCACTGCATTTCGTGAGCGATGTAGAGCGCGGGCAGCAGGGGTTTCCGGCGCCAGAGCAGAACTATGATGGCCGCCAGCCCCAGGATTTCGATTACGGGATTCGCGATCAGTTCCATAGGCGCTTGCTGCAGGTCGAGGGTGACGATCCATGTCCACCAGGGTTCACCGGGACGCGGGTCGGTGGTGGCGTGCCGGTGGAATTGAAGAATGTAAATGTTGGCCGCGATCAGGTATTGCGCGCTGCGGTGCTCGCGGAGCAGGAGCGGAATCCAGCTGCCTACATACACCGCGATTGCGCTGCCGGTCATCAGCGCCAGGTTTTTGACAGCGGGCCGGTAGTAAACCAGCGCGTAGGCCGCGCACACCGCGAGACCGACCACGCCGCACCAGCGCGAAGCGATGGAGAGGCCAAACAGCGCGCCACTGCAGACGAACCAGCGCGCGGAACTCCGCTCGGCCGCCAACACGAAAACCCAGACGGCTGCCACCTCGAAGGCCAATTCAAAGATGGACAACATGGCCATGCGGCTCATCACATACCAGAAGCCGTTCACCACGATCAGACACCACGCGATGTGCGCGGTATGCAGGCTTCGCGACAACCGCAGAGTCAGCCCGAAGGCGGAGACCGCGACCATCGCGCCGGCGATGGCGGAGGGGAGTCTCCACCCCAGTGCCCGGTCGCCCAGCAGGGTGATCGACAGAGCCATCAGGTACTTGGCCAACGGAGGATGTTCCGGGTTCATGGATGGCGTGCCCGCGATGAAGTTGCGTGCCGCGCCAATGTACGAAAACTCGTCGAACGTAAACGACGGGTTGGCCGCGATCCCGGCTCCGAGGATGGCGAGACTCGCGAAGAATACGATCGCGTATTGTTTCAGAGCTGCGCCTTGCTTTTCCATGGGTTCGGCTGCCGCGTGCATAGGTTCCACCTAGCGTCGTCGGGCGAGCGCAAAGAGGAGGGCCGCGCCCGCCGCAACGCCGGCGACGGCCAGCCCGGTGCGCTTCATGTTCTTCTCAATCGCCGCTTGATGCGGACGCACCCAGGCATCTTCCGGATAATGCTGTGGCGCCGGGTCGAACATTGGGTAGCCTTCTGGAGTTTCGGTGGCTTCGCGAAGGGCCATCTGCAGAACTTCGGCGAGATGCAGGGCGTGGCGGTCGGTTTCCTGGGCAATCTGCTCGCGGCAACTAAAGCCGTCGGCCACGATAAGCCAGTCGGTCGGAGCCTGGCGGACGGCGGGCAGAAGCTCTAATTCGCCTATGGCTTTTGAAACGCCGTACTTTTCCTTTTCGAATCCAAACGCACCGGCCATGCCGCAGCAGCCGGGAGCGGGAGCGGTGAAGTCAACGCCCATGCGGCGCAGCACGGCTTCCTCGGCCGTCATCTTCATGATGGCCTTATGATGGCAGTGGCCGTGGATGAGCGCCCGGCGCACGAGTTTGGGAAGCGGGAAGGCATCATTATTGGCGCGCTGCTCGAGAAATTCGCTGAGCAAAAAGACTTGCTTCGAGAGGGCTTGGGCGCGTTCGTCATTGGGGAAAAGATTCGTGAGTTCGTCGCGGAAAACGGCGGCGCAGCTTGGCTCAAGGACAACGATGGGTGTTGCGGCCTCGATCTCGGGGAGTAGTTCGTCCATGATCTGGAGGAGCAGGTCCTTGGCGCGGTCGAGCATGCCTACGTCGTAGAGCGGGCGGCCGCAGCAGAGGTGAGCTCGCGGCACGGCGACCTCGAAGCCGGCGGCCTCTAGGACCTCGACGGCAGCTTTGGCTGTGGCGGGGAGGAAGTGGTTGTTGAAGGTATCAGCCCACAGGAGAACGGGGCTCGCTCCGCGGAGTTGCGCTCCGTGGGACGGACGAATGCGTCCGTCCCTACGTGGGTTTTGCCGCTCCCACCAATCTTTAAACGTCTGCGGTGCAAAGGCTGGAATGCGGCGCTGGGCGGCGACTCCGCCTGCCAGTTTGGCGAGATCGCGCAGGCCGGGTAGTTGGGTTGCAAGATTCACCAGGCCCGGCACGTGCGAGGCGGCTCTAAGCCATAGGTCAATCCTCGAAAGCGCCAGCGCATTCAGCGGACGGCGATTGGTTTCGTAGTAGTGCGACAGGAATTCCGCCTTGTAAGTCGCGACATCTACGCCCACCGGGCAATCGCTCTTGCAGCCTTTGCAGGCGAGGCAAAGATCGAGCGAGTCTTTCACGGCTTCGCTCTGCCAGCCGTCTTTGATGAAGTCGCCTTTGGTCATCTCCCAAAGAAGGTGAGCGCGGCCGCGGGTGGAGTGCTCTTCTTCGCGGGTGACGCGATAGCTCGGGCACATGACTCCGCCGGAATCGTGACGGCACTTGCCTACTCCTACGCAGCGCAGGGTGGCCGCGGCGAGGCTGCCGTAGTCGTCGGGAAACTTGAAATGCGTCTGCGGCTGCCAGGGATCGTAGCCCGCGCCGAGGCGGAGATTTTCGTCGAGTCGATAGGGATCGATGAGCTTGCCCGGGTTCATCTTCCAGTCTGGGTCCCAGAGCGATTTGAAGTCGCGGAAGGCCTGCATCAGTTCGGGGCCGAACATTTTGGGAAGGAGTTCGCCGCGGGATTGGCCGTCTCCGTGTTCGCCGGAAATCGAGCCACCGTAGCGGACCACGAGATCGGCGGCGTCTTCCATGAACTGGCGGAACTTGCGGATGCCCTCGGCGGATTCGAGGTCGTAGTCCATGCGAGTATGCACGCAGGCGTGGCCGAAGTGTCCGTAGAACGAGCCGTCGTAGTGATGATCCTGCATCAGCTTGCGCAGATCGCGGAGGTAGGCGCCTAGTTTCTCGGGCGCGACGGCGGAATCTTCGAAGCCCTCCCAGCGCAGCGGTTCGCCGGGGACGTGTGCGGTTACACCGAGGCTGGATTCACGGACGTCCCAGATGCGGCGCGCCTGGCGTGCGTCGGTGAACAGGCGCATATTGGGCGGGGCGGCCGAGCGATCTAGCGTCTCCATCAGGTTGCGCGCCTGCGACTCGGCTTCGGCGGCGGTGTTGGCGCCGAATTCCACCATCAGCCAGCCGCAACCTTCGGGCAGCATGGCGATGGCATCCAGGTTGATGCCCTTGCGGCGGCTGGCGTTGACCACGATGTCGTCAAAGCCCTCGAGGCCGATGGGGCGATGCTCCATGATCTGCGGAACGTAGTCGGCGCAGATGTAAACGTCGGGCCATCCGATAACCAGCAGCACGCGCTCCGGCGGACTTTGGACCAAGCGGCAGGTGGCTTCGAGAATCGTGACGCAGGTTCCTTCGGAGCCGACGAGCGCACGCGCTATGTGAAAACCGTTTTCGGGCAGCAGGTGGTTGAGGTTGTATCCCGAGACTCGACGGGGAATGTTCGGAAACTGGCGGCGGACCTGCTCGCCGTAGCGGTCGGCGAGCGACTTGAGGCCGGTGTAGATTTCAGCGCGGCGTCCGCCTTCGTGAATGAAGCGATTGAAGTCTTCGGGGCCGGTTGCGCCTACGTGCAGACGCTGTCCGTCGTAAGTCAGGATTTCGAGCGCCTCGATGTTGTCGTCGGTTTTGCCGGCCATGATCGAGTGCACGCCGCAGGAGTTGTTGCCGATCATTCCTCCGATGGTGCAGCGGTCGTGGGTGGCGGGATCGGGGGCGAAGGTCAGGTGATGCTTCTCGGCTGCGGCGCGAAGATTATCGAGGACGACTCCGGGCTCGACGCGGGCTATGCGGCGCGTGGGATCGATTTCGAGGATGCTTGACATGTACTTCGAAAAGTCCATGACGATGGCGGCGTTACAACACTGTCCGGCGAGTGAGGTGCCGCCGCCGCGGGCGAGCACCGGCGCCCGGTAGTCGCGGCACAGGGCAACGGTGGCAAGAACGTCTTCTTTGTCGCGAGGAACTACGACGCCGATCGGGACCTGGCGATAGTTGGAGCCGTCGGTGGCGTAGACGGCGCGGCTGCCGGAGTCGAAGCGAACTTCTCCGCGCAGATGGCGGCGGAGTGCGGCTTCAAGCGCGGAGGCATCGAGTTGCGCGGAATGGGCGGGAGGTGGGGCGATGGTTTGCGACATAGGGCACAGAACATCTTCTAGGATAGGGGCTTTGTGCGCAAGGGGATTAGGGAGGTCAGAGCTCAGAGGTCAGATTGCAGAGGTGAAGAGCACGACGCCCGGCCTTTGAAGGTTGCTGTCGCTCGTTTGACAAATCACCGCCAGGACCGAGTCAGGTAGTCGGCCAAGGAGAGCGACAACAGAATTGCCAGAAAGAAGAAGCCGGAAACCACGACGGCGCCGGTCAGCTTCTCGCTTGCGCCTTTGACGTGCATGAAGAAAAGCACGACGAGCGTGGCTTTGATGGTGGCAATGAGGAGCGCCACGACCGGATTGAAAGGACCGAGGTTGACGAAGGCGGCACCGACGGTGGTTGCGGTCAGGACGAGCAGGGCGGCGCCGATGGCCAGGGAAAATCCTTGCGAGTGACTGGTGTGTTCTTCGTGTTCCGACATAGCTAGCAAGTCCTTAAGATTCTCGTCCGGAGCGATACGATTTCAGCGCCGCGTGCAAATGCATGGGTCCTTCGCTTCGCTCAGGATGACAGTTCAAATTCGATGACACTTCAAACTTGATGACAATCCAAATCCGAATACTCGTCACGAGTGCCTGCTGATCAGGTACAGCAACGGGAACAGATAAATCCAAATGATATCGACCAGGTGCCAGTACAGGCCGCCGTTTTCTATCGGCGTGTAGTAACTGGGCGTGTAATGTCCTTTCCATGCCAGGATCGCCAGGCCGGTAAATAAGCCGCAGCCAATGATCATGTGCAGGGCGTGCATACCGGTCATCGCGAAATAGAGGGAGAAAAAGAGCTCGGCTTCTTTCGAATTGACCGGGATCTTCTTGCCATTGTCGTCGAATGTGTCGGTGAAATTGAACGAGGCGCCTGGAACGTGGTGCTTTTCGAACTTCTCGCGGTATTCGAATCCCTTGACCACCAAAAAGGTCAGACCGAGTAGCACAGTGACGACGAGATAGCTGACCAGCACTTTGCGCTTGCCTGCCTCGGCCGCTTTTACCGCCAACACAACCGTAACCGAACTGATGATCAGCACCGCAGTGTTAAACGCGCCTAGCGCGATACTGAGTTGCTGGCTTCCTGCAGCAAAGGCGTTGAAGTGCTGGACACGATAGATAAGGTAGGCGCAGAACATGCCGCCGAAGAACATGATTTCCGTCACCAGGAACAGCCACATGCCAAGCGAGGCGGCGTTCTTTTGTTGCTGGGCGTCGGCGAAGTGGTGGAGCAGCGCCGGATTGTGCGCTTCGTGCTCCATCGTCGGTACTTGACCGGTGGTCGCTTGGCTGGCGCTCGCTTGGTTATCTGGCAACGGGAGCCTCCAGGGGTACGTCGGGGATCTCGTCGTAGTTATAAGCCTCCCAGGTGACTACGGGAGTCTCGTCAAAATTAAATGTCGGCGGAGGCGATGAGGTCTTCCACTCCAGGCCAGCGGCGTTCCATGGATTGTCGGTGGCGATCGGCCCATACTTCAGCGACCACAGCAAGTAGATCATCGGCAACAGATAGCCGACCGCAAGCACGCTGGAGCCTGCGGTCGAGAGCACGTTCAGCACCTGAAACTCTGCCGGATACTGCCAGTAGCGGCGCGGCATCCCGACGTAGCCGAGAATGAATTGCGGGAAGAAAGTCAGGTTAAAGCCTACGAACACAAATAACGCGGACAACTTTGCCCAGCCTTCGGGATACATGCGTCCGCTGATTTTCGGCCACCAGAAATGCATGCCTCCGAGATACCCCATCAAGACACCACCTACCATGACGTAGTGGAAGTGGGCGACGACGAAGTATGTGTCGGTAACATGGACATCGATGCCGAGGGTCGCAAGGAAAAGGCCAGTCAAGCCGCCTATGGTGAAAAGTCCGATGAAGCCGAAGGCGTAGAGCATGGGTGTGGCGTAAGTGATCGAACCACGGTAAAGGGTAGCGGTCCAGTTGAACACTTTGACCGCCGAGGGTACGCCTACGAAAAAAGTGAGGAACGAAAAGATCATGGCGGCGTAGAGCGAGATGCCGGCCACGAACATGTGGTGCGCCCAAACCAGAAAGCCGATGACGGCGATAGCGATACTCGACAGGGCCACGAACTTGTATCCGAAGACGCGCTTGCGCGAGAAGCAGGTAATGAGTTCGCTGATCACTCCCATCGACGGCAGGATCATGATGTACACCGCCGGATGGGAGTAAAACCAGAACAGGTGCTGGAACAGGACGGGGTCTCCGCCGAGTCTGGGATCGAAGATGCCGAGATGGAAGAGGCGCTCGACGGCCACCAGCACGATGGTAATAGCGACCACCGGAGTGCCGAGAATCATGATGAGGGCGGTCGCGTAGTTGGCCCAGATGAAGAGCGGCAGACGGTCCCAGGTGAGGCCGGGCGCGCGCATGCGGTGAACGGTGACGATGAAATTGAGGCCGGTGAAGATGGACGAAAAGCCGGCAATGAAGACCGCGAGTCCGGCTTCGATGACGTTGGTGTTGCTGCCGACGGTGCTGTACGGAGTGTAGAACGTCCAGCCGGTATCGACGCCACCGTTGATCATGCAGTGCAGGAAGAGCGCCCCGGCGATGACGTAGAGATACCAGCTCAGCAGGTTGATGCGCGGGAAGGCGAGATCTTTCGCGCCCACCATCAGTGGTACCAGAAAATTGCCGAGCACGGCAGGCACGACCGGGATCAGGAAGAAAAACACCATGATCATGCCATGCATGGTGAACACCTTGTTATAGGTGTCGGCCTGCAGCAGGTCGCCCTCGGGGGTGAGGAGTTCGAGGCGGATGAGCATGGCAAAGAAGCCGCCGAGAAAGAAGAAAACGCTGACCGAAATGAGATAGAGGAGCGCGATCCGCTTATGGTCCGTGGTCAATAGCCAGGACCTGAGAGTGTGCCCGTTGTTGAGATAGTTCAGCTTCGGAGTGGAAGCTGGAGCCTGATTCGCCGGGATTGCTGTACTCGCCATGACTATTGCACCTTCTCGGGCTGTGCCGGGGAAGCGGCGGGCTGGTTCTGCAGCCCGGCGGTTCCCGGGGGTGGCTGGGCTAACGACTTTACGTAAGCCACCAGCGCGTTCAACTGCTCGTCGCTGACGATGCCCTGGAACGTCGGCATCACCGGCTTGAAACCACTTACGATCTTGGCGGTTGGATTGAGGATGGACTCGCGAACATAATTTTCATCCGCAATCACCGTGCGCCCGTCTTCGAGCAGGACCGGCTTGTTGTAGATGCCTTGCAGATTGGGGCCGCGGCCCTGCACGTCGGAACGATGGCAGGTGGCACATCCGAGCGTGGTAAATAATTGTTTGCCGGTTTCCTGCAAGGGCGCCGACGGTCCGCCCGCCATCCACTGCGCGTAATCCTGCGGTTCCATGACCACGATGTCGCCGCCCATGCCGGAGTGATTAGTTCCGCAGTATTCGGCGCAAAATAAATGATAGCGGCCGGGCGCAGTGGCTTTGAACCAAAGTGTGGTGTAGCGGCCGGGGAGCACGTCCTGCTTGATGCGGAATGCGGGGATAAAAAAACTGTGAATCACGTCCTGCGAGGTCATGATTAGCTTGACGTTCTGACCGGTGGGGACGTGGAGCTCGTTGATCTCTCGCTGTCCCTCCATGTGCTCGATCTTCCACATCCATTGTTTAGCGACGACGTACACTTCGGTGGCGTCGGCGGGCGGCGTGCGCTCCTGGAAATAAATGACGGCTCCCCAGATAAAGAAGGTCAGCATCACAAAGAACGGAATGATCGACCAGCTGAGTTCGAGGATGGTCGAGCCTTCGATTTGATGGGCTTCGCGGCCGGGAACGCGGCGATACTTGATCGCCAGCACCGCGACCGCGAGAAAGATGACCGCGGTCATGACGCCAGAGACCAGCAGCAGATAGATGTAAAGCGCATCCACCTGTCCTGCCATGGTCGAGGCTTGATCGGGCCACAAGGGTAGAAATTTCGACATAGTCCCTAACTCTGCGCCTAACTTTATTCTTGACTCTGTTCTTAACTCTGCTATGAACCCGGTTACCTAACTCGCCTCAACTGGCCGTGGACCGCGCCTGTATTGGAACGACGATCGGCGCGGAACATGACGAACATGAATGTTCCCAGGATAAGCATCGTCGCCAAGGCGGCCAGCTTCAGAATATTGGCGATGACGGCGCCGTACTTTCCAGTCCTCGGATCGTAGTGAAAGCAGTAGAGCAGCACCTGGTCGCCGATGTTGCCAATCCGATTCTGCGAAGCCTGCACCAGTCCGAAACGCAGGTCCTTGGGAGAGAACTCGACTCCATAGAAATATCCCGAAACGCGGTGATCGGGCGTGAGCATAACAATCGCGGTCGCGTGGGCATACTGCTCGGTTTTCGGATCGAACTGGAACTGGAAGCCGACGGCTTTGGTGAGCGCTTCGATCTGATCGGCCTTGCCGGTCAGGAAGTGCCAGCCTTGGGCGGTATTCGCGCGGCCGTAGCGCTTCATGATGTCCCGTTTCTTGGCGGCGGCCATTTCCGTGGTTTCGCGCGGGTCAAAGCTCACCGTGATGACGTCGAAATCTTTTCCGAGATCGAAGGTCAGCGCCTTCATCGAGCCGACCAGCCCTTGCAGCAGTTCGCTGCACAGCATGGGGCATTGGTAATAGCCCAGGTTCAGGATGACGGGGCGTCCGTGGCCAAAGTAGTCGGCGAGCTTGACCGGGTTGCCGAGTTCATCTTTGAATTCGAGATCGACAGGAACGTCGGCGTTGAGATGTTGCTCGATGCCTACGAATTCCAGCCCCGGGGGGCGTTGGCTGGCGGGCGGAGTCATGATGCCGCCACCCATGATTGGACCGCGGCCGCCCTGCGCGAAGAGCGGGAGGGCCGCGAGCAGAAGGAGAAGTCCTGCGGCGATGATCGAGTTGGTTAGACTGCTTTTGCGGGGCACTGCTTGTTCCTTTCCCGGCTTTCCGGCCGGACGGTTGCTTCGTTCAGCTCTCGCGATACCGCAATTCTCCGAGAGGGAGTTCAGCCGTCCCTCCGGGACTCGAATCAATTTCTACCGCTCTTCCCAGCGCTGAAGCGCTGGGCTAAGTTCGGTTGCCCCTACGGGGCGGGATTCTTCAGCGCCTCCGCACCTTTCTTTTCGGGCGCTTTGCTTGCCGGGTTTTTGACTCCACCCGCTTTGCCGGGCGGAATAACCGGCAATCCGCGCTGGACAATCAATTCCATGGCGTGCTCGATTGGAATGTGCGCCACGCCGGCTTTTTCGTCCACCCAGCCATAGCTGTTGAGCTGGTTCTCCTGATTCATCAGGAAATCGCGAAACTGGCCGCGCTCGTTGGTTTCAAGCATGGGCGCGCCATTGTCCTTGAACGTTTTATCCATGTCCTCCTGCGTAACCACACGCGACATCGCACCCTTGGTAGTTACGAGCGGACTGGCCGTGGCCATCTGCGACCGCTCGTACTTATCGAGGAACGAGTACATGCCGACGATGATGAAATAAATGACGATGCCAATAACCGCCAGGCCGATCATGAAAGCGAAGACCCCGCGTGTCCCCAGGTCTTCGTGTTCGAATTCAGTCCCGTGGCCGGAGTGGCCCTGATTGATCATTTCGTCACTCATGTTTGGTCACTCGTGTTTCGTTACTCATGCGACCGCTCCAGCAGTCTCAGCGTCTGCGGCGCGTTGACCGGCAGCAGCGGACGCGATCTCAGGTTAAAAAAGAAGTAAGCCATCCAGAGGCCACCGATGCCGGCAAGATTTGTGAAGTGCATCCAGCTCACGTGAAACGTGGGATGCAAGGACACAATCGAGTGGTCGCGTACGACGCTCACCCCTGGTTCGACATGCCAGAAGATATCGACCATGCGCATCAAGATGATCCAAGAGGTTAACCGCACCAAACTGTGGGCCTTGCGTTTCAACTGCCGGGAGAGCAGCAGGGCGAACGGCACCGCGAACTGGAACACCGCTAGAAACAGGCCCACCTCTCCCCAGCCGCCATTCATGCGGCGCACGTACCACGGAATTTCTTCAGGCAGGTTGCCGGCCCAGATGATAAGCCACTGCGAAAAATTGAAATAGGTCCAGACCATCACGAAGGCGAGGATCAACTTGCCGTGATCGTGGACTTCGGTATCAGTCAGGTACTCGGACATTGGCCTGCGCTTGCCGAGAATGCTCTCGATCAGGACGCAGAAGCAGAAAGCCGACATCGCTTCGCCGGCGATGAAAATCAAGCCGTAGATGGTCGAAATCCAGCGCGCCTGCAGCGACATCACCCAGTCGATCACGGCGAAGGAAATCGTCAGCGAGTAGATGACGAGTCCAATGGAACTCAGCGCGCGGAAACGCAGCGTGCTCTGGCCCGCAATTGTGTCCTGCTCGGTGGACCAGCGATTCAGGAAGTAGGCCATTCCGAACCAGATGGCGAAATAAAGGATGTAGCGCAGCAAGATGCCGTTGAAGTTCAAATAACTGTGCGCGATCTCCAAGATTTTTGGATCGGTTTTCGGGTCCGCCAGCACCTCGGGCCGAGCCCAGAAATAAAGACTCGGCAGATGCAGCAAGATCGGAATGAAGAGCACGAACATGAGCGGCAGCGTCATCATGCCCGACTCGAGAATGCGGCGGATCACGATGCTCCAGGCGCCACCGACCAAGTGATGCAGCATCAGGATGGCCATGCATCCGAGCGAGAGGCCGAGCCAGAACACGAAGCCGCTAAGGTAGGCGGAATAGAAACTATCGGGAGCAAGAAAAGCACCGGCCACGGAAGCAACGGCCGCGATCGCACCGATGACCAACGATCTTTGCTGAATGGTTTGGGCCACGGGCGGGGCCATCAGGTCCGACTTAGTCATTGTTCCTGTTCCTCTCGCCGTGGTCATTTGGGTTCCCCTTCGGTGGAGGCGGTCGGCGGCATGACTTCGGGCAACGTTGCTCCGTTGCCGATATCGCGGAACTGCGGCGGGGGCGACGGGACTTTCTGTCCCGCGGGAATGTCGTTCGCCGTCGCATTCTGGCTCAATTGCAATGCACGAATGTAAGCCGCGATGCACCAGCGATCGCGTGGCGCAACCTGAGTGCCATATTCCGGCATCACTCCGAAGCCATTGGTCATGACGTCAAAGAAGTAGCCGATCGGCACCTGGCGCAAGCGCTCGATGTGATACGACGGCGGACGCTTGAATCCGCGCGTAGGGATGAAACCACCGCCATCGCCAACGCGTCCGTGACAAGGCGTGCAGTTGATGTTAAAACGCTCGCGTCCACGCTCAAGAACTTCTTTGGTCGCCGGGAAGGGCAGATAGTCGCCGGGATTGTTGCCGAGTTTTCCAGTGTAGAAGTAGGTGTCTTCGTGGAGATCGCCGCGGGCGACCGTGCCCTCGACAGGCAAGCGGGCGGAACGATCATCCGCAAAGAAATCGCTCTTCGCCAGGGGCCGGTAGTAGGGCTGCAGGTGCATGTCAATGCGGCACCCGGCGGTTACGGCGAACAACGCCAGGAGAGCGGGCAAAGCCCTTCGAAAGTTGCGCGGATGACCCATGGCTAGCTCGGCACCTCCGCGATCATCCGTGGAGACAGGCCCGAGAGAAACGAGCGAGTGCGGGCAGCGTCATAGTTCGGATCGCTCGAAAACACCACCAGGAAAAATTTATTCTCCGAGGCCTTAGCGAACTCGGGCACGTTGAAGACTGGATGATAAGGCATCGGTAAGCCGTTCAGTGCAAGCATGCCAACGGCCGAGGAGACTCCGGCGAAAAGAATGGTCAGTTCGAAAGTCACGATGATGAATGACGGCCAGGAATGATAGGGACGTCCGCCGACGTTGGTCGGATAAGTGATCGCGGCTACCCAGTATTGAAGCGCGTACGCGGACAGTCCACCAATAATCCCACCAATCAAAACAACAAGGGCCACACGGTTTTTGTGAAAGCCCATGGCCTCGGCGAGACCCTCGATGGGGAAGGGACTATAGGCGTCGAGCTTCTGGTATCCCGCTTGATGAGTCTTGTGAGCGGCAGCTACAAGCTCTTGCGCCGAATCGAACTCGGCCATCAGGCCGTAGCTCGAAGAGCCCGGAATCGGAGATTCATAAACCGAAACGTCGCTCATTGCTTCACCTCCTCCGTTTCGTGCACATGCGCCTCCGGCAGCAAGGTGCGCAATTCGAAGATGGAGATCATGGGGAGTATTCGCACGAACAGCCACATGGCGGTAAGGAACATGCCGATGGTGCCGAAGAACGTCATCCAATCCCACTTAGTCGGGTAGTACATGCCAAACGAAGAGTTCACGAAGTCGCGAGTCAAACTGACAATGACGATGATGAAGCGCTCCAACCACATGCCGACGAGCACGATGAAAGAAATCAGCCAGAGCCATCCGGTGGAGACGCGGAATTTTTTCAGCCACAGAACCTGCGGAATGAAAATGTTGCAGGCGAGCAATGCCGCGTAGGTCACCCGATACGGGCCGTGGAGCCGGTTCCAGAGCAGGAAGGAATCGAACTGGCTGCCGCTGTACCAGCCCATGAAGGCCTCCATGCCATAGCCGTAGGCCACGATCAGCCCGGTGGCAAGCATGACCTTGGCCGATGTCTCCAGATGCCGCATGGTGATGAAGTCTTGCAGGCCATAGATGGCGCGGATGGGAATCGCAAGACACAGCACCATGGCGAAACCGGAATAGATGGCGCCCGCGACAAAATAGGGCGGGAAAATCGTGGTGTGCCAGCCGGGAACGATGCCGACCGCAAAATCGAAGCTCACGACCGTGTGTACGGAGAGCACCAGAGGTGTCGCGAGTCCGGCGAGAAGCAAGTATGCAGTCTCGTAACGGTGCCAGTGGCGGGCGGAACCGCGCCATCCCATGGCGAGCAGTCCGTAAATGCGCTTCACCCAGATATTTTCGGCACGATCGCGCAACGAGGCGAGATCGGGAATCAATCCCACGAACCAGAAGACCAGCGAAATGGTGAAGTACGTCGAAACCGCGAACACGTCCCACACCAGCGGACTGCGGAAGTTCGGCCAGTAATTCATCGTGTTCGGATACGGAAACAGCCAGTACGCAAGCCACGGACGCCCGGTGTGACAGAGCGGGAAGATACCGGCGCAAGCGACG
>Ga0209698_10001702_pt1 | contig 25365 bp, 16 predicted proteins | sample LitLauG_LLR_2012_FD_187203 | JGI IMG/M metagenome (GOLD analysis project Ga0209698, IMG submission 187203) | Freshwater sediment microbial communities from Pennsylvania, USA - Little Laurel Run_MetaG_LLR_2012 (SPAdes) (version 2) | ecosystem: Environmental > Aquatic > Freshwater > Creek >... | reverse complement strand
CTGGCCGGGCTCGTGCGAAACCTGCAGCCCGGTGAAGATCCCGGTCTTCAGATCTTTCGCCTCGAATACGTAGGGGGAAGTCGCATTCTCGGCGATTCCCGGAATCTCCGGCAGCCACACGTTGACGGCGCTGTTGTTCTTCACCGAAGTCACAATCATGTGCACCGCGGGATTGACCACGTCGTTGCTGCGCGCGTACACCCGACCATCCTGCACAACGTAGTCAGGGATGAACTCCGCCAGTTGTACCTTGGTGTCGGGGTCGAGCGCCGCGATTTGATTCAGCCCAAGAGAAATGTCCTGCGCCGGACCTTTTCCGTTGGCCGGGGTCGCAGTCAGAGCCAGGCTGACGAGTTTGCCGGTCCGCCCGAAGGTGGCCTGATAAAAGCGCACGCCCTGGTAGGTCAGCGGATCGTTGACCACGATTTCTTTCTTGGAAACTTCGCGTCCGTCGTCCATGACTGCCAGCTTCGACCACCACTTCTTCGGCGAGCCGTCAGCGTAAGTTTCTTCGCCCGCGTCGTCGCAGCGAATGGCAAACTTCAAGGCCTTGCTGCTGCCGTTATTCATCTCCACCTGATTGCTGGCGGTCCCGGGAGTCAGCATCAGAAATCCGCGCCAGCCATAGAGCGCGTCCACGATGCCGCCGAGGAAAATCAGCAGCAGGGAAGCATGCACGATGTAAACCGCCATCTCGGAGATGCGGTTGCGCTCGCTGAACAGGGAGAAGCTGTTGGTGCGGACGATTCTCTCCGACCCCAGCCCCAACTTCTGCAACGCGCGCTCCGCTGCGCCCAGCCCTTTTTCTTCGTCCTCCACCGCAATGTGCGACTGGGTCGTCAGAGCACGGCGGAAAGTTTCGTCGGGGCTCTTATAGGGGCGGGCGAAGTAGCGCCATGAATTGGGGAAGCGCTCCACCGAGGCCGCGACGATGCTGAAGCTCACCAGGATCAGCAGCGCGACAAACCAGCGCGCATGAAAGACATCAGTGAGTCCGGTGGCATCCAGGAAGCGCAACATCGCCGGCGAATAGGCGCGCTGCATGTCTTCGGGATCGGTCATCGGGCGCTGCAGAATGACGGTGCCGGCAGCGGAAAAGATGACGCAGAGAATGATCAGAATCACGCCGGTCTTGATGGAACTCAGGGTCTGCCAGATTTTTCGGGATGATTTGCGGAATGACAGGTCCATGATCTTAACTCGTCTCCGCTTTCCACAAGTGCACGTCTGCCGCCAATCCGGAAAAATCCCTCTACGCACTTTGGAATGAGCATCTTAGCGCGACGTACGCTGCGACTCAGCGGCTTAACTTGTGCCATAACACTCATTTCAATCGAATTTGCGGTTGCGATTTCACCCACCGCGCTAACCCTGTGATTCCAATCACAAAACTCGCGAGCGCCGTGCGTTATTTCACCAATCGCGTTGCGGGAGAAAGCCCATTTTGGTTGCGCTCATCACCTGTGGAAATTTGCAACAGCATCCGCCCAATCCCAGATCTCAAAATATTGCAATCACTTACAGGCACGGCCACCAACTGAGTTGTTTCACCTCACGAAGGACACGAGCATGCACACGCACTTATGGCAATGGTCCCAGAATTCCCAACTCGCAAGTCCGAAACTCCGAAGCAGAGTTTCGCCACAGGTCTCCCCAAATTCCTTCAGTTGGTGGCTTGCGTTGCCGTGCTGGCAGTAGCTCCGGCGATGGCGAAAACCCATCCCGTCCCGCTCGACAAGAATGTCGATGCGGCGAAATGCCTCGAATGTCACGAAGACAAAAGCAAAGGGAAGGCGGTTCACTCCGCCATTGCGACAGGATGCCTCAGCTGCCACGAAGTTCGGGTCAATCGTGACGTCACTCGCGTGAAGCTGATCACCACCACCACCCAGGCTCTCTGCCTGAGCTGCCACGACGACAAGAAAGTTCAAGCCGGACTGACCATGCATCCTCCGGCAGTTCGGGACTGCGTGAAATGTCACGACCCGCATCAATCCGAAAACGCGAACCAGCTTCTGAAAGCGACCTCGGGCGCAACCCGCGACGAGAACCTCTGCCTCTCCTGCCACAAGATTGGCGTGGACGTCCCCAAGGAAGGCAGCCGCCACGCAGCTCTCGACATGGGCTGCGATACCTGCCACCTCACGCACAAAAACGGCGACCGCGGAAAGATCGAATTTCAGGCGCACCTGAAAAAAGCGATTCCGGCGCTGTGCGTCGACTGCCACGATCCGAAAGACGCAGCTCTGCAGAAGTCGCACGAAGGCCAGCCCTTCGGGTCGGCCAACTGCCTGCAATGCCACAACCCCCATCAGTCCGACAAGCCGAAGCTGATGCAGACGTTCCTGCACAATCCGTTCGAGAACAAGATGTGCGACTCCTGCCATCAGCCGGCCAAGGATGGAAAAGTTGTCCTGACCAACGCCGACAGCAAGGCGCTGTGCGTGACCTGCCACGACGAGCAGGCCAAGAAGATTGAGACCGCAAAAGTGCAGCATCCAGGCGCGCAGGGCGACTGCATAACCTGCCACAACCCGCATGCCGGAAAGTCGCCGGGCTTCCTGCAGCCGGATCCCGTGCAAGCCTGCCTGGCCTGCCATAGCGATCAGGCGGATCAGATGAAGAAGGCGCACCTGCACCAGCCGGCCTTCGAACAAGGTTGCGCGACCTGCCACGAGCCGCACGGTGGAGACAACGAGCACATGCTGCGCGCCTCCAGTACCAACAAGCTCTGCCTCGAATGCCACGGGCCGGACGCCAACCCGGAGAAGCTGGAGAAAGAACACCTGGTCACGATCTTCAAAGGACAGGTGAAGCTGCCGGAAGACTACTTCCGCAAAGTGATTGAGCTGCCGATTCAGTACGGCCACGGTCACCCGGTGGATCGGCACCCGGTCAGCGACATCATGGATCCGACGAACTTGAACAAGGTCCTGAAGCCCATCAACTGCCTCACCTGCCACCAACCGCATTCGGGCGCGAACCCGGGAATGCTGGTGAAGGATCAAGCCAACAATATGGCCTTCTGCATGACCTGCCACGCCAACATGGTCAACGGATTGGGGCCTTCGCAACCGCAGGGCACGCAGCCTGCGCCGCCAGCGCAGCCGCAACCACAAGGCGGGAAAACAAAATGAAGACGCCCTTCACTCACGGACTTATGCGGTTCACGGCTACGCTGGCCGGAGTGCTGTTCTGCCTGAGTCTGGCGGCGCCTTCGCTGCACGCCGACAAGAAAAAGAAGAAGACCGACGAAGCTGCACCGCAGACCAATATTCTGGAAAAGATCGACTACTCCAAGCTGGTTTGGCCGAATCCTCCGGCTCCGACGCGCGTGCGCTACCTGAACTATTTCTGCTGCGATAAGTACAATCCCGCACCCGCGAAACAGAAGAGTTCCTGGATGGATCGCATGGCGGGCAGCGAATCGCAGGAGCAGAAGCAGTTGGACAAGCCGCTGTTCGCGCTCTGGACGCCCTACGGCATCGCGGTGGATTCCAAAGGCAACGCCTACGTCGCCGACGGCAAGGTGGGGGCGATCTTCATCTTCAACACCGAGACCAAAGAGCTGCAGATGATCAAGCACGGAGTGCAGGCGCACTTCGGCGACATCATTGGTCTGGCGATGGACGACTCCGATCGCCTCTTCGTCTCCGACACCAAGCTGCACCGCATCCTGGTCTTCGACAAGGACCACAAGGTGGAAGGCTCGATCACCGAGGGCGGTCTGATCGATCCAGGCGGCATGGTCGTGGATAACGAGAATCGCTTCCTCTACGTCGCCGACGCCGGACTGGACCAGGTGCTGGTCTACGACGCCGACAAACTGAACCTGATCCGCAAGATGGGCACCGCTGGCAAGAAACACACGCTGACCGAAAACGGCCAATTCTCGGTGCCCACCAATGTAGCGCTCGACGCCGACAACAACCTCTACGTCACGGATATGTACAACAACCGCGTGGAGGTGTTCGATGCGGACGGCAACTTCGTCCGCGCCTGGGGCAAGCAAGGCGACCGCCCGGGAACATTCTCGCGGCCCAAAGGGATCGCCATCGATTCCGACGGCCATGTGTGGGTCGCCGACGCCGTACAAGACATTCTGCAGTGCTACACGGCCGACGGCAGATTTTTGATGTGGATGGGCGGGCACGGGCTCTTCCCCGGACAGTTCCGGGCGCTGACCGGCCTGTACATCGACAAGAACAACCGGATGTTTACGTCCGAGCAGTATCCCGGACGAGTGCAGATGTTCCGTTACTTCACCGATGACGACGCCAGGGCGCAGATCAAGCAGCGCGCGGCGGATGCGGAAAAGAAATCGCAACAGAGAAAGGCAGGAGGTGCAGACGCCGCGGCGGCTGCGAGTTCTCCTGCACCCTCAACGGGTTCTGCGGCCGCGAAGCCGCAGTAGAGTTTGGCCGTTCCGCGGATGGCCAAACCGGGGCTGGCGCAAGCTGGCTCCGGGCAGCAAAGGCAATTCATAGCAGTAGAGGTGGCTGTAACAGCTGTTACAAAACAGGAGGTTTTACTCATCATGAAAAAGCTATTCTTCGTCATGTTCGTGGTTGTAATCGCTGTCGGCATGGCCGCAGCGCAATCCTATACCCAGGGCTCCGGCCTGACGGGAGTTGATATCCTCGGGGCCCACCAGAACGGCGGCCGTGGTTGCGCAGGCTGCCATGCTCCGCACAGCGGCGAGGCGGGCGGCGGCGGCAATGCGGCTACGAACGCAGTTGCAGTCAACGATCCTCTCTCCGGCAGCTTGGCTCTGTTCGGACAAGATGTAACTCCTCTGTTGGGTGTCACGCTCAAGTTCGGCGACGGCGGCAAGTATGCTGAAATTCTGCCTGCCGAAGCGACCGCTTACACCACGCAGACCGCCGAACTGGAAGGCATCACCATGTGCCTGGCTTGCCATGACGGCGTGGTTGCAAAGGGCCAGATGATGAACGGCCAGTCTTGGGAGCAGAGAATGAGCTTGCTGCCCGCCGCCGTGTACGGAACCCGTCCCATCCCGACGCTGCTCGGCAACGACAGCGGCAACGGCAACACGTCCGGCTACCAGAACGACCACCCGGTGGGCGTGAAGGCAACGCTGGCGCGGGTTGGCGTGTGGACCAACAACGCCACGACCACTCCACTGACGATTACGGTCGACGCGGTCAACGGCGTCACCAACGTCGTCCCGAACGGGGCATACGTGTCATTCGCCACGAACTACGGCTATCCGGCTCTGGCCGGCAGCGTATGGTCCTATGGCTTTGCCGTTCCCAGTGGTGCAACGGACGCGTCAGCCGCATTCATCACCTGCACCACCTGCCACAACCAGCACGCGATGTACGTTTACGTGGCCCCGGCCGGCAAGCAGGCTAGCTCCAGCATCGTCGCCGGCGGCGCCTATCCGACGTACTTCTTCATCAATTCGCCCTACAACCCAGGCGCTGGCAACAACGCCTCGAACAAGGCCGTTTCGACCACGCAATTCTGCCGTCAATGCCACTTTGGCGAGTCGAACGAAGCCGCTGGCATCACCACCGTTGGTACGCAGTTCTAACTTGCTTCGATGGGGGAGGGAGATGTTCTCTCCCCCAGTTTTTCGAGCAGCGGAACGGAGAAGAAAAAAATGAAGTACCCCATAGGAATCCGGATAGCGATCAGCGGCGCGGTTCTGGCTTCGGCGCTGTGTGGCAGTGCGCAGGTAGTGGCGTCGCACGCCCCAGCCCTGTCGGCTCCCAAGCCGGCAAGCAGCGCCAGCGCTCCGGCATCCTCTGCGACAAGTTTCACGACTTTGCCGGCGGGGATCGGCAATCCGGTGGCGAAAGTGAATGGCGCGGTGTTGACCGACCGCGATCTGATGCGCGAAGAGCAGGCGATTTTTCCTTACGCCAACATACATAACGGCTCGATTCCCAAGTCGATGGAGCCGGAGATGCGCAAGGGCGCACTCGAAATGATCATCTTCGAGGAACTCCTGTATCAGCAGGCGCTGCGCGAGAAGCGCGCCGTGGCCCCGGAGCGTCTGAAGCACGCCCAGGTGGAGTTCCGCAAACAGTTCGCCACGGAAGAGGAATACAACCAGGTTTTACAGGCCGAAGTGCACGGATCGCAGGAGCTGCTCAAAGAAAAGATCCGCCGCTCGCTGCTGATCGAAGACATGCTGAAAACGGAAGTGCGCGACAAATCGCGGGTGAGCGAGGTGGCTGCCCGCGCCTACTACAACGCGAATCCGAAGAAGTTTGCGCATCCGGAGATGTTCAGCATCCAGACCATTTCGATCATCCCGCCGCAGAATGCAAATCCCGAGGTGAGCCAGGAAGCGCGCAAGAAAGCGGAGAACGCGCTGAAGCTGGCCAAGGCGACCAAGAGTTTCAAGGAGTTCGGGCTGCTGGCGGAAAAGATGTCGGACGACGATTGGCACGTGAATATGGGCGACCGCAAAGCGGTGGACCGCGACAAGTTGCCGCCGCCCATCATCAATGCCGCGCTGGCCATGAAGCCGGGGCAGGTAAGCGATCTCATCCAGATGGGGCCGAATTACACGTTGTTCCGCCTGAACGCGCATCTTCCGCCCGGAACGACGCCATTTGCAGAGGTGAAGGCGAAGCTCCTGACGGATCTGCAAAAAGAAAAGACCGAGCAGATTCGGAGCGCATTGAACAAAAAACTGAGAAAGACGGCAAAGATTGAGGTGCTGTGAATCATCCGGCCAACGCGGTTTTGGGGTTCGCACCGCGGTTCGTAGGAGCGGAAATCAGGTGGGAAATGTCGCCGCAATCGAGAAAACTTCGCAATTTGTGCTGCTGGCTCGCCGGGCTGATTCTGCTGGCGCTGCCCTCAGCCGCGCAAATGGAGGTTGGCTTGATGAGGATGAACCTCAGCGGCAATGTGGGATACAGCTATGACGGCGCGATCGACCAGGGGGCTTCCAGCCATGGCATGGGCTTCACCGGCAATGCGGACCTGTCGGGCAGTTATTACAACCCCAATTTTTTGAACTTTAACGTTCAGCCCTTCTACAACCGCTCGCAAAGCAACTCAATCTTCGGGAGCCTCACCAACACGGCGGGTGTGTCATCCAACGTGAACCTCTTCAACGGCAGCCATTTCCCAGGTCTGGTCTCTTACAGCCGGTTGTTCAACAGCACGGGAGAGTTTGGCATTCCCGGGTCGGATATCGGCTTGGCGCAACATGCCAATACCCAGACCTTCGGCATCGGCTGGAGCGCTCTGATTCCGGATTGGCCAACACTCACCGCCAATTATTCGATTAACGGCACTTCCACCGCTGTTCTGGGTCAGCCGGGAAGTGACAAGGAGAAGGACAAGACCTTTAACATCCTTTCCACCTATCACTGGGATGGTTTCCACATGAGCGGCCAGTTCACTCATCGGAACACCGATGCGACCTTTGGTCAGCTGCAGAACGCCGATTTGAGTCCGATTACGTCTCTCAGTTCGAGCAACGGTTATGGGGCGACTGTGACCCATAAGCTCCCCTGGGAGGGAGGTTTTGGCGTGAGCTGGAACCATCTCAGCTATGGCTATCGCTACGAGGATTCTGTCTCGACCGGCAATTCCGGGGGGTCAAACACGGTGAACGGCAATGCGGCCTTCCACCCCACGAACAAGCTGGGAGTATCGTTCAACGCCAACTACAACGACAACCTGTTGGGGAGCGTTCCTGAATCTATTCTGAACACTGGAGCACCGCTCAGTAACACCAGTCTGGTCAGCTTCAAGTCTGTCTTTGTTGGTACCGATGTGTTTTATGAAGTTCTGAAGAATCTGAGCGTGCACGCCGACGTCAACCACAACGACCAGTTCTTCCTGGGCCAGAGTTACTCCGCCACGCAATTCGGGGGAAGCGCGAACTTTCTCTTCGAGCACTCGCTCTTGAAGGGCTTGTCCTTCTCTTTAGGGGTTGTCGATACCGCCCAGCAGGAACGCAACACCGGCTTGGGATTCGTGGGCACCGTGAGCTACAACCGCAAGTTCAGTGGCTGGGACGTCGACGGCAACTTCAGTTATGCGCAGAACGTGCAGACTGCCCTGCTGCTCTATACGACCTCCTACTATAGCTATCTGGGAAGCGTAAGGCACCGCATTGGCCAGAGCAACTTTTTCATGGCGGGATACAGCGGGTCGCACAGCGGGATCACCGCCAACTCAGGGACGACGAGCAGCGCCGAGAGAGTCTATACGACGATCCTGCATCGCGCGAACAGCTTCAATGCCTATTACTCCAAGTCCGACGGGCTGGCGATTCTCACCACCACAGGACTGGTGCCAGTTACGACTACGCTGCCCCCGCAGGTGCTGGCGCCGAATTCGCTCACTTCCTACTCTTCCAAAGGCTGGGGCTTCAATGTGAGCGTCACGCCCGTCAAGCGGCTGAACATCAGCGCGGGTTTCGCGAAATCGGACGGCGACACCATCGATCCGGTGTTGACCACCCGGACCAGCAACACCCTGATCAATGCGGTGATGCAGTACCAGTTGCGGAAGATCTATCTGAATGGTGGATTCACTCGCCTCCAGCAAAGTGTGGGCCTGCCGGGCACTTCGCCGCTTATGGTAACGTCGTACTACATCGGATTCTCCAGATGGTTCAACTTCTTTTGAGGAACGCGGAGAGCAGATTCCTGCATACCGGTGCCAGAATCGCGTGGCTGGTTCTGCTGCTGGCGGCTCCGAGTTGGGCCCACAAGGTCAAGGAAAAGACGCTTGAGCCGCCGCCTCCGGACTTGTTGCTGGAAGGCGGGCGCAAGCTGCACTACGAGCGCAGCTTCAGCTCCGAAAAAGAAGTTGAAGGCAGGCGCGGATTCTTCACCAAGCTGGTCGATGTCGTCATTGGTGAGCCCGATCATCCGCACCTGGTGCGGCCCTACAGCATTGCCGTCGATTCGCGGGGACGGGCCATCGTCTCCGATCCGGGCGCGAACGGCATTCACATCTTCGACTTCGAAAATCATAAATACAAATTCATTGAGCGCCGCGATAAAGACAAAGACCCGATGCGCGCGCCGCAGTGCGTCGCGCTGGATGCGCAGGACAACATTTATGTCACGGACTCGGAGGCGGGGAAGGTTTTCGTCTTCGATCCCAGCGGAAAGTTTCGCCGCACCATCGGCAGCCTGAAAGGCGGCGAAGGCTATTTCAAACGGCCCACCGGAATCGCGGTCGATTCGGCGGCGCAGCGCATTTACATCACCGACACGCTGCGCGACAAGGTCTTCGTCCTCGGCATGGACGGCACCGTGCTGCAGAGCTTCGGCAAGCGTGGCGGAGGCGAAGTCGAGTTCAACCTTCCCACGGAATTGCTGGTGCACGAGCAGAATTTGTTCGTCGTCGACGCGATGAATTTCCGCGTGCAGTTCCTTGATCGCGCGGGCGCATTTCAAACCGAAGTCGGAAGACTCGGAGACACCAGCGGAACCATGTTCCGGCCGAAGGGAATCGCGGTCGATTCCGAGGGACATCTGTACGTGGTCGACGGCATGTGGGGCATCGTGCAGGTATTCGACCAGCAGGGAAGGCTTCTTTATTACTTCGGCAGGCGCGGCACGGCGAACGGAGAATTTCAGCTTCCGGCGGGCTTGTTCATCGATCACGAGGACCGCATCTTCGTGGTCGACTCGTTCAACCGGCGGGTGCAAGTCTACAAGTATTCCGGATTGCCCAAGCGGGCGCAGGCAGGCCAGCCATGAAGAGAATGCTCTTCGCCTCCGCGCTCGTGCTGCTGGGCATGATGTGTCGGACCCAGGCGCAGGTCTCCGGCGATGTGCTGGGCTCGCACAACTTGTCGTTGAGCGGAACGTCGCCGATCAAGGGCAGGCTCGATCCCTGCCTCTACTGTCACGTGCCGCATTCCGGCGTGCAGAATTCGAACCCGGCGCTATGGAGCCAAACGCTCTCCACCCAGACTTACTCGACTTACGCGAGCACGACCCTGCATAACATTTCGCTGCAGCCGACACTGGGAGCCGACAGCAGCCTCTGCCTCAGTTGCCACGACGGCACGGTCGGCGTGGGACAGACGCAGCCCTCGGGACAAATCACCATGTCCGGCAACATGTATCCCCAGGACAAATTCGGGACGAACCTGCAGGGCTCGCATCCCTTCAGCTTGAAGTTGCCGATGGTGGATGCGGCCGACCTGGTGCCGTCCTTAGTGACGAGCCACACCACCGCCGACCCGCTCCACGCGGTGAACTTGATTAACAACGACGTCGAGTGCACCAGTTGCCATACGCCGCACTCGCAGGCCATCGACATGGTCTCGAAGAATTTTCTGGTGCGCGACAGCTCCAGCGGGCAAATGTGCCTGGCCTGTCACGAGCCGAATCCCCGAACCGTGAATGGACAGAACAATCCCCTGGCGCAGTGGCCGGCGAGCATTCATGCGACCTCGGGAGTTGCGATCGCCAATGGGCCATTGCTGGGCAGTTACCCGACCGTGGCGCAGAATGCCTGCCTGTCGTGCCACATGCCGCACAACTCCGTGGCCGGAGCCCGGTTGCTGCGCGCACCGGTGCCTTCCGTGCCGAACGTGGACCCGTCCACGCAGAACTGCATTACCTGCCACAACGGCGGATCGAATATCTCGCCTGCGATTACCAACGTCTACGCGGAGTTCACCAAGATCTCGCATCCTTTTCCTTCAGGAATCAACCTGCACGACGCGGCCGAGCCGGCGCTGCTGAACAACGACCGCCACGCCACCTGCGTGGATTGCCACAGCCCGCATGCCTCGCAGCAAGTGAGTTCCTTTGCTTCGATCCTGCCTCCGGCGATTCGTCCTTCGCAGGCCGGGGCGCTCGGAATCAGCGCAACCGACGGCGTCACGGTTCTGACGCCTGCGGCGAATCAGTATGAAAACTGCCTGCGCTGCCACGGCACCAGTTCCGGCAAGCAGACGCAGGCGGTCTTCGGATATCTCCCTACGCGACAAGTCACGGCGAGCGACCAGTTGAATCTGATCCCGCAGATGTCGATGACAGCGATGTCGAGTCACCCCGTACTGCATGATCGCAGCAGCGCCCTGCCGCAGCCCAGCCTGCTGACCTACATGTTGAATCTCGACGGCAAGACGCAAGGACGCGCCATGGGCACGCGCGTCTACTGCACCGACTGCCACAACAGCGACGACAATCGCGAATTCGGCGGCGTCGGTCCCAATGGCCCTCACGGATCGAAGTGGACGCACCTGCTCGAACGCCGCTACGAATTCAGCGAAGCCCCCGGGCCGGGACAGCGGATCACGAATCTCTATCCCAATCCGGATACCAGCGTGAACGGGCCCTACGCCATGTGCGCCAAGTGTCACGACCTGCCCGGCCAGATTCTGAACAACAGCAGCTGGCATCAGCACTCCCTGCACATCAATGCCGGATTCACCTGCTCCACTTGCCACACCGCGCACGGCATGGGCGCCAACAGCAGCAACGTCACCGGAGAGCGCCTGGTCAGCTTTGATCTGAAAGCAGTGAGCCCGAACGGAAACGTACCCATCTCCTACAACCGGGGCACCAACAGCTGCGCCCTGGTCTGCCACAGCGTAGCCCACTATCCCAACGGCACAGTGCAACCACTGGGGACAGGCGGGAAGAAGTAAGCGAAAGAAATAATCTTCGAGAAAAAAGCAAGGGGTCCCCCACGTCTCGCCGCAGTTGCGAGACGTGGGAATAGGTACCCCGCACCAGCCCAACCACAAATCAGCCGCGAAGCGGCGGAATAATTTAGCCCCGGACGTAAGTCCGGGGTAGGTCCGAACAAAAAGGGAACAAGTCCCGCAGGGACGACAGAAAACGGGTTGTCTAGGCTGCGCCATGCCCACTTCTCGCAAAAGAGGCGAGAAGTGGGGCACCCATTTTGTTCACATTGCTAGGGCCGCCCTACTGCACCGTCAACTTCACCGTCGTGAGTGGCACCGGTGTCGGCTGGGCCGCCGTCGTTGCCTGAACCTGGATGTTGTAGGTCTGCGGGGGCGGCAACGTGGACGAGGATCCGCTTCCTCCTCCACAGGCGATCAGGCCCATAAGAAGGAAAAGCACCGCCAGCCCGCGCCGCTTGCGCCGTCCCGCCAGAAAGAGAATTCCTAGCAGCGGACTGAGTCCAACATAAAACGCAACCCAGGTCGAACGCCGTGTCTGCAACGAGGCGGTCGCTGGAACCGACACCGCAAGGCTGAACGAGACCGCGCTGCTGCCCGGCGTAATGGTCGACGGAGTGAATATGCACGCCGCCCCCGAGGGCAAGCTGCTCTGCAAGCACGACAGAGTAATCGGATGCTGCGGGCTTCCCGTGTTGGCATTGAGCGCCAGCGAGAAGTTCGCCGTCCCGCCGGGCGACACGGTCTGGGAAGCAGGCTGCTGTGCCGATGGCACCGTGACGATCGTGAGGGGATACGACCCGGACACCGTGGAGTCTGCCTGCGATACTGCGCTGATGGTCACGAGCGGCGGCGCGGGCACCGTGCCCGGGGCTGTGTAATTTCCCGAGGCGTCGATGGTTCCGAAGGTCGCGTTTCCGCCAGCCACGCCGTTTACCGCCCAATTCACCGCAGTGTTGGTTTCTCCCGTCACGTTGGCCGTGAAGGTCTGTAGCGCCGAGGTGTAGACCACGGTCACACCCGCCGGAGTCGTGCTCACGCTGATGGCGGGGAGTCCGCTGGCTGCAATTGTCACCGCAGCCGACGCGGAGGTGACGCCATTCGAGTCGGAGATCGCGGTTACGGTGACGCTCGACGAGGGCACTGCTGCAGGAGCCTGATAGAGTCCGGCCGCAGAAATTGTTCCCACCGTCGAGTTGCCGCCAGTGATCGAATTCACCTGCCAGGTGACATTGAAGTTGGTTGTGCCGCCGACGGTCGCCAGGAATTGCTGCGTGCCGCCGACCGGCAAGATGGTCGAAGCGGGCGCAACCGAAACGGTCACGCTCGAGACTAGCTGCCGGATGCGCGAATTCTGGCTGTCGGCCAGCAAGATGTTGCCCGCGCCGCCCAGCGCAACACTCTCCGGCCCACTCAACGCCGCGCTGGTCGAGGACCCGCCGTCGCCCGAGAATCCGGATGTTCCGGCGCCATTGCCGGCGATCGTCTGAATCGTTCCCGCAACCGAGACCACTTCGCGGATCGCAGAATTCATCGTGTCCGCGATGTAGATGTTGCCGAGCGAATCCACGAACACACCATACGGAGTGTTCAGCAGCGCGCTGGTGGGAACCCCGTTGTCGCCGGAGTAGCCGTCTCTGCCTAATGTTCCGGCCACCGTCAGAATGGCACCCGCAGGAATGGTGGTTCCGGCAATCGTGACCGGATTCGCGCTCGGATTCACCACGCGCACCGCCGAGTTCTGCGAGTCGGCAATAAAAATATCGTCCGCCGCGTCAACCGAGATGCCCGTGGGAAAGTTCAGGAATGCCGCGGTAGCCGCGCCGTTGTCGCCGCAACCCGAGCTGCGATCGACACAGGCGGTCGGAGGTGTCCCCGCAACTGTGCCGATCGTTCCTGGTGCTACCGTTACTCCACCGATCATCAGGGCGGCTGCGCCGGTATTCACCACGCGGATGGCAGAGTTCTCCGTATCCGCGATGAAGATGTTGCCGGCCGCGTCGACGGTCACGGCTTGGGGATTGAAAAGCTGCGCGCTGGTGGGCGCGCCGCCGTCGCCGGCAAATCCTGCAGTGCCCAGCGTGCCGGCCACGGTTGTAATGTTGCCAGCGACATTCACCATGCGGATCGCAGAATTCTCGGTGATGAGCCCAGTGTCGGCGATGTAAATGTTTCCGGAGGCGTCAACGAACACGCCATAAGGGAAATTCAGCTGAGCACTGGTAGCCGGACCGCCATCGCCGCAGCCTCCGGGCGCAGGAAGCGTGCAGTATGTGCCGTTGCCCGCAACGGTCGCGATGTCGCCCGGCTGGATCGTTACGTTGGCGATGGTGACCGCTTGCGTTCCCGGGTTGAAGACGCGAAGCGCCGAGCTGTAGGTGTCGGCAATATAGACGTTCCCCGCCGCATCAACAAACACACCGCCGGGTATGTCCAGCGACGCGGCGGTGGCCGGCCCTCCGTCGCCGGAATAGGCCAGCGTGTTGTTGCCGGCAAAGGCCTGGATATTGCCGCCGCTCACTTCTCGCACCGCCGCATTGTCGGTGTCCGCGATGAAGATGTTCCCCATGCCGTCAACCGCGATGCCGCTGGGATAGTTCAGCAGCGCCGCGGTGGCTGCGGCTCCATCGCCCGCGTAGCCGAACGATCCAAGCGTGCCTGCCACAGTGGTAATAGTGCCGGTGGTGACGACCTCGCGAATTCCATAGTTCGCTGTGTCGGCGATGTAAATATTTTCCGAGCCATCTACGAAGACGCCCGCAGGCAGGCACAGAAAGGCGCTGGTCGCCGCTCCGCCATCGCCCGTGAACTGGCACGTGGAGCCGGAGTTCGAGTTGTAGAAAGTTCCGGCAACGGTGGCGATGTCGCCCGCCGGAATCGTGACTGCAGCGATGGTCACCGGCGCTGTCCCTGGATTGACGGCGCGAATCACGGAGTTCAACGTGTCAGCAATGAAAACATTTCCTGCAGCATCGACGTACACGCCTTGCGGTCCGCTCAACTGCGCGCTGGTCGCGGGACCGTTATCGCCCGTGTCGCCTGCGCCCTTGAGGAAATTCCCCGCGATGGTCGCGATGTTGCCGCTGCTGGCTGAGACTTCGCGGACGACGTTATTGTCGGTGTCGGCGATAAAAATGTTGCCCGCGCCGTCGACGAATACGCCGTAGGGAATGTTTAACTGCGCGCTGGTGGCGGCAGCGCCGTCGCCCGAGTAACCGGGGCCCGCTACAAAATTGCCCGCAACGGTCTGAATCTTGCCATCCGCGAACGTCACCTTGCGGATCACCGAGTTGTAGGTGTCCGCGATGAAAATGTTTCCTGAGCCGTCCACGGCAACGCTTCCCGGACGATTCAACGCCGCGCTGGTCGCAAGCCCGGTGTCGCCGGAATATCCCATGGTGCCGTTGCCCGCAACAACCGTGAGTGTGCCACCGGTCGAAACTTTGAAGACCTGACTCGAATACGAGTCGGCGATATAGACGTTTCCCGCGCCATCCAGCACGACGCTGCCTGCGAATCCAATGCTCGATTGCAACGCCGGCAGATTGTTCGGTCCGCCGCCCGCGACGGTGGTGATGGTGTATTGCGCGAGCGAAATCTGCGGCAGGAAAACTGCTGCGGCAAGCATCGCGAGCAGGGAAGTGAAAAGTCGGGACCTCATATCAGTTCCCCTTCCCGCGATCGGCCCGCTCCAGTGAAACCACTTCGGTGCTCGAGCGCCCGCCCGGCGCTGCAACTTCCAGGACCAATCGCGGCTGCGCGCCGCGCCTCCACAGCGCATACTCCGCTTGAGGAATGGTGAACTCCTGTTTGGTGTCGGCGGAACTCGACGCACGAATCACCAGCGAGCACGCCTGCGTTCCGCCTTTCGTGGGGTGGGAGAAATCCCACAGCGTGATCCGCTGAATGTGCAGGTCGCCGGCGCCGCGGTTTACCAGGTGAAGCTGCATCCGCACGCGAGTCTGGCCTGCGGCATCCGACTGATGGATGACCTGGTAAGACCCCGCAACTTGAGATGCAGCAACGGCTTGCACTGACAGACATGCTGACATGCAGGCAACTATGAGCAGGCGTGGGCAAAGGTGATTTTTCCCCCAGTTCATGCGGCGACCTACCTTTCCTTCTAGCCCGTTGGAGATCCTGACCTGTTGCAGCAACTGGATTTCCAACCGCGAATCGAACCCGGCTGTACTCTCAAAGTAGGGCTCATGGCTGGGCGGCGCAGCTTTCAGTGTCACAACCGAATGTGATTTAAATCACAGAAGGTCGCCTGAGGTTTCTTGAAAGTGTACTCGCAGCCGTACCAGCGGGAACGCTCAGCTCATCGGCTACAAGGTCGCTTGCCTCAACCAGTTCACATCGCCGCTGAGCCCTCCAAGGGTGGAATTTCCTCGCAGTCACCCGTGCGGGTGGTCGCGTTGACGGTGTTATTCGCGGCGGCGGCGATCTACGAAGCGATCCATCTTTCGGCCGTACTCGCGCCGGGTGTCTGGATTCACCTGCGGACCGGCCTGTGGATCCTGCACAATCGCTCGTTCCCACACACCGGTCTGTTCTCTCAGTCTTCGAACTTGCCGTGGAATGACTCCAGTTGGGGCTTCCAGGTGATCCTCGGGGCGGCGTACCACATTTTCGGACTGCGGGCGCTTCCGATTCTGCTGGTGGTCTTCAAGGTAGCGCTGGCCGTAGCGACATTCTTGTTGGCGCGGGCGGGACGGGCACGTTTCTGGGGCGCTATTTTGCTCTCCGCACTCGCCCAGTTCCTGATCTCCGGGCTGCAGCCCATGCCGTCCGCCCCCTCCATTCTCTTCCTCGCCCTTGAGTTGGTACTGCTGGTGCGCAGCCGCCAATCCGGTTCGGTGCGCGAACTTTTCTGGCTGCCGTTGTTGTTCTTGCTGTGGGCGAATCTCGACATTGAATTTGTCTTCGGACTGCTTGTGCTTGCCCTGTTCGTGCTGGCTGTAGGGTTCGAACAGGCGTCGCGAAGCCTGGGTGCAACCTGGGTCAGCGATCGCATTCAGCCTCTCGACCTGCCCAAGGCTGGCGGCGCAGCGTTGTTGTCGCTCCTGGCCACATTCGCCAACCCTTACACCGTTCATCCGCTAGCCGGTGCGTTTCGCACGCTCTACTCGCACGCCGCGTTTGAGCATTTTTCTGAGATGAAAGCCATGACGTTCCGCCAGCCGCAGGATTTCCTGCTTATGCTGCTGGTGATGACGGCGTTCCTCTCGCTTGGGCGGCGGCGCTCGCTCGACCTATTCGGCTTACTCACTCTGCTGGCCGGCACATTGATCGCCTTCCGCGCGCAGCGCGAGGGATGGCTGGCGGTGCTGCCCGCCATTGGGTGGATTTCCCACGGACTGAATCTGAAGCAGGAACAGCAATCCGATCGCAAGTGGGTTGCGCTGCCCGCTGTGGCGCTCGCTGGGATCATTGCTGTAGCCCTTGTTCCGGACTCCAACACGCTGATGAACAAGGTCCGCCAGCGTTTTCCCGTGAAAGCCTGCGATTACATTCAGGCGAACCACCTTCCTGCGCCTCTCTACAACGCGTACATCTGGGGCAGCTTCCTCACCTGGTATCTGCCGGAATATCCCGTAGCGGTCGACAGCCGGGTCGAGCTTTACGGGGACGATTTCCTCTCCAAGTATTTTGAGGTGGCAGGGGGCAAAGAGCGATTGGAGACGGATCCGGTCTTCTCGCGATCCAGCACGCTGCTGTTGGAGAAAGAATCCGCGATGGCCAAGGCTTTGACCAACCTGCCCGTGCTGAGCGCGCAATATCGTCTGGTCTACAGTGATGACCTGGCGAGCGTATTCGTCCGGCGGGCAGCCAGCCCGTAACGCTCTCTGGGTTCTACCAGTTGCGCACAAGAATTACCGCCAGCTCATCTTTGTAAATCACGCGGAAGCGGCGGTCGGTGGGGAGCATCTGCGCGATCGGCGTTTTATTCTTGAGGAGCACGAACCCAGCCCCGTTGAGAACCGGATCGGTCGTGTACGACGGCTCCGCCTCCTGCGTGGAGTAATACCGCTCATCCATCGCGTCGCCGTAGAGATCGGTGCGCCCATCCATCGAAACCGGATATTGCGGCATGTAGAAGATGAGAAAGCCGCCCCAGTCAAAGCTGTTGTAAATCGGGCCCCCGGCGGGATTTCTGCGCAAAAAATTCACCGCATCCACAGGGTATTCGCCGCTGATGGCGCGATCCATTCCGCGCTCGTTGAAGTCCGTGTTGCGCATTGTCAGCAGCAGCAGCACAACGCTGGCAGCGGCCACCGTGGCCCAACCCGAGATGCGGACCGGTTGCTCGCGCTCTTCCGCGGAAACAGGGAAGTCCGCGATGATCGCCGCCGCCGTCACGCACACGAACCAGGCATCGCGCCAGGTGCGGAAGGCGAACACGCTGACGAAGACCAGCAGCGCCAGCTTGAACGGGTCCATCTTCTTCTGCCAGCCCAGGGCAAAGTAGGCGCCAATCGCCAGCAGCAGCTCCATGTAGTGGTTGTAGTACTGGAAGCTCAGAGCCTGCAGTTCGATGATCATCCGGTACATGATCTTCGACTGCGAAATGACGAAAGCCTCTACGTACAAGTGATACGAGTAGGGCCCAATGCAGGAGGCCAGCACGCAGCAGCCAAGTATCACGAACAGCGGAGCTGCCGGCAGCGTGGGCTGCACCAGGGAATCTGGATACACCTGCAACCAGATCGCGATCCGCTGCAGCAGGTTGATTCCCGCAAACAGCCCCAGCACCGCCAGTCCGTAGATGAACTGGATATGAATATTTGCCCAGATCAAAAAGATCAGCGGCAGCCAATACAGCAACTGCACTCGCCCGCTGCGTTGCGATTCGAACAGCAGCGTCAGGCAGATGGTGAACAACACAACCGTGAAGAACAAGGGCCGCGGCGCGATGTTAAACAGAAACGCGGAGTAAACGGCAATCGAGAGCGCCCATGACACCCAGAAACGGTGGGAGATTCGGTATAGCATGCAAAACACGGCGACGGCCACCGCGATGGTCAGCACAGTTCCGAATAACGCCATGCCCACGAAGCTCCACCACGCATACGCCCGTGAGAGCAGAACCTCGTAGCCCCAGCTGTAGGCCATCCACGGGCGATTCGCCAGCTGCGAAAAAATTCCGGTACGCGGGAAGGACCGATTCTGGACGATCCAGTCGCCCACGCTGAGATGCCACCACATGTCCGGGTCGAGGACCGTCAGCTTGGTGAGGAAGCATTCCGTGCCGACCGCGACGATCGATGCCGTCAAGGCCAGCAGGCGCAGGGCCCGCAGCTTCGAAAGCCCGATCAGGTCTTGCCCCACGCTCATCGTTTCCAATACCTCACTTCCCCTCGGACTTCCCCTCGAAAACCATCGACGACAGAATCAGCCGGAGCGATTCCCGCGCGCTGTCGGCCCCCGGGCCTCCCAGAGAAGTCGATTGCGCCGCCTTCCGCACGGCTGGCTCGTCCGCCATCGAGACTTCGATCAGCACTTCGTAGCATTTCTGAGCCTGAAACGTCCGGTAGGAGTCCACCGCCTGCAAGTGGCCGACGATTGTTTTTCTGACAGACACATGACGGAACACACGGCCATTGATGGCGATCGACGTAACTAGAAAGGGGGGTGCCCCACTTCTCGCGTCTTTGGCGAGAAGTGGGGACGGCTCGCTGGCCACTCGCGCCACTAAGTCCGCGTAGTTCAGACAATCGGACTCGCTCATCACCTCCGCCACCGCACGCACCGAGAAGCCTGCCGCTTCGAAGCGGCCATCACCTTCGGCTTCCACCGCAGCCGTTTCCACCGGATAGATCACACATACCAGAGCGGTCGAGAAATCACAGACGGGGATGCCCCCATTCCGTGCTTGTGTCGCCTTCAGCATGCGCTCACCGACCAGGAGCTGGTAATTTTCAGGATAGACGAACTGGAAAGTGCCATCCGCGCTGGTGAAAATGTCCAGAGCCGGCGCTCCTTGTCCCAGTGCACTGACAGAACCGAGACTCAGACAAAGAAGACCGGTAGCGCACCACTTCAACATAAGGCCATCCCAGCAGCGAGTGTGCAAGCGCTGAGCCAAACCGGCGTATCGGGCCGACAGTCTAGAACCTGCGCCAGAAGGCGTTTGCGGAAATCGCCCCGCCCTGTGCACAACCGGGAACAGTCAGCGGCGGGAAATCGCCCCAGGCGATGGGCAAAATCACGCAATCGTGACAGGTTTAGATCGCCGGCTTCTCGGTCTTCGTGCCGGGAGCGATGCTGAGGTGCTTCTTCGCCTGCGCCATCATCTGCTCGACTTGGGCTCGTTTGGGATTCTTGGGATCGACCTTCAGAAGCGTCTGCCACGAGGCAATGGCGGCTTGCGGATCCATTTTTCCTTTCCACTCATAAAATCCGAGGTTGAACAGAACGCTGGGATTTTTCGGATCGATGGTCAGAGCCTGCTGGAGAGCGGCAATTCCCTTGTCCAGATCGCCCAGCTTGACGTAGACGAAGGCCAGTTCGTTCAGAGCGTCGGGCTCAGGTTTTATCGCCACCGACTGTTCAAAGTATTGCTGAGCGCTCTGGAACTGCTGCGCCGCCATATAGGAGTGGGCGATCTTCGCCAGCAGTTCGGCATCCTTCGGATTCTTCTGCAACTGCTCGAGCCAGGGAGCAACTTGCTTGTCCGCCATACGCTTCATATCCGCTGCGCTGGGCATTTGTGGCGGGACATTGGCCGCCGGTGCGTTCGGTGCAGCGGTTGTGGGAATAGAGCCGGCATTGGCAGCCGCTGGAGCATGGAGGAGGTATCCAGCGGCGATGCCCAGCACGAGGCAAATCACTGCCATGCCGTAAGTTTGGGCATTGTTCCAGGACTTCGAATCTTGCGGGCTCGTTTCCATAAATCTCCTAACCTGCTCAAGAAAACATCAACCCCAACGATGCACGTCAGCTGCCAAAAAGAATCTCGTGCCTCGGGTCGATCTTTCCTGTTCGCAACCGATTACGCCCACTCAGCTGGCCAGAACCGGACTTTTCGCCGGCTCGCACCCGAAATTCCGCAGCCCGGCGGGGCATATCACTCACCGAAAGGCGAATCCCCGAAAAGCTGAACCAGGAAAGCTAAATAAGCCGGTGATCCGGTGCCCAGTGTCACGCGCACGAGCAGGTGTGATCTCAATCACACCCCGCTAACCGCCCCTCACGGCACAATCCGTACAGAAATCGGGGATTCCAAGAGGAGATTGTTTATGGCTGACACAAAGACTTCCGCGTCGGGAAACTGGACCGCTACCCAGGCTTATGTGCTGTCGGTGATCTGTTTACTGGTGGGCGTGGCGGTCGGATATCTGGTGCGCGGCTCCGCTCCCCCGCAGGCGGCCGCGACGGTGAATGCAGCGCAGGCTCCAGCCGGCGGTGGCGCTCAAGGTGGAATGTCGCCGGGTAGCGCAGCGCAGCCCACTCCCGAGCAGTTGCGGCAGATGGCCGACACGCAGGCTCAACCGCTCCTGGCGCAACTTAAAACCGATCCCAACAACGCGGCGCTGCTCTACCAGATCGGCAACTTGTACTACGATGCGCAGCAATATCCCGACGCCGTGAAGTATTACGAAGACTCGCTGAAGATCAATCCCAAAGCCACCGATGTCCGCACCGACCTGGGCACGGCGTTTCACCTCATGGGCCAGCCCGATCGCGCCATTCAGGAGTATGACGAAGTTCTCAAGGTCGACGGCAAGCACGCCAACGCGCTGTTCAACGAAGGCATGGTGAAGTGGCAGGACAAGTTGGATATGAACGGCGCCGTCGCCTCGTGGAAGCGCCTGCTGGAAACCAATCCGGAATATCCGCAGAAAGACCGCGTGCAGAGCCTCATCGCGCAGGCGGAACAGCACCTGACCATGAAGCCGGGCACCAAGACCGACAAGCCGGCCACCATCGCGCAATGAATTCGGAAGTCGAGACCCAAGCCGCTGTCCCGGTTCGCCGCCCGCACTGGGCGGTGCTGGTCGCGGCTGCGATTCTCGTTCCTGTTGTCATTCTAGGAATCACCGAACTGGGCCTTCGAACTGCAGGCGTTGGATACAGCACCGATCTTCTGGTTCCATGTACGGTAAGAGGCGCTCCCGCCTCCTGCTACAACTTATTTTTTGCGGCTCCATTTTTTCCCGCAGGCATGGTGCTGACGCCGCGCCTCTATTCCATCCCTGCCACCAAGCCGCCGGGAACGTATCGCATCTTCGTTTTGGGAGAGTCGGCGGCCATGGGCGATCCCGACTCCGCCTACGGATTCAGCCGGTATCTGGAAGTCATGTTGCGCGAGCGCTACCCCACGATGAAATTCGAGATCGTGAACACCGGCAGCGTGGCCATCAATTCGCATGTCGTCTTGCCCATTGCGGAGGGCTTGGCGAATCAGCGTCCGGATGTCTTCATCATCTATTCCGGAAACAACGAAGTGGTTGGACCGTATGGCCCCGGCACCATGCTGACGTCGTCGGGCATGAGCATGCCGGTAATCCGCAGCAGCCTCTTCTACCATTCCACGCGCATCGGCCAGTTCCTGACCCGGCTGGGCACGCAAAAGCAGGAATGGCGCGGCATGGAGATGTTTCTGGACAAGCAGGTCGCGGCCAGTTCGCCGCTCATGAAATACGTCTATGCGAACTACGAAAAGAATTTGCGCGAGACGATCGCGGTCGGCCGCAAAGCAGGCGCGAAGGTCATCGTGTCGACCGTCGCTACGAATTTGAAAGATTGCGCGCCGTTCGCGTCGATGCACAGAGAGGGTCTGACAAAAGACGAGCTGAATTCATGGTCGGCACTGGTGCAGCAGGGCGACGAACAGTATGCGGCGGAAAATCCCGCCGAGGCACTAAAGCAATATCTCGCGGCGGCGAAGATCGACGACGATGACGCCGAACTCGAATTCCGCATGGCGCGCAGCTTCTGGTCGATGGGCGACTACAAATCGGCCCGCGAACATTTTCTTCGTGCCCGCGATCTCGACGCGCTGCGTTTTCGCGCCGACAGCAAAATCAACGACATTAACCGCACGGTCGCCGCTCCGTTCTCCGACGGCGTGGCCGTGGTCGATGCCGACAAGATTCTCAGCGACGCGAGTCCTGACGGCATCATCGGCAGCGACCTCATCTTCGAGCACGTGCATCCCACGCCCGAAGGCAACTATCTGGTCGCGCGTGCGATGTTTCTGCAAATCGCGAAAGGTTTGCCAGCGCAGGCGGCCCGTTCGTCAGAGATAGATGCGCTTTCTCAAGCCGATTGCGAGCACCTGCTGGCTCTCACTCGCTATGATCGCGCGCGCGTCGCGGCTGAGATGATGGGCCGGTTGCAGAAACCGCCCTTCACCACGCAACTGAATCACGCCGAGCAGCTTTTTCGCATCGCGCCGCTGGCGCAGCGCCCTGACGAATCCCCCAACGACACGGCCGCGCAATATCAGTGGGCCATAGCGCGAGCTCCCGACGATGCCATGCTGCGCCTGAAATTTGGCATGTTTCTGTATGCGTACAATCGCCAGGCCGCGGCGGAACAGATGGCGTTGGCGCAACCCTGGGACGGATATCCCGTCTTTCTGCCCGATGGAACGCAGGTCCGCTGATCTGAGCTAGAAGCGGCGATACATCAACTGTCCGGCGCTCGCCTCCTGCCCGTGCGTAATCATAAAAACGAAGAGCAGTGCCAGCGCATAAAGGGAAGGAATCCAGAACCAGCGCCAGCGTGCGAGCAGGGCAATCGTGGCAGACTGCGGGGAGCGATCGAGCATCGAGCCCACCGGCAGCACGATCGCATATCCCGAGGCCAAGGCTGCGACCAGGCAATACAGGCTCAAGCTCAGAGTATGCGAGGAATACCCTGCGGGCGAGACGATCGCCGAGAGCATCTGCTTCGCTTGCGATAGAGAATTTGCGCGGAAGAAAATCCATCCCAGGCTGATGAAAATCGTGGTCGTCAGCCAGCCCAGGGTGCTCCCGAGTTTCGCAGGAGGCTCCCAATTTAACTTGCGCTGCATTTGCTGCAACAGCCGGTGCGAGACCAGCAGCACGCCGTGGTAGCAACCCCAAAGCAAGAACAGCAGGCTCGCTCGATGCCATACCCCGAACGCCGCCATGGAGATGACCAGAGCGAGATTCCTCCACCATATTTCGCGGCGAGTGGTTGCCAGAGGAAAGAAAACATAATCGCGAATCCAGAACGAGAGTGACATGTGCCAGCGTGTCCAGAAGACCGAAGGGTTGGTTGAGGCAAACGGGCGCTCGAAATTTTCCGGCACGGTAATGCCGAGGGCCTTCGCCGCGCCGACGGCGATATGCGTGTAGCCGGCGAAATCAAAGAACAATTGCAATCCATAGCCCAAGGCGAGACACCAGACGTCGGCGCCGCTCCACTGAGTGATCCGGTCGAAGCCGCGGACGATTCCGTCGCCCGCTAGAATTCCCTGGCCCAGCAACCGTGCCAGTTGCATCATCAGCACGCCGATCGCAATTCGGCGCAGCCCATGCAGGATGTCGCTCCCTGCGGTCTTCTCGTCGGAGCGGAATTGCGGCAGCATCTCCGGCATGCGGCAGACCGGCCCGGAGATCGTGACCGGGAAGAAGACCATGTACAGCGCGAACTCAACAAAACTCGGATCGAGCTCCTCCTCGCGATACAAATCGAAGAGGTAGCTCAGCGCCTGAAATGTCCAGAACGAGATGCCCAGAGGCAACGCCAGATTCGCGAGGCTCGTAAGGGAGCCGCCCCGCAGGTTGGGCGCGACCTCGGGCAAATACTTAAATACGCCCAACAGCCCCAGGTTGAAGACAATTCCCGCCGAAAGCGGCAGCCAATGCAGATTCCGCCGCAACCAATTTCCGACCAAAAAGTTCACTACAATCGAGGCAACGAGAACGGCAGAGAACCATGGAGCCCACGTCAGATATAGGGCGAAGCTGGAAACCAGAAGCATCCCCTGCCGCAAGCTTCGCGAACCAACCTGGGCGCAGACCGCAACGCAAGCCAGAAACAGCAGAACGTAGCAGGCGCCTTGGAACATTCCGCCCACTCAGTTCCCGCCCTTCTGCCGGATGATCTGCTCGCGCAGGCGCAAGGCCGTGGCGTCGGTGGGATCAATGGCCAACGCCTGAGCGACACCTCGCTGCGCGCCGTCGTAATCGCGGAGCCGGAGCAACGCTTCGCCCGATTCGTCCAGGCACAACAGCGCCATGTCGCGGTTCGCGGTGTATTGCAGCGCTAGCTGATACTCTGGCACGGCCTCGATCAACTGCCCTCGCCCCGCCAATATATGTGCAATATTGTAATGACAATATTCCGTGCGGGGCTGAATCGCGCAGGACTCCCGGTAGTGCTGCAATGCCTCATCCGTTCGTCCCGCAGAAAATAGCGCGTTGCCGTAGAGCTGTTCCAGCCACATGTCCGGTGCACCCCATGCGGTTCTCGCCTGAGCGAATAGCGAAACCGGAGTTTTCCAGTAATCAATGTAGTGACTGGTGGTGACTGCCAGCACCGTGATGATCCCCAGCGCTCCGAATGCCAGCGCCGCGCGCGCAGAGGGCAGATTATCAACGGCTGCTGCCAATCCCCAGACCAGCGCGATAAACAGTCCGATCGCCGGAATATACGTGTACCGGTCCGCCATGCCCTGAAATCCAACCTGAACAATGCCAATCACGGGAACCATCGCGATCAAATAGAAAAACCATCCCACAGCAATGTAAGGAAGCCGCCGGAAGTAAACC
>Ga0209698_10001701_pt1 | contig 25374 bp, 22 predicted proteins | sample LitLauG_LLR_2012_FD_187203 | JGI IMG/M metagenome (GOLD analysis project Ga0209698, IMG submission 187203) | Freshwater sediment microbial communities from Pennsylvania, USA - Little Laurel Run_MetaG_LLR_2012 (SPAdes) (version 2) | ecosystem: Environmental > Aquatic > Freshwater > Creek >... | reverse complement strand
GGCGGACACCGCCGGGGCCTGGACGGCCTTGGGGGCGGCCTCGGCGGTGTCCGCCTTGGCCTCGCCGTTGCTGCCCTCGTCGAGCCCCTTCTTGAACTCCTTCTGGGCCGAGCCGAGCGAGCGTGCGAGCTTCGGGATCTGGGTGGAGCCGAAGAGGACGACGGCGATCACGATCAGGACGATGATGCCCTGCTCGCCGAAGAGTTCTGCTGGTGCCATGACGTGTCTCCTCTTAATTGCCTACTCGGGACAGGTTAGACCTGGACGGCCCGCCCTGCTGCACCGCCCCCGTGGCCGTCTTGCGGCCAGTGGAGCGAATCGGGCGGACGGCGTTCCGGCTCAGCCGGCGAGGAAGACGCCCAGGCACAGGGCGATGATCGACGCCACGCCACCGATCGACCCCCAGACGGCGAGGCCCACCTTGGAGGTGGACCGCTGGTGCAGGAAGACCGCCACCCCGGCGATCAGCACGAAGGTGATCTTGATCCCGAGCACCGCGTTCCAGGTCGACGAGGCGTGCTTGGCGTCGACGGCCTGGATGTTCCAGAACCCGGTGACCAGGAGCACGGCGTAGGCCGGCCACAGCAGTCGCCCGAACGCACGGGCGACCTTCTTCGGTGCGTCCTCGCCCAGGGTGCGGATGGTGGGGAGCAGCCCGGTCATGGTGAGCTGCCCGCCCACCCAGACGGTGGCCGCCAGCACGTGCAGGATGAGCCGGAAGCCGTCGAGGCCGGGGGCGAGGGTCGGGGCGGTGGAGGCGAGCATGCCGGTCGGCTACCTGCCGGTCCAGTTGGGCTCGCGCTTCTCGGCGAAGGCGATGGCGCCCTCCATGGCGTCGGCCGAACGGCCGATCTCGCCGAACACGGCGTCGTTGACCGTCCAGGCCTCCGCCTCGGACAGCTCGCCGGCCTGGATCATGACCTGCTTCGACAGGCGGACCGCCAGCGGTGCGTTCTTGGCGATGCGCTCGGCCAGCGCGAGAGCCTCGCCCATGAGCTGGTCGCCCGGGACCACGCGGTTCACCAGGCCGATCTGCAGGGCGCGCTCCGCGGTGATGGGCTCGCCGGTCAGGGCCATCTCGAGGGCGATGGTCCGGGGGAGCCGCTTGGGCAGGCGGATGAGCCCGCCGGCGCCGGCCACCAGGCCCCTGGCCACCTCGGGGATGCCGAACTTGGCGTGGTCGGCGGCGACCACGAGGTCGCAGCTCAGCATGATCTCGCACCCGCCGGCCAGGGCCGAGCCGTTGCAGGCGGCGATGAGGGGCTTCGGGAAGTCGCGCTTGGTGATGCCGCCGAAGCCCTTCTCGGTGATGGGGAACTCGCCGGAGGCGAACGCCTTCAGGTCCATGCCGGCCGAGAACGCCTTGTCACCGGCGGCGGTCAGCACCACCACCCAGACGTCGTCGTCGGCCTCGATGTCGTCGAGGGCGTCCGACAGGGCGGTGGCGGTGGCCAGGTTGATGGCGTTGCGCGCCTCGGGTCGGTTGATGGTGAGGATCTCGATGTGACCCTGGCGTTCGCGGAGCAGTTCGGACATGGTGGTCTCCCAGGCAGAGGTATCAGCGTTCCGCCAGACGGTAGCGCGGCTCGCCGGCCTGGACGACAACCTCCCCTCCGACCAGTCCGGGGACGTCCAGGTCGCCCATGGCCGCGATGACCCCGTCGTCCGCCGGGGCGAGTGCCATCTGGCGCCCGTCGGCCAGCCGGGCGATGACCGGCGCGCCGGCGGCCGTCCCGTCGTTGTCCCGCCAGACGGTCGTCGCCACCACGGTCGCCGTCTCGGGGGTGTCGAGCACGTCGGCCACCGGGACGGCCGATGCGTCGATGGCCGCCTGGGCCCCCGTGGTGTCCCCGCGCTGGAAGCCGGCCGGTGGCGGCGTCGTGCCATAGATGCCGAGGGCGTGCTTGGTGACGAACCAGCCGAGCCCGGTGGCCAGTCCCAGGCGGGTGCCGTCACCTGGTCCGTCGCGGAGCACGTCGCACAGGGTGGCGATGCCGTGGGTGGTGTAGTTGTTCCCGGGCCCGCCGAAGTAGGGGAGGCCGCCGGTGACGGTCAGGCCCCGTGGGTCGTCGAGGGCGATCCCGAGGGCGGTTGCCGCCATCTGCACGGCCGCGGGGAAGCACGAGTAGATGTCCATGTGGTGGAGGTCGTCGATCCCGACCGGCCGGCCGGCGGCGAGGGACGCCGAGGCGAACAGGGCCGCACCGGCCGCCTCGATGGCCGGCGACCGGCCCGGGTCGGGGCGCTCGGAGACGAACCGGACGTCGACGGCCTCGGCCCCCGACCAGACGAACACGGCCCGGTCCGCCACTCCGGCGCGGCGGGCGGCGGCCAGCGAGCACACCACCAGCGCGGCCGACTGGTCGGACCCGAGGAACGCCGTCATGCGCTTGGTGTAGGGCTCGCACACGATCCGGTTGTCCGGCGACGGGGTGGCGATCTCCTCCGGGGTCCGTGCCTGGGGGAACCAGGCGTGGGGATTGGCCGCGGCCACCGTGGTGAACGGTGCCATGAGCGCGCCCAGCACGGCACGTTGGGCGGCGGCGTCGCGTCCGGCACGGGCCGCCAGCACGCTCTCGAAGAGCGGGTAGACGTGCACCGGGGCCAGCATGGCGGCGGCCAGTTCGCCAGGACCGAATCCCGGGGCGTCGTCCCCCACGACCGGGTCCGGGGCGAGGTCGGTGCGCCCCTCGTCGCGTGCCAGTCCCTGTGCCCGGCGGGCGCGGGACGACCGGATGGCCTCCGCCCCGGCGATGAGGGTGACCGACAGATCGCCCCGGGCGATCTCCGTGGCGGCCCGGTTGACCAGCCACTGTGGGGTGTTGCCCCCCACCGTGGTGACCTCCCGGCGGACATCGGGCCCGAGCCGGAGGGCCTCGGCCAGCTCGGAGGCCGTGGCCGGTCCCGCCTTGGTCATGATGTCGACCACGGTCACCCGGTCGATCCTGTCCCGCAGGAGGGGTGCGTCGGCCAGGGCCAGCTCTGCGGAGCGGGTCATGAGGGAGACCGGGTTCACCAGCTCGTGGCGCTCGAGCGCCTGGCCCGAGGCGACGACGACGGGGATTCGTTCGGGGTCGATGGGCATGGGTGCGGTCCTGATCGGGTCGGTCGGTCGGGTGACCGTCTGGGGCGGCAAGCTACCATCGCCAACCGGGGAGGGGCCCGGTGGTCCGGGCGGCCCCGACGACGAAAGGGCGCGACGGTGGCGACACGGCAGGAGTCAGCACGGCCGCTCCACGATCCGGCGGGCGGCGGCCTCGTGCCTCCCGGGTTCCTGCTGGGCGTGGCCACCGCCGGCTACCAGGTCGAGGGTGGGTTCAACGGAGCCGGACAGCCGGCCAACAACTGGCAGGCCTGGGAGCAGGTGGGCCGGGTGGCCCCGTCCGGCGATGCGGTCGGGTTCTGGGAGCGCCCCGAGGAGGCACTCGACCGGGCGGCCGCCCTCGGGTGCGACAGCTTCCGCCTGAGCATCGAGTGGGCCCGGGTGGTGCCGGACCGCGGCGGTGTCGACCAGGACGCGCTGGACCGCTACCGGGCCATCGTGGAGGCCTGTGCCGACCGCGGGCTCACGCCGCTGGTGACGCTCCACCACTTCACCCACCCCGCCTGGCTGGGCGAGGACCTCTGGCTCCGACCGGACGCCCCGGCCCGGTTCGCCGCGTACGCCCGGTTGGTCGTCTCCACGCTGGCCGACGTCGTCCGACACTGGGTCACGCTGAACGAGATCAACGTGCTGGCCCTGATGAGCTACGTGCTCGGGGAGTTCCCACCCGGCCGGCGAGGTGCGTTCGGCGATGCCGCCGTCGCCCTCGACCACCTGCTGAGCGCCCACGTCTTCGCCTACGACGCGATCCACGCCGAGCGCCCCGACGCGGTGGTGACGACGAACAACGCCAGTGTGTCGGTCTACGAGTACGACCGCCTCCTGGTCGACCTCCTGCTCGCCCGCAGCCACGGGGTCGAGCGTCGGGACCTCGACGACTGGGTGGCCGAGCGTCGTCGGCGCCACTACGACCTGCAGCCCCTGCCGGGCCCCGGGGAGCAGCTGCTCCGCCGCGCCGCGGCCCGTCTCGCCACCTACGCCGGTCCCCGGGGCCGGCGCGGTGGTCCCCGGGGGGCGCTCGACGCCCTCGAGGCCAGCCCGCACGCCCGCACCCTCGACGTGCTGGGCATCGACTGGTACGACCCGATGGCGGCCCGGCACTTCCGGGTGCCCGGGCACCGGACCGCCGGTGGACGCAGTGCGGCACCGGCCCGGGAGCTGTGGGACGACGTGCCGGACCCCGGCGGACTCGCCCGGTGGCTCAGCGTGCAGCACGAGCTGGCTCCCGGCCTTGCACTGTGGGTGGTGGAGAACGGGTTGTGCAACCGGGTGGTCGACGGCCGGTCCTACGACCGCCTCGACGGCTGGGACCGCCCCCGCTACCTGCGCGAGCACCTGGCTGCGGTGGCGGCGGCGGTCGCGGCCGGGCTTCCGGTGGAGGGCTACTGGCACTGGTCGCTGGTCGACAATTACGAGTGGGGCTCCTACGAGCCCCGCTTCGGCATCCACGGCGTCGACCGATCGCGCGGGCCGCGGGGCGGCACGTGGATGGAGTCCGACGCCATGGGCCGCGACTCGGCCGGCGTCTACCGCCGGCTCATCACCGGGATGCGGACGGGGGACCGGTCGGTACTCGACCCCGGGTGACCGGACCGTCGCGGCCCACCCGTGGGCGGACGTCCTACCGCCCGGCGAACCTGGCCATGCCGGCGATCACCTGCTCGGCCTCGGTCACGATGCGGTGCACGAGCTCGCCGGCCGGCTCCAGCGAGTCGATCGCCCCCACGCCCTGGCCGGTGGGGTAGCCCTCCTTGGCCGGGTCGACGCCCGCGGTGCGGGCGCCACCGCCCAGGTGCCAGGCGCCGTCCTGCATGGACCGGCCCAGCTGGCCGGGAAACGGCTGGAGCTCGTCGGGGTGGTCCTCGAAGTACTGGGTGTACCCGTTGCGCAGGACCCGCATGGTCTTGCCCGAGAACGCCCGGCTGATGGTGGTGGCGTCCTCCCGGGCGGCCAGCAGCGCGTCCTTGTACCCCACCACGCTGCGGGCCTCGGGGGTGGCGATGAACCGGGTGCCCATCCACACGCCGTCGGCGCCGAGGGCCAGGGCGGCCGCCAGGCCCCGGCCGTCCACGATCCCCCCGGCCGCCACCACCGGGATGGCGTCGCCCACGGCATCCGCGATCTGGGGCACCAGGGGCAGCGTGGCGACGAGGCCGGTGTGGCCGCCGGCCTCGGTCCCCTGGGCGACCACCATGTCGCACCCGGCGTCCAGGGCCCGCCTGGCGTGCTCCACCTTGCCGCACATGTTGACGACGAGCACGCCGTGGGCGTGGCAGAGGTCCACGACCTCGGCCGGCACACCCAGGCCCGCCACGAACACCGTGGCCCCACCCTCGATGATCAGCTCGACCTGGGCCGCCATCCCGCCCGGCATGGCGGTCAACAGGTCGACGCCGAACGGCTTGGCGGTGGCCTCGCGCACGGCGGACATCTCCTCCACCATCCGCCGGTCGTCCATGGTCGACGCACCGAGGCAGCCGAAGCCGCCGGCCTCGGACACCGCGGACACCAGGGCCGAGTAGGACACCCCGCCCATGCCGGCCAGCATGACCGGGTGTTCGACACCCAGCAGTTCGGTGAGTCGCGTCTCCATGGGGCCTCCTCGGGGTCGGGCTCGGGCGTCCGCACCCTAGCGGTGGGCACCGGTCCCGGTGCCGCCGGCCGGCTCGGACGTGCCGGTCAGATGACGAAGGGGCAGTGGCGGCAGCCCTGATGGCAGCAGGTCCCCCGCGCGGCGAGGTAGGCCGAGGTCATGACCCAGTAGCCGGTGACGGGATCGGCGTACCCGGTGGCACCGGACTCCCGGGCGGCACGGTGGGCGGCCAGGATGGCGACCCGTCCGGGGTGGTCGGGGGCCAGGCGGTCGGGGTGTGGCTCGTCCGGCCCGCGGTCGGCCAGCGGCTCGTGACCGGTCACACCGGGTGCGGGCCGGTCGGGCTCATCCGGCGTGGGCCGCGGCCGACCACGCGGAGTCGTCCCCGTCCCCGTTGCCGTCCCCGTCACCGTCACCGTCACCGGGCTTCGTCCACTCGCCACTGCCGACGCTCGGGACGAAGTCCTTCTGGCGGACGAGGAACAGACAGCCGACGGCCCCCACGAACGCCACCACGGTGGCGATCGTCATCAGGTGGTTGAAGGTCGTCACGAATCCGGACCGGTAGGCGGTCAGGAGGGCATTGCGCGCCGACGCCACCGGGATGGCGGCTGCGGCCTCGCGCACCCCGCCACTGGCCAGGGCCTGACCCAGTCGGGACCCTCCGTGGGAGAGGACCGCCTGTCCGCTCGGTGTCGCCTGGAGCGAGGACACCACGGCGGGCTTGATCTGGTGGACGAAGACCGCGCCGAGGCCGGCGATTCCGGTGGCGATCCCCACCTGGCGGAACGTACTGGCCGCGCCGGTCGACATGCCGCTGCGCTCGGGCGGCACCACCGACACCGAGGCCGAGGCGAGCACCGGGTTGGTGATGCCGATGCCGACACCGCCCACGAGGAAGCCGGGCAGCAGGACCAGCCACGAGGAGTCCGTCTGGACGTGGGACATCAGCGCACAGGCGATGGCGACGAGCAGGAGCCCCAGGCTCATCATGAACCGGGACTGGAGGCGGACGGTCAGCTTGCCGGCGACCGGTGCCACGAAGAAGGCGAGCATGGTCAGCGGCAGGAAGCGCAGGCCGGCCTGGAACGGCGAGTAGCCGAGGACGGTCTGCAGGTAGAGCGTGAGATAGAGGAACATGGCGAAGATCGAGGCCGACAGGGCGAACGAGCCGAGGGACACCCCGACCATCGCCGGGCGCCGGAAGAGCCCGAGGTCGAGCATGGGATCCGACTGGCGCCACTCGCCGATGAGGAAGATGACCATCAGCACGGCCGATCCGATGAACATCGACAGGATGTAGGTGCTGCCCCATCCCTTGGCGTTCCCCTGCACCAACGCGTAGACGAGCAGGAAGAGCGAGGCGGTGAAGCTCACGAAGCCGAGCCAGTCGATCCTGCGCCCGGTCGGGATCTTGGCGTTCTCGACCTTGGTGAGCGTGATGATCACCGCGATCACCCCGATGGGGATGTTGATGAAGAAGATCCAGCGCCAACCGATGCCGCTGGTGATGGCACCGCCCACCAACGGGCCGATGGCCACGGCACCGCCGACCACGGCGCCGTAGACGCCGATGGCCGTGCCCCGTTCCTTGCCGGAGAAGGCCTGGGCGATGAGCGCGAGCGACGTGGCGAACATGATGGCCCCGCCGATCCCCTGGGTGGCACGCGACAGGTTGAGCATCAGGGGGGTGGTGGCCAGGCCGCAGGTCAGCGAGGCGAGCGAGAAGAGCACGAGGCCGATGGCGAACATGCCGCGCCGGCCGTACATGTCGCCGAGGACTCCCGCCGTGAGGAGGAAGGCGGCGAGTGTGAGCGCGTACGCGTCCACGACCCACTGGAGGTCGGCGAAGGTCGAGTGGAGGGCGACCTGGATGTCGGGCAGGGCGACGTTGACGACGGTGATGTCCAGCAGGAGCATGAACGTCCCGAAGCACACGGCGATCAGGGTCCACCACTTGCGATCCACGGTCACTCCCCAGTTCGGTCCGCCGACCACCACACCTCGTACCACCACACCCGTCCGGCACGTCCCTGCTGCCGTCGCACCGGTCCGACGCGCCGGCACCGACTGCCTGGCGGCATGTATAGACGATGGGTCCCGGACCGGCAATGGGTCCGGGACCGACGCCACGAATCTGCAACCGTGGACGGTCGGAGGTCGCACGACCGGGAGCGACGGCGGCCCGACCGACCCGGGTCAGATCGTCCCGTAGCTCGTGTCCCTGTCCCCGGCCCTGGCACCCGAGGCCGCGAGCTCGGCTGCAGCGGCGACCAGGTCGGTGCACAGCTGGTCGGCGACGACGGCGTGGCCGGCGTGCACGGTGGCGTGGAGGCTGTCGGGCGGGGTCTGGCGGTCGAAGTACCACCCACCCCGGTCGGCCAGCGCGTCCCCCAGGGCGAACGTGTCGACGGAGCCGGGGTCGTCCGTGCCGCCGAAGGCGAACACGGTGGCGTCCGGTGCCCCCCGCACGTCGATCCCCGGGGTCGACCGGATGCAGGCGAGCAGTGTGGACGCGGCCCGGTGGGCGTCCTCGGCCAGACGCAGGTAGCCCTCCTCGCCCAGGTGGTGCAGCACCGCCCACCCCGCGGCGATCGGACCGCCCGGCCGGGTGCCGGCCATCGACGGCGACCCGTAGAGGCCGCCCAGCCAGTCGGACGTCACGAACGGCTGGTGGCGGGCGAGGTCCCGGTCTCCGTACAGGATGACCGAGACCCCCTTGGACGCGTAGCCGTACTTGTGCAGGTCGGCACTGATCGAGGTGACCCCCGGGACCGACAGGTCCCACGGCTTCGCCACGTGGCCGAGGGTGACGAGGAACGGGAGGAGGAAGCCGCCCAGGCACGCGTCGACATGGCAGAGGATGCCGCGGTCGGCGGCGAGGGCACCGAGGTCGGCGATCGGGTCGATGACCCCCTGCGGGTACGACGGGGCGGAGCCCACCACCAGCACGGTGCGGTCGTCGACGGCGTCGGCCATGGCGTCCACGTCGGCACCGCCGTCGGCGCGCACCGGGACCCGCCGCGCCTCGACGTCGAAGTAGTGGGACGCCTTGGCGAAGGCGGCGTGGGCGCTGGTGGCCAGCACCATGTTCGGTCGCTCGACGCTCCGCACGGCCCGGCCCCAGTCGCGGGCGGTCCTGGTCGCCTGCAGGAGTGACTCGGTGCCGCCCGACGTCAGGTAGCCACGGACGCCCGAACTGCCACCGGGACGACGGTCGCCGCCGAGGAGGCCGGTGGTGATGGTGACGATGTCGTGCTGCATCCAGCCCAGGCTCGGGAAGGCGAGGGTGTTCAGCGCGTTCTCCGCCCCGTAGCGGCCGGCGGCCCTGGCCAGCAGGTCGCGGACGTCGTCGCCGGCGTCGTACACGAGGCTGAACACCCGGCCGCCCCGCCAGTCCCGGTCGTCGGTGGCGAAGTCGTCGAGGCGGGCGAGGACGGCATCGGCATCGAGCCCGTGTCGGGGGAGCCTGTTGTCGGCGAATTCGGCCACCGGGCGAGCCTACGGTGCGCCGGGCGCCGTGGCCCGCCGTGCGGACCCGCCGGACGGCACCGGCCGGGAACCGGTCAGGTGATGTCGCGCCGGGTCAGGAGGATCGACCCGAGCAGGGCGAAGGCGAGCCCGTAGAGGAGGATCAGCAGCGACCCCTGCCACCAGTTGAACAGCCCGATGTTCTCCTGGCCGCCGGCCGACACGCTGGAAGCGGCCAGCGCGGCGCCGCTCGGCAGCCACTTGACCGTTCCGGTCCAGATGCCACCGATGATGTTCTCCAGGATGAGGAACCATCCGAGGCAGACGACGATGGCGGCCACCTGGTTGGTGAGCAGCGAGCCCACGCCGACACCCAGCACGGCGAACAGGGCGTACACGAGGATCATCCCGGGAGCCACGGCACCGATCTGGTGGACCATGTCCGACACCGACCCGCCCACCGCCGACAGGGCGATCCCCCCGCCGATGACGGTTCCGGCCAGCACGACGACGGCCAGGGCCGCCCCGGTGATGGCGGCGATCAGGATCTTGCCCAGCACGAAACGGGTCCGGTGGGGCGTGACCAGGAACGACGTGGTGACCGTCTTGTGCCGGAATTCCACCGTGATGATGAGCACGCCGAGCAGCAGCGCGAACACGTAGACGTTGACCCCGCGACCCACCAGGTTCCGCAGCTGCTGGACGGTGTGGGGCACGTTCGGGTTCGGCCCGCCGAAGCCGCCGGTGTGACGAGGCCCGCCGTCGCCGTGGTTGAGGAAGTAGACGAGGATCAGGAGGCCGGTGATGACCAGTGCGATCCCGGACAGCAGCCACGGGATGGTCGTGGTCCGGAGCTTGAGCCACTCGGAGCGCAGTACGGCGATCATGCCGGACCTCCGGTGGACGGGTCCCCGGCGGTGGGGAACGGGGCGGCCTGACCGCCGGTCGGGGCGAACCCGGGCGTCTGCAGCGCGGTGGTCAGCTGGAGGAAGACGTCCTCGAGACTGCTCCGCTCCTGGACGAGCTCGTAGAGGACGATCTGGTGCTGGGCGGCGAAGTGCCCGAACCACTCGGGGGTGGCCCCGTCGATGACCAGGGTGTCCGGCCCGGTCTGGCGCCACCCGGCCGGCACGGCGTTCAGCGCCTCGGCCAGGCGGGTGATCTCGGGGGAGCGCACCCGCATCCCGGTGCCCGCTCCGGCCTGGGTGGCCATGTCGGCCAACGTCGACTGGAGCACGAGCTTGCCCTCGGAGATGATGACGATGTCGTCGACGGTCTCCTCCACCTCGGCCAGGAGGTGGGAGGACACCAGCACGGCGTGCCCCATGCCGGCCTGGTTGCGGATGAACGACCGGAGCCACTGGATGCCCTGGGGGTCGAGCCCGTTGGCCGGCTCGTCGAGGATGAGGATCTCGGGGTCACCCAGCAGCGCGGTGGCGAGCTGGAGCCGTTGGCGCATGCCGAGCGAGAACTTCCCCACCCGGCGGCGTGCCACCTCGGAGAGTCCCACCAGCTCGAGGGTCTCGCCCACCCGCTGCAGGGGGACCCCCCCGGCCAGGGCCACCGTCTTCAGGTGGTCCTCCGCCCGACGGCCCGGATGGAAGCTGGTCGCCTCGAGGGCGGCCCCCACGTGGCGGATCGGGTGGTCGAGGTCGAGGTAGCGCCGGCCGCCGATGGTGGCCGTCCCCTCGGTGATCGAGACCAGGCCGAGGAGCATGCGCAGCGTGGTGGTCTTGCCGGATCCGTTGGGACCCAGGAACCCGGTGACGCGGCCCTGGGCGACCTCGAAGGACAGGTCGTCGACGGCGCGCACGGAGCCGAACCGTTTGGACAGACCGCGCACTTCGATGGCCGAGGGCATGTCAGACGGTACCCCCGGTCGGGTGCCCACCACGGTCACCCCCGTCGGCGTAGCGCCGGACGGGCACTCCCCCGGCGGTCGGGCCCGGTGGTCAGACCTCGGCGTAGACGTCGATGGGGAGGAGGAGTCCGATGGCCACGACCAGTTCGTCGTGGACGCGGTTCATGTTGCTCCAGCCGTTCACCCAGCCGACGAGCGCGGAGTACCAGACGTGGCCGAGGATGCGGGCCCGGTCGCTGATGTCGGCCGGCTGGGGCTCGCCGATGGCCCGGGTGATGATCCCCTCCATGAGCACCGAGACCTGCTGCTGGCACTCGATGGCCGCCGGGTCCGGCGAGGCCAGGGCGGTGAAGACCGCGCCGACCAGGGTCGGCTGGCGCCCCATGGCCCGCAGGGCCCGGTCCAGGGCGTCGATGACCCGCTCCGCCGGACTGGCCCCCTGGGCGGGGGACTGGGCCAGGCGGTTGTCGAGCTGCTCCACCCAGTGGACGAGGGAGGCGGCCAGCAGGTGGTCCTTGCTGGAGAAGTAGCGGTAGACCGTGCCCATGGCCACGTCGGCCCGGGCGGCCACGTCGCGCATCTGGACGGCCTCGTAGCCCCCGTCGAGGGCCAGCGACATGGCGGCGTCGATCACGCGCTGGCGACGGGCCTGCTGGGCCCGGGTGAGGGTGCGCGGCACCGGACCGTTCGCCATGGCCCACACCCTAGCCCGACGCCAATTCCGTTCCCGGGGAACCGGTGCCGGGCACGCCCCGGGAGCGGGCCGACGGCAACCGGTGATCGCATCCAACCGTCCACAGGGTGCCCGCCGTCGGTACCATGGGCCGCCATGCCCCCCGCCGAGCACAGCGACGACGACCCGGAGCTGATCGCCACCACCGACGGCCGCGTGCCGGGGCGCCGCGGGCTCGCCACCCGCCAGCGCCTGCTCGAGTGCACCGCCGAGCTCCTGGTGGCCACCCCGTGGCGGTCGATCAAGGTGATCGACATCGCCCGTCAGGCGGGCACGTCACCCGCCACCTTCTACCAGTACTTCGAGAACGTCGAGGCGGCCATCACCGTGCTGGCCGAGGAGCTGGTCGACGGCGCCGGCGTCCTGGCCGGACTGGTCGACGGTGACTGGTCCGAGGGTGCCTCGTGGGACACGGCCGTGGCCGTGGTCGAGGGGTTCATGGACTACTGGGAGCGCTACCGGGCCGTGTTCCGGGTGGTGGAGCTCACCACGGTGGAGGGCGACCTGCGCTTCCAGGGCCTGCGGGTGCGGGCGCTCAACGCCGTGACCGTGACCCTGGCGCGCGTCATCGCCAACCAGTCCGGGACCTCGGGATCACCCGCCGGCAGCGACCCGATGGCCGCCGCCGGCACGCTGATCGCCATGCTGGCCCAGGTGGCCGGCCACCGCTACGGCTTCGAGTTCTGGGGCATCCGGACGGCCTCGCTGGTGGACAGCCAGGCCCGCCTCCTCCACTGGTCGGTCACCGGCCGCCCCGCTCCCGAGGGCGCCCGGGTCCCGGGCTCCGAGGGCCCCGCCCCGCGCACCGGTCCCGTGGTGGGCGGGGGGGCCGCCACGGCACGCACGGCCAAGGCCCCGGCGGCCGGACGCGCCGGCCGGTAGCGCAGGCCGTCAGCGCAGGGCGACCGGGTTCACCGGCGACCCGAGGGCACCGGTGAAGGGCAGCGGCGTGGCGTCGAGCAGGAAGGTGTAGCGGCCGTCGGACGCGCACGCCTCCGCCAGGTCGTCGAGGAACCAGTTCTGGCCCTGGGTCATCCCCATCTCCACCAGGTGGAGGATGTGGACGGGAAGGAACAGGTCCTCCGACTCGCACGGGTAGACCTCGAGGATCAGCGTGTCGATGGCCACGGCGGCCACGTCCCGCTCGTGGAACCACGCCGCGGTGGCGACGGTGAGTCCGGGCGTCGGCCACGTGTAGGCGAGCAGGTCGCGGACCGGCGCCGCGCCGCCGATCCCCGGCCGGCCCTCGAGGGCCAGGTGGGCGGTCTGCCCGGTGCGGACCAGGACGACGTCACCGGGCTCGACCTCCAGCCCGCCGAGCGCGCAGGCCGCGTCGAGGTCCTCGGGGGTGATCGGGTGCCCGGGCTCGAGGAGCTCCCGCCCCGTCGCCCGGGCGACGTCGAGGAGCAGTCCACGCGACACCAGGGTGCGGATCTGCTGGATCCCGAGCAGCGAGGCCCCGTCCTCGGTGATCGACGAGGCCGGGTAGCCGTTGTAGAGGACCCGCCCACCCGCGCCGGCCCCGTAGGACGTGTGGGCCAGGCCGTCCCAGTGGGTGGCGCACTGCATGGCGAAGGTCACGACGTCCTCGGAGAAGGCGACCCACCCCGGGTCGTCCGTCTGGGGCGCGTCCACCGCCACCATGGCGTGCGTCGGATTGACGCGTCCCTCGATGAACCCCATCTGGATGCCCTCGGCCGCCGACATGGGGATGCCGAGGGGGAACGCCTCGCCGTCGACAACGGCGTCCACGCCCCTCCGGCGGGCGGCGCTGTCGATGAGGTTCAGGGTGCCGATCCGGTCGTCCGGCCCCCATCGTCCCCAATTGCTGACCCGTTCGGCCATCTCGACGAAGGAGCGGGGGATTCCAGGGGGGACGGGTGCCGGCACGCCACCGTTGTAGTCGATCCGCGCAACAGTTTTCGCCTCCTTCGGCCGATACGACCTTGTGAGCGACGCATCGTGCCCGCATTTGAGCGATCGATCCGGGTGGGCGAGAATCCACCGGGGCCGAGTTGTGGTCGACCCCATGGCGGGCAGTCAGCCGAGGATGGGTACCTCCATGCCGTACGAGCAGGGAACGAGGACGACCGACCGGACCCGGGGACGGGGCGGCATCCGGCGCGCCCGGGCCGCGCTGGCCCGCTCCGCCGCCGTGGTGGCCGTCGCCACCGTCGCCGTGCTGGCGCCCGTCGGGGTCCTCGCCGCGCCCACGGCCGGAGCCGCCACCGCCCCCCTCAGCCTGCCGGCGCTGCAGTCGCTGTACGCCCAGGACCTGCTGGCCAGGGTGAATGCCGAACGGGCCGCCCGCAGCTCGGCCACCCAGCCCGTGCCGCCGCTGACGGTGGACCTCGGTCTGGCGGCCAGCGCGCAGGCGTGGGCGGATCACATGGCTGCGCAGGGACAGATCCAGGACCCCCCGCTGGCCAACTGCGCGGTCACCTCGGCACCGACCCAGGTGTGCGAGCTGGCGGCCAACACCGGTGATTCCGGCAACGGGACCTGGCCGGGCGACGGTTCGGACGGCATGGAGAACGACTACATGGCGTCGTCGGGCCACCGTCAGAACATGCTGAACGCCGGCTACGACACGGTGGGGATCGGCGTGGCGTGCAGCGGCGGCCAGGCGTGGACCGTCGAGGTGTTCGGGTTCGCCTACGGCACCCTGGGGCCCGCGGAGAGCCGCCAGTCCGCCCAGAACGCCGTCGAGGGCGTCCCGGTGCCTCCGGGTCCCATCGTCGCCGGCACCCAGACCGGCACGCCCGTCTACTGCCCGGGCCAGACGGACGGGCCGAACGGGCAGACGACGGCCACCGGCGGCCAGGTTCCCTACCCCTACGCCGTCCCGCCGGTGCCCGGTGAGCCCACCACGGCCACCCTCGACCCGGCCGTGGGCATCGCCACCGACGGCCGCTCGGGCTACTGGGTGGCCCGGTCGGACGGTTCGCTGAGCGCCCACGGCACGGCCGGCGTGTTCGGCTCGATGTCGGGCGTCCCGATCACGGCACCGGTCCGCCACATCGTGGCCACCCGCGACGGTGGCGGCTACTGGCTGGTCGCGTCGGACGGCGGCACCTTCGCGTTCGGCGACGCCGCCTTCTACGGCTCGATGGGCGCCCAGACCCTGAACGCCCCGGTGGTCGACATGGCCCCGACGCGGGACGGCCGCGGCTACTGGCTGGTGGCCTCCGACGGCGGCATCTTCGCGTTCGGCGACGCCGCCTTCGCCGGATCCATGGGCGGGCTCCGCCTGAACGCACCGATCGTGGGCATGGCGCCCACCGCCGACGGCCGCGGCTACTGGGAGGTGGCCTCCGACGGCGGCATCTTCGCCTTCGGCGACGCCGTCTTCTACGGCTCGACCGGGGCGCTCCACCTCAACGCGCCGATCGTGGGCATGGCGCCCACGGTCGACGGGCAGGGCTACTGGCTGGTGGCCTCCGACGGCGGCATCTTCGCCTTCGGCGACGCATCCTTCGAGGGGAGCGCCGGGAGCCTGCGGCTGCAGGCTCCGATCGCCGGGATGACCATCGACGCGTCGACCGGCGGCTACTGGATGGTGGCCGACGACGGCGGGGTGTTCGCCTTCGGTGCGCCGTTCGAGGGCGCCGGCTGAGCCGTTCCGACCGCCGCCCGGCCCGGACGGAGGGTCAGCCGGCCCAGATGATCGACTGCAGCTCCGAATAGGCCTCGAGGCTGTAGTCGCCCCCGTCCCGGCCGATGCCGCTCATCTTGAACCCCCCGAACGGGGCGTCCATGTTGCGCTGCGCGGTGTTGATGCCGACGTGGCCGGCCCGGAGCTTCTTGGCCACGGCGAACGCCCGTGCGGTGTCGCCGCTGAACACGTAGTCGTAGAGCCCGAACTCGGAGTCGTTGGCGATGGCCACGCCCTCGTCGTCGTCGTCGAAGGGGATGGCCACCACCACCGGCCCGAAGATCTCCTCGCGGGCCACCCGCATGTCGTTCGACCCGGTGATGAGGGTGGGCTCGACGTAGTAGCCGCGCTCGAGGTGCTCGGGCCGGCCGCCGCCGACCACCACCTCGCCCTCGGTGCGGCCCGACTCGATGTAGTCGAGGATCCGCTGCTGCTGGGGCCCGGAGATGACGGGGCCGACCACGGTGGTCGCCTCGGTGGGGTCGCCCACCGTGAGGCGGCCGGCGAACACCGAGAGCGCTTCGACGACCTGGTCGAAGATGCTGCGGTGGATGACGGCCCGGGTGGGCGCCGTGCAGATCTGGCCGGAGTGGAACGCCCAGGTCGATCCGATGGCCATGACGGCGGCCTTGACGTCCGCATCGTCGAAGACCACGGCGGCACCCTTGCCTCCCAGCTCCATGAGCAGGCGCTTCATGGTGGGGGCGCCGGCCGCGGCGATGCGCTGGCCCACGGCGGTCGACCCGGTGAAGGAGACCATGTCGACGTCGGGGGACGACGTGAGGACGGAGGCCGGCTCCGGTCCCCGGGCACTCACCAGGTTGATCACCCCGGGCGGAAAGCCGACCTCGTCGAGGACCCGGGCCAGCTCGACGACGGCCAGCGGGTCCTGGGGGGCGGGCTTGATGACGACGGTGTTCCCCATGGCGAGCGCCGGGGCGACCTTGCCGGCCATGTTGGTGAGGGGGAAGTTGTAGCTGGCGATGGCCGCGACCACGCCCACGGGCTGGCGGTAGGCGAGCGCGCTGATGAGCCCACCGGGCGCCAGCGGGGTGGCGGAGGTGGCGATGGGCGGGAGCATCGACTCCTGCACGTGCCGGATGTCCCGGCTGTAGCGGTCGAACCGGTCGGCGCTGATCGGGACCTGCATGCGGGACCCGACCGAGGCGGTCGCACCCGTCTCGGCGATCACCAGGGGGACGAGTTCGTCGTTCTTGGCGCGGATGGCGGCGGCCGCCGCCTTGAGCAGCGCCAGGCGCTGCTCGACAGGGGTCGCGGCCCAGGCCGGAAACGCCTCTCGGGCCGCGGCGCAGGCCGCCTCGGCGTCGGCCACGGACGCGTTGGGAGCCTGGCCCACGACCTCCTCGGTGGCCGGGTTGACGATGTCGTAGGTGCCGTCACCGGCATCGACCCATGACCCGCCGATCAGCAGCTGGGTCTCGTCTCGGGTGGCCTGGTCGCCCATGGGAGGGTCCTTTCGTCGGGGTGCTGTCGTGTCGTGCGGGTGGTCGTGCGGGTGGTCGTGCGGGTGGTCGTGCGGAAGCTGTCGCCCGGGTGCCGGCGGCGGCCGCCGTCCGGGCGGGCCGTGCCGGTGGGGAGTGTAGGCCCCGTCCCGGCCGGGCGGCCGTGTCAGGGCGTCGGGTCAGGCGGTGGCCGCCGTGTCGACGGTGACGGTGTCGCGCCCGGATCGGAGCAGCGTTCCCGGCAGGTTGCCGGTCGGCCTGCCGTCGGCCACGGTCTCGACCCCGTTGACCAGGACCCGGGTGACCCCGATCGAGTCGGCGATGAGGCGGGGGCTCCCGCCGGGGAGGTCCTCGACCAGGGTGGCCGGCTCGGAGGCCACCGTCTCGGGGTCGAACACGAAGAGGTCGGCCCGCAGCCCCTCGGCCACCCGGCCGCGGTCGTGGAGGCCGAACAGGTCGGCCGGGGCCTGGGTCATCCAGTGCACCGCCTGCTCCATGGGCACGAGCTTGCGGTTGCGCAGGCAGTCGCCGAGGAACGAGGTCGGGTAGTTGGAGCCGCACATGCGGTCGAGGTGGGCACCGGCGTCCGAGCCGCCGACCAGCGCGCCCGGGTCGTTCCACACGTCGACGCGGGCCTCCCAGGACGCGGCGTCGCCGTCGGACGCCTTGGGCCAGAGCACCGTGCGCAGGCCGTCGGCGATCACCAGGTCGAGCAGGGCGTCGAAGGGCTCCTTGCCCTGCTCCTCCGCGATCGAGCCCACGTCACGCCAGCTGTAGCCGGCGTTCTCGGGGGCGAACGTGTCGCCGATGATGTAGTTGGCCCAGTGCGACAGTCGCCGGAAGACGCCGGCGTCCTCGGAGTGGGCCAGCTCGTCGAGCTGGGCCCGCACGGCCGGGTCGCGGAGCTTCTCGATGCGCTCCTCGGCGGGGAGGCCCATGACGTCGCCCCAGCCCGGGATCAGGAAGAGTGCGCAGTGGGTGCGGAAGCTCATGTTCATCGGGACCAGCGTGGGCATGGTGAGGGCGATGATCTTCCCGCCGGCCGCAGCCGCCGCCTTCGACGCCTCGAGCTGGCGGGCCGTCTTGTCCGGCGTGCGGGAATCGACGGTCAGGAGGTTCCAGTTGAGCGGGCGTCGGGCCGTGGTGGACATGGACACCATGAGGTCGATCTCCTCGTCGGAGAAGGAGTCGAGGCAGCCGTTGGTGATGTACTCGAGCGTCGTTCCCGGGTGGTCGCGCACGACCTCGCAGAAGGCGAGCATCTCGCGTCGGTCGGCGAAGCGCGACGAGATCGGATTGCCGTCACCGTCCGAGTGGGTGCGGGACTGTGACGAAGAGAAGCCCAGACCGCCGGCCTCGATCGACTCGGCCAGCAGCTGCACCATGGCGGCCAGCTCGGCGTCGTCGGCCACCTCGTCGGCCCGGTCGGCGCCCATGACCCAGCGGCGGATGGCGCAGTGGCCGACCAGGAACCCGGCATTGACCCCCAGGTGGCCGTCGAGGCGGTCGAGGTACTCGCCGAAGGACTCCCAGTTCCAGTCGATCCCGTCCTCGAGTGCCACGAGGGGCATCCCCTCCACCTTGGCCATCATCCGCCGGATGTAGTCGTGGTCGGCCGCCTTGATGGGGGCGAGGGTGAAGCCGCAGTTGCCGGCGATCACCGTGGTGACCCCGTGGAGGTTGGACGGGGAGGCCGTCGGGTCCCAGAACAGCTGGGCGTCGTAGTGGGTGTGGGGGTCGATGATCCCGGGTGCCACCACCTTCCCCTCGGCGTCGAGCTCGGTCGCACCGGGCTCGGCGACGGTGCCGACGGCGACGATCATGCCGTCCTTGATTCCGACATCGGCCCGGAATCCCGGGGACCCGGTGCCGTCGACGACGGTGCCGTTGCGGATCACGTAGTCGAGCATGGTGGCGTTCCCTCCGTAGGGCCGGGGCGGTCGCCCGCGGCCGTGTGCGCGTGGTGGTGGCGGGGGCCGACGGTGCCCGTCGACGGCGAACTGGGTCGCCTCCTCCCCGGAACTGACAGTGCGTCAGATTATGGCACGCAGGACGGCCGCCCGGCGGGGTCGACCCCGCCGGCGCCGACCGCCCGGCCCGGGGTCCGGCCGGTGCCGACGGTAAGGTGCGGTCATCCACACCGCCTACCTCCGTGACAACCTGCTGCCGGTCATCGTCCTCGTACTCGGTGCCGGCCTCGTCGTGCGCTTCGCCCACTGGCTGGGCGGTCGCCGCAGGCGGTGGATCGACACCCAGATCAGGCGCCAGATCGAGACCGGGATCGTCGCCTCCGAATCGCTCAAGCGGTCGCGGGCCATCAGTGAGGCGGTCGAGTGGGCGGCGGTCGCACTGACCTACTTCATCGTGGCCATCATCGCCTTCGACCGGCTCGGGATCCCGCTCTCCACGCTGGTGGCGCCGGCCACCGTCATCGGCATCGGCCTCGGGTTCGGAGCGCAGCAGATGGTGGGCGACCTGCTGGCCGGCTTCTTCCTCTTTGCCGAGCACCAGTTCGCCTTCGGGGACGTGATCCGGCTGTCGATGCCCGGCCAGACGACGGGCATCACCGGGACGGTCGAGGAGCTCACCCTGCGGGTCACCAAGCTCCGCACCCCGCAGGGGGAGCTGGTGGTCGTCCCCAACAGCGCCCTGCGCCAGGTGACCAACCTGTCCAAGGACTGGTCGCGGGCGGTCATCGACATCCCGGTGTCGGTCACCGAGGACCTGGTCGAGGTGACCGGGCTGCTGAAGGACGTGGTGGCGTCCATGGCCGACGACCCCGAGTGGTCGGGACTGCTCCTGGGCGACCCGGTGGTGGCCGGGGTGGAGACCATCGACGTGGGCTACGTGCAGCTCCGGCTCATCGCCCGGACCCTTCCGGGCCGGCAGTTCGAGGTGGCGCGGGAGATCCGGCTGCGGGCGTCGGTGGCGCTGCGCGACGCGGGCATCGCGTCGCCCGCGGTGGGGGACACCGTGACGCGGCGGTCGACGTGAGCTCGGACGTGAGCCCGGACGGGTCCGCGGACGACGTCGGTCCGTCGACCGACGAGGTGGAGGAGCCCGCCCGGCCGACCGGCGAGGTCTTCCTCGCACCCGTACCGCACAGCGCCCTGGTGGGGATGATGGCCGAACCCGTGTCGCGGTCGATCCGGGTGCGCCGGTCGACCGTGCTGATGCTGGTCGCGTTCGTGGGGTTCGGGACGTTGACGATCCTCTATCCCCCGACGGCCCGGGCGGTCACCACGATCACCACGACCAACCCGGGCGGGTTCATCCCGGGACTGCTGCCCACCACGACCACCACCACGACCCACCCCGCGTCGACCACCACGACCGTGCCCCCGGCGGCGCCGGACACCACCTCGACCACGCCGTCGACCACCACCACCGCCACCGGCCCGACCTCGACCACCACCACCGCTGCCGGACCGACATCGACCACCACCACGTCCGTGCCGTCGACCACCACCACGACGTCGGCGGCCCCGACCACGACGAGCCGGGCGACCGCCACGTCGACCTCGGTCGCCCCCTGACGGTTCGTCGTCCCGTGCGCCACCCGCGCCGCATGGGTACGGTTGGCCCATGATCGTCCTCGTCCACGGCGTGCCCGAGTGCGCCGCCCTGTGGGACCTCCTGCGGGAGCAGCTGGGAGGCGAGTCCGTGGCCCTGGCGCTGCCGGGCTTCGCCTCCCCCAGGCCGGAGGGCTTCGGCGCCACCAAGGACGACTACGCCGCCTGGCTGGTGGGCGAGCTCGAGCAGCTCGACGGCCCGGTCGACCTGGTCGGCCACGACTGGGGGGCGGCCCTCACCTACCGGGTGGCCACCACCAGGGGCGACCTGCTCCGGTCCTGGGCCGCCGACGTGGCCAACGTGATGCACCCCGACTACACGTGGCACGACTTCGCCCGGATCTGGCAGACCCCGCAGGCCGGTGAGGAGTTCTTCGCCGGCCAGGCCGGCGTGCCGGCGGAGGAGCTGGCCGCCGGCTACGAGGCCATGGGCGTGCCCGCCGGCCACACCGGGGCGCTCGTCCCGCTGGGGGACCCGGTGATGGCCTCGTGCATCATGGACCTCTACCGGTCGGCCGCCCCGCGGATCCACGACACCTGGGGAGCAGCCCTCGCCCCGACCTCGGTGCCGGGCCTGGTCCTGCACGCCGCCGACGACCCGTTCGGCGACGAGACCCTGTCGACCCAGGTGGCCGGCCTGTTGGGGGCCCGTCAGGTCACCCTGGCCGGGGTCGGACACTGGTGGGCACTCCAGGACCCGGCCCAGGCGGCAGCCGTGCTCGCCGGGTTCCACGCCTCGGTGGAGTGAGGGATCCGGCCCCGGTGCCAGCCGTGGGCCGCCCCTGGGTCCGGACCGGTCAGGCGTTGACGAGTGGGATGACCCGGTCGCCGAAGGCGGCGATCTGGTCGCACAGCTCCTCGACCGAGTGGGCCGGGAACCGCACCTGCACCTGGCCCACGCCGGCCTCCCGGTAGGGGGCCAGGTACTCGACCAGCTGCTCCGGCGTCCCCTGGACGGTGCCGGGGGGCAGCTCGTTGTCGGCCGGGGGCGTGCCCAGGTACATCGGATAGGCGATCGACCCGATGTCGAGCGGGGCGCCGGCCCGGTACTCGGCCCGCAACTCGTGCAGCGTGGCCAGCAGCTCCACGTTGGGTCCCACCGACTGCGGCAGCCAGCCGTCGGCGAACCGGGCCGTGCGCCGCAGGGCGGCCGGCGACGACCCGCCGACCCAGATGGGCGGGCGGGGGGCCTGCACCGGACGGGGCCGCAGGCCCACCCCGCCGGCGGGCCAGCGTGGACCGGGCAGCTCGGGGAACTCGTCGGTCAGGCCCAGGGCCAGGCCGGCGATGGCTTCGTCGGTGGCCGGTCCCCGCTCGTCGAAGGCCGGGCCCATCAGGTCGAACTCCTCGTTGACGTGCCCGGCGCCGACGCCGCAGATGACCCGGCCCGACGACAGCACGTCGACGGTGGCGAACTCCTTGGCCGCCCGGAGCGGGTGGCGGAGGGCGGCGACGTAGATGTGGGAGAGCAGTCGGATCTCACTGGTCACACCGGCCAGCCACCCGAGGGTGGCGATCGTGTCGTACCAGGTGGTGCTCATGGCGCCGGCCAGCCGCTCGGGGATGAACGTGTGGTCGCACACGCCCACGTAGAAGAACCCGGCCGCCTCGCAGGCCTGTGCCACCCGGGCCAGCTCCGCCGGGCCGGCCGCGGGCTCCCACGGCTCGACGTAGATGGTGGACTGCGACTGCACGGGCAGCTGCATCCCGAAGGAGAGCACGCCGTCCGGCAGCACCGGCACGACGTCGGCGGGCAGGGGGATGGGCGAGTCGGTCACGGGGTGTTCCTCACTTGCTCGGGTCCCCCGCAGGGGACGTGTCGTCCGTCGTGTGCTGCGTCGGCCGCCGGCCGGCGTGCGTCAGTCGGCCACCAGGGCATCGGCCAGGGACTCGGCCAGGGCGTCGTCGCCGCCGAACTGGGTGGCGAGCACCCGGGCCCGCTTGTAGGCCAGGTGGGCGGGGACCTCCCAGGTGAATCCCATCCCCCCGTGGACCTGGATGCAGGAACGGCCGTTGGTGACGGCCGCCTCGTCGGCGAGGAGCTTGGCCCCGGCGGCGGCCACGTCGGCGTCCCCCACGTCGGCCTGGTCCACGGTGACGGCCGCGGCCTGGACCGCGCAGCGTGCGACCTCGGCCCGGACGACCATGTCGGCACACAGATGCTTGACGGCCTGGAACCCGCCGATCGGCCGGCCGAACTGGACCCGGCCCTTGGCGTACTCGACCGCGAGGTCACAGGCCCACTGGGCCATGCCCACCTGGAGCGCCGCCGTGAGCACGGCCCCGTCGCGACGCCACCAGGCGGCCACGTCGGGCCCGGCCACCGGCTCGCCGACGGGCAGGGCCGGGAGCGACCACACCGGAGTGAGCGGGTCCATGGGACGCGGCAGCGGGGTCGCCTCGAGGGTGGCGGGGTCGAGGCGCTCGACGCCGGCATCGGACAGGACGAGCAGCACGTCGAGGTCGGCCAGGTGCTCGACCACGACCGGCAGTGACGAGGTGCCCACGGCCCCGGGGACGGGCCGTCCGACCAGTCCGACCACGACCGAACCGTCGTCGGCGCCGTCGATCAGCCCGGCGGCCAGGTGGGAGGCGACGAGCGGGCCCGGGACCAGGGCCCGGCCCAGCTCCTCGAAGACGAGGGACGCCTCGGCCAGGCCCAGGCCCACGCCGCCGGCCTCCTCGGCCAGGCAGAGGTGGAAGACGCCGGCCTCGCCCAACCGGGCCCAGCCGGCGCGGTCGACGACCCGCTCGGTGGACTCGGCGCGCCGGATGTCCTCCAGGGGGAAGGCCCCCTCGCACAGTCGACGGATGCCGTCGGCCAGCTCCGTCTGGAATTCCGAGACCTCGAAGTCCACGGTCGCCCCTAGCCCTTCTGCCCGGTCGTGGCCTGCGGCTCCTTGGGGAGCCCCAGGATCCGCTCGCCCACGATGTTGCGCTGGATCTGCGACGTGCCGGCGGCGATGGTCAGCGAGATCCCCCGCAGCCAGTCCTCGACCATGGTGCCCGCCGGGAGCACCCCTTCGCCGTCGATCCCCTCGAGGTCGTGGGCGGCCAGGCCGGCGCGGTCCAGGAGGGCGAGGGAGAACTCGCCCAGCTTGTGCCGCGTCTCGGAATAGGCGAGCTTGAAGTAGGTGCCTCCCACGCCGGGGATGCCGGTGCGGGCCGCCTGGGACACGTTGCGCTTGGTGAGCGCGTAGAGCGCGTCGAGCTCGGCCTTCAGGTGGCCGGCCTGACGGCGGACGCCGGGGTCGGCCCAGGCACCGGTGCGGCGGGCCAGCGCCACCGACGTGGTGAGGAGCTCGATGGCCTCGAGCAGGTCGCCCACGAACGCCGTCCCCCGCTCGAAGCTGAGGGTGACCATGGTGACCCTCCACCCGTCGTTCTCCTCGCCCACCCGGTTGGCCACCGGGACGCGGACCTCGTCGAGGAAGAGCTCGGCGAACTCGGTGGAACCGGCGATGGTGTGGAGGGGCCGGATGTCGACCCCGGGGGAGTCCATCGGCAGGATGAGCCACGAGATGCCGCGGTGGCGGCTGTCCTCGGGTCCGGTGCGCACCAGCAGCTCGCAGTAGTCGGCCACCTCGGCGTGGGAGGTCCAGATCTTCTGCCCCGAGACCACGTAGTCGTCACCGTCGCGGACCGCACGGGTCCGCATCGAGGCGAGGTCGGAGCCGGCGTTGGGCTCGGAGAACCCCTGGCACCAGACCTCGTCACCGCGGAGGATCGGGGGCAGGAACCGGGCCCGCTGCTCGGAGGTGCCCTCGGCGATCACCGTCGGTCCGGCGTGGAGCAGCCCGACGAAGTTGACGCCGACATAGGGGGCGTGGGCCCGCTCGAGCTCCTCTTTGAAGATGAGCTCCTCGATGGCCGTACTGCCACGTCCGCCGCCCTCGACCGGCCAGTCCACGCCGGCGTACCCGGCCTCGAACAGCAGCTTCTGCCAGTGGGTGTCGTAGGCGCGCCGTCCGGGCCAGTCGTCCGGCGACGGTTTGGGCGGAAGGCCGGGGAGCGTCGCCTCGAGCCAGGCGCGCAGGGAGTTCCGGAACGCCTGCTCGGCGTCGCTGTAGCGCAGGTCCACGTCGGTCTACTGCCCTGGCGTCACTGGAAGTCGAGGCCGAAGAGCTTGATGGCGTTGCCGCGGACGACCTTGTAGCGCTGCTCGTCGGTGAGGCCGGCCATCTGCTTCTCGGCGATCTCCCGGGTCCGCGGCCAGGTCGAGTCCGAGTGCGGGTAGTCCGACTCGTAGGTGATGTTGTCCTCGCCGATCTCGTCGATCAGCGTCAGGCCGTGGGGATCGTCGAAGAAGCAGCCGTAGACGTGGTCCTTGAAGTAGCTCGACGGGGGGTTCGGGACCTTGTCGGCAACCCCGCCCCAGCCCCGGTTCTCCTCCCACACCACGTCCATGCGGTGGAGCAGGTGGGGGATCCAGCCGATCTGGCCCTCGGAGTAGGCCACCTTCAGATTGGCGAACCGCTCGAAGAGGCCGGACAGGAGGAAGTCGGTCATCGAGAGCTCAGCGTTGATGTGGGTCAGCGAGGAGCCCACCGCGGCCGGTGCGTCGGCCGAGGTGGACGGCATCTTCGAACTGGAGCCGATGTGCATGTTGACCACCGTCGAGGTCTCGTCGCACGCCGCGAAGAACGGGTCCCAGTAGTTGTCGGGGTCGTGGATCGACGGGAGACCGAGGTACGCGGGGATCTCGGAGAAGCAGACCGCACGCACGCCGCGGTCGGCGTTCCGGCGCACCTCGGCGGCGGCCAGGTGGGCGTCCCACAGCGGCACGATGATCAACGGGACCAGTCGGCCGCCGGAACCGGCGCACCACTCCTCCACCTGGTAGTCGTTGTAGGCCTCGACGCACAGGAGGGCGAGCTCCTTGTCCTTGGCCTCGGTGAAGGTCTGGCCGCAGAACCGGGGGAA
>Ga0209698_10001700_pt1 | contig 25374 bp, 18 predicted proteins | sample LitLauG_LLR_2012_FD_187203 | JGI IMG/M metagenome (GOLD analysis project Ga0209698, IMG submission 187203) | Freshwater sediment microbial communities from Pennsylvania, USA - Little Laurel Run_MetaG_LLR_2012 (SPAdes) (version 2) | ecosystem: Environmental > Aquatic > Freshwater > Creek >... | reverse complement strand
CTTGACCGGCGGCAATGCCAGTTCCTCCGCTATCTGGGTGTTGCGGATCGCCAGCGCTTCATCGAGCGTCTTGCCCTTGACCCATTCGGTCACCAGCGAGGAGGAGGCGATGGCCGAGCCGCAGCCGTAGGTCTTGAAACGCGCATCCTCGATCACGCCGTCCGTGCCCACCTTGATCTGCAGCTTCATCACGTCGCCGCAGGCCGGCGCGCCGACCATCCCGGTGGCCACGCCTTCGGCGTCCTGGTCGAAGCTGCCGACGTTGCGGGGCTTCTCGTAGTGGTCCAGCAGTTTCTCGCTATAGGCCATGGTGTCCTCGGAGCCGGTGGTGGATAGGATGGGTGGTTCGCTGCGACGGCACGCGGCCTAGTGGGCTGCCCACTGCACCGTTGCCAGATCGATGCCGCTTTCGTGCATCTCCCACAAGGGCGACATCGCGCGCAAGCGGTGGACGCTTTCCTTGAGCAGGCCGATAGCCGTATCGATCTCCTCGATGGTCGTGCTGCGGCCCAGGCTGAAGCGGATGGCGCTGTGCGCCAGTTCGTCGGGCAGGCCCAGCGCCTTGAGCACATAGGACGGCTCCAGGCTGGCCGAAGTGCAGGCCGAGCCGCTGGAGACCGCGATGCCCTTTATCGCCATCATCAGCGATTCGCCCTCGACGAAGCTGAAGCTGATATTGAGGTTGTGCGCCACCCGCCGGTCCATGCTGCCATTGACGTGGATGGCTTCGATATCCTGCAGGCCGGCGAGCAGGCGGTCGCGCAGCGCGCGGATGCGCGCGCCTTCGGCTGCCATCTCGAGGCGCGCCAGCCGGAAGGCTTCGCCCATGCCGACGATCTGGTGGGTGGCCAGGGTCCCGGAACGCATGCCGCGCTCATGGCCGCCGCCGTGCATCTGGGCTTCAATGCGTATCCGGGGCTTGCGCCGCACATAGAGCGCGCCTATGCCCTTGGGACCATAGGTCTTGTGCGCGGACAGCGACATCAGATCCACCGCCAGGCGGGAAAGATCGATCTGCACCTTGCCTGTGGCCTGCGCGGCGTCGACGTGAAACACCACGCCGCGCGCCCGGCAGATATCGCCCAGTGTCTGAATGTCCTGGATGACCCCGATCTCGTTATTGACGAACATCACCGAGGCCAGCGTGGTGTCGTCCCGGATGGCGGCGGCGAACCGCGCCGGATCGAGGATGCCGTCGCTCCCGACCGGCAGGTAGGTGACGTCGTAGCCGTCGCGCTCCAGTTCGCGCATGGTGTCGAGCACGGCCTTGTGCTCGGTGGCGACCGTGATCAGGTGACGGCCCTTGCCATTGAGGAAGCGCGCAGCGCCCTTGATGGCCAGATTGTTCGATTCGGTGGCACCGGAGGTCCAGACGATCTCCCGGGCGTCGGCGCCGATCAGCGCGGCAACCTCGCCGCGCGCCTCGTTCACGGCCTGGTCTGCCGACCAGCCGTAGGCGTGCGAACGGCTGGCCGGATTGCCGAAGTCTTCCGTCAGGTACGGGATCATCCTTGCGGCGACGCGCGCATCCACCGGGGTGGTCGCTGAATAGTCGAGGTAGATCGGCAGCTTGGGCATGAGGGCTCCGGGCAAACGCGCCGTATCGACACGACGCGGCGGCTCACACCCAAGCCTGAGCAAAGAACAGGCCAACGGCCGAAATATCAGCGCAACTTATTGATTATAAAAGACAAGGTGGGAGCGACCGGGGGTGCCGATGTGACGCCAATGTCGGGCTTTGTCACCTTTCATACAGCGGCAATCGGGGTGCCTTCTGCGGCCGCGGCCAGCCGTCGGACAGGGCAGCCGTTTGGAGACGAGCTGCCGGATCGGATCTTGCGATCCAGCAATGACGCTGCGCGATGCCATTCCTCGACACCTGCGCAGCCCCGCCGGACGGGCGTCCGGCGGGGCTGAATATCAGAACGCGTGCTTCACGCCCAGCTGGAATGCCAGGGCATTGCTGCCGGCAGGCGGCGGCGCGGCGAAATTATCGCCGTTGTAGGCTGAAGATCCACCGGTCACGCCATTGCCGCCCTTGACTTCGGCAACCAGCGCGTAGATCGTCGTGCGCTTGGAAAGGGCATGGTCATTACTGAGGATCAGGCTCTTTGCGGTGTCGTCATTGCCATCGCTGTTCTTGCCGTCGTAATAGGCCAGGGTGATGGTGTCGGCGTCGCTGGCCTTGAAATCCACGCCCGCGCCGAAGATTTTGTAGTGCGTGATTTCGGCGCCGGTGCCGGCGTTCTTGCCCTTGTTGTCCAGGTAATTCGCCTTCACCGTGGCAGCGCCCAGCACATACCCCGCGCCGACGCTGACCTTGGTATTGCTCGTGCCGCTGGCCGTCGACGATGAGCCATTCTCCGATTGGTAGGCCAGCGACAGTATCAGCGGACTGGAGTAGGAAACGCCCAGGGCGATGACGCGACCCGCGGTGGTGCTGCCGGCAACACCGCCAAAGCTGTACGACGCCGCGAGGTTCAGGCCATCGGTCTTGCTCATCCATCCCATGGGCATCTGCACGCTGTAGCTGATCGTGTTCTTGAGGAAAACATCGATCACGGAATTGTTGTTGTAGACGTATCCGGGAACGCCGGGCGAGGCGGGAGTTCCCGTCGAGGCCGCAACCGGCGGCGACACCAGGCCTGTCGACGTACCGCCCTGCACCGGGGTCTGGCTGAATGCCCAGTTCATGAGGCCGGAGAAGCTTTCCTTGAGGCCGCGCGGGTCGGTGGCCGCAAACGCGAGCACGGCCGGCGAATACTGGTTGCCAATGGTCACGTTGCCGAAACCGCCCGACAGTCCGACGTTGGCCTGGCGGCCGAAAAGGCCGCCCCACTGGTTGCCCACGCCCGTGCCGCTGAGGAAGTGGCCTTCAAGGTCCATATTGGCCTTCATTCCACCGCCAAGGTCCTCGGATCCCTTCAGCCCGAAGATGCTAGGGCTCTCGCCGTTGGACTGAAAGCCCAGCAGGCTTCCGGTACCGGTGCTGGTTGGCGACTTGTTGGTGTAGGCGATTCCGCCATCGATGACGCCGTAGATGTTTACGTTCTGCGCCCCGGCCGTCGCGCAGGTGGCAGCGAGCAGGGCCGCAGCCAAGAGTCTCGTCTTCATTTGTTCTCCCCATTTGTGAGATTTAGTTATTGGATAGTGAAGATCTTCCGCGCGACCATTGCCGGAAGCCGAGTAATGACTTAGCAATTGGCGTGCCAATGCCGCGATGACGATGGGGAAATGAATGTGGAATCCGCGCATTGGCGCCGTGCCCGCGCCGCGCCGCGCTCTTGCAGCCAGGTGTCGTGCAGGCAGGTCTCGCATTGCGCGCGCAACCGATTCGGCATAGCGCGGCACGGGACGGGCAGCACGCCGGGTGTTGCGGGCACTGTCCCTTTTTGCAGCAACGGGCGCCGGATGTGCGCCGGCCTACAACAACGGGGCCGGCGCTGCACTGCTTGCCATCACGACGATTGGGAGATCTCCGCCCACTCCGCTTCGTTGAATACCCGCGAACGCGTATGGAAGGCCTTGCCCATCGGGCCTTCGAGCGAAAACGTTCCGCCGTGACCGTCGATCACATCGATGATGAGCTGCGTGTGCTTCCAGTACTCGTATTGAGACGTACTCATGTAGAAACGGCAGCCGCCGATTTCGCCCAGGAGTACATCGCCGGCGCCGATGGTGAGGTCGCCCGGGAGGTAGCAGTTGGCCGCGCTGTTGTCGCAGCATCCGCCCGACTGGTGGAACATCAGTTCACCGTGCTGTTTCCTGAGGACGTCGATGAGCTCGAGCGCTGCGGCAGTGGCAATGACTTTTTCAACCATCTCGGTCTCCGTATGAAAAAGGGGCGGTCGCCCGCCCCCCGTGAACGTTCGTCCGAAATTGCGGGTATCAGAAGAAACCCAGCTTCTTCGGGCTGTAGCTCACCAGCAGGTTCTTGGTCTGCTGATAATGGTCCAGCATCACCTTGTGCGTCTCGCGGCCGATGCCGGACTCCTTGTATCCGCCGAAGGCCGCGTGGGCCGGGTAGGCGTGATAGCAGTTCGTCCAGACACGGCCGGCCTTGATGGCCCGGCCCATGCGATAGGCGGTATTGCCATCGCGTGTCCAGACGCCGGCACCCAGACCATACAGGGTGTCGTTGGCGATTTCCAGGGCTTCGGCTTCCGTCTTGAAGGTGGTCACGGCCAGCACCGGCCCGAAGATTTCCTCCTGGAATATCCGCATCTTGTTGTGACCCTTGAAAAGCGTGGGTTGCACGTAATAGCCGCCTTCGAGATCGCCGCCCAGATGCGCCTGGCCGCCGCCGATCAGGACCTTGGCGCCTTCCTGCTTGCCCAGGTCGAGATACGACAGGATCTTGGTCAGCTGTTCCTTGGACGCCTGCGCGCCCATCATGCTGTCGGTGTCGAGCGGGTTGCCATGCTTGATGGCCGCAACGCGCTGGAGAACGCGCTCCATGAATTTGTCGTAGATCGATTCCTGGATGAGGGCGCGAGATGGGCAGGTGCAGACTTCCCCCTGGTTGAAGGCGAACAGCACCAGGCCCTCGATCGCCTTGTCGAGAAAGTCGTCATCGGCCTGGGCCACGTCGGCGAAGAACACGTTGGGCGATTTGCCGCCCAGTTCCAGCGTTGCCGGGATAAGGTTGTTGGCGGCTGCCTGGGCGATCACGCGGCCCGTGCTCGTGGATCCGGTGAAGGCGATCTTGGCAATGCGCTTGCTCGTGGCCAGGGGCAGGCCGGCCTCGCGGCCGTAGCCGTTGACGATATTGAGCACGCCGGGCGGGAGCAGGTCAGCGATGAGCTCGGCCACCAGCAGGATGCTGACCGGGGTCGATTCGGCCGGCTTGAGCACCACGCAATTGCCCGCGCCGATCGCCGGCGCCAGCTTCCACGCCGCCATGAGGATGGGGAAGTTCCACGGGATGATCTGGCCGACGACTCCCAGGGGCTCATGAAAATGGTAGGCGACGGTGGTCTCGTCCAGGTCGCTCAGCGCGCCTTCCTGGGCGCGCACGCAACCGGCGAAATAACGGAAGTGGTCGACCGCCAGCGGAATGTCGGCGTTGAGGGTCTCGCGTATGGCCTTGCCGTTGTCGACGGTCTCGGCGTAGGCCAGCAGTTCGAGATTGGCTTCGATGCGGTCGGCGATCTTGAGCAGCACGTTCGCGCGTTCGCCTGCGGAGGTGCGGCCCCACTTGTCGGCCGCGGCATGTGCGGCGGTGATGGCCAGTTCGACGTCCTCGGCGGTCGAACGGGCTACCTTGGTATAGGGCTTGCCATTGATGGGGCTGAGGACTTCAAAGTATTCGCCCTTGGTCGGGGCGACCCATTTGCCGCCGATGAAGTTGTCATAGCGCGGCTTGTACGTGATCTTGGCACCGGGGGTGCCGGGGGCGGCATACAGCATGGTCATCTCTCCCTGGAAATGTTTTGAAGACGCGAGTGGATTACAGGTTTTGTATCCCTGCAAGTACCATACCAAGGCGGCCCCGGAGCTGCTTTTGCCCGGCGGCGCCGTCGGTCGTGCCTGTGGGCAGGCGCATCGGCGACATTACACGTTCGCGAAAGTTGTCTCAATCTGGCGCTCGATCCCGCTGTGCGGGACGGGGTGTTGCAAATTGGAACAGCGCGCAATCCACACCTCTGCCGGTACCGCGTGGGCACGAGCACGTCGCGGTGGCACGGAAGATGCTGTCGAGAATTGATCCGGCGGTTCGCCTTGTCGCGGCCCGGCCGGCCATGGGTCATAGTCCGTCAATCGGAGGATGCGTGAAATATCTAAAAGTGCGCGGCGGAGCCGATTGCCTTGGAATGTGCTGCCGCATGCTGTTCGCGGCAATTTTGCCCGTCGTTTCCGTTACGGCCTGGGCGCAAGCTGACGCTTCCGCCCTGGAGCCGATGGTTGTCTCGGCCACCCGTACGCCCACGCCGGCGTTCGAGGTGCCCGCTTCGGTCTCGGTGGTCGACGGCGCGACCCTGCGCGAGGGGCAACTCGGGGTCAATTTTTCCGAGGCCATGGGTCTGGTGCCGGGATTGTCGGCCCGCGACCGCCAGAACTATGCCCAGGACGAACAGGTGCAGATTCGCGGCTTTGGCGCACGTGCCTCGTTCGGCCTGCGCGGCATCCGCGTCTACGTCGATGGCATACCGGCAACGCTGCCTGATGGCCAGGGATGGGTGTCGAACCTGGATCTGGGATCGGTCGATCGCATCGAGGTGCTGCGTGGACCCTATTCGGCGCTCTACGGCAACTCATCGGGCGGCGTGATCCAGGTGTTCACGCAGCCGGGCGTGGGCTCGCCGGTGGTCACGCCCGGATTTGCGATCGGCAGCAAAGGCGTGGTGCGGGAATCGACGCGCCTGACCGGCACCAATGGTGGCGTCGGCTACGACGTCGACCTTACCCATTTCCAGACCGACGGCTATCGCGATCACAGCGCGGCCGTGCGCAATTTTGCCAATGTGCGGCTCGATTTCGCCACCGATCCGCATGGCCGGATGACGCTGGTGCTCAATAGCGTCGCGTCGCCAACCGCCCAGGATCCGCTGGGCCTGACCCGCGCGCAGTTCGTCAGCGCACCCAATACCGTCGATGCGGCCGCGGTCAAGTACAACACCCGCAAGACCTTCGATCAGACGCAGGCCGGCGTCGGCTACGAACGGCAGCTGGGCGCCGACGACACCCTGTCGCTGCACGCCTACAACGGAGACCGCAATGCCGGGCAGTTCCAGGCGATCACGGTGGCCGCGCAGACGCCGGGCAGCCCGGGCGCGGTCATCGATCTGGGCCGCAGCTTTTCCGGTGGCGACCTGCACTGGACCCGGCATATGGGACCGGCCGCGGCGCCATTCACGTTCACGGCCGGACTGGCCTACGATGCGCTCGATGAGATGCGCCTGGGCTATCTCAACTACACGGGCAGCAGCACGCATCCGACCGCGCTCGGCGTTGCCGGCGCTCTGCGGCGCAACCAGTCCAACACCGTACGGGACCTCGACGAATACGCGCAGGCGATGTGGCAGTTCCTGCCGGCCTGGAGCGCCACGGCGGGCCTGCGCCACAGCCGGGTCGATTTCTCATCGACCGACCTGCCGGCCGGCACGGCCACGACCACGCTAAACAGTTCGGCGGCCTATGCGTCCAGCCTGCCGGTCTTCGGCGTCGCCTACGAACCCGACGCCGCAGTGCGTCTCTACGCGAACGGGGGCAAGGGCTTCGAGACCCCGACGCTCAATGAGCTGGCCTACCGGCCCAATGGCCAGCGTGGCCTCAATTTCAGCCTGCAGCCCGATCACAGCCGCAACTATGAGGTGGGCGTCAAGGCACGTTGGGACGCGGTGGGCGAGGTCGATGCCGCCGTCTTTCTCATCGACACGAGCGACGAAATCGTCACCCAGACCAATTCCGGCGGCCATGCGGTCTACCAGAATGCCGGCGCAACGCGGCGTGATGGCGTGGAACTGGGCTGGCGCCGCGACTTTGCCCGCGATTGGCGCGCACAACTGGCGTACACGCTGATCAACGCCAGCTACCGCGATGCCTATCTCACGTGCCTCACCACACCGTGCCCAGCGCCCAACGTCGCGGTCGCCGCGGGCAGCCGCATCCCGGGCATAGCGCGATCAAACCTGTATGCCGCCGTGGGCTGGCGTCCGAAGACGGGCTGGCAGGCCGGGATCGACGCGCGCGCGGCCTCGGCGGTATATGCCGACGACATCAATTCGCAGGCAGCGCCGGGCTACGCCATTGCCGGCATCCGCGCGGGCTATCGGGCGCTGCCGGGGCGCTGGGACCTGAATGTATTTGCCCGCATCGACAATCTGCTGGACCGCAAGTACGCCGGATCGGTTATCGTTGACGAGACCAGCCTGCGATTTTTCGAGCCCGCCCCGGGCAGAACGGGGCTGTTTGGCGCAAGCGGCGCCTATTCTTTCTAGGGATCGCATGACCACCACCGCAAACCGCTACGACCCGATTGCCGTGACTTTCCATTGGATTGTCGGGCTGGGCATTCTGGCGCAGCTGGCCTTTGGGTGGGCGCTGGACCAGTTCACGCGCGGCACGCCTGAACGGGCACTGGCCATCAACCTGCATAAGTCCACAGGCATCGTCCTGGCCCTGCTCATCGTGCTGCGCCTGCTGTGGCGGCTCGGGCATCGCGCGCCGGCCTACCCGCCACGCGTCAATGCGCGCCAGATGCAACTGGCCCGAGTCGGCCACGGCCTGCTCTACGTCTGCATGCTCGCAATGCCGCTGTCGGGCTACCTGGCATCGAATTTCAGCAAGCACGGCATCAAGTTCTTCAACCAGTACCCGCTGCCGCCCTGGGGTTCCGATGACAAGGAGTTGTATGCCTTGTTCAACGGCACCCACGATGCGCTTGGCCTGGCGTTTTCGGTGCTGGTGGCGGCGCATATCGCGGTCGCATTGCATCACGCGTTCGTCGCGCGCGACGGCATACTGGCCCGCATGTCCTTCGGATCCCGGCGCTCCGCGTGATTGCGGTCACAGCATTGCCTTGATGCCCATGAAGACCGTGCGCGGCTGGCCGACCGCCCAGAAATTTTCCGGGACACCACCCCTGAGATTGTTGTTCGAAAGCATGCCAAAGTTCGCGCGCTGGCGATCGAAGACATTGACCACCTTGCCGTAGATCTCGACGTGTCCGGACAGCCGCCGGGTGAAGCCGGCCGTTGCGGTGGCGAATCCGGGTATGAGGCCGTGCGTGGCAAGGTTGTTTTCGTCGCCGCGGGCATAGCCGGGACCCTGCGCCACGATATCGCATTGCAGCTGGGTACGTTCCGACAGGTCATAACCTATCTGCATTTTCGCGTTGATGCGCGGTATGCCGGGTATGCGGTCCCCTGAATGCACGGCCACGCAGGAAATTCCGGGGCAGGCAGATCCGGCATTGGCGCTGTTGGCGACAAGGAATGCGCTCTGGTAGCTTGCGTCGATGATGCTGCTCGCTGCGGACAGGTGCAGCGGCGCCAGCGTTGCGTCCAGGGCGGCCTCCACGCCGTCGCGTCGCGTCGTTCCGACATTGGAAAAATACCCTGTCGTCAGTGTCGATTGATTGAATAGTATGTCGTTCGACAGGCGGCTGAGATAGCCGGCGACGCGCCAGTCAAGGTGGCGCTCGCCGCTCGCGACGGCGCCAAGATCGCGGCGCCCGCGCATGCCCACCTCCATGCTGCCCGCGCGGATGCCCTGGAGCTTGGGGTCGGCCGAAAAGGCATTGGGCACGCCGGCGCAGGGGTGCACGGGGTCGGCGCAGGCCAGTTCAATGGCGGAAGGGGTGCGGAATCCCTGGGCGTAGTTGGCAAATGCCGTCACCTGGGGCGTGAGCGCCACCGTGCCGCCGATGGCGGGGTTCATGCGCTGGTACAGGTGCTCGCCATCCACGCGGACCGCAAGTCCGCCGCTGTCCACCGATTTGCCGCTCAGCGCTATGTGCGATCGGTCCAGCCGCGCCGACAGGGTGAGGCTCGCGGTCGGGAGCAGGAGCAGCGTCTCGGTGGCGAAGGCGCCGTGTGTATTGTTCCGGGCGAGGATGTCCGACTGCGGCGCATAGTTGTCGATGCCAACGACGCCACCGCCGGCATCGACGATCCCTCCCTGGGCGAATTGCGTGAAATGCGTGTTGGCGAATTCGCCGCTATAGCCGGCCGAAAAGTACTGCTTGTGCCCCATGATGATGGCTTGATTGGAATATTGCAGTCCCAGGCCGGCGATGTCCTCGTCGGTGTTGCTGAGCGTGTTGCCGGCGCACGGCGCGCCATAGTGTGCGTCGCACGCGGCCAGCTGATCGGGTGCTCCCCCGACAACGGGATCGATGATGTTCGAGTTGACAATGCGGCGGCCGATATTGCGGTAGTAGACGTTGCCCTGGAGGCTGGCCGAAGCGTTGACCTGGCGCGAGCCTGTCAGGTTGGCTGCGCCATTGCGTGTCGCCGTATTGTCGGGGTGGGAATAGCCCTGGCTGGCGTGATCCAACGCCGACTGGGCGACCAGCTGGTTTCCGCCCAGCATGTCATCTACGTATTGCACGGAAAGGTCGAGGTCGGTGTACCGGTCCTGGTAGCCAGTCTTGGCAAATAGCTGCCGCACCCGGGTGGGGGCGAATTTGGCCCAGCCATGTTCGTCAAAGAGGCTGCCGGCAATGAAATAGTCCGCGTTTTCCCCATGCCCTCCGGTTTGCGCGTCCAGCGTTCTCCTGCCAAAGCTGCCACCGCCGACTGCCACCTCGGTGCCGGGATACGCGAACCCGCTTTTGGTGTTGACCGCGAGCGCACCACCCAGGGTGTTGAGTCCATAGACCGGGTTGGTGCCCGGAACGACCGTGACATTGGCGATGGCGATTTGCGGCACGAGATCCCAGGAAACGACGTCGCCAAAGGGTTCATTGACGCGCACTCCATCCATGTAGACCGAAAGACCCTGGGGCGTGCCCAGTACCGGCGAGGCCGTGTAGCCGCGAAAGTTCAGGTCCATCTGGTAGGCATTGCCCTGGGTGTCGTTGAGCGACACGCTGCCCATGGAACGGTCCAAGGCTTCGCTCAAGGACTGGGTTCCGGCAGGAATCTTGCGGGACGAGAGCGATTGCGCATTGCCCGGGTAAAGATCGGCCGGAATTCCGGTTCCGGGTACCGGGCTGGCCCCGATGACCAGCACGTCCGGCAGTTCCTGCGGGGCGGCCTGCATCGATTGCGCCGCGTCATTGGCGTCGCTGGCATCCCCGGCGCCGGCAGCGGTGGCCAGGGCCGGAACGCACAGAAAAAACAGCAGGCAAGGTCGGCGCGTCCGTTTCACTTTCATTCAAATGCCGGACCATTGCGCGGCGCGCAGCCCCAGGCGCGCCGGCGCCATTGCTCAGGTTGTCATCGTTGGTAGTAGCCGACGGCAATGATACGGTCATCGACCTTCTGGAAGAAGGCGACCTTGGTCTCTTCCTTGTTGTCGACGCGGTTGAGCCACAGGTATTCAACACTGCCCGAGCTGCCGGCCTGGGCCTTGGAGAACATTTCCTGGAAAAACGCCTTGCCCGTGGCGTCTTCGAGGTCGGTGACGTTTTTGTTGATGAGGGCAAACGACGGGCCACCGCTGGCCAGCATGACGCCTGTGACCGACGACACGACGTAGACATAGAGTTCGCGGTCGATGTACTGCGGTCCCTGGTTGAAATCCGGGAAGGCGCGGTCCTGGAGCGCTGCGTAATGCGCGACGGCCTTCTTGAGCAGCGCCTGCGCCCGCAGCGCATCGGCTGTTGCCGCATGGGGACTGGACGCCAGGGCCGGGGGGGACGTTGTGGCTTCCGCGGCAAACACACCAGCGGGGTCCAGCGTCCAAGCCAGGACCGCCGCGAAAACGCACCACGCGGCTCGCTGACCGTGCTTCATATCACTGCTCCTTCTTGGGACTGCGGGATTGGCGGCCGTGCTGCAAGCCGTGCCCATCACGCGGCCGCTAGGGTTGGATGTTGCGCACGCCATGATGGTCGAATATCGCCGCGATGGCCCCGCTGGCCTGCAATTGCGTCATGGCCGCGGCAAGCTTGGCTGCCAGTTCCTGGCGGTCGCTTTTCACGGCCATGCCCACGGCCCAACTGCGCAAGGGCACGCCGGGGACGTGCAGCTCTACCAGCACGTAGGGCGCCTTGGTCGCGCCGCCCGCCTGCAGTTCGGCGCGCGTGGCCAGCACGCCGGCGGCCTTGCCCGATTTGAGCTCGCCGATCGCCGCCATCACGTTTGGACGTATCAGCACATTTTCCTTGTAACGGCCGTTGTCGGCCATCAGGATGAGCTGTGCCGAGAATGACCCGCCATCGACGGCGATCTTCTCGTGGCTGAACACTTCCAGGCCCTGCCAGTCGGGGATGCGCTCGCCATTGACGGCCAGCGCCACCGATTCGACCTGGTATGCGCCGAAGATCGCAACCTTGTCATTCTGCCGCGCCAGCACGGGGTCATTCGGGACGTGCAGCATCACATCGGCCGGTCCGTAGCCCAGGTAATGGCCCTTCCACACCATGTTGCGCAGGTCGTCGTTGATCTGCTCGCCGGCGTCGAAGGGAAGCAGGCTCAACTTGAGCCCCAGCGCTTGGGCAAGGGCCTGGGCGATATCGACGTCGATACCACCGTCGTGGGCATCGGAGTAGGGAAAGAAGTCCTTGTAAACCGCGACCTTGAGGATGCCGGTCGTGGCCGTTGCGTCCAGCGCGGGCTCCGCTGCCCGCGACCCCGCCGCGATGCCGCAAAGCGCACCCGCCAGCAGGATCGCGCGCGCGGCAGCGCCCGCGCAAACCGCCCAGCGAGCCTTCATTCGTCGATCCTGCGGGTCTCGAGATAGGATTTGATTGCCCACATGGCTTCCTGGCTGAAGATTCCCTCGAACGGCGGCATGTAGACCGCGCCGTTGCGCACCTTGCCATGGCGGATGGATACGAGGAAGTAGGCATCGGTTTCGCGGAAGCAGGCCTGCTTCTTGGCCTCTACCGTCAGGTCCATGCAGTCGCGGTCGATGCGGCGCAGGTCCGGCGCTATGCCGCCGGAAATGGCCTCCAGCCCATGGCAGCGCGCGCAGTTCTGGTTATAGGCCGACGTACCGACCTTGATGGCCGCCTCGTTGCCGACATACGGATTTGCGTCGCGCCAATCCGGCCCCAGCGGGGGCAGGGACGAGGTGTCGACGGCCTGGGGCGTGACGTTGCCATGGGACAGCGCCGCGCCGCCGAGCGATAACGCCAGCAGAGCTCCCGCTATGGTGACCCAGCACCGCAGTGATAACCGCATCGCGCCTTCCTCCAAAGTTGACCTCGTGCCATTCGGGCGAGGCCTAGTGTTTACGCTAATCTCGAGCAATTCGCGTGCCAGCCCCGGCGCCGCTCTGCGAAGGCGCTGCGGGCCGCGCGCACCACGCGCCTGGCGTTGGAAAATGGAGCAGACTGTTGCAGGGTGGAGCAATCCGCTCCGGCGCCTGCGTTTCGAACCGCGACGCGCAGGGCCGCCGCGCGTGCAGCATGCGGCATGAAGCTTGCTGCTCTGGCTGGATGCCCCGCAGCGTGGTCCTTCCCTTCGTGTCGTCCCTGGTCCTTGCCCTGGTGCTGTCGTTCGCAGCGTCCGCCCGGGCAGGCGTCCTTGCCCAGGCGGATATCCAGGCACGGTTTCCGGCCCCGTATCTTGTAGGGGAAAAGAGCAGCGACGTGCCGGTCTGGCCCATCTTCAAGCAGAACGGCCCGGCCACCGAACTGGTGGGCTACGTCTTCGAGTCGATCGATCTGGCGCCCATTCCGGGATTTTCGGGTACGCCGCTCAATCTGCTCATCGCAATGAACCCGCAGGGTGAGTTCTTCGACGTGCGCGTGCTCTCGCATCACGAGCCGGTATTCCTCGACGGGCTCGGCGAAGCACCGCTGTTTCGCTTCGTCGGCCAGTACAAGGGCCTGTCGCTCAAGCAGAACATCAGGATCGGCCCGCATTCGGCCGGGAGTGGGCAAAGCACCAATGTTTACATCGATGGCGTGGCCAAGGCGACCGCCTCGGTGCGCATCATCAACCAGACCATGCTCGCCGCCGCCCTGAAGGTGGCCCGCGCCCGCCTGCACTATTCCGGGAGCAAGGAGCCCGATCAGGTGTCGCGCGTACGCAGCGATGTTTTCGAGAAACGGGACTGGGAGCAACTTTTGCGCATCGGCCTGGCAGTGCGGCTGCGCGTTCCCGGCAGCGCGCTCGATCAGGCTTTTGCCGGGACGGTGGCGGCGCACCATCCGGGCGAAGGCGAGGTCGGGGCGCAGGAGGATCCCATCGATCTGTATGCGGCATTTCTGGATGTCCCGGAGGCCGGCCGCAACCTGCTCAATGAGCGGGATCTAGCCCAACTGCAGGCGCGCAGCCATGCCGATGACCACCTGCTGCTCCTCATGTCACGGGGCAACTATGGATTTTTGAGCGAGGATTACGTGCGCGGCGCGGTTCCCGACCGGCTGGAACTGCGTCAGGAAGGGCTGCCCATCGAAATGCGCGACACGGATGTGGACGTGGTGCCGCAGGGAACACCGCCGTTTGGCATGGTCAAGGTCTTCCGCGTCATCGGCGCCTCGGGCCTGGATCTGGGCCAAGCCATGCAATTGGGGCTGCACGTGACGCGCAGCGTCGGCGTGGTGTATCCGGAGCGGGTCACGCGCGACTTCATCCTGTCTATCCGGGTTCCCGAGCGCTACCTCATCGCCCCGGCCGAGGACCAGAAGGGCTGGATCTCGATCTGGAAGGGCCGTACGGTGGAAATCGCCGTACTGGTGGCGGGTCTGGCGCTGCTGGGTACGGTGCTGCTGCGCCAGTCGCCGCTGGTAGCGCGCCATGCGCTGCTGCGCGTGTTCCGGCCAGCCTACCTCGTGTTCACCCTGGTCTTCATCGGCTGGTACGCGCAGGGCCAGCTTTCCATCGTGAACCTGCTCGCGCTGCTGCAGGCCAGCCTGGTCGGCAGGAGCTGGGCATTCTTCCTGTTCGATCCGATGAGCACACTGCTGTGGATTTTTGTCGTGATCTCGCTGTTTCTGTGGGGGCGGGGCACCTTCTGCGGCTGGCTGTGCCCGTACGGTGCACTGCAGGAACTCGCCGCATTGGCCGGCCGCGCGCTGCGCATTCCCGAATTGCGCCTGCGCAACGCCTGGGACGGCCGTCTCAAGCGGGTGAAGTACGCCATTCTCCTGGCCATCGTGGCATCCGCCTGCTACTCCACGCGCCTCAGCGACGCCATGGTCGAGGTTGAACCCTTCAAGACGGCCATCACGCTGCTGTTCGTGCGTACCTGGCCGTATGCGCTCTACGCGATCGGCCTGGTCCTTGCGGGCGTTTTCATCAACAAGTTCTTCTGCCGGTACCTGTGCCCGCTGGGCGCCGCCCTGGCATTGTTCGGCAGCGTACGGCGCTGGAACTGGATAGCACGCCGCGCCGAATGCGGCACGCCCTGCCAGACCTGCCGCCATCGTTGCGGCTACCAGGCGATCGAGCCGGCCGGCAAGGTCCACTACGACGAGTGCTTTCAGTGCATGGAATGCGTGGCCATCTTCGAGAGCGATACGCAGTGCGCGCCGCGCATACTGGAAGTCCGGCGGCGGCCCGCCATCGTGATAAAGCCCCTGCCCCGGAGGGAGGCACCATGAACAACCGCCGGCGACTGCTGGTCGCAACCCCGCTCTTTCTTGCCGGCATGCTGGCCGCGGACGACAAAATGGCGGCATGCCGCGGCACTGGCGAGCCGTGGGAAGCCGGGCCGTTGACCGTCGCCGGTACGGCCTTCGGAACGAGCGTGAGTCTGAGCGCGCTGCGGCCCGATGGCGACCGCCATGGGCAAGATACCCGCGCGGCGCTGCAGCGCGCCATGCGGGAGGTGCAGCTGATAGACGGCATCTTCAGCCTGTTTCGCGCCGACAGCCAGCTGAGCGTGCTCAACCGCGAGGGTCGGCTCGACGGCGTGCATCCGCACCTGCTGCGCAATCTTGCCTTTGCCGTGCAGCTGGGCGAGCTCACCGATGGCGCCTTCGACCTTACGGTACAACCGCTGTGGGAGGCCTTTGCGCGGGCCCGGCAGCGGGGCATGCTGCCGCATCGCGCCGAAGTCGCCGCGGCGCGCAGCCTGGTCGACTACCGGGCGCTGCGCATCGACGGGGACTGCGCGCGCCTGGAGCGGCCCGGCGCGCGCATCACCCTCAACAGCCTGGCGCAGGGATACGCCGTGGACGTGGTGCTCGGCATCCTGCGGCGCGCGGGCATCGGCGCGGCGCTCATCGATACCGGCGAGCTCGGCAACCTGGGCGTGCGCGGCACGGACAGGCCGTGGGTCGTGGGTGTGCAGCATCCGCGCGACCGCAGCGCGGTGATCGCGATGATCGCGATGGACGGGCGGGTGCTTTCGACCTCCGGCGACTACGCAACGGCATTCTCCGCCGACTTTCGCCACCACCATATCTTCGACCCGGCGCTCGGCTTGTCGCCGACATCCTGGTCCAGCACCATCGTCATGGCGCACAGCGGCATGGTGGCGGATGGAATTTCAACCGCGCTCATGGTGCTGGATCGCGCGGCGGGTGAAGAACTGGTGCGGGCGTTTCCTGGATCCGATGCGTTGTGGATCGACAAGCACTCGATCATGATGGCGACTGCTGGCGTTCCATTTGTGGACGAAAGCAAGGGCGGTTGACACGGACCTTCGCGGGACACCGCCCCTGGCTGCCCGGGGTGGGCGTCGTCGTCGATAAGCCACTCCTCGCCCATCTACCCCGGACATCCAAGGGCGTGTCACTCCGCGAAGATCCCAAAGGCAGGGTCTCCGCATTGCGTTCAGTCCGGGCGCCGGCCACGCCAGGGCGGTGCCGACCAAGGGTCATAGAATTAATAAAAATGGGCAATCAGAAGAATGAAAAAAGCCCCGGCTGCAAACAGCCGAGGCTTGAGCGGGCGCAGAAGCTGTCGTCCTACTTGGCCAGCTTGAACACCCAGACCGAGCCACCCTGCTCGAGGAAATTGACCTTCTTGGCGACATCGCCGCCCCAGAGCGGAACCGCGCCGCCCCAGCCCGACACCACGGCTACGTATTGCACGCCGCCGTCTTCCCAGGTGATGGGCGGCGCCACGATGCCCGAACCGGTCTGGAACTTCCACTCTTCCTTGCCGGTGTGCGCATTGAGGGCCTTGAGATACCCTTCCGGAACGCCGTAGAAGACCAGGTCGCCACCGGTGGCCAGAACCCCGCCCCACAGCGGCGCGTTGTTCTTGACCTCCCAGACGATCTTGCCCGACTTCGGATCGATGGCGCGCAGTGCGCCGATGTAGTCATCGTTGATCGTCTTGATCGTGAACCCGGCGCCCAGGTAGGCGGCGCCCTTCTTGTAACCCACCGGCTCGTTCCAGATCTCCATGCCCCATTCGTTGGCCGGCACGTAGAAATAGCTGGTCTTGGGGCTGTAGGCCATGGGCATCTGGTTCTTGCCGCCCAGGAAGGAGGGTGCCGCAAAAACCACGCTGCCCTTGCCCTCGGTGGCTCCAGCCGGCGGGGCGCCCGGTCGGTTGTCGTCGTTGAAGTTCGGCCGCCCGGTCGCCAGGTCGATGCTGCTGGCCCAGGTGATCTTGCGCACGAAGGGGAAGGCGTTCTTGAGCTTGCCGTTCTTGGCGTCGATCACGTAGAAGAAACCGTTGCGGTCGGCCTTGCCGCCATAGCGGCCGCCGTCCATGTCGAAGGTGACGAATTCGTTCACGCCGTCATAGTCCCAACCATCGTGGGGCGTGGTCTGGTAGTGCCAGACGATCTGTCCCGTCTTCGGGTTGATGGCGATGGTGGAGCAGGAGAACAGGTTGTCGCCAGGGCGCAGGTGGCTGTTCCACGGCGCCGGATTGCCCGCGCCAAAATACGCCAGGCCGGTCTTGGCGTCATAGCTGCCGCCCAGCCAGGTCGCCGAACCGCCGGTCTTCCACAGCTCGCCCGGCCACGTGGCATTGGTCGTACCCGAAATGCCGCTGGGCGTGGCCTTGCCATCCTTGTCGTAGGAATAGCCCATCTGCCCCTCGACCGTCGGCCGGCTCCATACCAGCTGGCCGGTCTTCGCGTCGCGCGCCTCGACGCGGCCCGACACGCCGAATTCGCCGCCCGAAACACCCGTCAGCACGAGCCCATCGACGATAATCGGAGCCGCTGATTCGGAGTAACCCGCCTGGTAGTCGTCGACCTTCTCCTTCCAGGCGATCTTGCCGGTGTCCTGGTCAAGAGCGACCAGCTGGGCGTCGAGCGTGCCGAAGATCACCAGATTGGCATAGAGCGCCGCCCCCCGGTTGACCACGTCGCAGCAGGGCATGATGCCCTCGGGCAGCCGGTGTTCGTACTTCCAGAGCTTCTGACCCGTGCGGGCGTCGAGCGCGAAGATGCGCGAGTAGGACGCCGTCACGAACATCTTGCCGTTGTGGACCAGCGGCTGGCTTTCCTGGCCACGCTGCTTTTCGCCGCCGAAGCTGAACGACCATGCAGGCACGAGCTTGCCCACGGTCTTGGTGTTGATCTGGGTAAGCGGGCTGAAGCGCTGTCCATCCAGCGTTACGCCCCAGGTCAGCACTTCCTTGGAATCCTTGCCAGCGCCGGCGATCATCTCATCGGTCACCGGCGCGCCGTTCGCAATCGCCGCCAATCCGAGCAAGCTGACGGCACACCATCGCTTCATTTTCATCCGATCCTCCTCGTCACGTTGTTATCCCGCGGGCCGTAGCGCCCGTAGCCCGGATCAACGTGGCAATACTCATGCCAGTGCCATTGCGCCAGCGCCATTGCGCGGTGCACAAGCAGATCCTGCGCGCGGCATAGCCGGCCACCACAGGGGAATGCCGCGCGGCTTTGCCGTGGGTCGCGCCAGTTGACTGCGGATCGACCTGTACCAATACCGTGTAGCAGGTCGTCCCAAATTGAGACAGGTGCTACACCCCCACACATTCAACGGGATTTCGTGTAGCCTGATTTTTTGCGACAGATTTTCATGTCACAAAAGCTTCCCTCGAAGCGGAAGTTCAGATCCCTGCAATAGAAATAGGGACTAAAGGAGAACCATGGAACAGACTAGCGGCGAGATTCCACGGCCGTCTGGCCGGATTCTTGCATCGCAAGAGGAATTCGATCTCGAGATCAGAGCCTCTCACGATCGCAGCCTGGCCTTCGGACTGTGCGAAGGCGACAAACCCGATTTCGCAATGGCGGCGCCGTCGCTACTGGAAACGTCGCTTGAACAGAACCGAGCACTGCTGTCGCATGCGGTGCCGGTGATGGAGACCCTTTACCAGCAGATCGTCAACACGCACAACATGGTGATCCTCACGGATGCCCAGGGCCTGATACTGCATTCCTGCGGGGACGATGATTTCCTCAAGGAGGCGGACAAGGTCGCCCTGCGCCGCGGAGTCGACTGGTCGGAGGCGAGCAAGGGCACCAACGCCATCGGCACCGCGCTGGTGGCCGGCGAGCCGATAGTCGTGCATGCGAATGAACATTACCTCAAGGTCAATCATTTCCTGACCTGCTCCTGCGCGCCGGTGTTCGATCCCTATGGCGCCATCGTCGGCGCCCTGGATATTTCGGGCGAGCAGCGCTCGTTCCACAAGCACACGCTTGCGCTGGTGCGCATGTCGGCGCAGATGATCGAGAATCATTTCTTTGCAGCGACCTTCCCGCAATCGGTCGTCATACACTTCCACTCCCGGCCCGAATTCATCGGAACCCTGGTCGAGGGCATAGCCGTGTTCTCGCCGGGGGGCAAGTTTCTGTCGGCCAACCGCAGCGCCCAGTTCCAACTGGGCCTGTCGCTGCGGGCGCTGCAGGCGCACACCTTTGCATCCCTCTTCGGCATGTCGATGTCCTCGCTCATCGACCATCATCGCAGCGCCGCCATGGGTTTCATCGGCTGCTGTCTGCATGACGGGGTGCAGGTATACCTGCGCGCCGAATACAAGACCGCCGAGACCTTTCTCCCGCCGCGCAGGCCGGAGACCGTGCAGACGGCGAGCAATGCGGCGGAGAGCGTGCCGCCGCGGGCCACCACCGCATCGAGCCTGCGTTACCTCGACACCGGCGATCCGCAGGTGGCGCGCGTGATAGGCCAGCTCAACAAGGTGCGGGGACGCGAAATTTCCGTCCTGATACTGGGCGAGACCGGCACGGGCAAGGAGCTGCTGGCCCATGCCATCCACAATGATTCGCCCCGCCACAAGAATCCCTTCGTCGCCATCAATTGCGCTTCGATACCGGAGGGTCTTATCGAGTCGGAACTCTTCGGCTATATCGAGGGTGCGTTCACCGGCGGCCGCAAGCGCGGCTGCGCCGGCAAGATCCTGGGAGCCGACGGCGGCACGTTGTTCCTTGACGAAATCGGCGACATGCCCCTGTCATTGCAACCGCGCCTGCTGCGCGTGCTCGAAGAGCGCCGCGTCACGCCGCTGGGGACGGACAAGAGCACCCCGGTGGACATCGCCCTGATCTGCGCCACCCATTGCGACCTGCGCGGCCGCATCGAGGCCAAGACCTTCCGCGAGGACCTTTACTACCGGATCAACGGCCTGGTGGTTCGGCTGCCGCGCCTGGCGCAGCGCACCGACCTGGAGACCGTGATCCAGCGCATCCTGCTGCGCGACGGGCTGGTGGGCATCACCATCAGTGCCGAGGTCATGGAAATGTTCAAGTGCTACAACTGGCCGGGCAACGTGCGCCAGCTGACGAACCTGTTGCGCACCGCCGAGCGCATGGTCGACGCCGATCGGGTCATCAAGCGCGAGCACCTTCCCGACGACTTTCTCGATGACATGGCGATTTTGCGGGCGCCGGCGCCGTTCCCGCAATCCGCCGTGCCTGTGACGGCATCGGCCGCTGAAGCGCACAACCTCGATGACATGGAATGGCGGGCGATCTGCGACGCGCTCGATCGGCACAAGGGCAATGTATCGGCGGCTGCCCGGGTACTGGGTGTCTCGCGAAACACGATTTACCGGCGGCTGATGAGCCAAGGCAAGGCGGCGTAGCGGGCGCGGCGCACGGCATCCGTGGCGCGGGCTAGCGTTCGACGAATGCCCGCTCGAACACGAAATGGCCGGGCTCGCCGAGCCGCGGCGCCGGCCTCAGCCCCAGGGACTCCAGGTGCGCGCAGGTTTCCTTGAGCATGCTGGGGCCGCCGCAGATCATGGCGCGGTCGCTGTCCGGGTGGATCTGCGGCAGACCGACGTCGGCGGCCAGCTTGCCCGATACGATCAGGTCGGTGAGACGGCCCGCATTGCGGAACGGTTCGCGCGTTACCGTGGGGTAATAAACCAGTTTGGCCTTCACGTCTTCGCCGAAGAACTCGTTGCCGGGCAGTTCCTCCTCGATCATCCGCTGGTATGCCAGGTCGCTGGTGAGGCGTACCCCGTGCACCAGCACCACCTTCTCGAAGCGCTCATATAGCTCCGGGTCCTTGATCAGGCTCAGGAACGGCGCAAGCCCCGTACCGGTTCCGAAAAGATAGACGTGGCGCGCCGGCAGCAGGTCATGCAATACCAGCGTGCCGTGCGCCTTGGTGCCGACCAGCACCTCATCGCCAACCTCCAGGTGCTGCAGGCGCGATGTCAGCGGGCCGTTGGGCACCTTGATGCTGAAGAACTCCAGTTCCTCATCGTAGTGCGCGCTGGCGAAGCTGTAAGCGCGCAGCAACGGCTTGCCGTCGACCAGCAGGCCCATCATGACGAACTGCCCGCTCTGGAAGCGCAGCGCCTTGTCGCGGGTGGTGCGGAAAGTGAAAAGCGTGTCGTTCCAGTGGTGCACGCTGATCACCCGCTCGGTTGTGTACGCCGCCATTTCTCTACGCTCCGCTCGAATATCCGTTATGCAAATTGCCAATGTCGCAGGCTCGGCAGTGCGGCCATTCTTCCAGCCCGCAGACCTTGCGGGGGCCACCCGCACGGCGGCATCCGGCCTTGCGCCGCGCCGGCAATGATAGTGGCTGTGGCGGACCGCGGCGCCGGCGTTGGTGGCCGGCGGCGCTGCACCGGCAGGCGGCGGGCAACGATCGGCCGTGGGTTCGCGACTACTCCGAACAAACCAGCAGTGATCCCCACGCCGCCAGGGTCGCATCGATCTGCGCGCGGGTGGGCTGCGCCGCCTGTGCGCCATGCCGGCGGCATGACAGCCCGGATGCGACGATCGCGTAACGCAGTGCCTCCTCATCGGGGATCGATTCGGCCAGCGCAGCCGCAAATACGCCCGCCAGGGTGTCACCGGCGCCCGTGGTATCGACGACCTTGCCCAGCGCCGCATCGACTGCCGCTCCCGCCAGTGCCGGGCACTGGGCATGGCGACCGGTGCTGCGTATCAGCAGAGCACCTTCGGCGCCCAACGTGATCAGCACCTTGCACTGCTGATGGCGCGCCAGGCAACGGCCCTGCTCCAGGCGCTCAGCCTCGGGTATTCCCAGGTTCACGCACAATTGGTCCATCTCGGTGCGATTGACGACGAGCCAGTCAAATGCCCCCGGCGGCAGCGGTTGCGACGGCATCGGCGCGGGGTTCATGACCACGACCCGACCGTGGCGGCGGCAGCGCCGGGCAAGCGCCAGCGATTCATTCAGCGGCACCTCGCCTTGCATGAGCACGGCGCGGCAGGCGGCTATCGTGGCATCGCCAACCCAGTCGCTGGCGACGCGGGCATTGGCGCCGGGCGCCACGGCGATGGCGTTCTCGCCTGATGGAGCTACCGAGACGCACGCCAGGCCGCTGGCGACCCCAGCGAGCACGTGCACGCCGGAAAGATCCACGCCGGCCGACTGCAGCCGCACCAGGGCACGCTCGCCAAAAAGGTCTTCGCCGACACCGCCCACGAGTTGCGTGGCCGTGCCGAAAAGGCGTGCCGCGTGGGCCTGATTGGCGCCCTTGCCGCCCGGCTCTTGCGAGGCGTGTCCACCCAGAACCGTCTCGCCGGGTGCTGGCAGGTGCGGGACGCGAATGACGACATCCAGATTGATCGAGCCGAAAACCAGCAGCATGGAACGCTCCTCACCGACACCCGGCCGCCATTGGCGCGGTCATCCGCACGCGCCAATGCCACCTGCCCGGCAGCATCGCCGAACCCGACGTTCGGCAGGGCTGCTCGTGGTGCTTCGCTAGGGGCGATGGTACGTGGTCGCCGTGCGCCGCAGGGCGCGCGGGAATCGGGGAGCGGCGGCATGCGCTGCGGGCATATGCCGGTTTAACGTGCCGGCGGCTATTTCGTCAATATCCATTCGGCAAGGTCGTGGAGCTCGGTATCGCTGATCCGAGACGAGGGCGTGATGGGCATGGGCACCGGGCCGTACACGCCCTTGCTGCCTTTGCGAACTGCCATGATAAGCGCCAGATCGGCGTCGGGCTGTCCCTTGTGCTTGGCCGCCACGTCCTTGTAGGCGGGTCCGACAACCTTGGTGTTCACCGCATGGCAGGCGCCGCAGCCGCCCTTTTTCATGAGTTCCTTTGCCTGGGCATCGTCGATGGCGGCCTGCGCAACGGAACCGGCCAGCAGCAGTGCGCCAGCGAGGCAGTGAACGAGCGTCTTCATCTTCATGGGCAATATCCTTTTTTTCGAGGGACAGGAGCGAGGTCCGCGCCGAAGGCGAACGGCCTTTTTCGGTGTTTTACGCCTGCGCATCGGGCGTCTATTGCGTGGGATCAAGTTTCCCGCACATTGCAGCCGCCTCGAGGCCGCTGCTCTGGACGGTACCGCCAATGCGGGAACCGGTGCCGGATCACCCCGCCGGTACTACATCTGGAAGGCCAGCCAGAGCAGCAGGCCGTCGCCGAAGTTGCGCAGCATGCCCGGAGCCGGCGCTGTCCACGGGTGCGCGGCCGCACCATGGGTGTCGAACCAATTCAGCATGCTGGCAACCATGACCCGTTCGCGAAAGGCAATCATGAGTTCGTAATTGAGAAAAAGACTACGGGAGTCGAAATTGGCCGAACCGAGCAACAGCCACGATGTATCGACGATGACCAGCTTTGCATGCAGCATGCCGGTAAGCAGCTGGATCTGGACGCCGGCCGCGGCGGCCTGCTGCAGGGAACGGCCGCGGGCGAGGTCGGCGAGCCGGTGATTCGACCGGGCGGGCAGCAACAGCCGCACCTGAACGCCGCGCCTCGCGGCCAGGCACAGGGCCTGCAGCAGGCTTTCGTCCGGCACGAAATAGGGCGTGGCAATGGCAATGCTGGTCTGCGCGCGGTAGCAGGCGAGCAGGAGCACGGCCTGAAGGGTGTCATCGGCGTAGTCGGGTCCGCTGGGCACGGCCTGAGCGAGATCTGCGCGCGGCGCAGCAATGTCCGCTGCCGGTTCCGTAGCCAGCAATTCACCAGTGGCAAACGCCCAATCGGAGCGAAAGACGGCATCGATTTCCCCGGCCAGTGGCCCGGACGTGTCAATGCTCAGATCGATCCACGCCGGCGCCGTTGCATTGCCCTCGAAATATTCGGCCGCGAGGTTGCGCCCGCCGGTCCAGAGGCGTGCGCCGTCGGCCACGACCAGCTTGCGATGATTGCGCAGGTTGGTGCGTCCGTGCAGCGGACGATGCAGAGGCGGCACGAACCATTGGGCCTGGGCACCGACGGCTCGCAGCCGTCGCACCATGGGCCAACTGCGCAAGCCACCCACGCCGTCAACCAGTATGCGCACCGTCACGCCCGCGGCCACGCGCGCGCGCACCCGTTCCACCAGCGCGGCGCCCACCGCGTCATTGCCGATCAGGTACGTGCAGATATGCAGATGGGCGCGGGCCGAATCGACCACCTCGAGCAGCGCGCGCAGTGCGGTGGCGCCGTCGGTGTGCAAGCTGACCGGCCCGTGGTCGGCCGCCGGGGGCAGGTGCAGGGCCCGTGCCAGGGCCACCAGCGAGTCCGCTGCGGGCTGCGCCCTGGCAGGATCATCGCAGGGAGCAGGGGCGCTGGCGCGGCTGCGCTTGCGGCTGCCAAAGAGCAGGAAGAGCGGAACGCCGACGTAGGGCAGCAGGGCGATGAGAATCACCCAGGCGATGGCGGCAGTGGGCGGACGGCGCTGGTGCAAGCCCTGGGTGGCAACGACGTAGAGCAGCAGTCCGGCCACGACAGCGGCCGTATGCCAGGATACCCAGGGAATCATCCACGACGACATGGGTCAACTGTGCGCGCAGTCGCTTGCGCACCGGGCTGCAGCTGCGCCCGTCCCGGCCGGCGCCCGCCGGATGCCGACGCCGGCGGGACGGCGCCGCTCCCAGGCGGGTCGCCGGTTCCCCAAGGCGGATGATGGAATTCCATTATGTGACGGCCAAATAGTCGGGTTGCGGTTGCCGCCTTGCCTCGTGCCGCGGCGTTTGCGGTATGGTGATGGCCTTCGCCGCCCGGGTTCCGCATGCAGCCCGCGGTCCCGCCGGCAAACGGCAGCCGTGAATATGCCTGCGATTCTAAGAGGGAATCCGCCGATTGCGCAGCGATCCGCCCCCCGGCCGTGAAAGGTTCCTTGTCCCGGGCGAGCTGCTGCAGGAAAGCGGCATGGTCCTGCTCAACGAGCCGCCACTGGCGAACCTGAGCGCCCTCGTCGAGCAGTTGCGCAGCGGGGAGTACGGCAGGCCCTTCGTCATCGACGATGGGCGCGTGCGCCGCCTGTATTTCGGCCTGGCGTATGTGCAGAGCGAAATGAGCATAGGGCAGCCGTATGAACTCAATTTCGCCTATACCCGCAAGATGATGGGCTTCCTGCTTTTCGTGCCCCGGCCACGACACGTCGTGATCGTGGGGCTGGGCGGCGGTTCGCTCACGCGTTTTTGCCACCGCCAGTTGCCGCGATCGCGCATCACCACCGTGGAGATCGATCCGGAGGTGATAG
>Ga0209698_10001698_pt1 | contig 25413 bp, 21 predicted proteins | sample LitLauG_LLR_2012_FD_187203 | JGI IMG/M metagenome (GOLD analysis project Ga0209698, IMG submission 187203) | Freshwater sediment microbial communities from Pennsylvania, USA - Little Laurel Run_MetaG_LLR_2012 (SPAdes) (version 2) | ecosystem: Environmental > Aquatic > Freshwater > Creek >... | reverse complement strand
TCAGCTCCGCGTGCGACTCTGGACTTGAAGGTCAAGGTGTGGGGAATGGGTGCGAACAATCAGCCCTTCTTCCAGAACGCCATGGCCCAGAACATCAGTGCTACGGGTGCCTGCATCTACGGCATCGAGCCTGAATTAAAGGTGGGCGACGTCATCGGGGTGCAGTACGAAGGCAAAAAAGCCCGCTGCAAGGTGGTCTGGGTCGTCGATGCTGGAGCGCTGAAGAAGACCCAGGCGGGTGTGCAGTTGGTAGCGGACCAGGATTGTCCTTGGGCAACGGTGCTTCCGACTGATTTGAAGGATGAGGAACGGACCCAGGTTCGACACGATAATCGCCGGAAATTCCTGCGCCACAAGATCTCTTTCCCACTCGAATTGCGCGATGAGCGCGTCAACACTCCGCTGCGGGTCAACGCCACCGACATCAGCGGAAATGGCTGTTATGTTGAGACGGTAATGCCCTTGTCGGTCGGCACGGCATTACGCGTCGATCTCTGGATGGGAGAAGATCGGCTCGCGCCCAGCGCTGTTGTTCGCACCCGCGACCCCGGAGTGGGCATGGGAATCGAGTTCACGGGACTTCCCGAAGAATCGAAAAAGAAGTTCCAGGCACATCTGGACAAACTCGATCCCGGCAATACCTTCGGTCCGAGGGACGGCCACTAATCCTGCCTCGCCAGCTTCTTCGTCGCGAGGTACTCGTGTAAAATCTGCAACCGCCGGCCGTTCCGGCCATCGAATCACAGAACGCAGGCGAGCTTCCGCACAATGAAAATCGGGATCACTTGTTATCCAACCTACGGCGGTAGTGGCGTGGTGGCCACAGAGCTGGGATTGGAACTGGCGCAGCGGGGCCACGAAATTCACTTCATTTCTTACGCGCAGCCCATCCGGCTCAGGGGAGCCGAGCCCAACATCCACTATCACGAAGTGGAAGTTTCCCGTTATCCACTATTTGATTACCCGCCGTATGATCTGGCGCTCGCGACCCGCATGGCTGAGGTGGCGCAGCTTTACGATCTGGACTTGCTGCATGTGCACTACGCCATTCCGCACTCGGTGAGCGCGATGCTGGCGCGGCAGATGTTGGCCTCAGGACCGCGCGGCCGGCGGTTGCCGTTCGTTACGACACTCCATGGGACCGACATCACACTCGTGGGCCTGGACCGGTCCTACTTGGGAATCACTCGGTATTCCATTGAGCAGAGCGATGGCGTCACAGCGATTTCGAACTACCTGCGCGACCGGACACAACGCGTCTTTGACGTGAAGAACAAGATCGAGGTGATCTACAACTCCGTCAATTGCGACATCTATTACCGCAACACGGAGATCGCCACCGAGATGCGGGCCGAGTACGCGCCGAATCATCAACGCGTGCTGGTTCATCTTTCCAACTTTCGTCCGGTGAAGCGCGTGACGGATGTGATCGAGATTTTCGATCGGGTTCGCAAGCAGATTCCTTCACGACTGCTGCTGATTGGTGACGGCCCGGACCGGTCGGTCGCAGAATGGCTCGCCGTGCAAAAAGGAATTCACGACGATGTCCTCTTTCTCGGCAAGCAGGATCAGATTTACGAAAAACTCTCCATTGCCGACATCATGTTGCTGCCCAGCGAACTGGAATCGTTTGGCCTCGCGGCGCTAGAGGCAATGGCGTGTGAGGTCGTACCGATCTCGACACGCGCAGGTGGAGTGCCCGAGGTGATCGATCACGGCATCAGCGGATACCTGGCAGACGTGGGTGACGTTGACACGATGGCGCGCTACGCGATCGAACTCCTCAGCGACGAGCAGCGGCTGCGAGACATGGGGAAGCGCGCACGGGCCGTTGCGATGGAACGTTTCTGTTCGACAAAGATCGTGAAGCAGTACGAAGACTTCTACCGTCGCGTGCTGGAGCGCTCCGCGTAAAATCCTTCCGGAACCGAACTGGCAGCCTCAATAAGAGGCAGGCGAATGCGGACCAGAGTTCCCTTCCCTTCATGGCTGTCGATGGTCATGCGCGCGGTATCTCCATAAAGAACCTGCAGGCGCTCGGAGATATTCGCCATACCAATCCCCATGCCGGACCAACTGCTGCTTTCTTCCAATTGCGCGCCACCCATGCCCACACCATCGTCTTCGACTTCTATGATCAAACGTGCATTGGTGACCCGGCTGCGGAGATAGATGCTGCCCCCCTCGATCTTGGGGGAGAGGCCATGCTTGATGGAATTCTCGATCAGCGGCTGCAGCAGCATGCTGGGAACCACAACATCGAGTGACGCAGGATCGAGTTCTTTCATCACCCGCAGTTTTTCCCTGCCGAAACGCACGACTTCGATATCGAGATAGTTATCGATGAACTCGAATTCTTCCCGCAGGGGTGCAAACGCTTCGCTGGTATTGAGCAGGCGGCGCAGAATGGTAGCGAGTTTGAAGATCATGTCGCGGGCGGTGTCGGGATCGAAGCGCACCAGCGACGAGATCGAATTCAGAGTGTTGAACAGGAAATGCGGATTGATCTGGTTCTGCAGGGCTTCCATGCGCGCGTGCAACAGAAGGCGCTCCTGCTCTTCCAATTTGATCTGAATGCGCACGCTGTTGAAGACCTTGATTTCGATTCCGATGGCCGCGACCGTCGCCGCATAGATAAGTCCAAACACCCAATAGTTGTCCGGGCTTTCGATGCTGAAGATGGACCTCGGGAAGTATCGATTCAACTCCGTTTGCACGAAGCGCAGGCCAACGATCGTAGCGAAGAACATAATCTGCCAATCAAACAGTCGAGGCCGCGGCAAATTCCGTCGAATCAGGCGAAAGATGCTCTGATCGATGAATGGTGAAAACGACCAGATGTCATCCTTGTCGGCAGCCATGGTGCGCAACTGCCCGGCCAGAAAACCACAAAGGATAAGGAACGGCAGGGCGGCCCATTCTCCGTGTAACAGAGCAGGAACACTCATCAGCGCGCCGCCGAGCGAACCGGCCCAGCGTCCGCCGATGACCCCCAGCAACATCGCAGTCTCGAAACTCAGATCGCTGGCCTGGAAGCTGGTCTGCGAGATTCGAATCCAGACACCAATCATGATCGGCACGGCAAACCAGAGCACCAGATACATCTTTTGACGGAAGGTGCGCTGTTCGCGAAATAGAAGAGACTTGAATTCCTTGGAACGCACCAGACTGCTGGAAACGGCCGCAGCTACGCCCAACTTGACCAGCAGATTGATCAGGATGAGGCGCGGTTCCATAAAGAAGGGTAGCTCTTCCAAACTGTAGCATGAACGCTGAGTTCAGTAGCCTTTGTGCTTATCGACAATGTGCCGGAGCGGCTGATGGGAAAGATACCGGCGAAGGTTGTCAGAGAACAGGTCGTAGTGACGGTCCCACAACTTCTCAGTCAGGCCCGCGGTATGAGGAGTGATCAGAAGGTTGTCGAGATCCCAAAAGGGTGAGTCCGGCGGCAGAGGCTCATGTTCGAATACATCGAGTGCGGCGCCGGTAATACGGCGATTGCGAAGCGCGTCCGCGAGGGCAGCTACATCGACCTGTGGACCTCGACCCACGTTGATCAGGAAAGCATCCCGTTTCATGAGAGCGAGACGCTCGGCATTCATAAGGCTCTGTGTCGCGGATACCAGTGGCGCGGCCACCACCACAAAGTCTGACTGTGCCAGGAGCTTGTCGAGTTCGGACGGCGCGAAAACCGCTTCCACTCCTTCTGGGGCGCCTTTTTCGACATGCTCACGCACGGCGATGACGCGCATGCCTAATGCCGAGGCCATCCGGGCGACTCTGCGCCCGATGCTGCCCACACCGATCAGTCCCAGGGTTGCGCCTGCAATTTCCCGTGGGCAGTATCCCTGCCTCCACATGCCCTCCTTCCCCCAGACATGCTTCTGTTGCAAGACGGTAGCCTGCGGGATCTTCTTTGCCAGGGCGAAGATCAGCGCGATGACATGCTCGGCGACGACTGGCCCATGGACCTCGGTGGAGTGCGTCAAGATCACATCGCTGTTGACCAACTCTGGAAAGAGAAACTGGTGCACGGCGGCGGTGGGAGCGTGAATCCATCGCAGGCTGCGCGTCACGGCGAACTGCTCTGGCCGGAGAGATATCGTAAAAATGATCTCGGCATCGCGCAGATGTTCTTCAATGCCTTCGTACGAGTCGCGCTGCACGATCTTAATTTGGGGAAAGTCGCGGGCCAACCGCTGCCCGAACCACATCGGCGCTCGCCAAAGCTCAAAGCGGTGATGGATTACGATGAGCAGGTTGGTCATCAGGTTCCATTCGGAAGAGCGCGGCAGGAGCCGTTCCGTCCGCTGGCCACTATCCGAACGCGAGTTCCTTGGCGCGCTGCGCAGCCTTGACCACCGCCTTGATCAAGGTGACGCGCAACTTGCCTTCCTCGAGTTCCATGATTGCGTCGATAGTACAGCCAGCGGGCGTCGTAACCGCGTCTTTGAGCAGCGCCGGATGGTCGCCCGTTTCGAGAACAACTTTTGCAGCGCCGAGAGTCGTCTGCGCCGCCAGCAGTGTCGCGATATCTCGGGGCAACCCGACTTTCACCCCCGCTTCGGCCAGGGATTCGAGGATGATGTAGATATATGCCGGACCGCTTGCCGAGAGCGCGGTGACCGCGTCCATGTGCTTCTCGTCGACCACCACCGTGCGTCCGACGACGTCGAACATGTGACAGGTCAGGACCACATGCTCGGCGCTCGCATGCTTGCCCTTACAAACGGCAGTCATGCCTGCGCCCACAAGGCAGGGGGTGTTCGGCATGGCACGAATGACCGGAACGTTCGGAGGAAGATTCTTTTCGATCATCGCGGTGGGCACAGAAGCCGCGACGGATACGATCACCTGCTTGGCAGTGACGTGATCGCTGATTTCGCGGATGACGTCTTCGACCACCTGAGGTTTAACACCAATCACGATGATGTCGGCGCCCTTGGCGGCTTCCACGTTGTTGGTGCCGACGTTGACCTTCAGTTTCGCCGCCAGCGCTTTGGCGCGTTCCTCGTGGGCTACGGTGGCGCACGTCGATTTTCCCGAAAGCATGCCATTGTTCAGCAGCGCCTGAAGGATGATTCCGCCCATCTTACCGGCGCCCAGAAACGCCACTCTTTTCCCAGTCAGATCATTTGCCATGGGTGCGTACGATTTCCCTTTTCGATTTCAAAATCTCATTAGAGTACAGGGGCGCAGCATTCACCGAATCTTTGCACCCCGGTGATGCTCTTCCCAACTCCACGCAGTGCTCACGATTTCCTCGAGGCCGCGCGTGGCCTTCCAGTTCAGCAGGGATTGCGCCTTGGCCGGATTGGCTACCAGTGCCGGGGGATCCCCCGGGCGTCGCGGCACAACTGCGTGAGGCACGGTTTCGCCCGTGACTCTCTCGACTGCGGAGATCACTTCTCGGACTGACGCTCCGGCCCCAGTCCCGACGTTGGCGGCGAAGCTTCCCTTCCCGGCGGCCAGATGCTCCAGTGCGCGTACGTGTGCGCTAGCCAAGTCATTCACATGGATGTAATCGCGGATGCATGTCCCGTCCGGCGTCGGGTAGTCTGAGCCAAAGACCTGCAGGGCTGGCCCAACCCCTGCTGCGGCGCGAAGCGCCAAGGGGATCAAGTGAGTCTCAGGGTCATGCAGTTCGCCGATCTCGCCGCTTTCGTCCGCCCCGGCGGCATTGAAATACCGGAGACTGGCGTAGCGAAAACCGTAGGCGCGGTCGTAGGCCTCGAGCGCTTGCTCGAAGAACAATTTCGATACGCCGTAAGGATTTACCGGCTGGCGAGGAATGTTTTCTTCAATCGGAACCTTGGCGGGTTCGCCGTACACGGCACATGTCGAAGAGAAGATGATCTTCTTGACCCCCGCTTCCAGAGCTGCGTTCAGCAGCGACAACCCTCCCTCCACATTGTTATGAAAGTATTTTCTTGGATTTGTGACCGACTCTCCGACGTACGCATGAGCCGCGAAGTGCATGATCGCGTCGGCGCGTGCGAGAACCCTGGCGAGAGCGCTTTTATCGAGGATATCCCCCTTCACCAGTTCAAAGCCCGCCGCCAGGAACTCGTACCCTGTGCTGAGATTGTCAAAAATAATGACTTCGTAGCCAGCGCGCCTCAACGACCGTGCGGTATGACTTCCGATGTATCCGGCACCGCCGATGACCAGAACGACCACGATCGTTTCCTTTCCGATGTATCGAATCGAACCGGCCGGGAAGTACCTCATTGTACACAGGAAAAGCACCTGAATTCCCGCTGCAAGTCCTGCTGCTAAGATAAGAACAGCGAATCAATTCTGCCGCATCACCTTTCGCGCGACTGGGGTATTTATGACTGAACATCTAGCCGACAAGAAATGCGTACCCTGCCGGGGCGGCACACCGCCTTTGAAGGGAAAAGAATTGGAGAAGCTCCATGCCGACGTGCCGAAGTGGACGGTCGCAAACGAGCATCACATCCACCGTGAGTTCCGCTTCCCCGATTTCAAGCAAGCGTTGGAGTTTGTGAATCGGGTGGGCGAGATCGCGGAAAATGAGGGCCACCATCCCGACATTCTTCTTGCTTGGGGCAAGGTGGGAATCACGTTGTGGACCCACAAGATCGATGGCTTGACGGAGAGCGACTTCATCATGGCCGCGAAGATCGACCGGATGAGCGGAGTTTAAGAACCTCGTCTCTTCCAAATACCAGACCTATCCCGTGTCTGATCCGCCCGATGGAATTTGCGATGGAGTCTCTCGTTCGCACTCTTGCTTCAGAAATTCGTAGAACGTCCGCGCTCCATACTCAATGGCCGGACCCAAGGCCAAACCAGCCACACGGGAAAAGGATCCGACAAACTCCAGGTTGCTGCGAACTTCGGTGACGTCATCGGACAGCGCATGAAACACAACTTGCGAGACCATCGTCACTCCGCCGAAATGGCTGATGAATCCTACGCGGTGGTAGGGCTCAAAGTGGGTTATTACCTGATCGACAATAACGCCGAAAGCGTTGGAGGGTTCAATGCGCAAGCGGCTTTCGACCTCCCATGGTTCGCCGCGGGTCCAACGCACGCTACGGATATCGGACCAACGCCAGGGATCTCGCTGGGCGTAAGTCTCAAAAACATGTTTGAGATTGCGCTTGATGCTGGTGCGAATCTCCGAGCGGCCCATGAGTGGCTCCTTGGGGAAACGCAGGGGGAGGGGGCCGTTTCTCGCCGGTCAGTTTAGGGGAAAAAGTTTGGCATGGCAACGGGAAAACCGTTTCCAGCTATGGCGGAGATGCGGCATCCCTCGAAGCGCCGTCGCACTCTCGGCAGAGGTCTTCGAAAAAACGCTTCGTGACTGCGGACGCCGACTTCAAACTCAAAAGACTGCATAACAGGAATCGCAGCCCGGGGGGAGAGGACTAGGGCGCGAGTGTAAGTGAAAACTCGGCAGACAGCAACTCAGATCGCTGTCTGACTTTGGCGGAAACGCGCAGCGCGCAACACCCAGGCCAACAGAGCCGCCGGGATCAGCATGAAGAAACCGGTGCCAACGGCCATGGTGCGGGCCGAGATCCCCAGATCAAGAAAATGGCCACACAAATAAGCTGTCGTAGCAAAGGTGAAGCTGGCGAGCCCGAGATCGGCGGAGAAAACGCGTCCCCGGAAACGATCTTCTGTCCTGAGTTGCAATAGCGTAGTGGAGAAGACCCACACGGTCGAGCCCCCCGCATGCGCCAGCATGGCACACGCGGCGGCTATCCAAACGCTGTGGCTCACTCCGATCAACCCATAGCCCAACGCAATCGTGAGGTATCCAAACAGGATGCCTAGCCGCAACCTGTGATCGTTCTGTCCAGCCCAGCGCGCCGAGATCAGCGGCCCCACCAGAGCGCCAAGCCCGCGGCCGCCCAGCAGAATGCTCATCCCGAGCATGGCTCCGCCTGCGGAATTAATTCCTCTGCCATGGACCGCGAATTCGCGTGCCCCCATGACTGTAAATATCACCCAGCTCGGACCCACCATCAGTTCTCCGGCCTTGGCGAACACGGCAGGCACCAGTACTGGATGACTGCGGATATAGCGGATGCCTTCCATAACCGGCGAAAAGTCGACGAGATCGCGCGGCCGGAGCGGCGAAGCGGCTTCGGCGTGGGGCTCGGCAAATCGCATTCCACTGATCAGCACAGCCGACATAAGAAAAGAGAGTGCGTTGAGGATAAACGCCGCGTCTCGCCCGAGGAATGCCGCGACTACCCCACCCACCGACGCTCCAATCAGCAGATTGACCGACCATGTCGCCGACGAGAGAGTGTTGGCCACGAGAACCTCTCCCGCCTCAGCGATGTTCGGGATCACGGCGCTGCGCGCGGGCTCGAAGAACGCGGCCATTGTCGTCTCGGCCACCAATAGGGGATAGACGAGCCAGACCATCGATTTCGACCGCACCAGGAGCATGGCCAGCACAATCACGAAGCGAACCAGATCGGCGGTGATCATGACGTACTTGCGCTTGACGCGATCGTTCACCACCCCCGCGGTGGGGCCCACCAGCGTTTGCGGAAGAACCTGCAGAACGAGGGCGAGAGCGACCGAGCCGGCGTGCCCGGTCAGCTGCAACAACAGCGTATAGATCGAAAGCGTGTAGAACCAGTCGCCAATCTCGCTGACAATCTGCGCCAGCCAGAGCCGCCGGAAATTGCGGCTCCGCCGGATCAGCCGCGCATACGAGCCGAGCGAAATTGAGGCCGCGCCGTGTTCTGGTTCGGGTTCCATGCGAGTGCTCTAATCTACAGGGCAGACGGTGGGATCGGCAAAACTGTCTATAGGGTGAGCGGGGCGGCGAGGGTATCTATCTAGCAGTGCAGCTTTCGTTTCAGGTCCTCCGCGATTTGCTTACCGTGGAAGCGCCCATTTTCGATGAAGATCTCGTTGGTGCGTGAGCCCGCCACGATCACGCCCGCAACATAGATTCCGCGGACGTTGCTTTCTAACGACACTGGATCGCAGACCGGCCTACACTGCTGCTCTGACAGCTCGATCCCCATGCTGCGCAGAAAATCGTAATCGGGGTGATACCCGACGAGGGCCAGCACGAAGTCATTCTTCAAGCGAATCGGTCCTCTGGGAGTCACGACCACAACGTGATCGATTCCGATTTCCTGCACGTAGCTGTTGAAGTAAGCCTCAATCTCACCAGCCTTGATGCGGTTCTCCAAGTCAGGCTTAATCCAATACTTGACGTGATGGTGGACCTGTGATTCCCGATGCACCAGGGTGACGCGCGCCCCGTGGCGCCACAGATCAAGTGCTGCAATCGCGGCAGAGTTCTTACCTCCGATCACCAGAACCTCGGTGTCGTAGTAAGGGTGAGGCTCGCCGTAGTAGTGCGAGACCTTGGGCAAGTCTTCTCCCAGGATGTTCAACTGGTTTGCCAGATCGTAGTAGCCGGTCGAAACGATCACTTTCTTCGCAAGATAGTCATGGGGACGGCCCGCGCGATCCGTCGCGGTAATGCTGAACTTTCCATCTTCGCCCATGACGGTCTTGACCCACTCATACTGACGAACGTCGAGTTCATAGTGCTCGGCAACCTTGCGGTAGTATTCGAGCGCTTCCTCTCGCGTGGGTTTCTGCTGGGCAGTGGTGAAAGGAATGTCGCCGATCTCCAGCAACTCCGGCGTCGTAAAGAAGACCATGTTCGCCGGATAGTGGAATAGCGAGTTGACCAGGCACCCTTTGTCGAGCACAATGACTTTGAGCCCGATGTTTTGCGCCTCGATCGCGCAAGCCAATCCCGTCGGTCCGGCCCCAATCACAATCACATCAGTACGCATCTCGGCCCGAGGCTTCGTCTTGGCCTTCGGCAGTGTGTCGATATCTTCGGCGGCGAGGAAATCGGGCATGGAGTCGGGTGTGGGCACACTCGGGCAAAGGGGGCCGAGTGGGCACGGAAACGGATGATTCTAGCATGTGGAGGTCCTCTGGCAGGCGCGCCGAAAGGCTCTTGCCAACGGCGCGGACGGCGGCGTTATCCCAGCGATATAATCTTCGGTTACCTTCATATCCCCGCTCGCCTCAGGAGCCCTCATGTCTACCGTTACCGAACCCGTCACCAAGACTCGCATTGAGTCCGACAGCATGGGCAAGATCGAAGTACCCTCAAATGTCTATTGGGGAGCGCAGACTCAGCGATCCTTGCTGCACTTCAACATCGGTCGTGACACCATGCCGCCGGAATTGATTCGCGCGTTTGGGATTCTGAAAAAAGCCTGCGCGCTGGTGAATCAGGACCTCGGGAAACTGCCGGCTGACAAGGCAAAGCTGATCGTCCAAGCGGCTGACGAAGTGATTGCCGGCAAGCTGAACGATCAGTTCCCGCTACGCATCTGGCAAACGGGGAGCGGCACGCAGACCAACATGAACGTGAATGAGGTCATCTCGAACCGCGCGATTGAAATTGCCGGCGGTGAGATGGGATCGAAGAAGCCGGTCCATCCCAACGACCACGTCAACATGTCGCAGTCATCGAACGATACATTTCCGGCGGCCATGCACATTGCGGCGGCGGATCGAGTGAAGAACGCCCTGATTCCCGCGGTCAGAACGGTCCATGATGCGATCGCAGCCAAGGCAAAGGAGTTTCACGATATCGTCAAGATTGGCCGCACCCATCTGCAGGACGCGGTCCCACTGACAATCGGACAGGAATTCGGTGGTTGGGCAAGCTTGCTGGAGCGCGACATTCGCCGATTGGAGCAGGCGCTCGAAGGTCTTTACGATCTGGCGATCGGCGGAACAGCCGTAGGAACCGGTCTCAACACGCATCCGGAGTTTGCCGAGCGCGCCGCAAAGAAGATCGCCGACCTGACCGGACTTCCCTTCCGCTCGCACGGCAACAAGTTTGCGGCGCTGTCGGCCCATGATGAGATCGTGTTCGCACAAGGCGCCATGGAGACTCTGGCGGCATCTTTCATGAAGGTTTCCAATGACATTCGCTGGCTTGCTTCCGGTCCGCGCTGTGGACTGGGCGAGTTGTCGATTCCAGAAAATGAGCCTGGCTCGTCGATCATGCCCGGCAAGGTGAATCCCACGCAGTGCGAGGCCATGACCATGGTCTGCGTGCAGGTGCATGGTGCAACGGCTGCCGTTGGCTTTGGCGGATCACAAGGTAACTTCGAGCTCAACGTCTTCAAGCCCGTGATCATTTACAACTTCCTGCACTCGGTCACGCTGATTACCGACGCCTGCCATGGCTACGTCGAGTACATGGTCAAGGGCATCCAGGTCGATCGCGCGAAGGTGGACTGGTACGTCAAGAACTCGCTGATGCTGGTCACGGCGCTGGCGCCGAAGGTCGGCTACGACAAGGCGGCGCAGATCGCGCACACCGCTCATGTCGACCATTCGAGCCTGCGGGAAGCGGCGCTGAAACTGGGATATCTTACCGGGGAGGAGTTCGATCAATTGGTGAAGCCGGAGAAAATGACGCACCCATAGCCACTCTTGCCCCGCGGCTAGGAATTCACTGCTTCAGACGATTCGCGCACTTCCGGCAACGAGCTCACCTGTTTCTTGGGTGCAGTTGTGATCACCACTACGCTCGCCAGCACCAACATGGTCCCGACGGTCGTGCGAAGAGAAAGCGCTTCTCCTCCCAGAAAATATCCCAGAAGCACCGCGATCACCGGATTCACATAAGCGTACGTACCAACCTTCGTCGGTGATTCATGATGAATTAGCCAGACGTAGGCGGTGAAGGCAACGATCGATCCCGCCACGATCAGATATGCCAGCGCAAGCCAAGCCTTGAGCGACACTGTTTGTACACGAAATCCGCGGAACTCGCCAAGCATCGCCGCTGTCAGCGTCAACAACACACCTCCAGCCAGCATTTGCGCACCGGAGCTCATGGCCTTTGACGACGGAAGCGGGACCTTGCGCGTCAACACCGACCCAACCGACCAACTGATTGCGGCCACGATCAGCGCGACAGCGCCGAATGTATCGATGGGCGCGTCTCCAAAGCTAAGACTGCGGCTCACCAGCGCTAACACTCCACCCGTGCCCACAAGCAACGCGGTACCCAGCCGTATAGTAAGACGTTGCGTCTTCAGGAAAAGGATTTCCGACAACGCCATGAATACAGGAATCGTTGCCATCATCACCGCGGTCATCCCTGAGGGCACGCGGCGCTCGGCCCAGAAGACCAACCCGTAGTCCCCAACAAAGAACAGCACAGCCAACAGGATTACCGAGAACGACTCGCGCACGCTGGGGAAGGCCGTTCCCTTGGCGCGCATCCACCCGAAGAGAACGAATCCCGCGATCAGAAACCGGAGTCCGGCCAGCAAAAACGGTGGAACCTCGCGCACACCAACCCGGATCGCGAGAAAAGTCGAGCCCCACACGAAGTAGATGATGGCGAAGGCCAGCAAAACCTTCCACGCGCGAGGAGAGGACGCTGTTTCCATGATCACCCAAGCCAAAAAGGGCGTTCAGCTCAGTTTGATTAGATCATTGCTGCTCTCTGCGGGGCGCGGATCTGCCGCATAAAAGGATTTTATGAGGGTATAACGGAATTGCCTGCCGGGCGCGGCTGTCTATTTCTTCAGCAGGCTGGTATGGCTGGCAACGCACTGCCATTTGCCCTGATCCAGAACCCATGTGTCCGTGAAGCGTCCGACGTGATCGTAGGGCTTGCCCTGATAGGTGCCCTGGGTGTGATAAATGCCGGTAATCACGGCGGTGTCCCCGAAAAAATTCATCTTCAGGTCCTGAATGTTCGCTTGGGTTGGCTTGAAGCGGGGATCTCGGATGTCGGCAAGGAATTTCTGCTTGTCGCTGAGTTCGCCGTCCCACTCCGTGTTGACGAAGCGGCTGGAAACCAGGGCGTCCAGAGCAGCTGAGTCACGGTTAACCTGCGCTTCATTCCACAAGCGCTCAAGGACCGTGAGCTTGCTTTCGCGAGGATCGGCCTGTTGCGCAGCCAGACTCACTGCGCTGAAGGCTAACCAAAGGCAACAGAAGATGGTGCGATACATGGGCTGACACGCCCGCCGGCATCCCAACGTGCGAGCAAACGTTCGATGACAATACAGTGGAAACAAGGGCGAGGCCATGAAAATACACCTCGGAGAGTTACGAACGTCATGAAGCACCACACAGAAGCGGGATAAGGTCTGAGGCCTGAGGTCCGACGCCTGACGCCAGCCTTCAGTATGCCCATCGCAGCAGGGTCGCGCCTATCGTGAACCCCGCCCCCACCGACGCCAGCAGAACCAGACTTCCCTTTTTCAGTTTGCCTTCTTCCATGGCGGTACTCATGGCCAACGGTATCGTGCCCGCCGTAGTGTTGCCATAACGGTCGATGTTGACGATCACGCTTTCTGGACGCAGTCCCAGCCTTTCAGTAGTCGCGTTAATGATGCGCAGGTTGGCCTGATGCGGAATGAAGACGTCTATGTCGGAGCCCTTCAGCCCATTCCTCTCCAGTAGCTTCAGGCACAGTTCGGTTTGCTTGCGGACGGCAAACTTGAACACCTGCTGCCCATCCTGGTGCACGTAATGCATCTTCTTCGCGATCGTTTCCTTGCTGGTGGGATGCAGGCTGCCCCCGCCAGGCATGTAGAGGAACGGACCGCCCGAGCCGTCAACCTCGTGAATGAAATCGATGAGCCCTTCCGAATCGTTCTCCGCGGGTTCGAGAATCGCGGCCCCGGCTCCGTCGCCGAATATCACACACGTCGCACGGTCGGTGTAGTCGATGATCGAAGACATCACGTCGGAACCGATAGTCAGCACGCGCTTATGCGCGCCGCTGGCAATGAACTGCGCTCCCACCTGCAGCGAATAGACAAAAGCGGAACACGCCGCCGAAAGATCGAACCCCCAAGCCCCCTTCGCGCCGAGTTTGTTTTGCACGATGCAAGCGGTCGACGGGAAAAACATGTCAGGGGTGACGGTGCCGACGACGATGGCCTCGATTTGGCTCGGCTCCAACCCTCGCTGGGCAAGCGCTTTGCGCGATGCCTCCACCGCAAGATCGCTCGTGGCCATTCCCTTGTCGACGATGTGGCGTTCGCGGATGCCGACTCGCGTCATGATCCATTCGTTATTGGTGTCGACCATCCGCTCGAGGTCGGCATTGGTAAGAAGACGAGGAGGCACGTAGGTGCCCAGTGCACTGATCTTGGCGCGGATCGGTTTCGTCAAATAAAACCCCTGAGAGAGACGATTTATTGTGAAGGATTGGCGGAAGAATGTCTAACGGACAAATGTGGCGATTCCTACGTTCGAGGGATATACTTGCGCCCAAATTTAAGGGAGGCAACATTGGGCGACGAATCCGAGGCCTCACCCTCAAAAGTTGGGGGCGTTATCCCCTTCTTCTTCTACGATGCCATTGGAAGGATTATCCCCGGCGCATTCGCAATCGTTGGCATTCTCGTCACATTGAAAGGCAGCAACTTGCTGGCGACCTGGCCGTCCGTGATACAGAGCACGTTTCCGAAAGACTCGACCGCCGGCTATGCAACATCGGTCATTCTGCTTTTCCTCGGCGCTGCACATTTTCTTGGTTCCATACTCGGGTCTTTGTCATCCGCATGTATTGAGCGGCCGTGGCGGCTTGTCTTCCCGCTAAATCTAGACGGACTGGCGCGGTTTATTGGGGTCACGGACGCGAGAGCGCTAAGCTCAAGATTCCAAAAACTGTTCGCAGCCGAGCTAAATGATCGGAATCTGAACCAGGCGAGCTTTCTCTGCCTCTACCATGTGTGGGCTGCGGACCAGAACTTAGGTGCTATGGCCACCCGCATAGATGCCGAGTGTCTAGGAGTTCAATCTTCCTTCTTTGTGAGCCTTCTTCTTGCTATGTTCGCTTGGCTGAAGATTCTTACACACGGCTTTGTTGTAGACATTTGCGATTGGATCTGGGTCGTTTCTGTCTCAGTGATCGCTGTTGGCGCTGGTCTCAGTTTTGGCTACATGAGGAAGAGAAGATTATACGGGCGTTTCGCTTTGTTTTTTGCAACGTCGCGAGAAGAGCGGGGCACCGGAGAGTGAGGTTTCGGACTGTCTTTCCGCTCCACGCTAATATTCCCACCGCAACAACGTCGCCCCGGAAGTGAATCCCGCACCCACCGCCGCGATCAGCAACAGATCCCCTTTCTTCAACTTCCCTTCTTCGATCGCCGTTCGCATCGCGATGGGAATCGTGCCCGCCGTCGTGTTGCCGAACCGGTCGATGTTGATAATCACCTTTTCCATCGGCATCCCCAACCGGTCGGCGGTTGCCGTGATGATGCGCCGGTTTGCCTGATGTGCGATGAAGCAGTCCACGTCTTTCCCCGTGAGCTTGTTGCGCTCCAGGACCCGCTCCGTCATCTCCGCCATCTTCTTCACCGCATACTTGAAGACATTCTTTCCATCCTGATGGATGTAATGCATCTTCTGGTCGACAGTTTCATGACTCGCAGGATTCAGGCTCCCACCCCCGGGCATGAAGAGATACTGCCCGCCCATGCCTTCCACCTGCGCGACGTGATCGATTACACCCTCACCATCCGCGCACGGCTCAAGCAGGACCGCCCCCGCTCCGTCCCCAAAAATGATGCAAACCGCGCGATCTGTATAGTCGGTCATCGACGAATTGACGTCGGAGCCGATCACCAGCACTTTTTTGTATTGGCCCGACTCCACAAATTTCACGCCGGTATTGAGAGCATAGACAAAGCCGGAGCATCCGGCGGAAACATCGAAACCCCAGGTGTTTTCGATCCCAAGCTTGTGCTGTACCAGGCAGGCGGTCGAGGGATACATCATGTCAGGCGTGACGGTGCCTACAACGATGAGATCCACTTCCTGCAAATCGAACGGATGGGACTCGAGAAGATTCTTCACCGCGGCGACCGCCAGATCGCTAGCCGCGACACCCTTGTCGGCAATGTGACGCTCGCGAATGCCGACACGTTCGAGAATCCATTCGTTCGTCGTGTCGACCATCTTTTCCAAATCGGCGTTGCTGAGAACTCGCGGCGGAACATAGGTTCCGAGCGCGGTGATTTTGGCACGCGTAGTAGTCAATGAGGGCTCCTGGAAAATATGAAACTGAGTATTTTGCAGGATGCCGGGCAGAATGTCTAACGTATCGCACTCAGGCGGTGCGCAGAGGGGGCCCAAGATTCCACACTTCGGGCGGGCAGGCGCTAGCACAATCCCGCAGGCTAACTCCGTTTGCGCGTCGGTCTTCGTGATCTTCTCCGCGCACTCTGCGAGTCCTCCGCGTTCTCCGCAGTTAGCTTTTCAGGACCTTGATTCAAGCCGCTCTTTTCTTTTCGTGATCCATCCACTCGCGAATGAAGTTGGGACAGGAGATAATCCCGAACCTTCGGTCCTCCCCCTCAATCAAGTAGCGCAGCGCGTCGTGATCCAACTCCTCAAGTCGCGAGAGATTCAACAGGGGCCACAGACGACACTCGACCGCAGAGCGAACAAGTTGGTCCAGATACGCCAAATGCCCTTGGTACAGCTTTCCGGATACTCGGATGGTGACGTGGTAGGCAGGGGAAGTATTACGATGGTCCATGTCTCTCCTCGGGGCAGGTTGATTTTTCCAAGTACACCTGACTTCTTTAGATGGCGCGGCAAGACGTTTCCTGCGAAAAGAGTGGTAAAGGAATGTAAAAGCGTGGAGTCAGAGGTTGGGGAACCTGCGGAGGTTGGCTGTGAAAAAGTTTAAGTCAGGTACCGGGGACTTACTGCACACGCAAGAGCCCGTTACCGTTGCTTCCTTCCGGACCTGGCGGGGTTGGCGGGAGTACGTCGCGTAAGACCGATACCTGACCTGAATCATTCTAGCATTCGCAATCAGAAGCAACGATCACGCCGCCGCAGCAGCGGTTGTCACGGCTAGAGGTCGGCATCGCACACCCACCGATACCCAAACCGCACATTCCGAGGATACGGTTAGACATTCGCAATTCCTCCGGGAGCACTCATCGCACGTGCGCCATCAACTCCGGGAAAAAGCTCTGGAAGTCATCCAGAAATGCGGTCTCATGTTCTTGAAATATGGACAGCGAATCTGTGAGATCCAAGGGCCGTCGGAAGCGGCGACCAATACGGCCCAGGATCTCGGCCACACCCGCGATGTGGTGGTAGCACCCCAGCCAATCCTCGTCCCGCATCCGCTGCAGCCGTTGGTTCGCCTCCCTGGGGATGACAGAAGAGCAAGTTGCGATGTCGCGGTAGATTTCGCGGACGAAGTCGGGCAGCGGCACCCTGGAGTACTCGGGCCAGTAACGGGCAAGAAAATGGTCGAAATAAACGTCGGTCAAGATGCCGCCGAAGCGGCGGTAGGGCGGCGTAAAACGCCGCACGCAAGACTGCACCCGCGGATGTGAATCAGTGAAAAGATCGATCTGGCGATGGCAGCGAATACCCTTCTGGTACGGTTCCGGAAGAAACGAAAGTTGCGCCGCAGAAGTTAGATCGGGCAAGAGATTTCCCACCCGAAACTCTGCGTTGGGCTCGGACAAATAGAGATGCGCCAGCCAATTCATCGTTCCCAATAGACTATAAGCTATCTCATAAATGGTTTTGGGTAGGGCACGGCTTCAGCCGAGCCGCTTAGGCCCCCAAAAGACGTGGGCTTTAGCCCCTGAGGGACACGCAGTTTCTCCATCGGTTCATTGTGAGATAGCTTCTAAACGGTTTGACGTGAGGAGGCGCAATAAGAACAGCCACATTTCAGCTGTTTGGTGGCGCGGCTCTCGTAAGTCCATCTTCAGGAATCAGTGATCAGGTACCGATATGCAGCGAAGTCTCTGGCTCTTCCCAGTCATCGGGGGGCAAAGGGACACCCCAGATATTTCGCGGCTTATCCAATGCGATCCCGCAATGCAGAGGGTTCTTGGCATCGACATACACAACCCGAGCCGTCGCTTGCTTGTCCGTTAGGAACACGTGAATGGAGATTCTCGTTCCAGTGTTCAATCCGATCGCGGTTTCGATCAGCGCTCCATGCAGGTTCACAACAATGGTCACGCCCTCGCACGTCTGAGCCTCACCCTCAATGGCGATCACGACCTTTAGCGGGACGCGAGTACTCCGCCGCGAATCACGGAACCTTGTGGAGGGCATCGTTCGAGCATACACCAGCCCTCAGCCTGGGAAAGGCGCGCTGTAGAGAAAGTGGAGAATCTGCTTCAGCCTGTAAAGCCAACGCCACGCAAAAAAAGCAGGGGATTAGCTTCCCCTGCCCCGATGCGGTCCGCCGTGACTGGGCCCGGCTCACCCCCATCCTTACTGGTCCGTCATGGCTTGTACACGTTGTAGGTGAAATGGCGGTAAACCACATTACAGCCATTCGCCGACCAGAAGTATGCCTGAACCGTGTGATTGCCCGCTGCCACACCGCTCAGGGTCTGGGAACTCGATCCCAACAGATAGGTGCCATCGGATGGCGTCACTCCCGCGTAGCCGAAACAGTACGGGTCGACTTCCTTCCCGTCCACATACAAACACACCTCGAACTGGTTGCCGGCGGTGCTGCCTCCCCCATTTTGAGCCAGCATGTCGGCTTGTATCGTGCACGTCCCGGTCGTGCCCGGGCAGCTTACGGTAATCGCATTGCCAATCGGTGTAAGCGTGTCCGCCGGGATTACCGTCAGGGTGACGTTCGAATCGATATACGTTCCCTTCAGGACGTGGTTAGTGGCAGCAGCCGCGAAAGCGGCCAACACAACGACGAAAACGAACAGCGACCTCGCTTTTGCACCCCTAGTCATAATGATCCTCCTTTTGAATCGTGAACTCATTTCGGATGGTGTTACACCGCTTGTGGACTTTGGCTCTTGCTCGACTTGCCCAAAGCCTGCCCGGGACACCCTCCGTTCAGGTAAAACGGGCGCGATGCTATGTCGCCGCCGCAGACAAGGCAAATGAGTTCTCCCTGAAGTTGATCTGAGGACGTATCTTGCTGATTTCTCGAAACTTGGATTCGCCCATGAGGGCGCAGGAGGAGTTTTCGGTAGTTCAGTTGACGGGCGCCCGAAAAAAACAAGGTGACAACGTGGCAAGGGCAGCCTCCTCCCGCAGTCCCAGGAAGTGCCAATCCGAGGGAGAGAAACCAAGACAGTGATTTGCTTCAAGGTTCCACCGAAATCGACATTTACTAGTACACAACCGCAGCGGCGCTCATCCTTGACTTGCGCAGGGTCGCCACGTAACATTCGCTGCCAATGCCCGAATCGTCCTCCCTGTCCGGGCGTAAGGTTTCCCACTATCGGGTTCTGGAAAAACTCGGTGGCGGCGGGATGGGTGTGGTCTACGAGGCCGAGGACGAAGACCTCGGCCGCCACGTCGCCCTGAAATTCCTGCCCGACGACGTGGCCAATGACCGTCAGGCCCTCGAGCGCTTCCGGCGCGAAGCTCGTGCTGCCTCTGCCTTGAATCATCCCAACATTTGCACGATTTACGAAATCGGCCAGCACGATGGCCACCCCTTCCTCGCGATGGAGTTGATGAAAGGCATGACCCTCAAGCATCGCATCGTAGGAAAGCCACTCGCTGTGGCCGAACTGCTCGACATTTCAATTCAGGTCGCCGACGCTCTCGACGCCGCGCACTCTGAGGGAATCGTTCACCGGGACATCAAACCCGCCAACATTTTTCTCACCAAGCGCGAACAGGTGAAGATTCTCGACTTCGGCCTTGCGAAACTTGTCCAGGGACGAGGCCACACGCCGGACTCCGCCAGCCCCACCATGACGGATATCTCGGACCGGATGCTGACCAATCCCGGAACAGCCGTCGGTACCGTTGCCTACATGTCGCCCGAACAGGTGCGGGGCGAAGAACTCGACGCGCGCACCGACCTTTTCTCGTTTGGCGTGGTTCTCTATGAAATGGGGACAGGCGTCTTGCCTTTCCGGGGCGAGACCTCAGGGGTCGTGACCAACGCCACCCTGGAGAAGTTGCCCATTGCGCCGGTCCGGCTGAATCCAGATATCCCCGCAGAACTTGAGCGGATCATCAGCAAAGCGCTCGAAAAGAACCGCAAGCTGCGCTACCAGAGCGCCACTGAGATGCGCACCGATTTGCGGCGCTTGAAACGTGACTCGGATACAGGCAGGTCGGCGTCATTTGCCCAATCTCCTGACGATGCCGGTTCGGGGGAAACCCAAGGCGGTATCTCCACGCCAGCAGCACCGTCCGCAGGCTCCGGTGCCGGTTCCGACTCCCGCCAAGCTGCCGTGCGGGTGGAAAGCGGTTCGGGAGTGCAGTTGCAGACGCATCCCTCCGGCAGCGGGGTAGTCGAGGTTGCGAAGCGCTACAAGCAAGGCCTCACCGCTGGGATTGCGCTTGCATTGGTAGCCGCGGCGGGCTATGGCGTGTCTTTGCTGTTCGGCAGCAAACCGGTTCCGTTCCAGAATTATTCCATCACGCAGATTACGGACAACGCCAAATCCCAGGCCGCCGCCATTTCTTCGGACGGCAAATACATCCTGAGCGTGGTCGAGGACGCGGGCAAGGCCAGCCTCTGGTTGCGTCACGTTCCAACCAATACCGACACCCAAGTCATCGCGCCAGCCGAAACCTACTATCCCGATCTCGCATTCTCCGCGGATGGAAACTACCTCTATTTCCGCAAGGCGCGGACCTCTGCCCACGATGCTTTTGACCTGTACCGCGCCTCGGTTCTCGGCGGCAATCCGCAGATCCTCGTGCGCGGAATCGATTCGAACGGCGCGTTTTCGGCGGACGGCAAGCGCATTGCGTTTTACCGCGATAACGATCCCGAAGTCGGCAAGTTCCAGCTTCTCATGGCCAATTCCGATGGCACGGAACAGAAAGTGATCGCCACCGGTCCTATCGCTTCCGCCCATCGTTACCTATCCTGGTCGCCCGATGGCAAACGGATCGCCCTCTCGGACGCCGGTGGGGACCCAGCCCCGGTTCAACTCATGGATGCTGCCTCCGCTAGGACAGAGGACTTCGCGAGCCTCCCCGGTTTTGTTTTCTACAAATCAGAGTGGCTGCCGGATGGGCGGGGACTGCTCACCCAGTATCAAGACCTCAGTACTGGTCTGAATCACAACCAGATCGGATTTCTTACTTATCCCGGCGGTCAGTTTCACGCCATCACCAAGGACACGAACAGCTACGAGTCGTTCTCGCTCTCGGCAGATGCGAAGACCCTCACCACAGTTCAGTCGAAACGGTTGTTCACCCTCTATGCAGTTCCGGCTGCGGGAGACGGAACCACGCCTCCCGCGCCAGCTGTACCGCAACTACAGAAGGGTTCCTTAAATTTCAGCTGGGCCGGAAATAACGGATTCTATCTCGCCGAAGATAATCGCCTCGTGCGCATTTCCTCTGACGGGAGTAGCAAGACCAACCTTGCCACCGTTACTTCCATCTACTCCATCTCGGCCTGTGCCGACGGGAGGTACTTGCTTCTTGCTTTGGTCGGCCAGGGCGGCGGAACCGGAACCAACATCTGGCGGGCCAACGCCGATGGCACGAACCTGAAGCAACTGTCCATAGGGCAAAGTGATATCGGTCCCGAGTGTTCTCCAGACTCGCAATGGGCCTACTATATTGACCAGAACGCGAATCGAGTCGATCGCGTGTCCGTCGAGGGTGGAACACCGGAGGCTTTACCCGGAACGCCGGTTCCCCACGCTTTTGTCAAGAGTAGCCGTCTAAGCTTCCCTGATGTCGCTCCCGACGGCAAGACCGTCGCCCTCCTCATCGAACTCGGAGACAAGAGTCTCGGCCAGATGATCGCAGCCGTCCCGCTTGACGCCGGACCACAGCCGCATGTTCGTCTGCTGGATCCAAATCCCGCCATCTCCGGCAGCCCGAGATTTACGCCGGATGGAAAAGCCCTGGTATATTCGGTAACCCAGAATGGCGTGGATAACCTGTGGCTCCAGCCGCTTGACGGCTCCCCCGGCCGCCAGCTAACAAATTTCAAGACCGACCGTATCCGGTCCTTCCGCTGGTCTCCGGACGGCAAGAGCATTGGAGTGCTCTGCGAGCGCGTGGAAGGCGACGTCGTGCTCTTGCGCGAAGCGAGCGCGAAGAACTAGGTTTAGACCCCTGGGAAGCACATAGTCTACGCGGAGAGGGGGTTTACATGTTGACTCTTGTCGGGGCTGACCTTCCGGCCACACTCAGATCGTCCCTCATCTTGCTCGTTTTTATGTCTGCGTGCGCTACACAGAAGCGTCCTGTGGTGTCAACACCACCGCTGCACACAAAAACGACGCTGACCCTCTACTTTTCAAAGGAAACCGACAAAGAAAGAGCGATGTGGCTAGTCCGACCATATGGCCTGGAGATTATCGGTGCAACAGAAAAGCTGTGCGCTGTCTCGTTTGCAATTAAAGATCATAATGTGCGACGACGACAAGCGGAGAGGCTAGGCACCGACGATAATGTAGGTGCACGGGTCGCCTCCTTCGAGGAAAATCCCACTTAAGGAGCCTTCATGAATCATTCCGGATTTCGCCTACGGCTTCGTCTGTCGATGCTCGGGGCTGCCGCGCTAGCCTTCGTTCTGCCGGTGACGGCCCAGAACTTCAACATCCAGGAGCGCACGCTTAAGAACGGCATGAAAGTCCTCGTGCAAGAGGATCCTTCCATCCCCAACGTCGCCCTCTACACCTTTTTCCGCGTGGGATCGCGCAACGAGCACGAAGGCATCACGGGGCTCTCTCACTTCTTCGAGCACATGATGTTCAACGGCGCCAAGAAGTACGGCCCCGGACAGTTCGACAAGGCGATGGAAGGCGCCGGCGGCAACAACAACGCCTACACCACTAACGATCTGACCGTCTACCAGGACTGGTTCCCCAACTCCCAGCTCGAACTTATCTTTGACCTCGAATCCGATCGCGTGCAAAACCTTGCTTTTGATCCCAAGATCGTCGAGTCCGAGCGCCAGGTCGTTTATTCGGAGCGCCGCCTCAGCGTCGACAACAACAATTTCGGCCTCCTTGACGAACAACTGGAAGCTGCCGCGACCATGGCGCACCCCTATCACTGGTCGGTAATCGGGTGGCCCTCGGACATCGAGAAGTGGACCTTGGACGATCTCAAAACTTACTTCGCCAAAGGATATTCCCCGTCGAATGCCACCATGGTCGTCGTCGGCGATGTGAAAGCCGACAAGGTTTTCCGCCTCGCCGAAAAATACATGGAACCCATCCCCGCGCACGATCCCCCACCTCCCGTGCGCACCGTGGAACCAAAGCAATTAGGCGAACGCCGCGTGGCAGTGCACAAATTTGCCCAGTTACCCATCGTCGAGATCGGATATCACGTGCCCCAGGCACAAGGTCCCGACTACTACACGCTCGAATTGCTGCAGGCGCTCCTGACCACAGGGGAAAGTTCGCGCCTGTACCGCTCGCTGGTCGATCAACAGCAGCTTGCGATCCGCGTCCACAGCGGCCACGACGCCAGCATCGATCCACATCTGTTCACATTTACGGTGCAACCGCGGCAGGGAGTCGCACCCGAAAAGGCCGAGCAAGCTCTCTATGCGGAAGTCGACAAGCTGAAGTCTTCCGTAGTGGATGAGCACGAACTGCAGAAGGCGAAGAATCAGGTGATCTCGTCCTACTACCGGTCGCTGCGCTCGATCAACCGCCGAGCCAACGTAATTGGACGTTACGAGGTCCTCTTCGGCGACTATCATAAGCTCGCCAACGTCGAGCAGTTGTACGACAAAGTTACCGCGGCCGACATTCAGCGCGCCGCCAAAGAATATTTCGATGTGAATAACCGCACGGTTGCCACGCTGATTCCCACCGCAGAAGAGGCGACCGACAAAAACAGCTCTAACGCCGCGGAGGAAAAACAATGAAGCACCATCTCTTGAGTTGGATTCTCTCCGCCGTACTGGTCACTGCGATGTCGGCCACAGCCTTGGCCCAGACCACCCCTCCCGCCCAAGTATTTCAACTTCCCGCCTTTCAGCATGTGAAGCAGCCCAATGGGTTGACGCTGTTGCTGCTCGAGAAGCACGAACTGCCTCTCGTCAGCATCGACCTGGCCTTTCGTTCCGGCTCAGTCTCCGATCCGCAGGGAAAAGAGGGCGTCGCCTCCATGACTGCATCCCTACTCCGCAAAGGAACGGCCACCCGCAGTTCCGAGCAGGTTTCCGCCGATCTGGATTTCATCGGCATGCAGTACGACGCTCGCGTCGATCAGGACTCCACGCACCTCTCGGCCGATTTCCTGAAGAAAGATCTCGATTCAGCCGTCGCCCTGTTGGGCGATGTAGTGCTGCACCCCACCTTTCCCGATGCCGAAGTAAAGAAAAAAATCGCCCAACAGCAGGACAGCATTCGGGCCGCGAAGGATAACGCGGGACAGGTCCTGCAACTGTATTTCATGAAGTTTCTCTACGGCGACCATCCCTACGGCCGCCCGGCCGACGGCGACGAGCGATCGCTCGCCAACATCACCCGCGAAGATATCGCCAGCTTTTATCACGACCATTACACGCCAGGAAACACAGTCATAGCTGTCTCCGGCGATTTCGATTCGGCGGCGATGCAAGCAAAGATCTCGCAGGTATTCGGAAGCTGGAGCGGCAAAGCGCCAGCAGCGAAGCCGGTGCCTGGGCTGAAAACAGTTTCCGGCAAGCGCGTGCTTCTGGTCGACAAGCCCGACGCCACGCAAACTTATTTCATGATTGGTAACATCGGCATCACCGACACCAATTCCGATCGCGGCCCCATTGACGTGGTCAACACCTTGTACGGCGGACGGTTCACTTCCTTGTTCAACACCGAATTGCGTATCAAGAGCGGATACAGTTACGGCGCATTTTCCTTTTTCCAGGAAATGCATTCCGCCGGACCCTTCATCATGTACACGTTCACCAAAAACGCAACCACCGAGCCCGCCATCGATAAAAGCTTCGAGGTTCTCGGCCGCCTGCACAAAGACGGCTTCACCGCTGACGAGCTTGCTTCCGCGAAAACCTACATCAACGGATCGCTTCCGCCGCAGTACGAGACGACTCCGCAATTGGCGCACACCATGACGGACCTCGAACTGAGCGGCATCACGCGCGAACAGTTCAACCAGAATCTGGTCAATCTGCAGCGGACGACGCAAGCCGATTCGCATCGCATGATCGAAACGTATTTCCCCAATCAGGATTTTGTGATGGTACTGATCGGCAAGGCGAGCGAAATTCAAACGATCGCCGCCAAGTACGCTCCGAACGTGGCGACGAAAAAGATCAGCGATCCGGGATTTTAGTTCTAAGTTCTTTTCCCGCGCGACTTAGACTTTCGTCAAGGAGCCGAGTCCAAACAGCGCAACCACTGGCTGCAGACCACGCTGATCGAGGCGGCCAAGCTGGCCCCCCGCTGGAATCCGCAACTGGCCGCGCTGCATGCCCGCGAG
>Ga0209698_10001697_pt1 | contig 25418 bp, 24 predicted proteins | sample LitLauG_LLR_2012_FD_187203 | JGI IMG/M metagenome (GOLD analysis project Ga0209698, IMG submission 187203) | Freshwater sediment microbial communities from Pennsylvania, USA - Little Laurel Run_MetaG_LLR_2012 (SPAdes) (version 2) | ecosystem: Environmental > Aquatic > Freshwater > Creek >... | reverse complement strand
CCCCTGAGCCCCGGCAAGGCCGGCGGGCATCGCGGAACTGATATCATCTCTCTACCCATGCAACTTCGAAACTTCGTTCTGCTGATTGGCGCCGCCGCGTCGCCCGTGCTGGCGCAGCTTTCCCCGCCCAACGATGCCGGCGTGGCCATGGGCCACCTGCACTTCACGGTGCGCGACACCGACGCCCAAAAGGCCTTTTGGACCGCCCTGGGCGGCGTCCCCGTGACAAACGGCCGGCTGCAGTTGATCCAGTTCCCCGGCACGTTCCTCATGCTGCGCAAAGGCGAGCCCGCCGGCGGCACGGAGGGGTCCGTGATCAATCACATCGGCTTCAAGGTGAAAAGCCTGCAGGAGATTCAGGACAAGGCTACGGCTGCCGGCGCCAAGACCGCGCCCGGCTCCAACCCCAAGCAGATGTTCGTCTACGCCCCCGACGATATCAAGGTGGAAATGACCGAGGACACTACCATGACCGCGCCCATCGCCGGCCATCACATCCACTGGAGTACGCGCGTGCCGCTGGAGATGCAGGCCTGGTATGCCAAGACGTTCGGCGCCATCCCCGGCAAGCGCGGCAACTTCGACGCCGCCGACATCCCGGCGATGAACCTGACCTTCGGGAAGGCCGACGCCACGCTACCGGGCACCAAGGGCCGCTCGCTCGACCATATTGGTTTCGAAGTCAGGAATCTGGAGGCGTTCCTGAAAAAACTGGAATCCGCCGGCGTGAAGATCGATTCGCCCTACCGCCAACTGCCGAACTCCACCACCGCCATCGCGTTCCTAACCGACCCCTGGGGAACTTACATCGAGCTCACCGAGAACCTGGCGCCGCGTTGACACCGAACGCAAAGCTGCGCATCGAGAGATTGCCGTAGTGGAAGCCCTCGTAGATGGTCTCCGGGGGTTCCTCCGGATAGGCCGCGCCCAGCGCCACGAACAGCGGGTCGAAGTGCTCCGTGGTGGGCGCCGACAAGCGGGCGTGCGGCCCCGCGCTGCGGTAATCCCACAGACTGTCCGGCTTCCGCCCGGCGATCTGGGCCGCCACCCAGCCGTCGAACTCCGCCGCCCAATCGTCCACCGGGGCGTCCTTGTTCTCTAGGTGGACTTTCCGCAAATTGTGCACGATGCCGCCGCTTGCCACGAGCAGCACGCCGTCGTCGCGCAGCGGCCGAAGCGCGCGGCCCAGTTGAAACAGCTCCTGGGGATCGACGAACGGCATCGAAAGCTGCAGCACCGGTGTGGCCGCCTCCGGCCAGGCTAGTCGCACCGGCACCCAGACGCCGTGGTCGAGCCCGCGCCCGGTGTCGAACGTAGTCTTCTGTCCGGCCGCGTTCAAAACCCCGGCCACGCGCGCCGCCAGTACCGGATCTCCCGGCGCCGGGTAGGCGATCCGGTAGAGCTCTTCGGGGAAGCCGCCGAAATCGTAGAGCAGCGGCATACGGTCCCAGGCGGTAATCCGCAGCGGCCGCGAAACCTGCCAGTGCGCCGAAACCACCAGGATGCCGCGCGCCGCTTTGTGCCGGTCGCCGAATGCCCGAAGCGCGGCCGCGTGCGCATCGCCGCCCAACGCCGACAAGGGCGCGCCGTGAGCCAGGAAGACGGCAGGAGTCCGGTTCATAAGAATCACCGACACAGCCAGGAACGGCTGCGTCCCTACTCTTCTTTGGCTACCACTACGGTCACTTCCGCCGACACGTCCTTGTGCAGCCGCACCAGCACCTTGAACTCGCCCAGGGTCTTGATGGGGTCGTCCAACTGGATCTTGCGGCGGTCGATGTTGAAGTTTTGCGCCGCCAGCGCATCGGCCACGTCCTTCGACGTGACCGAACCGAACAACTGATCGTTCTCGCCCGCCTTCTGCGCGATCGTCACGGTCACGCCGGTCAGCAGCTTCGATAGATCCGCGGCCTCGTCCTTCTGCTTGGCTTCCTTGCGCACGTGGGCGTTGCGCTCCTGCTCCACGATCTTCTTGTTGGATTCGGTGGCCGCCACGGCCAGCTTTTTGGGCAGCAGGAAATTGCGGGCGTACCCCGCGGCCACCTTCACCACCTGGCCGCGGCTTCCCAGTTTCTCGATATCGTCTCTCAGAATGACTTCCATGGTCGTCTTCCTCCGCCTCTAGAAGCTTGCCGCGAACGGCAGCAGCGCGATGTTGCGCGCTTTTTGGATCGCGTCCGTCAGCCGCCGCTGGTGCGGAGCGCACACACCCGAAATGCGGCGCGGCACGATCTTGCCCCGCTCCGCCACGAAAGCGTGCAGCATCTTCACGTCCTTGTAGTTGATGTCGTCTATCTTCTCGACGCAGAAGCGGCATACCTTCTTGCGCCGGAAGTACTGTTTCTTCTGGGTGGCGACAGCTTTATCGCCGCCGGTGGGCCGCTGTCCGGCGCTACCCGGTCTTCCTTTGGATTCCGCCATGATTTACGCCTCCGCCTTCGGCAACCCCGGCACGAGGGCCGGCGATTCCGTGAACTGTTGAGCCAACGATGGGGCCGCCATACCGGGGGCCGGCGATGCCGGACCGGCCGCGGCGCGCCGCGCCGTCCGCTTGTCCCGCACCTTTTTGCGCTTCTCCAGCCGTTTCAACGTCTGGTCGACCCGCACGGTCAGGAACTTCAAAACCACGTCCGAAACGCGCAACCGGCGCTCCAACTCTTTGACGGCGGTTGGCTCGGCGGTGAACTGGAAGAGCACATACGTGCCTTCGCGGTATTTGTCCACGCGGTAGGCCAGCCTGCGCTTGCCCCATTTGTCGACTTTGTCTACCGTGGCGCCGGTGGTGGTCAGTTGCGTTCGCAGGTTCTCTACGAACTGATCGACCTCCTCGTCCGGCGCATCCGGTTTGATTATGAACAACTCTTCGTAAATCCTAGTCATGCATCCTCTTTATTTAAGCCTGGGGCGCGACGATTGTATTTCGTCATGGCCATTTCGACGCCCTCGGCGATTATGGAACCGACCGCATCGGCCGCGTAGCCGACCAGTTGGTCCAATTCCTTCATCTGCGAGCGCTTCATCGGCGCCAGCAAATACTCCGTGCCACTGTTCAGCGGATGGCCCGGATGAACCCCAATCCGTACTCGTACCACATCGCTGGTCTGCAGGCATTGGATCACCGACATCATCCCCTTATGCCCGGCCGCCGAACCACGCGGCTTGATCCGCAACGCCGACCACGGCAGATCCAGCTCGTCGTAAACCACCACCAGATCGGCCGGCCCGATCGAGTGCTTCTGCATCAGCGGCGCCAGCGACGTGCCGCTGAGATTCATAAACGTTTGCGGTTTGGCCAGCATTACCTCGCGCCCGCCGATTTCGCCCAAACCGGCCAGCGCCTTGGAATCTCTGCGGGTAATGCGGATGCCGTGCCGCTCGGCCAGCCGGTCCACGGTGAGGAACCCCAGATTGTGCGGCGTGAGCGCGTACTCCTCGCCAGGATTCCCCAGACCGGCCACCAGGAACATGGCGCCTTACTTTTTCTTGCCCTTTTCCTCGGGTTTTTTGCCCTTGTCGGCGGCGGCGGGCGCCGGGGCTTCTTCTTCCTTCTTGCCCTTCTTGACCACTTCGGGCTCGGCAGCGGCGGCCGCCGGCGCCACAGCGCCTTCGACCGGCGCGGCGACTTCCTCCGCGCGCAGCGCTACGATGTGCGCAATGACGCTCTGCGCGTCGCTCACCAGCTTCATGGAGCCGGACAGCGCGACGTCGCTCGCGCGTTTGCTCTGGCCAATCATCAAGTCGCTCACGTTCACCGTGAAGCTTTCGGGAATTTCGTCCGGCAGGCACTCGATTTCGACGGCGCGCGTAATGGTTTCGAGCAGACCGCCCTGCACCTTGACGCCCGCGGCTTCACCGGCCGTGACGACCGGCACGCTGACGCGGATGCGCCTGGTGAGGTCAATGCGTTTCAGGTCGGCATGCAAGAGCGTGCCCTTGAGCGGGTCCACCTGCTGATCCACTACCATGACCGGAGTGGTTTCGCCGCCTTCGATGGCCAGTGTAAAGATCGTGTTGAGTCCCGTGCTGCTGCGGACGATCCGGTTGATCTCGCGCGGACTCACCGCGATGCTGATGGGGTCCTGGTAGGCGCCGTAAACCACCGCCGGAATCTTCCCGGCGCTGCGTGTACGGTGCGCTTCGTTCTTGCCGCGCGAGGTGCGCACCTCGGCGGTAACCGTGATATCCTTTTTCACTTCTCAATCTCCTCAGTGGCACAGCCATTCCGGCTGTGTCTCGCCGGGTTCGAAGTCCGTGTGCCGCAACCGGCTACCGTGGGTTCGAGATCCCGTCTTTAAACCAAAGTCAAAACGCGACACGGGCCGGAGGCCTGTGCCACCTAAACAAACAACGTACTCACCGAAGTCTCTTCGTGTATCGACCGGATAGCATCGGCCATCAGTTGGGCGATCGACAACGATTTGATCCGGCTGCACTGCTTCGCCTCTTCAGAAGGTGGAATCGAATTCGTAAAAACCACCTCCATCAGTTCCGATTCCTCGATCCGGCATACCGCCTGCCCCGAGAGAACCGCATGCGTGGCGCAGGCCGAAACGCTGGCCGCGCCCTTTTCGAGCAAGGCTTCCGCGCCCTTCACCAGCGTTCCCGCCGTGTCGATGAGATCGTCCACCAGCAGGCAGTTCCGCCCCTTCACCTCGCCCACCACATTCATTACCTCGGCGACGTTGGCATCTTCCCGCCGCTTATCGATGATCGCCAGCGGCGCATTCATCCTTTTGGCAAACCCACGCGCGCGCTCCACGCCGCCGGCGTCAGGCGAAACCACCGTCAGATCGGGAACGCCGCGCGGCCGGAAGTAATCGATCATCACCGGCATCGAAAACAAGTGATCCACCGGAATATCGAAGAAGCCCTGAATCTGTGGAGCGTGCAAATCGAGGGTCAGAACCCGGTTGGCCCCCGCCGTCTCCAGCAGGGCTGCCACCAGCCGCGCCGAAATCGGAACCCGCGGCTTGTCCTTGCGGTCCTGCCGCGCATACCCATAATAGGGTAACACTGCGGTGATGCGTTGCGCCGATGCCCGCTTCAGCGCGTCGATCATGAGCAGCAGTTCCATGAGGTGGCGGTCCACCGGCGTGCAGGTCGGTTGGATCACGAACACGTCGGCCCCGCGCACGTTTTCGTTGATCTGGACATAAATTTCGCCGTCGGAGAAAACCTTGACCATGGCCTGCCCCATCCATTTGTTCAGATGGACGCAGATCTCCTCCGCCAGCGGACGATTCGCGTTACCCGTGAAGATCCTGAGACGATCGTGACTCATGAAGAGTACCGGCTTTGTGGCGGCCATAGCTTTGGCTTGATGTGCTCCCCGAGCGCCCGCCACCACATCCTGCGATAGCGGACACGGCTAACCAACGAAATGCGAAACGTCTTTTCGTCTCCCAGAGATTTCCGCGCACGGGAGACTCCGTCACGATCCTGAAACAACCCGAACAAGGCCGACCCGCTGCCGGTCATCATGGCTACGGCCGCGCCAGCCCGCAGCAGACGATGTTTGAGGATCGCCAGACCCCTGTGCTGTTCGAAGACCACGGCTTCAAAATCGTTGGCGGCCCCATCGACACCACTCCCGCCCCACGTACGCGACTGGAAACTAACTATTTTATTTTGTTGTAATTCAGTTGTCAAACAGGGGCTCAGGTCGCGGTACGCCTGGGCCGTGTTCACGTGGACTCCGGGAGCCACCAGAAGCCCGGGCATGGCCGGCTGGTCCGGCAACGGAAACAGCTCCGTGCCGCGCCCGATCCCCACCGCGGTTCCACCCAGCAGAAAGAACGGCACGTCGCTCCCCAACTCGGCCGCGATGCCGCTCAATTTCGGGATATCCAGCGCCGTCCCCACCAGCGCAGGCAGTGCCAGCAGCACCGCCGCGGCGTCGCTCGATCCACCGCCCAATCCGGCCCCCAGTGGGATGCGCTTGGTGAGCCGCATCTCTAAGCGGCCGGTGGCCCGCATCGCCTCCATCGCCAGGCGCGCCGACCGCACCATCAGATTGTCCGGAATCCCGAGCGGATCCTCCAGTTCGATGGCCGTCCGGCGGCCCGGCGTGAAAGCTACCTCGAGGGTGTCGGCCAGCGAGATGGTCTGGAAGATAGTGCGCAGTTCGTGGAAACCGTCCGGCCGCTTTTCCAGCACCCTCAGGTCGAGATTGATTTTGGCCGGCGCGCGCACCCGCGCCTGGCGGACCCCATGGGCGCTCGAACTCATTGGTCGTATGCGAGCAGCGAGAAGACGTCGTACCCTGCCAGCCGCCGGCGGCCGTTAAGGAAGGTCAGCTCCACTACGAAACCGAGCCCCACGACTTCCCCACCCTGCTCCCGAACCATCCGTGCCGCCGCCGAAGCGGTGCCGCCGGTGGCCAGCAGATCGTCCACAATCAGCACGCGCGTGCCGGGGCCGATGGCATCCTTGTGCATCTCCAGGGTATCGGTGCCGTACTCCAGGTCGTACGTCACGCGCACCGTTTCCGCCGGCAGTTTTCTGGGCTTGCGGACCGGCACGAACCCGGCCTTCAGGGCATAAGCCAGGGCCGGCGCGAAAATAAATCCGCGGGCTTCGATGCCCAGAACCACATCCACGTGCGTGTCGCGGTAGGGGACCTTGAGGCCGTCGATCACCCCCTGAAAGCCGTCCTTATCCTTTAATAGGGTGGTGATGTCGTAGAAGAGGATGCCCGGCTTGGGAAAGTCCGGCACCTCGCGAATCAGTGCTTTGAGATCGGGCATCGCTCCTCGAAAGGGAATTGTAGCGTACCGCGGCTAGCGGAATAGATCGGACACACTGAGCGAAAAATAGAAGGAGCCGAAGCGCTCTCCAGGCTGCCGGTTGATGTTGAATGCGTAGCCTAAGTTGACGTTGAAAGTAACTACGCTGAACCGAATACCCGGCCCAGCCGCGTACCGTGTCCTTTGAAATGCGGGCGAATGCGTTTCTCCGACCCGCGCCACGTCCAGCATGGCGAACGGGGCCACCGCGTACAGGTTCAGTTCCCGGAAGATCACGTCGAGCAGCCGGCCGGTAAACTTCGTATCGCGAATCGCCCGCACTTCGACGGGCGGGCGCGTCAGAGAATTCATCGTCTGCTGAAGCCCCGCTTCGAGTTGGCGCACACGCTGCGCCAGTTCCTTCAGATGCGGCGAAGCCGGAATTGCGTCGGCATCATCGGCAACCATCGTGAGGAACGGCGGCGTGAGTTCGCCGGTCCCAATGGCGAGCCAATCGCCTATGTTCGAGATCGATTCCGCATCGATTGCCTGCAAGCCTCCGCAAGTTGCGGTCGTTTTGTCGCCGCAGGCTTCCCGCAGGTCGCCTAATAGCGCATCCAACTTCGGATCGGAAGGCCCGGAGGCGGGTCTCAGCGGCAAGGCTGTCTTGTAGAGCTCCGCTAACAACGACGCTATCTGGCCGAGGTCCGCCTGCACCTTCGCGCTCTGCTCCGGCTGTAGGTAGGCTTGTTTGCGCAACTCCTGGTAGCTCGTGCTGTACTGATCGCGCAATGGAGTCAGGTTCTGGCTCACCGCAAGCAATGCGGCCGCTTGCGCGGCCATCGAACTCGATTTCAGAAGGTCGTTCAACGCCTGGCTGGAACATAGGATCTGCGTGATCAGGGAGGCCACCAACGCGTCGCAATTGTCTTGCTCCCCCTTCTGCAGAAATCCCACGGCCAGCGTTCTGACTTGCGCCAGCCCCGTCAATCTGTTGGACTGTGCGCTCGAGATCGCCGCAGCCGCCCCGGCAACCTCGCCGTCCAGATCTTTCAAGTTCGCACCCACGGCACTGCTGGAAGGCAGCCGAGGAAGAGCGCCGCGAATCTCCGCCGACAACTGCCTGGCACGAATCAGCAGCGGAGTCGCCTTTGCCAGGTCCGTGACAATCGCTCCGAATTGCGAGCTCTCCGCCAGATACGTCAACTTGTCGGAGCTGCGGGCGTTCGCAACCTGCCCCCCGAGTTTGCGGCGAAAGCTGGCATCGTCGGTCAGTTCCGCCGGCACCACCGGCCGGGCCTTGAGCGTCTGCGCCACGGTCGCATTAAACGAATAGAAATCTCTGCCGCCGATGCCGCCGCCACTGCCGGCGCGGCCGAATTCGTTTTCGGCGAAGCTTCGCACCAGGGGATTACGGGGCAGGTGCCAGGGATCGCCTTCGATGAAGTTGCGCTCGACATTGCCGCCGAAGAATCGCTCGGGCACTGGTATGAGAGCCTGGTTGCCGGCGATATACCCAGCCCCGGCTTGGAGGTCCAGCGTCAGCGGTTTGTGTTCCGTCTTGAGGATTCGCGCGGAATAGCTGACGTTGGCAATGTGCTTGGTGTAGTCCCACGACGGCGACGCCGATGCCGACCCGAACTGGATCCCGTACGATCCGGCGAAGGCTTGCCGCCCGAGATTAAATGTCAGACCCGCATAGGATTTCACCGCGCCGAAGGGGCTGGATTGCGTCAAGCTGGAGGTTCCGATTTGCGAGGAGTCTCCACTGATGGCTTGCGAGTTCCCGCCTTCGACCGACGAACCGAAGCGCGCGATAACTCCCAGGGCTCCGCTGGCCCGCGACGCGCCCAGCACGGAGAGCACTCCGCGGCCGGACCGCAGCGTAAGCTTGTCACCTGGTAAATCCTCATAGCGGTACCCGAGACTCCATCGCAGGTATGCGAGCCAACCGGTTGGGAACTGCCGCGAACCAGACATGAAGAGGCTCGCGGTGGCGCTATTCTGCGAGCCCGATGCATCCGCTTCCAGAGAACTCAGCAAACCGGAGCCCGTTTCCATCGAGAGCTTGCTTCCGAAAACCAGGTTGCGCGATGAATTGAAACCCAGATAAGGCAACGGCTGCAAAGTTCCCTGTTCCGGGATCGTTCCCTGAGGCGCCAGATTCCGCGTGACGGCGGCCGGTTTCGCTTCAAATACGCGAGTGGCATAATAGACCGGATCCGATGTGTAGATGTGATAGATGACGTCCAAGGTCTTTGCCGTATCGCACTGAACGCAAGGCACCACCTCCGGAATGACAACCGCCATGCGGAAGTACTCGCCGGGATGGATGCTGCCCGCTCCGTACACGCCGCTTAATAAGTCCATGGAGGCTTCGTAGTCGCTGCACTTGAAAGGTTGACTTGGCTGGATCGGAAGTCGGTCCCGCACGGCATTCAACTTGGCTTCCAGGACGGCGGGAACGAGTTTCGCGGCGAACCTGTCAGCGAAGTTCAGCGGCGTATCGAGCTTGACGGATGCGACCTGGTACTTATTTTCAAGAGCGTCGTACGGCGGCGCGCAAGTCGCGGCCGGAGGGCCCTGCGCGTAAGCACAACCGGCCGCGACCGCAACCAACGCCGCCGCCAGAATTCGAGCGGCCATAGGGCTCATGGAGTCGCCCTAACTCGTAATGTGTGGCATGGCGGCAACCAGCTTCTCGGTCTTGGGGTCGGTCGTTGTGCCGGCCGGTAGAGCCTGCGCCCGATTGGTGATGGGACCTTGCAGGAACTCGATCTGCGTCATCGTCAATCCGCGGTCCACCATCGCCTGGGCATCGGCGTTATCCGTGTCCCCCACGGTCACTTCGAGCTTCACCCGATCCTGGAAGCCGCCCGTGTCCTTGGTGCGGAGAACGAAGACAATGATGTAGAGCGGACCTGTCGGCGGGCAATGCCTCGAGACCCCGAACGAGACTTGAGTGTTGTCGTCAGGTGATAGTACTGCGAGCGTCACCGAAAACGGTGTGCAAGGGGACGCCGCGGAGGTGGTAGCGGGTGTCGCTGCTGCTGCTACTGCTGCTGCTGCCGGGGCAGTGGTCGTGCCCGCAGCCGCGTTTTTGGCAGGAGCTTTCTTCTTCTTGGCCATTTGTGAGTCCTCTTCGTTCGGAAATTCGAGTCATCCGTTTCCGGACTCCAGGCAGTATACACGAAAACTCGGGAAAGGTCCGCGCCGACTACGATAGAATAGATGCGTTTGTCAAAAATGGGAAACGTCATCATCCTTGGCTCCCAGTGGGGAGACGAGGGCAAAGGAAAAATTGTCGATCTGTTTGCCGCGCGGTTCGATATCGTTGCGCGCTATCAGGGCGGACACAACGCAGGCCATACGGTCTTCATCGGCGATAAGAAGTTCGTTCTGAAACTGATCCCCAGCGGGATTCTGCGGCCCGGGAAAACGGCGGTGATCGGCAACGGTCTGGTCATCGACCCGGCTGCGCTGCTGGCGGAAATCGATTCGCTGGAATCGGCCGGGGTGCAGGTGAAGGGCAATCTCTTCATCAGCAATCGCGCGCACGTGTTGTTTCCCGCGCACCGGCTGATGGAGAAGATGTCGGAGGGCCGGCCGGGACGCATCTCGATCGGCACCACTTCGCGCGGCATCGGTCCGTGTTACGAGGACAAGACCGGCCGCCGCGGCATCCGTATCGCGGATTTGCTCGACACCGGGTTCTTCCGCACCCAGTACGACTCGGTGATGGAAGAGAAGATCGTCATCGCCAAGGCGCTGGGCATTTACGCCGAGGCGCTCGACCTGCGGCAGATCCGCGACGAGTACGAGAGCTTCGCGGAACGCATCCGGCCCATGGTTTGCGACACCGCGGCGCTGCTGAACCGGGCGATCGCCGGTGGCAAGACCGTGATGTTCGAGGGCGCGCAGGGCACCATGCTCGATGTCGATCACGGCACCTACCCCTTCGTTACTTCGTCGAGCGCGAGCGCCGGCGGCGCTTGCACAGGCACGGGGGTGCCGCCTACCCGGATCCACGGCGTGATCGGCGTGTCCAAGGCGTACATCACTCGCGTGGGCGGCGGCCCCTTTCCGACCGAAGCCTTCGATGGCGCCGGCGACCAGATCCGCAGCCGTGGCAAGGAGTTCGGCGCAGTTACCGGACGCCCGCGCCGCTGCGGCTGGTTCGACGTGCCGTTGATGCGCTATACCACCGCCATCAACGGGTTCGACAGCCTGGTGGTGACCAAGCTCGACGTGCTCGACGCTTTTGACCAGATTCCCGTGTGCGTGGGCTACCGCTGCGGCGGGCAGGAGGTCTCGGACATGCCGCCGACGGTCGCCGGGATCGAGAAGATCGAGGCCGTGTACGAATGCGTTCCAGGATGGGGCAGCGACACGTTCGGCATTTCCCGCTACGACGATCTGCCCGCGAAGGCGAAGGACTACATTGCGTTCCTTGAGCACCGTTCGGGCGTGGAGATCGGCTGCATTTCCACGGGGCCGGAGCGCAACCAGACCCTGGTCCGCGCGGGGTCGCGATTTGAGGGACTGGTTGGCGGCTGAAACCGGAGGTTGCTCCGCGGCGTCTGGATCCATAGTGCGCTCGATTGCCTTCCTGGTGTGCCTTCCCGCGATTCTGGCGGCGCAGGACGCGCGCGAAGTGGTGCGCCGTGCCACGGAAGTGGATCGCCGGAACGCCCAGATTGCGCGCAACTACACTTTTTTGCAGCGGCAGGAGAAACGCGAGACCGATTCGTCGGGCAAGGTCAAGAGCGTCGAGAGCGAGACCTGGGACATCACGCTACAGGAAGGCTCGCCGTACCGGCGCCTGATCGCGCGCAACGACCAGCCACTGTCCGAAAAGGAGCAGAAGAAAGAAGAGGAGAAGCGGCGAGCCAGCGACGAGTTGCGCCGCAAAGAGACCCCGGAGCAGCGCCAGCGCCGCATCGCCGAGTGGGAACGCCGGCAACAGCAACGGCGCGAACCGCTCAAGGAGTTGCCCGACGCTTTCAACTTCACCCTGGTGAGAGAGGAATCGCTCAACGGTGGCCAGGCTTACGTCATCGACGCGACACCCAAACCCGGGTACCGGCCGAAGTTGGCCTCGGCATCCTACTTTCCCAAAGTGAAGGCCCGGCTTTGGATCGACAAGAACGATTACCAGTGGATCAAGGTGGAGGTGGAAAGCCTCGAAACGGTCTCGTTCGGCGGCATTGTCGTGCGCATGGCCAAAGGCAGCAGGCTCGTTCTGGAGCAGGAGCGGGTCAATAACGAAGTTTGGCTGCCCAAGCGGGTCTCCTTCAGCGGCGCGTTTCGCATCCTCCTGGTGAAGGGCTATCGCGGCGAGTTCAACATTACCTTCCGGGATTACAAGAAGTTTCAGGCCGATTCGCGGGTGTTGACGGCGCAGTAGTGTGGCGTAGGTAGGCCCCGCCTACGGACGCTGGGCGCCCGAGAGGCGGAACATCACCTGCATGTCCTTCCGCCAGCCCGCACCCAGCCCGACCCGCTCCACTTCGATCTGCGGCGCGAAGTAGCCGAGAATGGTCTCCGTGGCCGGGTGAAATTCGAGCGAAGGCGAAACCAGCAACAACCGCGGCGCCTCGGGCCGTAGCATCACGCCCGGAAAATATCCGTTGGCCGGAAACTCTCCGCGGTCCAGATGCCACTTGACCCGGATCCAGTAGTCCAACGCCTGCAGGGGCAGATTCAGGTCGGCCGATGCCTTGAGTTCGATCACCACCAGCCGGCCGCTTCGCTCCACCGCCAGCAGGTCCAGAATGCCGCGCTCGCCGCCCGCGAAGGCCGGCACCTGCCCGTAGACCGGGTCGCGGAGCAACGGCGCGTGCAGCGTTTCGATTTGCCGCCGCGCCTGCGATTCCAGCCAGGCTTCGGGATACTGCCGGTAGAGTGGATGTTCGTGGTCCGGGTTGTGCGGTGACCGGACCCGGTCCAGTTCCTCCACCAGCCGCCCGATTTCCGCCCGATGATGCTCGCGCGCGGGCCGGCGTTCCCCCAGGCCGAAGAGTAACTGGCCGCCGGAGAGTTCGCCGAATTCGATGCCCCTCACCCGCAGGCTCGCCCGCCCGTCGTGCTTGGCAATCTGTTCGACTCCCGGCAGCGAAGTAATGCTTCGCCACGCATCGTCGCAGTTCGGCGGCGGTCGCCGGCAGGGCTCCAGGCGCGTGTCGAGGTTGCCGTAGTCGCGGCAATCGACGCGCGCCACGAGGTCTTCTTCGGAGTAGGTGAAGAGTTCGAACCGCGCCGCCGCTGGGTCAAGGCAGAGCAGCCGCAGGGCGGATGTCCGCTCGCGGCCCGCCGGAATGTAGAGCGCCAGCCCTTCGATGGCGACGCGCCGCTCGCGCGCCCGGAGGTAGGAGAGCCAGATCAACCCAAACGAGACCACCGCCGCCGCGTCGGCCTCCGGCGGGCAGACGATGGCCGCCCAACCGTGCTGGCCGTGGCGTAGAAAGGCCCGCGGAAAGGCCGGCGACAGGCTGAATTCGAGGTTCGCCTCCGCGCTGATCTCCGCCAGGTTCCATTCCGGAAACTGCCGCCGCAGAAACAGCCGGAAGCGCTCCCGGAACACCAGCCGCCCGCTGCGCCGGCCCATCTCGGCGCCCGACCGCCGCGCCAGATCGAGCAGGAAAAGTTGCCCCTCGCGGCGCGCGAACCGTTCCACGGTCAGTTCCAGCCGCGCGCCGTCTGGCTCATGAATCTCCAGAATGCGCCGCGTCAGGTTGCGCGTGCGGTCCCACGCCTGCAGGGTGAGCCGCGACCCGCGCATTTCGAGCGCGAAGTTGTCCCCGGCGAGTTCCAGCAGCTCCTCGCCGGGTTCCAGCAGGGCCGGTTGTTTGGCGCTCTTGAGGAAAGCCTCAATCACCTCGCGGGTCGCGTCGGCGCTGCGGCTCGTGCCCCGCTGGGCAGTCGGCATCGAAACGCAATTATAACGTGCGGCGGCTTCCAGTATGATACGAATGTGAGTGTCGAAAAGCTCAAGCTCAAAGACAAGCACACGTGGAAGAGCAAGCCGGGGTATTCCATTTGCGTGATCGACCGCGGTCTGGTGCGGTTCGATTACCCGAGCCACTGGATCGTCGAGCCGGAAGAGGGAGCGGTTCATCTCCATGACCGGCCGCCCTCGGTGGAAAGTTGCGATCTCGGGGTGTCGGTCTTCCGGGTGCCTGCCGAGCACGTTCGGGAGTTGTCTCTCGACGATATGCTGCGGGACGCGCTCGCCAAGGACCGCCAGCCGTATCAGCAGTCCGAGATCCACCACATTGCGCGTGGCGATCTGGATATTTCATGGCTCGAACAGAGATATATCGACTCCGAGCACCAACGCGACGCACGTTTTCGCGTGGCCCTGGCTCGCGGGCCGATCCTCTGCCTGATCTCGATGAATTACTGGTCGAACCGCGCCGCCGGACTGGAGCGCGTGTGGGAGGAAGTGCTGCGTACCCTGGTGATGGGCCTGCGAATCGAGGATCCCACGGCGGGACCGGTAGTACAGTAGCGCCAATGCGCCACGAGTTCACAGCGATTGTGGAGCCGGATGGACCGTGGTATATCGCGAACTGCGCTGAGATACCCGGAGCGAACGGACAAGGCAAATCGCGTGAAAAATGCCTCGCGAATCTTCGCGCGGCAATCGCACTCGTCCTGGAGCATTTTTCTGGCAACGTCGGATGAGTTGCCGGGGCTTGTGCCGCAAGATCGAACTGTGGCCGAAGCACTCGACATCGCACGCGACGTAGCTCGCAAGTTAATTGACGCGCGCCGCGAACGCGGTGGAGTTCCGAGGCTGCCTACTACAAACGAGCGTCGAGACTACACGATAGTGATCGCGGCCTAAATGGGTCGGCTTGCGGGTTTTCGATATCGAGAGGTCATTCGAAAGCGGAAGTCCCATGGCTTCGAGTTCGACCGCCAAGCCGCCGGCAGTCACGAGATCTGGTTCAGTCCAAGCACTAATCGGTATACGACGATTCCCAACTGCTGCTGGCTATCGGTGCGATCGCGAGCGCACGCCCGGCCTGGACAGCCGCCACGCGGGATCCGGTCCAGGCACTGCGCGTGGCGTAGGCCCGACGCTACTGCTGGAACGGGAAATCCTTGACCGGCTGATGAAAGACCCCGGCATTAGCCATGTAGCGGTACGGGTTGACCGGAGCGCCACCGAGCCGGACTTCGTAGTGCAGGTGGGGAGCGGTGACGCGTCCCGAGCTGCCCACGAATCCCACTACGTCGCCGAGGCGAACGTCCTGCCCCACGTGAACGTTGATTCGCGAAAGGTGCGCGTAGTAGGTCTGCACGCCGCCGCCATGGTCGATCCGGATCAGGCGCCCGTAACCTCCACTCACCATCTCGGCCTGGATCACGATGCCGTCGGCGGTGGCGCGGACCAGCGTGCCCGTCGGCGCGGTGATATCGACCCCGGTATGAAAGGCGCCCTCACCCGAGAAGGGGTCGGTGCGCTGCGAGAACCCGCTCATCAGCATGCCCTCCACGGGCCACAGGTTTGGCTTGGCTTTCTCCAACTGGACGCGGCCCCACGATCGGGTGGGCAGCGCCAGTTTGTCCAGGTTGCGGAGAAAGCTGTAGTCCTCCATGCTCTCCGCAACGGAGGGCACCAGTTTGCCTTCGGCCGAGACGTCCGAGGGGCCTTCCAGCTTCTGTTTGATCCCGAAGGCGGATGAAACCTCCTTGGCGTACAGTTGCAGACTGGCCATCTGGGTGTTGGTCTCACTGACCACTTTCTGCAAATTCTGGTAACTGGTACGGAGGGAATCGGCCTCCCGTCTCAGAGCGTTGTAGTTGGCCACCTTCCAGGCCATGCGGGCATAGCTGGCGACAAATCCGAAAATCGAAAAACAGCCGAATAGAGCGAGAGCGAGAATGGCATAAACCGCGGTGTGAGGGATCTGAATACGGCGAAGCCTGCCCCGAATGGAATGGGCCAGTACGAGTACGAAATATTCCTGCTTCATAGTCTCTCCTGCCGGACCCTTTTGGTTTGGGGATGGACTGTCTTCCCCTAGGCCCGGTGGGGCTACCGATACTACTCAATAATTGGCGAATTTAAAACTTTACCAGTTAACATCTGCCGTGTCAACCCTGGTACGGCCTAATTTTTCGAATGCAAGTTATTGATAAAATTGATATTGTTGGATCTCGCCATGACCAAACGAATCCCTGGAACGCTTTTTATGCAGAATCTGGTGGAGCGGCGCAGCCTGCTCTTCCAACTGGTGCGGCGCGATTTCCAGCAGCGCTTCGTGGGGTCGGCTGGAGGCTGGATCTGGGGTCTGATTCATCCGCTGGTGCTGCTGCTGAGCTGGACCTTCGTGTTCCAATTCTGTTTGAAGATGCAGCCGCCCCCCGGCGTCCGCAGCTACGCTTTCTTCATTTTTGCCGGAATGCTGCCGTGGCTGCTGTTCCAGGAGACTCTGCAACGGTCGGCTTCCAGCCTGCTGGAACAGTCGAATCTGATCACCAAGACGGTCTTCCCCGCGGAAATCGTGCCGGTCTCGGTGTTCCTCTCGACGCTGGTGAGCCACCTGCTCGCCGTGTTTCTGCTGGTGGCCGCGGTCGGATTCTGGCAAAGACAGGTGAGCCTCTTTTTGATTTTTCTGCCGGTCTACGTTTTCGTCATCGGGCTGCTGGCGGTGGGTCTGGGCTGGATCGCGGCCAGCCTTCACGTGTTTCTGCGCGACACCGCGCAAGTGGTCAGCGTGGCGCTGACGTTCTGGCTCTGGGTGACGCCGATTTTCATCGCCGAAGACCTGTATCGTGGATGGGCGCACATCCTGCTGGTTTTCAATCCGCTGTACTACGTGGTGCGCTCCTACCGGACCCTGCTGTTGACCAGGGCGACACCCGATCCCCGCGACTTGGCCATCGCGACCGGGTACGGCGTGGCCGCATTCGTGATCGGGGGCTTGTTCTTCCGCCACATGAAGCGGGGATTTGCGGACGTACTGTAGCGTAGGCCTCCCGGCCTGCGCCAGCCGGAAGCCTACGTTACGTTACAGCAGCGGCAGGACCCGGTCGGGGGTGCGCGGCGCCACTGCTTCCAGGTTGGCAAACAGAGCGATCACGGGGTTATCCGACTTCCGCAGCGACTCGGCGAGGCCACCCAACCCGGCCGGATCCAGCCCGGCCCGGCCGATCAGACCGTTCACCGGCAGGAACCATTCCACGCGATTCTTGATCGGAAGGGCACTGAGGCCCGTGAAATCCAGCAGCGCGCGCAACACCGTTTCGCGATCGGCCGCCGTGGGAACGGCTGCTGCCAGATCGGTGTACAGGGCGCACTTCTCGCGGAAGTGCTCAACGGCGGTTACCTCGGGAGGGGGCTTCCATTCGGCCATGGCCTTCAGGAAGGTCTGCAGCTTCGCGCGCCATTCGGGAGTATTCCGCTCGCCGGGTGGCAGGATCAGCCCCACGGAATTGAAGACCAGGTCGTGAAACTGCCGGCCGATGGCTTTGCACCCGGCGTCCTCGCAGGCGCGCAGGCCGGTGGCTTCTCCTTCCAGCTTGGAGGGCGTCGATTCGAGTTCGTCGATGGGTTTCACGGGCGGCATTGCCAGCCGCTGGTTGAAGAAGCCCAGGGCGTCGGCGGTCCCGGCCTCGGCGGCTTGGGAGCTGGCCAGCCCCAAACCCGTGCCCGAGGGCAACAGCAAATCGTCATCGGCGCAGCGAGCCCCGGAGAGGTGCCAGACCAGGTACACCCGGTAAGCTTCGATCAGCGGCAGGGTAGAAGTCTTGTGGCGCCGGCACTCCTCGGCCAGGAGTTCGATCTGGCGGCCGGCGGCGGCGTAGTGGGTAAAGTACCGGTCGCCCGCGGAGATCTTCTGCAGTGCCGCCGCAAACGCAGCGGTCACGCGCTCAAAATCGTCATTGCCGAGACTTGCGCCTGCGATCATGCCGGCGGCGGGCGCGATCTGCGCTGGGGAGGTGATCGCGCCGGCGAATCGCTCCAGGTCTTTCGGCCCCAGTGCCTGGCTGGCTGCCAGGCTGGACAGCACCTCGTAGTACCGGCTGACGTCCGGCACCATGTATTCGGTACACGCCACGGCCGGCAGGCTTACCGGCGGAATCCGCAGGAAGAGTGCCGCGGCCTTGGCGCGGTCCATGGGAAGCAGCGCCGAAACGGCTCGCAAACGCAGCGACATGGCGTCCAGATCCTGGCTGTACACGCGGTTCAGGAAGCCCGAGGGCCCGGCGAACCGGGTGATGGCGGCGCGCCGCCGGTAAGGCTCCTGCGCGCCCGCAGCCCGGTCGAAGGCAAGCTCCAACAGCTCGATCTTGCGTGCCTTCTGGATTTGGTCCAGGGCGGCGAGCCGGATCAGCGCCTCCGCGGCGAACTCGGCGGGAGCGGCGCGCGCGGATTCGATCAGGCCCTCGACAGGCGGCGTGGCAGCGCCGGCGCAAACCAAGGGCACCAGAATCGCGGCGAGGGTCTTCATGGCAAAGGTGTTCTCTTGATTTTAACCAACTTGGGGGCTGCTTCGCCGCGCGGGCGTCCGGCCTCGAAAGCGAGATCAGGAGCGTACCACTGGGCCGTGCCGGACCTTATATTTGACCCGTATAAAATACGGTCGGTGTCCCCCGAGCGCCTTTAGGCTTCTCCCTCGCGACGAACCGCCGGGAGCTTGCACACCAGCGCCGAATGATCGAGTCGGACCCCTATTTCGATGGTTCTGGATCAAAATAGGTGGACCGACACCTGCTTTGCAGACACGCTCCAGTTGTATGATATACCAAACCCGTCAAATCCGGAATACTAACCATTCGCTAACCGCGAAATTGAGCAGGGAACAGGTCGCGATGGATACACCGGTCGCCAGGTAGTGATTCAGGTGCATGCCCCCCACCAGGGCCCGCATCAGGGCCATGTTACCCAGGATCGATATCAGGCCGTTGCCCGCATGGAAGCGAACCAGGCGCAGCGCGATTTGGCGATACGGCCCGCCGCAGCGCTCTTTCCAGGTGAAGCGTTCGTGCCACACGAAGTTGTGCAGCACGGCGGCCTCCACGGCCAGCCCCGTGGCGGCCATGTAGTTCAGGCCGAGCAGGCTGAACAGCAAGCCGAAGCACGCGAACTGCACCATAACGCCGGCGGCGCCGACCGCGTTGAATTTCACCCACCGCGTGGCCAGCGGGCTCACGGCAACCGTTCGACCCGGTACAGCATCCGGGTGTGCCGCGTGGCCGACCAGACCAGCATCAGCGCCATGCCTGCGATGCCGATCGCGCCGCCTACGTCGAACAGCAGAAACCGGCGGCCAAACAGACTAACCACCGGGCAGAAAAACAGCGCGATGTTGCCCGCACACAGCAGCAGGCGCAATTCGGTGGGTCCGAAACTCCAGAACGAAAGATGGAATGCGCCGATGGTATACGTGGTCAGGTAGACTTCGATCGAGAGCAGGAAGTAGGCGATCAGCAGCCCCAGGGCGATGTACGAACTCATGTAGCTGGAAAGCGCCAGCCCGCCCATCAGGAAGAAGGTGCCGACGGCATCGGTGATGTGGTCGACGTAGAATCCGTAACGGGGGCGCAGGCGGTTGCGCACACGCGCCAGGGTGCCATCCAGGCTGTCGCCGAACCAGTTCACCGCCAGCGCGGCGATCACCGCGACCAACGCCCGCCGGTCCCAACGGGCGGCCCAGTATCCCAGCCCGGCGAAGCACATCGCCCCGAAGCCCAGCATGGTCAGATGATCCGAATTCACCCACGGCGGCATACGGCGCGCCAGCCAGACCAGGGTCTTCTTCTCGACCAGGGCCAGCATACTGAGCTGTTTGCGCTCGGCTTCCTGAAACGTTGCAGTGGCCATCGCCCAATGAGACGCAGCGGGGAGTGGTGGCGTTTCCCCGGCGGAAGCGGTGATGCATAAAGCTACGATGCCCTTGTTTTTCAGACTCAATGGACATAGCATTAGAGTCGAAGGACCGGAGAATCAGATGAAACTGTCTTTTGTCGCGCTGCTTCTGGTGGCCGCCGGCATCGCAGCGTACGGCCAGCCGATGCCTCGCATGAGTACCGTCGAACCGACGAGCGGGAAGACGGGGGATGTGGTCGCTGTGATGGGGGAGAATCTGGACAAGGATAATGTCGCCAAGGTCTATTTGACCGACGGGAAGAACGACACCCCCGTCGAAGTGACCGAGCAGACCGCCACCTCGATCAAGTTCAAGATTCCCACGGCGAAACCCGGCCGGCTGGCCCTGATGATCCTGACCACGGGCAAAGAGCCCAAGTACATCGAGCAACCCGTCAAGGTGACGATCGAGGAGTGAGCAGGCGGCTGGGACCCCAGCCGGCTTCCTTCAGTGCCTCCCGCCAAAGCGGAAGCCTCGCTTCACGCCGCGCCGCGTTTCCGGGTCCACGTCCGCGCAGAATGGCAGCCCTGGCACCCCTGGATTCACGAGCCTCGGGCGGAACCACCCGGGTTGCGCGTGCCACCACGCGTGACCAAGCGTACACTGGCACCCACGGTGCCGCCTCTTGGGGGAGCCCGGGAGGGCGCAATGAGAAAACTTTCGACCGCTGTGTTTCTTTTCGCACTAGCGAGCACGGCGCAGGCGCAGAATCTGCGCATCGTCAACGCTGCTTCGCTATCCACGGTTAGCCTGTCACCAGGTACAATCTTCACGATTTTCAGGAGCAACCTTGCGACAGGGGTAGCTTATGCGAATAACGTCGCCACGCCGCCCACCAGTTTGGGTGGAGTGACCGTGACAATCGGTGGGTCGTCTGTGGCGCTTTTCTACGTCTCCCCCACGCAGATCAATGGCGTAGTGGATCCTTCCACCCCATCTGGCTCTGAGCCGGTCGTCATAACCTCTCCCGCGGGCGTCCACACGGGTTCGGTGACCATCGCCGCGAATGCGCCGCCGGGGCTGTTCTCGCTCTTCGGCACGGGCACGCGCGATGGAGCGATTCTGAACGCCATCACGTTCCTGCTCGGCGATTTCAGCACGCGCACGGCCAACTCGCCAACCTACCTCGCGCTGTTCGCCACCGGTTTGAGCATGACCTCCGCCCCGACCGTCACCATCGGCGGCGTGCCGGTGACGGTGGTATTCTCCGGCCCAGCGCCGTGTTGTGACGGTTTGCAGCAGATCAATATCATGCTGCCCGATTCCCTGGCGGGCGCCGGCCGCGTTCCCGTGGTCGTCACCTCGAACGGAATGGCGAGCAACACGGTGCAGGTTGTACTGCTGCCGCCAACGGGTCAAGGCGCGTTTTCCGACGATCCGGACAACACTACCCGCAGTCGGGAACTGGCCAGTGTGGCCTACGTCCCGGGAACCAGCCTGGTGCTGAGCGCCGACGAAAACGACGACGTAGTCCGCGTATTGGATGTCGCGGCGCGAAAAGTCTCCCAAGTGATTACTCTGCCCCGGGGCGCCAAGCCCGAAGCCATCGCCGTAAACGCCAAGGGAACGATCGCGGTGGTAGCGGAAGCGGGCATGGGCAAAGTGGCGGTGCTCGACTTGACCAGGTTCCTGGTCACGGCGCAGATTGCTACCGGCCTTGGCGCCGCGCGCGTCGCGATTGACGGGTCGATTGGCGGGTCGCAGGCCGTCGTGGTCAATCAGGATAGCGACACAGTCTCGATCGTGGACCTTGTGTCGATGACCGTACAGAAGACCCTGACCGTCGGCCGCGGACCCGAGGGCGTCGCCGTGGACGGCGCGGTCAAACGGGCCTACGTGACCAACGAAGACGACGGGACGGTCAGCGTGATCGACCTCGTGGCGTTATCGGTGAGCAACACTTTCACCCTCGGGGCATCCGTGCGGCCCGAAGCCATCGCGCTGGTTCCCGGAACCACCAACACCATGGCATTCATCACGGTGCCCGCGGCGGGACCGGATGGCCAAGCGATCCTGCTCAACCTGACTACCGGCGCCTTCACGACTCTTAGTGCCAATCCCGATCGGACCGGCGGTTCCAGCGACCTGGCGGTTTTCAATTCGAAGGTCTACTTCGCCAACCAGACCGGTGGTTCGGTATCGGTTCTGCCGTTTCCCCCTGGACCCATAACGACAATCAAAGTGGATCTGGGCGCACGGGCGCTGGCCATCGACTCCAAGGACAATCTGCTGGTCGTAAGCAACCAGGGTTCGGGCACGATCGTGCTAGTTGACCTCGCTTCCAACAAGGTGGTGGCCCGGTTCAGCGCCGTCCAGACCGGTATGCAGGCGGACGATGGTCACGATGACCACAGTGATCGCGGGGCCGCCGCCAACACTCCCACCATCCAGGCAATCTTTCCCAGCAGCGCCAAGGCCGGCGCTATCATCCCGCTGACCCTCACGGGCACGAATCTCACCGGCGCCACGAACCTGATCTTCGTCGATGAGCGGCAGCATGGCAAGGGGAATAATGGCAACGAACCCGACAAGGCTTTCACCGTATCGAATATTCAAGTGGCCGCCGGTGGAGCCCAACTCACCGCGACGGTAGCGATTGCCGCAACGGCCTCTTCCGGGCCGCGCATGGTCCTGGTGAGCACCGGCAACGGAGAATCCTCGGATAAGACGTCGATGGCGAACACGTTTACGGTGCAGTGAGTGGGCAGGCCGCCGGCCTGCCCAGCAGGCGGGGACTCCTACGCTACTAACACACCCCTGACCACCTCGCCATGTACGTCGGTCAGACGGAGGTGCCTGCCCTGATACTGGGTCAGCTTCAAGTGGTCCACTCCCAGACACCGCAGAATGGTGGCTTGCAAATCGTGGACGTGAACCGGGTTGGCCACGACGTTGTAGCAGTAGTCGTCGGTTTCGCCGAAGCGGAAGCCTCGCTTCACGCCGCCGCCGGCCAGCCACAGGGTGGAGCGGCGCGAGTGGTGATCGCTGCCGTAAAATTGCTGTCAGTCAGCTTGCCCTGGCAGTATACCGTGCGGCCGAATTCGCTGCCCCTCACCACCAGGGTGTCGTCCCGCAGCACGAGCGACCCACTTCGACACGAGCGACATGGCGTACGAATTCGGCGTGTTGATCGGCTAACCGTGCGCCCGGCCGCGCGTCAACACCCTCGTGGCCACTGGAGAGGAATTGTAACTGTGCATACCGACCTGCGCCTCGCCCTGCGAATGCTTCGCAAACAACCTGGCTTCACGCTGATCGCCGTACTAACCCTGGCACTAGGCATCGGCGCAACCTCAGCGGTGTTCAGCTTGATCCAGGGCGTTCTCCTGACGCCGCCGCCGTATCGTCAACCCGAAAAGCTCGCCCTGGTGCATTCGCTCGGCTCCGACGGGCAGCCATCCCGGCAAGGGTGGGCCACCCTGCAATGGACGGAATGGCAGAAGCAGGCGAGGTCGCTCGAAGGCGTCGCCGCCTACAATTGGACCTTCAATTTCCTGATCGGCAGCGATGGCAGCGAATCCATGCAGGGCATGGCGGTTACTCGGGAGTATTTTAGTGTCACCGGGCTGCAACCGATTCTGGGCCGCTCGTTCGTGGAGGCGGAGGCCGGCGCCAAGACTCCGCCGGTGGTGCTGATCGGCTACGATCTCTGGCAGCGTAAGTTCAATGGCGATCCGCACATCATCGGCAAGACGATCCGCATCAGCCGATGGGAGACTCCCCCGACAGTGATTGGCGTGATGCCACCGGGCGTGCGCTTCCTACCTTCCCCGGGCGCCGCCCAGGAGCCGAACTACAACGTGAACGGCCTGGTGCAGTTCTGGATCCCGGTGACGCCAAACCCGGCCCGTATCAAATCGATGCAATGGGACGTGGTGGCGCGCCTGCGTGATGGCGCCACGCCGGCTCAGTCGGAGAGTGAACTCCGCATCCTCGCCGCCCGCCAGGCGCAGACCGAGCCGACCTTCGAAGGCTTCACGCCGAAAGTTCAGCTCCTCTCCGATGAACTCAATCGCGCCGGAAACCGCATTCTACTTCCGCTGCTCGGTGCGGCGGCCCTGGTGCTTTTAATCGCCTGCGGTAACGCAGCTGCACTGCTGCTGGTGCGAGGCCTGCAGCGCCAGCAGGAATATGCGGTCCGCAGCGCGCTGGGCGTGGGGCGGATCGCCCTGTTCCGCCAGATCGCCACGGAGAGCTTGCTGCTGTCGCTAACCGGAGGGGTGATCGCAGCAGGTGTGACAGCCGCCGTGGTCAAGCTCTTCAAGGTGATCGGAGGGCACGCCATCCCGCGGCTCGATAGTGTGACCATCGGTTGGCCTGTGCTTCTATTTGGATTGGGTGCGGCGGTGCTTTCCGCTGTGTTGGCCGGGTTGTATCCGGCGCTGCGCGCCTCGCGGCTCGATCCGTCGGAATCGCTCAAGAGCGCTGGGCCCAAATCGAGCGCCAGCCGTGGCGAGCGCCGCGTGCTGGCGGGCGTCACTATGGCGCAGACGGCCCTGACCCTGGCGCTGCTGGTAGGCGCCGGCCTGTTGATTCGGACCATGATCAACCTGTCGCAGGTGCAGACCGGCTACGACACCAGCCACATTCTCTCCATGACCGTCACGGCGGTGCAGGGCGATTGGGCCGCCTTCCACCATCGCGCCCTGGAGCGTGTTGCGGCGATACCCGGCGTGCAGCACGCGGCCTTTGCCTGGGGCGTCCCGCTCACCGGCAACAACTGGCCGGTCCCCGTGGAGATCGAAGGCCAACCCGTTCCCGTGAAAGCCAGCGATCGCGTCACCCTGCCGTTCCGAGCCGTGACTCCTGACTTCTTTCAGTTGATGGGTTTCAAGTTGTCCGACGGGCGCGGTTTCCGCGATACGGATATCCGCAACCAACCTCAGGTGGCGGTGGTGAACCAGGCCTTCGTCGATCGCTATTTCCCGCACGGCCCGGCCCTCGGTCGCCGATTCTGGATGGGCTTGCGCCAGAGGCAGGATGGCACGCCGAATCCTGGTGGCGAGATCGTGGGCGTGGTCGCAAACGCCCGCACCGACGATCTGACCCAGGCCACGCAGCCCGAGATCTACGTTTGCTTCTGGCAGGCATCGGCGTTCTCGAAGGACCTGGTGGTGCGGACCGCTGGCGATCCGCGCGCCGTGATGGCCAATGTGCAGCGCGAACTCCACGCCGTGGATCCCACCGCCGCTGTGGAGAATGTCAAAACCTTCGACCAGATTCGCGACGATTCGCTGGCTTCGCGCATCTTCGCGATGAATCTGCTGGTGGGCTTCTCGGTGGTGGGAGGCGTACTGACGCTGGTGGGGCTGTACGGCATTCTGTCGCTCTCGGTGACTTCACGCCGCCGCGAACTGGCCATTCGGACCGCGGTCGGCGCCGAACAACGCCACATCCACCGGCTGGTCTTTGGCGAAGGGTTCCGGCTGATCGCCGGTGGCGTGGCAACCGGCCTCGCCATTGCACTGCTCTTATCGCGTGTGCTTACAACCTTCCTCTTCGGAGTGGCGCCCACCGATCCGCTGACCTTGATCACAGTCGGCGCGGTCTTCGCCTTGGTGGCGATGCTGGCGTGCTGGGCGCCCACTCGCCGTGCTGGCAAGGTGGATCCGCTCGAGGCGCTCCGGTACGAGTGACTGGGCTTGTACGCACACCAACTTCCCGCGCAACAACGTTGTCTGCCTTCCCGACGTGAATCGATCCGAGTGGTGCTAATCTACGGAAACATTGCCGGACTTCTCCATTGCGCGTGACACGCTCTCGCCAGCACAAGCTGCAGCCCTGAGGCATGTGGACGCCATCGCGCGCG
>Ga0209698_10001694_pt1 | contig 25451 bp, 19 predicted proteins | sample LitLauG_LLR_2012_FD_187203 | JGI IMG/M metagenome (GOLD analysis project Ga0209698, IMG submission 187203) | Freshwater sediment microbial communities from Pennsylvania, USA - Little Laurel Run_MetaG_LLR_2012 (SPAdes) (version 2) | ecosystem: Environmental > Aquatic > Freshwater > Creek >... | reverse complement strand
CACCCAAGCCCGTGAACCTGCTGGTCGGATTCCCAAGCGAGTTGAGCGTGACGCTGATGCGCCGCACTCCGAACGCGGCGATCTGCGTCACGCTCAACTCGCTTGGGAATCCGACCAGCAGGTTCACGGGCTTGGGTGCGACGCCCGCCACCAGCGCACGGATCTGATCGGGCGATCGGACGCCCGGTGCGAACAGGCAGTCGGCCCCGGCCCGCGCGTAGGCCTTCAACCGGGCCAGCGTCTCGTCCAGATCGGGGCGGCCGACCAGGAAGCATTCTGCGCGGGCGACCAGCAGCACCCGCGCCCCGGACTGGTCGATCGCATCGCGGCCAGCACGCACGCGCGCAACCGCCGTGTCCAGGTCATACAGCGCCTGGCCGGGGTCGCCGGTCGAGTCCTCGATCGACAGCCCCGCGATGCCGGTCTCGACGGCCAGGCGCACGCTGTCCGCAACGTCCCGCGCTTCGTGCCCGAAGCCGTTCTGGAAGTCGGCGCTCACGGGCACATCGGTCGCCTCGACGATCTCGCGCAGATGCAACAGCGCCGCCTCGCGCGTCACGGCGCCATCGGGCCGGCCCTTCGACCAGGCGAAACCCGAACTGGTCGTGGCCAGCGCCTTGAAGCCCAGCGATTGAAGATAACGAGCGCTTCCTGCGTCCCACGGGTTGGGAATCACGAAGCACCCACCTCGGTGCAATTCGAAGAATGCGTCCCGCTTTGCAGCGGCGTCGGGTCGTTGGGCGGACATCGGTCGGCTCCTGATCAAATAGGGCGTCGCGTGATCATCGCTTCCGCTGCTACGCGGTGGCGAGAGTCGTGTTGCCATCCGCGCGGCAAACCGCGATCATGGACGATATCAAACGCTCAGGTCGGATGCGATGCGCGCTCAGCGCCGGTTCAGCCAGACCGCCGATGGCAGCCGACCGCCGCACGGCCTGCCGCCGCGATCCTGCGCGGCGTGCCGCAGGCGCAACCCGCGATGAATCTGCTCCGCGGCCTGCTCGACCGCGTTGTACTCGTGGCGGCGATCCTTGCCGGCGGCTGCGTCCCGAGCTTCGTGGCGCAGTATCGTCAGCGCGTGGGCGGCCGCCTGGACCAGGTGGTCAGGGATCTGGCGCCGTTCCAGCAAATCGCGCAGCACGATTTCGGCGGCAGCCTGGACGCCCTGATCCGGCACCACCGCGCCAGCGTCGACGCGGCCTTTCATCAGGAAGGCGATGCCATTGAGCAGATGGTCGATGCCGCGGCACGGCTGAGCGAAGCGGTGCGCGCGCTCGACACGGACCTGTATGGGCAGCTGGCCTGGTTGCTGCGACATGCCGACCCCGACCTCGTCGCTGCGACATGGTCCGCCTGGCAGCCGTCCTTCGACCTGTCGTACCAGGGCTTGACGTTTGCGATCGGCGCCGGCCTGACGCTCTGCCTGGCATTTGTTCTGACCTGGTACGCGGCGGCCGCATCGATGCGCTGGATCCGGCGCAAGCGCGCTGTCGCGTCCGGTTGAGCCGGTCGGCCGCTGCGCCCGGCGGATCGCGAGCCGCACCGCGTCGGATCCTGGCGATTCGAACGGGGCGGCTTGTTGCGCTGCAGTGCCCCTGCAATCCGTTTTGATCCAGGTCAGACGATCAGTGCCCGGAACGTCCCGCTGCGCATCGACGCGAGTAGTGTGATCTACAGGACCGTGGGGTCGCTGCGGCCGCTGCCGGTTCGGTTTGCCAATCGAGGAGTTGCTGCGATGAGAAAGCTCAGTTGCAAGTCGGGCGCTGGTATCGCCCTCGCGTTGCTTTCCCCTGCAGTGCTCGCCGCCGGGCAGGAAGAGGCGCTGTCGACCATCACCGAGGTGATGGTGTACGCGTTCATCGTTTTCGTCGTGGTCGTCATCGTCGGCGAGTACTTCATGAAATCGCGGGACAAGCGTGAGGCTCCCTTGAGCAGAATATTCGAGCACGGCGACGCAATACACTCGGTCGAGCCCGGTTGCCTGGTCATCGACTGCGTGCGCCTGATGACGACCGAGAAAATCGGCGCCCTGATCGTCATGGATAAGGGGCTGCTGCAAGGCATCTTCACGGAGCGCGATGCGCTGAACCGGGTGCTGGCGGCCGGCCTGGATGCCAGCCGCACGAAGGTCTCCGAGGTGATGACGCGCGACCCTTATTGCGTCGCTCCCACGATCAGCATCGGCAAGGCAATGGAAGTGATCACGAAGCGGCGCTTCCGGCACCTGCCGGTGGTGGAGAACGGAAAGCTGCTCGCAGTCGTATCGAGCGGCGATCTGACCCGCTGGCTGGTCAAGGACAAGCTGGGAGAGGTTCGAGAGCTTGCCGGCGTCGTCGCCGAATCCTGATTGCGGCCGTTCGCGGGCTCAGGCTTCAAGCCGATATCCCAGGCCGCGGTGCGTGCTGATGGCTGCCGGGTCGAGCTTCCTGCGCAAGCGACTGACGATCACCTCCAGGGAATTGCTGTCCGCATCCCCCAGGCCCTGCTCGGCGAGCTGGGACTCGATTTCCGATCGACTGTAGATCCGGCCGCGCCGCGCCGCGAGAATCGAGATCACCGCCCACTCCATCGCGGTGAGCTCGATCACCTCGTTTGAACGGCTGGCTTTGCGTGCCTCGACGTCCAGGTTGACATCGCCGATCATCAACGCGGTCGCAGGCGATCCGCGGCGCGACACGGCTTGGATGCGCGCCAGCAGTTCGTTCAGGTCAAACGGCTTGATCTGGTAGTCGTCGGCCCCGGCCTGCAGTCCCCGGATCCTGTCGCTGACCTGATCACGCGCCGTCAGCACGATGACCGGCACGCAGCGGCCGGACGAGCGCCATTGACGCAACAGGTCCAGGCCGTTGCCGTCCGGAAGATTCAGATCGAGCAGGACGATGTCGGCGTCGGCCACGCTGCGGGCCTGGCTCAGCAGTTTGCACCAGTGAACCATGTGACCGGCCGCCTCCAGGTGGTCGGTCACCGCCTGCCCCAGGTCGATGTCGTCTTCGATCAACAGAACTTGCATGGGACGCATGGTGCCACGCCGGGCGCCCCATCGGTGCGGCGAGTCCGAAGCCGAACCGGATCCTGCGGATCACCTAGAAGGTCGGTTCCATGATCCGCAGCGCCGGCTGACCGCCGACATCCTGCAGCGGCAGGTACACGCGATGCGTTTGCGAATCCACCGCAACGCTGTGGGCGTGCGCCGCCAGCTTGCCTTCGCCGAGCTTGCGCAGGCCAATGTCATATTGCTTGAACATCGAGACGATGCCGCTCTCGCTCGCCACGTACAGCAGGCGCAAGCCCGGGTCGAACGCGAGCACATCGGGGTCCGCTCCAACCGGATGGCTGGACACGACGCCCATGGTCTGCAGGTCTACAACGAGAAGGCGGTCGTTGCCGTCGCAGGCGACGAAGGCAAGGCGCCGCGCGGGTTCGATCAACAGTCCGTGATTGTGGCTGGCGCCGGCAAGCACGTGCCGACCCACCACCGAGTCCGTTTGTGGATCGATTTCGACCAGTTCGTTGCGGTCTTGCACGTTCACGAAGATGTGGTTCGACGCCGGATCGTACTGGGTGTTGCCGGCCTCGCCTCCGATCGGGATGGTCGCGATGCGCCGATTCGAGCCCACGTCGATGACGGATTCGCGGGTGCCGGCCTCGTCGGAAACATAGATCTTGCGGGCGGGCGGCGCAAAAGCCAGGCCATCGGGATAGTCGCCTGCCGGAATGGCCGCCAGCACCTTGAAAGTGCTTTCGTCGATGGCCACGACTTGATGGGTCCCCGTGGCGCTGGCGTACACGCGTGCCAGCTCGGGAATCACCAGCACGCCGTGGACCTGGCTCACGCCCGGGATGGTCGCCACCACGCCCTGCGTGCGGGTGTCAACGACGATCAGGGCGCTGTCGCCCAGATGGGCGATGAACAGCAGATGCCGCGCCGCGTCGTAAGCCTGGTAATCCAGGCGCGTGGTGCGCCCCTGCAGGCGAATATCGGCGATCGGTTTCAAGGGTAGAGGGGCGGCCCGGTCGCCCGAGCACACCGCGCTCGAAGCCGCCAGTGCCAGTGCAAGGGCCGCAGCGACCCGGCCACCGCCGACGTTCATTTGTATCCCCCCACGAAGCCTCCGGCTCCGGTTAATGCCCGCCAAGGGCATGCCGGTTCAAGGGGTCAATCGATTCTCAGGCGCACCGGCGCAAGTCCGGCGATCTCGCCTTCGGCGGTGCCTGGCCGATCCACGAAATGGACACCCGTGTAAGAGCCGGTGGTGACGATCGTGCCCTCCGCGAAACGCAGGCCCCGCGTCGTGCAATGATTGACCGCCCACGCAAGCAGCCGCCGGGGATCGCCCGCCGGATTGGCGGGCGTCTGCGTGGCGATGTCTTCGCCATCGAAGGTAAAACGCAGCGAGGGCGACAGGAACGGGAACTCGCCGCGGTAATCGACGAAATGGCCAACGGCCAGCGCGCCGTGATTTTGCAGGTCCGCCAGCTGCAACAGCCTGTCGACGTCGGGCCAGCGGGCGAACCGGCTGGAAACCACCTCGATGGCTGCGCAAAACGATTCCAGCGCGGCGATCACCTGCTCTTCGGAATAGCCCCGCTGCGAGGGCTCGAACGCGCAGCCAAAGCGAAATGCGACCTCCAGCTCCAGTCCGAGCACGCCGAAGGCGGCCCGATCGAGCCGCGCCGGGCTCGCATGGATGCGGTCGGCCGGAAGCGGCGCCCCCAGAATCGGCCCTGCACCGGACTTTGCGCCGACCTTCCATCCGCCCACGCGCTGGCCCCGGAGCTGCAGCAGCCGCTCCTGGACGCGATAGGCGCCATCGATTCCGTCGGGGATGGGGCTCGACGGCGCGTGCATTGGCGCGGCCCCGGGCGCGTACGCCGCGCATAGCAGCTGGGCGAGGTCTTCGGGCGGATCGCTCATCGAGTCGAGGCTTTCGTCAATGCCTGGGCGGACCGCTGCGTTTGCATCGGATCGGCCGGGGCTGTCTCGAAACGGGTCTCGGGCCGCATCCGGAACGCCAGCACCACCCCCAGGCCCATCAGGACCATGCTGCACACGAAGGGCAGCTCCCAGTTGCCTAACCGGTCGATCAGCATTCCGGAAATCACCGGGCTGATGATGGCGGCCAGCGCCGAGCCGGTATTCATCATGCCCGAGGCCGTGCCCGAAAACTCGGGAGCAATATCCATCGGGATCGCCCACATCGGGCCGATCGTCATTTCGGCGAAGAAGAATCCGGCCGAAAGACAGCTCAGGCACACATAAAGATCGTGGGTGAACAGCAGCGGCACCAGAGACAGCAGCGCCAGAAGCATGCACGCAGCCACCATCGCGCTGCGCGCCTGCTGCAGGCTGCCGGTACGCTGCAGCAGCTTGTCGGTGACCAGGCCCCCGAGCGTGTCGCCCACGACGCCGGCAAAAAAGACCCCCGAGGAGAACAGCGCCGACTTCTTCAGATCCAGGCCGTGGCTGTGCAGGAAATATTGCGGAATCCAGCTCAGAAAAAGCCACAGCGTCCAGCCGTAGCAGAAATACACGACCGTCACAGGCATCATGCGCCGAAAAAGCGCGCGCCAGGGTACTTCGCTCTTCGCGGTCCCGGGCTCCGGCAAGGCAGCCAGCTCCTCCGCTGTGATGCGCGGGTGCTGCCCGGGTTGCTCGGTGAAGGTCACGGCCCACAGGCCGACCCATGCGAAGCTGATGGCGGCGCAGACATAGAAGGAATCGCGCCAGCCGTGGGCAAGCATCACGGCAACGATGATCGCGGGCGCCGCGGCGTTGCCGACGCGCGCCGCCGCGTGCGTGATGCCTTGCGCAAAACCGCGCCTCTCCCTGGCGACCCAGCGCGACATCGCGCAGGTCGCGGCCGGGAAGGTCGCGCCTTCGCCCAGGCCCAGCAGCACCCGCGCAACCAGCAGTGAAACAAGGCCGCCGGCCATTCCGGTGAGCGCGGTGGCCACCGCCCAGACGGCGCCGCACGCGAGCAGGGTCCTGCGGGCGCCGAAGCGGTCGCTCACCCAGCCGCCGATGATCTGAAACACCAGGTATGGGTAGGCGAACGCAGAAAAGACCAGGCCGATCTCGGTCTTGCTGAGGTTGAACTCCGCGCCGAAACCCGAGGCGGCCGTACTGACGTTGACACGGTCGAGGTAGGTGATGAAGTACATGAGGCACAGCATCCCGAGCACGAGATTGCTTGCGCGGAGCAGCTTCATGCCCTTGCTCTCCCGTTTCGTGTCGGCACAAACCGCGCATCGGTGCAATCGCGTTCGGACGTGCCCGCAGCGGCGTTCAAAAGGATAGCCAAAATCCGGTGCCGCGATCCTCGGGCCCTCGGAGGTAGGGTGCTCCCCCAAGAGCATCCGAAAGTGCGCACCGTCGGCTCGTAGGATCTTCCCCCTCCCCCCGGAACCTGGATGCAACTCTAGAACCATTTTGAGGCGCAGAGGCACTTACCTCGCTCAGGACAGGCGCGTTGGCGCCGGGTCCGAAGCGCGCCGACCTTGTTTGCCCGGGAGTACAACGTGGACTCTATCCAAAACAGCGCATTCGGAATTGACACCTTGCGCGATGGCGACGCACACTTCATTGCATCGATATCAGGAGCAGTGGTGTCGATATGAACGATCCGCCCTTCTTGTGGATGCTGTTTGCCGCGCTGACCGTATTCGCCTGCGTCGTCGTCGTCGCCTGGTGACGGATCAGCCTGGCCCGCTGGCTCTCTGTAAGGACAGAGCGCGGGAATAAAGTGTGCGGCTCGCCGGTAAGGCTGGGTGACGGCGCCAATTTCTGGCGCCCCTCACCTGGGACGGCGCAATGGATTCCGCACACAATCGCAGAGATTTTCTCAAGCTGGCTGGCCTTGGCGGGGCTGTCCTGGCCTCGAGTCTGGGCCCCTGGGGCAGCGCACTTGCCGCATCGGGTCAGGACTTCTTCTTCGTACAGATGACGGACAGTCACTGGGGATTCGAGGGCCCGCCCAATCCCGAAGCGAAGAACACTCTGAAGCGTGCCGTGGCTGCGGTGAACGCGCTCGAGCGCCAGCCGGATTTCATCATATGGACCGGCGACCTGACCCATGCGGCCCCGGAAGACAAGGAGCGCCACCGACGCATGTCGGAGTTCAAGACGATCGTGGCGAATCTCAAGGTCAAGGATGTGCGGTTCATCCCGGGCGAGAACGATGCCGGCCTGGACAACGGCGAGATGTACCGGACCCTGTTCGGCATCGGCAACTACAGCTTCGATCACAAGGGTGTGCACTTTGTCGCGCTCGACAACGTCTCCGACCCTCACGGCCTGATCGGGGAAGACCAGCTGCAATGGCTGCACGCCGACCTGGCTCGACACGACAAGGCGCAGCCGATCGTCGTGTTCGCTCATCGCCCCTTGTTCGATCTGTATCCGGGTTGGGACTGGGCGACGACGGACGGCGCCAAGGCGATCGACATCATGACGCCCTACGAGAACGTGACGGTTTTCTTTGGCCATATCCACCAGGAATATCACCAGACGACGGGAAGAATCGCCCACCATGCGTCGGAATCGCTGATCTTTCCGTTCCCGCTTGCGGGCTCGCAGCCGAAGAAGTCGCCCATCGCCTGGGACTCGGCGCATCCTTTCAAGGGTCTGGGTTTCACCTCCGCACAGACCGAAGCAAAAGGTTTCAGGCCTGCCACTCGGCCGATTGCCTGATGTCACCGGGCGGCCATGAAACTTTCGAACCGGGTCGCCGGGGCGCTGTTCGCCATCGGGCTTTTCGGGGCGGTGCAGGCGCACGCGACCGATGCGGAGTCGATCGCGCGCGGCAAATACATTTTCGAAGCGGCCGACTGCAATGGCTGCCACGGGGACGCCAGGCATGGCTCCGACCCCGTGGGTGGCCTCGGACTCGATACGCCGTTTGGAACTTTCCGTGCCCCCAACATCACGCCCGACAAGGAGCACGGTATCGGAGGCTGGAGTCAGGAGGACTTCAAGGCGGCGTTGCGCAGTGGCGTCGGGCGTCACGGAGAGTATCTGTTCCCGGTCTTCCCTTACACCTCGTTTACCAGGATGACCGATCGCGACATGGGGGATCTGTACGCCTACATCATGAGCCTGCCGCCAGTGCCCGTGCCGAGCCGTCCGCATGAAGCCAAGCCGCCCTTCAGCTGGCGCCCGCTGCTCGCGGTCTGGCGCGAATTGTTCTTCACCCCGGGACCGGTCGCTTCCGATCCGGCCAGGGGAAACGAATGGAATCGCGGCAATTATCTCGTTCATGCGGTCGTTCATTGCGAGGAGTGCCATACACCGCGCAATATCCTGGGCGCGATCGACGCCACCCGATCCTTCTCGGGAAACGTGGGTGGTCCCGATCGGCAAAACGCGCCGAACATCACTTCGGACGTGAAGACGGGAATCGGCAGTTGGTCGATCGAGGACATACAGGTGCTGCTGAAAACCGGCATCACCCCCGATTCGGATCTTGTGGGCTCGGGCATGAAGGCGGTGGTACGGGGCACTTCGAAACTCACCGATGCCGACCGTCACGCCATTGCCGTCTACCTGAAGAGCGTGGCGCCGATCCACGTCGACCTCCCACCCAAGGCAAAGGTGGCGTCCAAGAACTGAGGACTGCCTGGCGCGTGGTCCGCCGTGGACACGCCTCGCGTAGGGGAATCATGCCGACCGGCCTGCGCGAGCATTACCATTGGCTTTCCCAGGCGCCAGCGTGATGCCCTTGCGATATGGCCCAGACCTTCGACGCGATCATTGTGGGAGCCGGGCAGGCGGGGCCTTCCTTGGCCGGGCGCCTGACCGATGCCGGCATGAAGGTGGCCTTGGTCGAGCGCAAGCTGTTTGGCGGCACCTGTGTGAATACCGGCTGCACGCCGACCAAGACCCTGGTAGCCAGCGCCTACGCCGCCCATCTGGCGCGACGCTCGGCCGACTATGGCGTCGTGCTGGAAGGCGCCGTTGCCGTGGACATGAAGAAGATCAAGCTGCGGCAGGACACCGTGGTGCGCGCGTCGCGCGAGGGCCTCGAAGCATGGCTGGGGAGCATGCGCAACTGCGTCGTCTACCGTGGCCACGCACGATTCGAATCATCGCGCCGGGTGCGAGTCGGCAAAGAATTGCTGACCGCCGACAGGATCTTCATCGATGTGGGCGGCCGCGCCAACGTTCCGGATCTGCCGGGCGTAGGCCAGGTGAGTTACCTCACCAACACCAGTGTGCTCCAGCTGGACACCCTGCCCCGCCATCTGGTCATCGTGGGCGGCAGCTATATCGGGCTGGAGTTCGCGCAGATCTATCGGCGCTTCGGGTCCGAGGTCACAGTCGTCGAAATGGCCGATCGCCTGATCCAGCGCGAGGACCCCGAGGTCTCGGCCGGCGTCAGGCAGATCCTCGCTGCTGAAGGGATCCCGATCAGGCTGGACGCGGAATGCATTCGCTTCGAAGCGCGCGGCCAGGATGTCTGCGTCCATGTCGCGTGTCGCTCCGGGGAGCCGCAGGTCGTCGGATCGCACGTGCTCCTGGCGGTGGGCCGCCGTCCGAACACGGATGACCTCGGACTGGAAACGGCGGGCATCGAGATGGACAAGCGCGGCTATATCGTTGTCGATGACCAGCTGCGAACCAGCGCGCCCGGTGTCTGGGCGCTGGGCGACTGCAACGGGCGGGGCGCGTTCACCCACACGGCCTACAACGACTTCGAGATCGTCGCGGCCAATCTGCTCGATGATGACCGCCGCCGGGTCACGGACCGGATGCCTGCCTATGCTCTTTATATCGATCCGCCCCTCGGCCGGGTCGGCCTGACCGAGGCCGAAGCGCGGGCCGCCGGGAAGCGATTCCTGATCGGGTCCCGGCCGATGACGAAGGTGCACCGGGCGGTAGAAAAGGGCGAAACGCAAGGCTTCATGAAGATCATCGTCGACGCCGAAACCAAGCTGATCCTCGGCGCCGCGATCCTCGGAACCGGAGGCGATGAAGCGATTCACGGGATCCTCGACATCATGTACGCCAAGGCGCCCTATACGACTTTGCAGCACGCCGTGCACATCCATCCGACCGTATCGGAGTTGATCCCGACGATGCTCGGTGAGCTCGAGCCGCGGATTCCAGCGTAAGCCTTGCCTCACGGCGCAAGGGCGTTTCCCGACGCGACCCAGCCGACAGTCTCCGGGCTTCGAGGCGTGCCGTACCGGCCAAAGGCAGGAAAGGGCCTGCAAATCTCCCGCGTCATGCCATTGAATTCATGCGTTTCATGCTACATCTATCTTCATTAGGTGTTGGCAGCTGCTCGCGGCAAGGATGGGCCTTGGTGCGGTTTTCGCGCATGGGAAATGCGAATCATTTGCTCGATGGGCGTGATGGATCCTGGACGGTGGGACGCACGCATGGATGAGGCGAAGCTGCGCACGCGCCCGGCGACGCCGGTCGAGACCGCCTCGGACGCGATCATCGGCCTCGATGCGCAAGACTTCATCCAGAGCTGGAACCCGGCCGCGGAGCGGTTGCTCGGCTACTCGGCGTCGGAGGCCGTGGGCCGGCCGATCGGGTTCATCGCGCCGCCCGAATATCGAACGGAAATGGATCGAGCGCTTGCCAGCGTGCACCATGGCGACGGCTACGAACTGCCCGACACGTATCGCTGCCGCAAGGACCGCACTCTCGTAAATGTATGGATCACGATTTCACCGAGTCGGGATGCGACCGGCCAGGTGATCGGCGCGACGGCAGTGCTGCGCGACATCGGCCAGCGAAAGCGGGCCGAGCAGGCGCTGCGCGAAAGCGAAGGACGACTGAAGCTGCTGATCGAACATGCGCCGGCCGCCCTCGCAATGTTCGATCGCCAGATGCGATACGTCGCCGTCAGCCGCCGCTGGAGAGACGATTTCGGCCTCGGAGACATCGAGCTCGCCGACAGATCCCATTACGAGGTCTTCCCCGACATCCCCCAGCGCTGGAAAGAGGTCCATCAGCGCGCGCTGCAGGGCGAAGTGCTGCGAGCCGACGAGGACGCGTTCGAGCGCGCGGACGGGAGCGTCCAGTGGCTGTGCTGGGAAGTGCAGCCATGGTATTCGTTCGAGGGTGCCGTGGGCGGCATCGTGATGTTCACCGAGGACATTTCCGAGCGCAAAGCGGCCAGGGAGAAGATTCTCGGGCTCAACTCCGAACTGGAACGGCGCGTGGCCGAGCGCACGGCCAAGCTGGAGGAGCTCACGGAGCACCAGCGCCTGCTGTTCGAAACCTCTCCGGTCGGCCTCGCGCTGTGCGACATGGATGGCAGGCTGATCGACGTGAATCCATCCTATCTGCGAATCATCGGCTACACGGAACCCGAAGCCAGGCAATTGAGTTACTGGGACATCACGCCTCGGGAGTACGCGGACCAGGAGGAGCAACAGCTGCGATCGCTGCACGACACAGGCCGCTACGGCCCCTACGTGAAGGAATATCGGCACAAGGATGGACGCCGCATTCCCGTGCGGCTCAACGGCTTGTTGATCGAACGCGGCGGCCGGCAATTCATCTGGTCCTCGGTGGAGGACATCACCGAACGCGTGACTGCGGAACGCGAAATGGTCAACGCCCGGCAGCTGGCCGAGGCGTCGGCCAAGGCAAAGGCCGATTTTCTGGCGAACATGAGCCACGAGATTCGTACCCCGCTCAATGCGATGCTGGGGCTGGCCCGGATCGGCGCGCGGGACAGCGCCGGCAGGGCGACCGAGCGAATCTTCTCGCGCATCCTGGATGCGGGCGAGCACATGCTGGGGGTGATCAACGACATCCTGGACGTCTCCCGCCTCGAAGCCGGCAAGGTCAAGATCGTCGGGCAGCCTTTTCAGGTTGCCGGCGTCATCGCCGACGCATGCAATTTCGTGGCCGAGGAGGCAGCGAAGAAGGGCCTTGCCTGCACCGTGGAGAGCGCGGCCGGCATGCCGGAATGGCTGACGGGCGACGCCCAGCGCTTGCGGCAGATCCTGGCCAATCTGATGTCCAACGCGGTCAAGTTCACGGACCGGGGCACGGTCCGCCTAAAGGTGACCCGGGAGGGAGTCGACACCCGCTTCGAGGTGAACGACACCGGAATCGGTATCACGAATGAACAGCTGGGCAAGCTGTTCGCGCCTTTCGAGCAAGCCGACACCTCGACCACCCGCCGCTACGGGGGCAGCGGCCTGGGCCTGGCCATCAGCCGCAGGCTGGCGAACCTGATGAGCGGAGATATCACGGTGGCGAGCACGCCCGGATTGGGCAGTACTTTCACGCTGCGCGTTCCGTTACCCGCGGCCGAACCAGGCGTGGCCGCGCCGACCGTACCGGTCGATGGAAGCACGCGTCTGGCTGGCGTTCGGGTGCTCGCCGCCGAGGACCTGGACGTGAACCGGCTCGTTCTGGAAGACCTGCTGGCGCAGGAAGGAGCACAGGTTGTCATGGCCGAGAACGGCGCGCAGGCCCTGGAGCGACTGCTGGAAGCGGGTTTCGGCGCGTTCGACATCGTGCTGATGGACATACAGATGCCGGTGATGGATGGGTACGAGGCAACCCGGCGCATCCGGCAAATCGCCCCTGCCCTGCCGGTGATCGGCTTGACCGCGCACGCCCTGGCCGAGGAACGCGACCGTTGCCTGGCTGCCGGAATGGTCGAGCATGTCACGAAACCCGTCGATACGAATGCACTGCTGGCTGCGATCTACCGGTGCCTTCCGACGCTGGCAAGCCGAACCCGTACGTTCAGGGATGGAGCCAGTGCGCAAATCGCCGAGCGCGTGATCGCAGCGGACTCCAGGCTCTGCCCAAGCGAGAAAGCTGCAGATTCGAGTGCAGCGGCCCAATCGGTTCGTCTGACCCCTGCTCCCGACACGATCGACTGGCCGATGCTGCTGGCGCGATTCGCAGGGCACCAGGTGTTTGTCGAGAAGCTTGCCAGGGCCGTTCTGGCAACCCAGGGCGACGTCCCCGCCAAGCTTCGACAGATGACGCGCAACCGGGATCTGGCGGCCCTCGGTTTTCTTGCCCACACCCTGAAGAGCGTGGTGGGCAACGTGCAGGCTCACCGTTTGTTCGAACTGGCGAAGCAAACCGAGGCCTCGGCCCGGGATGGCCGGGAAGAAGCCTTCGACCTGGCTCGCGAGCTGGCGGTTGGATTCGAGGCGATGCTTGCGGAGCTGGCAAGCCGGTACCCGAGCCAAGAGCGCTGATCAGACCAGCCGCAGGCCGGATCTGCGGATCACCTTTGCATCACGCATCGGGCGCCCACAGCCGCTTTCGGAAGTATTCACGCCAGGTGGCCGGCAGAGACGGATGGCCGCTCGCATTCTCGAGCAGCGGTTGGTTCGCGGAATCGGCGGCGTACAGCGCGACCACGTCCGCGACTGTCAGGCGCCTTTGGTCGCGCGCGAACAGTTCGATGGTATCCCCGGCACCCACCTCGCCTTCCCGCTCGACGGCGAGATAGAACCCGCTGCGGCCGCTCTTGTGGAACCGCTTGACCATGTCCGGTTGCCCGAAACGGATCCCCAGCTTGTAGCAGGGCGTGCGTGGCTGTGTGACAACGAGTTCTGCAGTGCCGACCCGGTAGCGGTCGCCGATCCAGACCTCGTCCTCCAGCAGGCCCTCCGTTGTGAAGTTCTCCCCGAATGCGCCCCAGGTCAATTCCGCATCCGCCAGTTCGCGGCGCCAGAGGCGATAGTGCTCCGCCGGGTACGCGTACACGGCCTTGTCGGGCCCGCCGTGAACGGACAGGTCCGATTGCTCGTCGCCCTCGACGTTGCCACGCGCGACATGCACGCGGCCCGCTACCGGCGTCTTGAAGATGGAAGTCCGGACGCTGCGCCCGTTCCATTGCACCTGCCGAGGTCTTCCGACACTGATCGCCAACAGCTTCACTTGAGCTCTCCCGATGCAGCGCGACGTTATCGGCATTTTCCTTCGCCGCTCAAGACTTCGCCTGTTTCGCCCTCTCGTAAAGGCGATCGAAAGCCATCTTTGGAACGATCAGGCCGAAGCCCATCGCCAGAATGATGCTGATGCAGGTTACGCCATCGGCGATGGTCGCACCGATGAGCTCCACCGTCGCATGTGGTCCGTCGGCAAGTTGCACAAGGCCGCTGGCCATCCTGAACAGGTACACCCCAGGGATCATCGACACCACGGCCGCGAAGCCGACCGCCGCAAATGGCATGCGCCACCGGCGTGCGACCGGCGTGAGGATCAGCCCGACAACGAGGCAGGCGAGCAGGGCGCCGGTCGCGGCGCCGAAGCCAGCCACGGCGAGCGCCAACCACCTCAGGGCATGAGCCAGCATGCCGACTGCCACCGGCCAGGCCAGCATATGCGGCGGCGTGGAGAAGAAAACGCTGTAGGAGGCGACGGCAACGCCGGCAGCGATCACGTCCTGCCACAGGGGCACGGCTCTTCCGGCCGGGTCCACCGGCAAGGAGGCGCCGAGCAGCGCCAGTCCAAGCAGCAGTCCCGATGAAATCGCCACGATGACCAGTCCCGCATGGATCAAGCGCGCGGCGCCGAGATGGACGCGGCCTTGGACCAGGTCCAGCGCGCCGTTGAGCAAATGCGGTCCCGGCACCAGGATCATGCACGGGCAGACCGCGACAAGGCGCAGCGACGAGCTCAGGTTGTATCGAACCGCCAGCGCGCCGATCATACCGGCGAGCAACGCTGCGCAGAATGGTTGCAGGAACACGTTTGCGCTGTAATGCGCCAGGCGGCGGCGCAAAACCGCGCCGACCGCAGCGCTTACGAATATGAGCGCCACCGCGGGCAGGTGCTGGACACCGAAGAGTACCGCCAGAGCCACGGCACCTGCCGCAGCCGCGAGCGTGAACAGCGGCGTTGACGCCGGTGGGGCGCGCGAGATCACGTTCACCTGTCCCATCGCGTCCGCAGGCGCGAGGCGGCCGGCGCCCAGATCTTCTATCGCCCGCATGGCCGAGTTCACGCGATCCATGTCCACGCCGGCGGGATCGCCCGCTGTCGCGCTGATGATCCTGGTCTGCGCGACCTCGGCCTGAAGTTGCAGCTCTCCCCAGCGCGCCATGATCCTGGCGCGCAGACCGAGAGCGTCGCCGAGGCGCTCGGCCGCGGCTAAAGTCTCCTCCGTCGATTGACCATTTACGTACAGAATCCGCGCAAAGGCGAGGACAAGATCGGAGCGCTCCTGCAGCGTCATAAGCTTCAGGAACTTGCGACCGCCTGTCGATTCGCAGGCGCACCAGACCGCCGAGAGGGCCCCGGCGCACACCGCCCGCAACGCATCTCGTTGCCCAGGGCAGCAGGCATGGGCACTAGGTGCCGGTCGCTACGTAGGGTTTGACCATTTTTCCGGGATCGACGACGCGATTGAACTCTTCCTCCGTCACGAAGCCGAGCTTGAGGGCAGCCGCTTTCAACGTAAGGTCGTTGTCCATCGCGTAGTGCGCAATCTTCGACGCCTTGTCATAGCCGATGACCGGCGCGAGCGCCGTCACCAGCATCAGGGAGCGCTCGACGTATTCGTTGATCTTCTTCAAATTCGGCTTCGTGCCCTCGACCAGGAACCTGCGGAAGTTCACGCAGCCATCCGTCATGATCGTGATGGAATGGGTGATGTTGAAGATCATCAGCGGCTTGTAGACGTTCATTTCGAGATATCCGCCGGCGCCGCCAAGGCCGACCGCCACGTCGTTGGCCATCACCTGCACCGCAATCATCGTGAGGGCTTCGCACTGGGTCGGATTGACCTTGCCTGGCATGATCGAGGAACCGGGCTCGTTCTCCGGAATTTCCAGCTCCGCAAAGCCGGCGCGAGGCCCGCACGACATCAAGCGGATGTCGTTGCCGATCTTGTACAGCGACGCCGCCAGGGTGCGAAGCGTGCCGGACAGCTGGACGAGCGCGTCGTGGGCGCCCTGCACCGTGAATTTGTTGGGTGCGGTCACAAAAGGCAGCCCCGTGAGCCTGGCGATCTCGGCAGCCGCCGCCTCGCCAAAACCGGGCGCGGAGTTGATGCCCGTTCCCACCGCCGTTCCGCCCAGCGCCAGGCGGTACACCCCTGGCAGGGCCGCATCGAGGCGCTCCAGCCCGTCCGCCAGCATCCCCGCATAGCCCGACCATTCCTGGCCCAATGTGAGCGGGGTCGCGTCCTGCATGTGGGTCCGTCCGATCTTGACGATGTCGCCCCAGGCCTGCGCCTTCGCGTCGATCGCGTCGTGCAAAGCGGTCACCGCGGGCACCAGGCGCTGCTTCACATTGACGGCGGCCGCGATATACATGGCCGACGGAAACGTGTCGTTCGACGACTGGGCCATGTTGACATGGTCGTTGGGGTGGACCGGCTCCTTGCTTCCGAGCGGTGTGCCGGCCAGTTGGCAGCAGCGGTTGGAGATCACCTCGTTCACGTTCATATTGAACTGGGTGCCGCTGCCCGTCATCCACACATGCAACGGGAACATGTCGTGATGCTGGCCGGCGAGGATTTCGTCGCAGGCCTGCACGATCAGCTTGCGGCGCCGATCGTCGAGCCGCTTGCCCGCATGGTTCGCAGTGGCAGCCGCCTTCTTCAGGACGGCGTAGGCTGTGATCATTTCGCGCGGAATCAAGTCCTTGCCGATGCTGAAGTGCTCCAGCGAGCGCTGTGTCTGAGCACCCCACAGCTTGTCCGCGGGCACTTCGACCACGCCAAGGCTGTCGGTCTCCTTCCTCACATCGACCATGTGACCTCCCTCCGCATGCGGTGTCTGGACCATGTCGGCGACACGCGGTCGCAGCGTTGCCGCGCATTCGATGAAGCCGCGGGCACGCCGTGGCGTTGTCGATCGCTACTGGGGCGCGGTTGCGGCCCCTGCGAGCGTGCCAAGTGCGGCAGCCATCGCACTGACCGGGGCTTCGGCGTCGCGGCCCAGTCCGTGCCGCGTCGCGAGCCATTTCGGATCGTTGTACGAAAGCCAGGTGTTGCCTGAGGCATCCTGCCAGACCAGCGCCTTGAGCGGAAGATCGATCCCGATCGTCTGCATGGACTGCATGAGCGGTGTGCCACCCTTGGCATTGCCGAAGATCAGGAGCTCGGTCGGGCCGAGCGGCAACCCAACCGCCGCGGCACCCGCCGCGTGATCGACGCGTGCAAAAACGCTCAACCCCTTCGCCCTGACCTCGGCCTCGAGGCGGTCCATCGTCTCCTTCGGCCCGTGGCTGCTACGCATCGTGATCAATCCGTCTGTGGCCATTGCCTGCACTCCTTGCCGGGAATCCTGCCTCTTGTGTCGACACAAGGCATCGGGTGGGTCTGACGGAAACTGTAAACCGGTCAACCATCCAAAGTCCTTACATCGGCCACGGTGATATGCCTTCTCGCACGGAATGCAAGCGATGGCCTGGGCCGGCCTCCAAGCCCGCGACCACCATTTGAAGGGAAGCGCCCGATGCGGGCCAGCTCGCTACCCGCAGGAGCCGCCCAGCAATCCGGCTTTGATTCCGGGATTCGGCGGTTCGTCACCCAGCCAGATCGAGAGAAACGCCCTGGCGAAGTCGTCCCCCCTGACGGTTCCCTTCACCGCGCCATTCACGTCGACCTGAACTCCCGCGCCTGGTTTGTAAATGAACGTCAGCCGCTCACCGGCCTTCACATCGACCATCCAGCCAGTGAGGATCGCGATGCGCTCCCTCAGTACGGGCAGTTCGTCCCTGGCATTCTTCTCGAATCCCTCGGCCCAACCCTTCCTGAGGTCGCCCGCGGCCACGTCGCGCACGAAGTGCAGAATCATCGCGCTCGAGGTGCCGGCTCCCAGAAGAGCCTTCGGATCGTTCGAGGGCTTCGCCACATACAGCGCGGCGACATAGACATTGATCTTGAACACCGTCGCCTGGCGCAGGCCCAGTCCGTTCAGCACCAGAGTGCTGCCCTCCACCTGGATCTGGTCTGCAAAGTCGACCCCCTTGCATTCCTTGGCTTGCGCAGCACCTGCACCCAATGCCAGGACCAGGACCGCCGGGCCGAGAACTCTCTTCAAATCGGCCATCATTTCCTGCCCGGAAGGACAGCGGCACACGCCATGAGAGCCACTCGCATCGGTCTTTTCCCATTCGCTGCGGGACGTGAAGATTGTAAACTCCTTCGTTTTTTGCCCCGACGCAATGCGGCTCACGCAGATCCGAGTGGAAGTGATGCGAAGGCGTCTCGCCAGATCCAGGGCATGGCTCGTGCAGTTCGCGACCATTGCGCTCGCGCTCGGTTCGTTGGCTGGCCCCGCGTGCGCCCAGAAAACGGACGTGATCGTGCTGGACAACGGCGATCACATCACGGGCGAAGTGAAGAAACTGGCATCCGGCCAGCTGCAGGTGAAGACCGACCACATCGGCACGATTTATCTCGATTGGACGCATATCGTGTCGCTCACCACCACCCAGCGGCTGCACGTCGAGCTTGCCGACGGAAGGCAACTCTTCGGCCCCGCCCCGGAGCCTGCATCGACTCCTGGAGCGATCCGCCTGCTCACTGGCGAACCCGGCCAAACGCCCATTGCCGTCGAGGTGCCGATAACCGACATCGTTCAGATGCAAAGGATCCGGGTCGGCGAAGTCTGGTTCGACCGCCTCGAGGGCAACGTGAGCCTCGGCTACAGTTATACGTCGGCGAGCAGCCTGCAGACGGCGGATTTTTCGGGTGCTGTAGGCACCCGCAATTCGAAACGCGAGTGGAAACTGTCGCTCGATAGCGAGACGACCCGCCAGAGCGGGGGCACGTCCACCCAGCGGGACTCGCTGGTCCTGTCCTTCGATGCCTTTCTTCCGGATCACTGGTATCGCGAGTCCTCGCTCCAGTTCGCTCGAAACGAGGAGCTCGGCCTCGACCTGCGCAGTCAGATCAGCCAGACGGGAGGAAAGTACTTCGTGCAGCGTCAAGGTATGGAGTGGCGCGCTGGCGCGGGACTGGCCGCTTCGGACGAGATCGGGTCCGACGGCCTGCACCGCCGGAGCATCTGGGCGCAGCTCACCACGGACCTGTTCATATTTCGCTGGGATCACCCGAAGACGAATGTCAGCGCGAACCTGACCATCCTGCCGAGCCTGAACGAAGGGGGGCGGGTGCGAGGCGAGGCCTCCCTGAACCTGAAGCACGAGCTGCTGAACGACTTTTTCGTGCAGATCACTTTCAACGACAGCTATGACAACAGGCCGGCGGAGAACGCCCGCTTCAACGACTGGAACGTCGTGACCTCGCTCGGCTACTCGTTCTGAGGGCGGGCCGAAGTGCCCCCCTCCTCCCAGTCCACCCAATCCACCGGGTGGGTCTCCAGATAGCTGCTGACGGCGGCACCCAGGGTCGGAAAGAAGACCTCCTCGCCAAGGCGCGCGAACAGGCCGAACCGTTTCAGCTTGTCCTTGACAGGATCCTTCATCTCGGCAAAGCACAGCTCGATCCCGGCCGCATGCAGGGTCCCGTCCAGGTCGGCGAGCATGTCCGCGGCGGTGACATCCACGCTGGTGACCGGTTCCGCTGCGACGACCATCCAATGCACTGGCGTGGGCGAGGTCGCCACGGCGTCGAGCACGCGGTCCTGGAACAATTCGGCGTTGGCGAAAAACAGCGGCGCGTCCCAGCGAAACAGGACCAGGCCGGGGATGCGGCGGGCATCGGGATAGCGCGTGATGTCGTGGTAGCCCTTGACGCCCTCGGCGCGCCCAAGAACCGCCGAGTGTGGACGCCAGCCATCCCACAGGAATTCGATGACGGCAGCCACGATCGCCAGGCCGATGCCGGGTATCGCACCCAGCACGGCCACGCCGGCGAAGCAGCCGATGGACAGCCAGAATTCCCACTGCTGGATGCGATAGATGCGGCGAAGGTCGGCGACCTCGATCAGGCCGATGGCCGAGGCAATCACGACCGCGGCCAGCGTCGTTTCGGGCAGATGTCGGAGCAGGTCCGGCGCCACGACCAGCAGCAGCGCGACCGCCGACGCACCGACCACGCCGGCCAGCTGGGTCCTGGCGCCCGCCGCCTCGGCCACAGGGGTGCGCGACGAACTGCTGCTGACGGGAATGCCCTGAAAAAATCCGGCAGCCAGGTTGGCCACCCCCAGCCCCACCATCTCCTGGTTGGGGTCGACATGGGTGCCGAGCCGCGCGGCATACGTACGTGAGAGCACGCTGGTGTCGGCGAACGAAACGAGGGCGACCGTGCAGCCACCGATCAGAACCGGAACGATATCCGCGTAGGTGATCCACGGGATGGTGAAAGCAGGCAGCCCCTGAGGCAGCGGACCCAGGACCGACACGCCAGCTCGTGCCGCCAGGTCGAGCGCGCCGACGATGACGGTTGCGCCGACCACGGCGATCAGGATCGCGGGCACTCGCTTGCTGCCTTTGAGCAGCAGCATCACGGCCAAGGTTCCGGCGCCGACCATCAGCGCGGTCCAGTTCGTCTTCCCGTTCAGCACCGCTTGCGCAATGGCCCAGATCTTGATCAGCGGGCCGTCACCCGAGACCGAGAAGCCGAAAAGCTTGGGCAGCTGGCTGATCAATACGGTCAGGGCGATTCCGTTCATGTACCCGTAGCGGATCGGCTTGGAAAGCAGCTCGGTGACGAAACCCAGCCGCGCCACGCCGGCCAGGATGCACACCGTCCCCGACACGACCGCCATCATGCCCGCCAGGATGACCGCGCGCAGCGGGTCACCGCCGGACAGGGGCAAGACGACGGCCAGGATGACGGCAGCCAGCGAGGAATCCGGCCCCAGCACCAGGATCCGGCTCGGTCCGAATGCGGCATAGACAAGCAGCGGCACGATGGACGCGTAAAGGCCATGAATGCCCGGGACGCCCGAGGCCACCGCGTAGGCGATGCCGACGGGAACCAGCATCGTCGTCAGTACCAGTCCGGCCACGATGTCGTGCCGCAACCAGGCTACTTTGTACCCGCGCAGAGTGCGCAGCCCCGGCAGCCAGCGGCTCCAGCCAATCTGATCGGCGGCCCTCGCCGGACGCACGATGCGGCCCGATTCCGGGCGGGCCGGCGAAGAAACCGAATCGCTCATGATGCCGTTGCCGCTTCGAGGACAGCGCAGTATGCGCTTGAGCAAGCGCGGGGGACGATGCAGGTCATGAGGTTGCCCGAATCACGTTTGAAATGACCGGTGTCAATGGTGTCCGTGCGGTTCGACGCGCCTGCGCGTGGTCGGTAGCTGGATCGCCGCCAGCGGATTGCTGATGCCCGGGTGGAGCCTGCGCGGCAGGCTCTGAGGTGAAACGAACGCCGCAGGGTCCTAGAAGTTGAACCGGCCGCCGATCGTCGGATCGATCGTCCAGCTGTTCAGGTAGCCGGCTGCGAGACCGTCGGCGTAATGGGAGTACATCAAGCCCGCATACGCGTCGAAGTGCCGGTTGAACCTGTAGTCCGCCACCAGAGAGTAGGCATTGGCCCTGCCGCTGCATGCCCCGGCATCAGCAACTCCCCCAGGACACCTGGCGGCGGCGTTGTACCCGTTCTGATTGAGGTAGTACCAGGCGGCATTCAGATCGAAGCGCGAGCTGACCGAGTACTTCACGCCGGTCCATATCACCTGCAGGATCTTGGCGCTCGGAAACAGGTTGTTGTTGGCAGGATTGTTGAGGGCGCCGATGGTGTAGCCGCCGATGACCGGCGCTCCGATCGCCAACCGCGTCTGCGGATTGTGGTACTGGATGTTTTCGTAGCCGAAGGAGAATCTGGCGGCCCGGTAAAGATAGCTCCAGTTGACCTGCCAACTCTTGTTGTCCGCCACCGTGGCGGCCACCGCGCTGTCCGGCGCGATGGTCCTGGGCAACGCGGCAAGCTGCGCCGCGCTCAGTGGCGCCCCCAGCACTGCGTCCTTCTTGCTGCCGTAGGCCGCGTCGAGCGAGGCGCCCGGAAGCGGATCTGCCCCGAGATTGAGCTCGATGGCATTGCCTCCCGACCCGGTTCCGATGCCGGACTGGAACTGTGCCCCGGCCCGAAACAGTCCAACCTGATTGATGTACTTGGCCGAGTTGTCCAGGCGCGCATCCTGCGTATAGCCCGAGCCGCCGGCCGTTCCGGAATAACCCGGCAGCGAGAACGCGTACGCACCGGCCATCGGGTCGTACTTCAGTATGTTGTCCAGCAGCAGCGCGGTCTGCCGTCCCAGCGTCAGCGTGCCGTACTTCGGCGAGCTGATCCCGGCATAGGCTGCACCCTGGAACGGCTGTCCGGCGCGGCTCGAGTCGCCGTTGGTTGACTGCCGCGCCAGGGGCACCCCGTTGTTCTGCGTCATTGACTTCAGCGCGTCGGAAACCTCGCCGGATAACGGATTGAAGCCGGTTTCCAGCTTGAAAATGCCCGACCATCCATCCAGAAACTCCTGGATCCCGCGCAGGCCGACCTTGGACTGGCTCATTGCGTTTTCGGACAGGGACGACACGCTGCGGTTGCTGTTCTTCTGCAGCAGGTACTCCAGGCCGCTCGGGTAATAGTCGTTCAGCGGGGTGCCGCGGTTTTGATACGTGTAGCCGACGTCCACGGTCCCATACAGGGTGACGCCAAACCACGTCAGGCTGTCGTCGGCTTCGTCGGCGGCGCATGCGGCCCCGTCGACGCCGGCCAAAGCGAGCAGCGCGCCAGCGACTGCGAGAGACTTCTTCACGCTGAAAAGGGCCGACTGAATCGGCCCTTGGTTCTTCTTGTCGTCGAGCGGCGAGGCGTCAGTCCGCGGCGTAGATGTTGCGGTCCTTGGTCTCGGGCAGGAACAGGGTTCCGATGACGAATGTCATTCCGGCCACGATGATCGGATACCACAGCCCGCTGTAGATGTTGCCGGTGGCGGCCACGATCGCAAACGAGGTGGCCGGCAGGAAGCCGCCGAACCAGCCGTTGCCGATGTGGTACGGCAGCGACATCGACGTGTAGCGGATCCGGGTCGGGAACAGTTCCACCAGCATCGCCGCGATCGGCCCGTACACCATCGTCACGTACACCACCAGGATCGTCAGGATCACGACCACCATCGGCTTGTTGATCTGCGCCGGGTCGGCCTTGGCCGGATAGCCGGCCGCCTTGATCGCATCCTTCAGCGCCGCCTTGAACCCGTCGGCCGCCTTGGCCGTATCGCCCTGCACGCTCGCGGCGATGTCCGCGAACGACACCGCCTTGTCGCCGAACTTCACCACCGCCGTGGCACCGGCCGGCGCCGCTTCGTTCGAGTACAGCACCGCCGCGGCGGCCAGCGTGCTCTTGGCCAGGTCGCACGGCGTGGTGAACTTGGCCGTGCCCACCGGGTTGAACTGCACCGAGCACTTGTCCGGATCGGCCACCACCACCGCCGGGGTCGTGGCTTGCGCCGTCTCCAGCGCCGGGTTGGCGTAATGGGTCAGTCCGTGAAACAGCGGGAAATACGTCAGCACCGCCAGCAGGCACCCGGCCATGATGATCTTCTTGCGCCCGATCCGGTCCGACAGCGAGCCGAACACGATGAAAAACGGCGTTCCGATCAGCAGCGACGCCGCGATCATCAGGTTGGCCGTGGCCCCGTCGACCTTGAGCGACTGGGTCAGGAAGAACAGCGCATAGAACTGGCCGCAGTACCACACCACCGCCTGGCCGGCGGTGCCTCCCAGCAGCGCCAGCACCACGATCTTCAGGTTGCCCAGCCGCCCGAACGATTCGGTCAGCGGCGCCTTGGAGGTGCGGCCGGCCGACTTCATGCGCTGGAACGCGGGCGACTCGGCCAGGCTCAGCCGGATCCACACCGAGATGATCAGCAGGAAGAACGACACCAGGAACGGCACCCGCCACCACCCGCTGTTGGCGAACGAGTCCTCCCCGACCCAGGTGCGCGTGCCCAGGATCACCAGCAGCGCCATGAAAAGTCCCACCGTGGCGGTGGTCTGGATCCACGACGTGTAGGCGCCGCGCTTGCCGTGCGGCGCGTGCTCGGCCACGTAGGTGGCGGCCCCCCCGTATTCGCCGCCCAGCGCCAGGCCCTGCAGCAGCCGCAGCGAGATCAGGATGATCGGCGCCGCCAGCCCCCAGGTCGCGTAGCTGGGCAGCAGCCCGATCAGGAAGGTCGACGTTCCCATGATCGTGATCGTGATCAGGAACGTGTACTTGCGCCCCACGATGTCGCCCAGCCGCCCGAACACCAGCGCGCCGAACGGGCGCACCGCGAAGCCGGCCGCAAACGCCAGCAGCGTCATGATGAATTGCGCGGTGGTCGACAGCGGCGCGAAGAACTGCTTGCCCACGATCGCCGCGAGCGTTCCGAAAATGTAGAAGTCGTACCACTCGAACACCGTACCAAGCGAGGAAGCGAAGATGACCTTGCGCTCCTCCGCCGTCATCGGACGGCCGCTGACCTCCGGCGTGGTGGGGATGCCGCCAGCTGCTGCACTCATCCGTTGTCTCCCTGGTTTGGTGGATTCGGGTGCCGCGCGGCCTCTGCGTACCTGAGCGCGGCTCCGGTGCACGATGCGCGTTCAAGCTTACACGGCCCGCTCGTTGTTATCCTTCGTGCGGGGCAACCGGTTCGTGAGCGCCCGCACGATGGCCGAGGCAGTCTATTCGGCGCGCGACACGACGCAAGGTGCACCGCGCCATACCGCCGGCAGGCTTGACGACGATACTGAATGTAATTACAGTACAGTGGTAATTTATTCAGTATGGCGGAGGAATCGATGGACGATGCAAGGGGTGCTTTCGTGGCAGACAGCAAGGAGCGCCAGAAGGCACTGGCAGCGGCGCTTTCCCAGATCGAAAAACAGTTCGGCCGGGGCGCGATCATGCGGCTGGCCGATGGCGAGGTCGTGCGTGACATTCAGGTCGTATCCACCGGCTCGCTCGGGCTCGATATCGCACTGGGGGTCGGAGGGCTTCCGCGCGGTCGCGTGATCGAGATCTACGGTCCGGAGTCCTCGGGCAAGACCACGCTCACGCTGCAGGTGATCTCCGAGATGCAGCGCATCGGCGGCACCTGTGCGTTCATCGACGCCGAGCACGCGCTGGACGCCCAGTACGCGCAAAAGCTCGGCGTGAACCTGCATGACCTGCTGATCTCGCAGCCGGATACCGGGGAGCAGGCGCTGGAAATCGTGGATGCATTGGTCAGGTCCGGTTCGGTCGATCTGATCGTGATCGACTCGGTCGCGGCGCTGACGCCGAAGGCCGAGATCGAAGGCGAGATGGGCGACTCGCTGCCTGGTCTGCAGGCGCGCCTGATGAGCCAGGCGCTGCGCAAGCTGACCGCGACCATCCAGCGTTCCAACTGCATGGTGATCTTCATCAACCAGATCCGGATGAAGATCGGCGTGATGTTCGGCAACCCGGAAACCACCACGGGCGGCAACGCGCTGAAGTTCTACGCGTCGGTGCGGCTGGACATCCGGCGCGTCGGTTCGATCAAGAAGGGCGAAGAGGTGGTCGGTTCGGAGACCAAGGTCAAGGTCGTGAAGAACAAGGTCGCTCCGCCGTTCAAGCAGGCCG
>Ga0209698_10001692_pt1 | contig 25463 bp, 16 predicted proteins | sample LitLauG_LLR_2012_FD_187203 | JGI IMG/M metagenome (GOLD analysis project Ga0209698, IMG submission 187203) | Freshwater sediment microbial communities from Pennsylvania, USA - Little Laurel Run_MetaG_LLR_2012 (SPAdes) (version 2) | ecosystem: Environmental > Aquatic > Freshwater > Creek >... | reverse complement strand
CCTCCACAAGGATATCGCGCAGGTCGGCAGCACTCATCGAGCCGGCAACGAGTGGCTCAGGTAGCTGAGGACGATTCTTACTACCACCGACCTGCCCGAGGACACGCGCCTTGTCCGGATTGGCGTGAAAAAAACACAAGCCGCCCGAACCGGCAGGCGCTCGGCAGGGTTGGCCTGCTTTCGTCTTGCTGTTACAACATTTCATGACGTCTCACTTTCCAGGTATTTCCGGGTACGAGTACTTCGAGCCCAAGCTTGCTAGACCCGGAAAGCTTTCCCGATACGTTTCACTAATTCTCGTATTCGACTTGGGCACGACTCTTGTCGTTCATCTTTGGTCAAAGGTCGGCGTTCATCCGACCCGTTGGACATCGGAAAAGGGACAGCAGTATCCGAGGCCGTAGACGACTCTCCCGGTAGCGTGCCCGTCGGCGCCCGGGAGGCGTGGCGCAGATCGAGAACCTCCTCCACCGGAGAATTTGGGGCTCTCGATCACAAACGCACCGTCATGGTCCACACATAGTTCGTCTGTTGATGGCGAAGCCAGTTCAACGCCTGAGTTGTGCTGTCCACAGCGTCATCGTGCACTGCTGTCGGGAATCCAGCCAATTCATCAACGTAGTCGTTCAGCCAAGGAGCTGACTCCGGTAGATAGACTTTCCCGGCTTCAATGAGCGGGGTCACGGCCTCCGCGCGCACTCGTTTGTCGGTATCCACCTTCACGGGAATGATTGGTAGTGCACTGGCGTATTTCAACTCCTGAATCAAGCTTTGACCGCTGGCCTTATCCTCGATCAGTATTGCGCTAGGATTCCATTGCTCAGCCAACATACTCATGCGTCTCTTGAGTTCGGGGAATTCGACTCGTCCACGCCACACCCAGAGCAGATAGTAGCCGTTCTCCGTCACTCCCCACGTCGTGCACACGGAATAGTCGTTTTCAGTGCCCGTCTTGAAAGCGGTGTCCCAACTTTGTATGACTCGCTTGCACTGCGGCGGATCCTTGAAACGCCGCCACCATCCCCTCTTGAAAATTGTTCCCTCAGCGGCTGATGGCCTTTGCTGGTACAGCGAGGCCCACGCGGCATCACCGATCGCGACGTGGATCTGCTTGAGCATCTCCAGTGGGAATTTCTGCGGCCACAACGCTTCACCCTCATGACGAAAACTCTCGTCGGTTTCAGCGATGGCGGAAAGGCTTAAGACCTCGCAATCGGAAGACCGTTCGCGCAACATTCGACCGGCCAGATCGTCTTCATGCCAACGTGTTTGCACGAGCACAATCGCGGCCCCAGGTTGGAGGCGCGTATAGGCTACGTAGCAGTACCATTCGTGAAGGGCGCGCCGAATTGTGTCGCTGTATGCCTCTTCACGATCTTTCAGTGGGTCGTCGATAATTAGTGCGTTTGCTCCCCGCCCGGTGATTGGTCCCCCTCGGCCCACCGCGTAGTAAGAGCCACCGGCTGTGGTATTGAACCGCCGCATGCTCGTCGAATCGTCCGCGAGACGAGAAGCCGGGAAGATGGAGCGATGGAGGGGATCGCTCACGAGATTGCGGACTCTGCGGCCAAAGTCGTCCGCCAATTCCTGACCATAGCTTGCGGTGATGATGGACCGCTTAGGGTTACGGCCGAGGTACCAAGCAGGAAAGAACTGGGTGGACAACGTGCTCTTCCCGTGACGTGGCGGCATTAAGATGATCAGCCGACGGATTTCACCCCGCTCGATGGCCTCAAGTTTGTCTATAATCTTAAGATGGTGGTGGGCAAGCTCAAAACGGGGCCACTGGGCGAGCGCGTAGCAAGCAAGGTCTTCTTGAGCAAGACGTAGAATGTCGCTCGTGTCTGCTTTCATTTTGCCTCCAAGAAATTACGGCGCACTAGATAGGTTTCCGCCATTTTCCGGGCGGTATCCGGGTCAAGGTTGACCACAATGTCGGTCTGCGCTGGTTCCCTCAAATCTCCGCGCAGAGCGGCCATTACTTCCACCAGGCGACCAGCCACGCGTATGGCAGCCAGAGCGGTCCGACAGTCCCCCGCGGCCTCAGTTTCTTTCTCGATCCGCTTCGCTTCCTGAACCAGCTCCTGCAGTTGTTGCATCAGTGTGGAGGTCTCATAGTTTGTGAGCTCTGCCGATCGAGAGGTGGTGTCAAGCGCGAGGGTATTTTCGAGTATCATCACCCGCTTCTTTGCTGAATATGGGCGCATATCAGCCTCGCTCCGTTCCTTTGCCCATGATGCGATAGCGGGTGCGAATCTGGTTGGCCGCTGGCGAACGAAAATGCCCGCTCTGAGATCCGAGGGTGGGGCGACGGCTTCCGCACACAATTGACCAGTTATGCGGCAGAAACACTCCTGCAGCAGCCAATTGCGACAGTGGCAGAGTGATTAGTTTGGGTTGTCGGAGACTTCGAAGAGAAATTGCCGATAACGAACGCGGCGAAAGGATACAGAAACTGAGCATAGGGACCTTCTTCGCACACAAAATAGTGTGCTCTTAGGCCCGCTGCTCAGCATCCCGCTGGCACGTCGGGGAAACGGTTGGGGTAATCTGGCGTCCCGCCAGGGCAAGTTCGATGAGGCGTTGTCGAGCCCACCAGGCTGACACCGCTCAGCAGGCGTCCCGCCTGCGTCGCTGAACATATCATTTCTTGCTCATCTCAAAAAACAATAAGTGAATGCGGTGTTAACGATTGATATTCCTTTTCGCTGGCCGCTTTGGCGATGCGGCCGCTGCGACATGCACTGCCAAAGAGCTTGGGGCATGAGGCGGAACCCTTTACATTCTTCAGGTTGGAGTGGGAGCCGACATTGTTGTCGTGACCCAAAATCTCTAGTTTCGGCTGTGACAGAGAATGGGAGCGGTTCATCGAATCATTTCCGCATTGACCAGTGTGCGGCACTAAGGGGCACGCCGGGGTGCCGGTGCCCGAGCGAAGTCCACCTACCGCAAGGTAGAGTCTTAAGCTGGGGTTAACGATGGAACCGCCAAAACGTCCCAGACCCATTCCGACTCGACCACTCGATCCAGACCGGGAGGAAGGCGGCGATACAATTTTTCTCACAGCCGACCAAATGCGTGCCCGCAGTTGCGGGGCAGACGTGGATGCTTAGCACGCGGGACGGCCCTTCGCCCCATCGGATTATTTCTTCGGCTTCTTCTGTGCCGCGTGCGCCTGTTCCTCGCGCAACCAATTGTGGAACTTACGAGCGAGTGCTGCGCCAGCAGGAGTATGCTTTTGTTTGCCGGGGTCCCATGGCCATTTGCGTTCATAGAACGCCTGCGTCATCATCGCCATTCCGATTCCTTGGCGCAGCCTTTCCGGGTCTACCTTAACCCACACGAAGCCCGGTTCCTCATCGCAATCATCCCATGCGTATATAGGTTCGGTCTTTTTGCCTTTCGTCTCGCGATAAAGCCTCAGAATGCCTCGCAACACGCCGTCGGAATCGTGGTACCGCAGTTGATCGACGTAGACTCCTTCGTCCATATGAAGCCCCGGCTTATCTTTAAGTCGTGGGCAGTTGGCACGCCGTTCGTACCGCCAAACGGTACGGGCCTGGGCGACGGTAAATTCGTCGAGCGTCATTTGAGTCCCGTCCTCACAGGTAAAGTGCAACACATTTCCTCCTCAAAGAATCCAGTCGGGTCCCGATGATGCGCTAGTCAACCGAGTAGCGCGACTCTCTAATGTGAGGTCGTGCTGTCCACGCCTGCGTTGTAGAATTTTGCGGTGGCGAGATTCTGTCATCCAGACCGTGCCCGGTGGAGTGTGGGATTCGACCGGGGAGGCGCACTCCAATAGACACGCTAGCCCGGCACCTGTTGCGTTTCGGTGACCCGAGTCACATACCAGGCCTTGTGAGTTCCAAAGTGGGAGTCTTCGAGTGGATCTAGTAGCCCAACAGTCGGCGTGTCCCGTCTGCGAAGGAGAGAACGGTGCGTCCATTGCGTGGAGACAAGCTCGATCGGGTATGCTTGGGCGACCGCCTTTCGGGTTTCGGTCTCAGCTTACTGCGCCTTCCAGCTAAGTGGCTCGGCTGAAGTCCTTGCGTACTTTTTTTTGCTTGTTTCCTGTTCAGGACGACGCTCTGACTTCTTCTCCAATTGGTCGGAATGCCGCTGCGCTTTTATCGGCCTTTGTACGTTTGTTCGCCATGCCAATAGTTCCCATAGGCTAGGCCCGATTCATAGCTCTTGTAGACTTCAAACCGCACACTACTACTGACTACCCGTCAAGACCACACCCGATTCCACACCCTTACGGTCGGGCGACGATCTGATGTGGAAAACCAGCTACTTCCTCTGAATGGACTCTAAATACTCGGTTACATTTTCTAGCCGCACATTACCTAAGTCCTGGTCAAACTCGATCTCGTGGAAAATCGGCCCCCAGATTGGCATCTCCTTCGAGCCGTGTGCGGGTTGGAGATCGTCTGCTCCAAATATGATGATGGTTCGCACATGAATGGCAGGAAATGCACCGTGATTTCGCCGCGAAAGTCTCGTCAGGTCGGGAGCCTCTCGTTTCAGCGCCTTGGACACCGGGCCATTGCCCCGCCCATCGAGTCCGTGGCAAGCAGCACAGTAATTTCCAAAGATGCTGGCCCCATCCACCGGACGGATTGGTGATTGCGGTTGGTTCTTAATTTGTGCGGAGGCGGAGACGACCAATGAAACCAGCAAGACTAGTACCAAAATCGGCCCTCGTCGCTGCACAGTGGCCTCCGGCGAAGAAGTGCTCGGGCAGAATGCGACTCACTAACACACTATGCCGCCAAGATGCCATGGTCGGTGACTGGAGTAACAGACCTGTGTGATGTCAGCAGATTCGTAAATTGCGCGGACGGATTGGCAGCCGACGCGCAGATTCTCACGATCCGTGGGCGGAATGGGTTCCCATAGGCAGCCGGGATTCCCCGAACCGGAAAAGTCTTTATTAGAGAGACGGCTCTACGTCGCCTTCATGCCAATCATCCGGCGGCAACGACACTCCCCAAATGTTCTCAGGCTTCGCCAGATTGATTCCGCACTGTCGCGGTTGGTCCGGATCAACGTACACGACCTGGGCTGTAGCGCGTTTATCTGTGACATAGACGTGAATCGAGATTTTCATCCCAACGCGCAGCGGAATGGCAGTGAGAATCAAGGCTCCATGGAGGTTGACGACGAATGTCTCGCCTTCGCACGTCAGAGGTTCACCAATACCATGAGCCTCGATCGCAAGTTTCAAACGAACCCGAGTGCTCCTGCGGGATTCATCCGACACTCGTCTCTCTGGAACTGCTTTAACGTCAGTCATCGTACCCCCTCAGTCCGTGACCGACTTGCCTGTTCTGAAAAGACGCTAGAAGACTACTCCCGAACGAGAGCGCGTGTGCGACTAAATCCTTGGGAATGGAAATTTGCTGCGCGAATCTGGCGTCCAGTGAACCGAACAGCGGACGGGTTGGCTACCGCCGCGTTGGCTTCAACTCCAACAACACTTGGATGATGCACCCGACCGAGCAGGGCAACTACTGATCTCTGTGCGCTTGACAGGCCATGGAGCGGGAATGACAATCAAGACTCCTGCCGGGGTAACCAGCCGTTCCCTCCTGATGCCCCGACCCAAAGGAGATGGCAATGACTTCCCTCTTCGCCCGACTCTGGACGAACGATGATGGTCAAGACATCGCTGAATACGCCGTGATGCTGGCCGTGATCCTTGTCCTTGTTGTCGGTACAATCCGACTGATTGGTTCCAACGCCAACAATGTTTTTTCGCAGGCGGCTAGTTCAATTCAGTAGCTGCTTCTCAACTCGCGTTTGAGTGTTCGCCCTCGAAGACAACAGCAGAGGGCTGGCGTCTAAGGCAACAACCTAGAGTTGCGGACTCTTCTTGCCGCCGACCACAAACCACCCGCCGCTAGAATCAAACCGAGGGCGAAATCATGGACAAACTCGATCAGGCAATAGTCGCATTGAAAGCCGAGAACAAGCGACTGGAGCGGGAACTGCAGCAGGTACGCAGTGCGATCATTGCCTTGCAGGGTGTCAGCAAGAACGGTCGTGGCATGGAAGCAAGTCTCTCCGGTTGGACGATGTCCGCTTCTGCGCGAAGAAGAATCGCGACGGCTCAAAAGGCACGCTGGACGAAATGGAGGGTGGCGAAACACAAAAGGGTTGCATAGTGCGGTTGTTACACCAACAAACTCCGAATGCGGCGGAACCGCTGCAGCGCAGAATGCCGGTTACTGCTGGCTCTTCTGCTTCCGTTCTCCTCCTTGGCCCTGATCACGGCCTGGCGTGATTGGATACACAGACTTTCCCCACGTCACAGACTCACGTTTCTGCTGACCGGTAGAATTCTGCTAGGAGATGGAACGCGCCGCAGAGGCGGGGCTGTGCATTCTTGGGTGTGCCGATTACCCTCACAACTGGCGGTTTGGAGTGGAACCGGGCACCGCTTCGCGCAAGCGATCCAGGAACGAGGAATCATGGATGAGAGACTAAAGCGACTCAATATCCGGTCGGAACATTGCGGAGGTGATCGCGAAGATCGACGACGGCGGCTACGACGTGTTGCTAGCCCTCAAAGCCACCCGCGCCCTGCCGCCTCCGCTTACTGCATAACCATGGCTTAGCCATGAAGAGCAGCAAGAATTGGTCCGCTGCGAGCTGACGTATATGTTGGATCCATCCGTCATCGAAGCCGGGTTCCGCCAGTTGGGTAAGGATCAGTGGCGCGGTACACTTGCAGACTTCCTGCCCAAAGGCGCCTCAACTGTCGAGCGGATCCATGCCATTGAAGCTGGACTGCGCAGCCCGGCTGGCCAAGCGTTGCGGAACGCGATGGCGAGATGGATCGTCGACGAGATTGTTCCGGTGGACCGCTTGGTTCCGGAGCCATACTTGAAGTGGCGTTCGCCGGTACGGGACGCCATGATTTTTGTGGTGGCCCGGCTTTCCCCGACGCGCCTGGCACCCAAGCTGCTCGAGCAACTTGAGCTTCCCGAGAAAACGCTGCCTGAAGAGCGTTTGCTGCGGCTGATTGCAAAAGTGCCGGGCCTGCAGAAACTGGGACAAGTCATTGCCCGAAACCGGCACCTGCGCCCGGCTCTTCGCCATGCACTCGCTCGGTTGGAAAATGGAATTCGTGACGTCGAACCAGAGGACATACGCGCCATCATTCAGCAGGGTTTGGGACCGCGACTCGCAACCTATGCCGTTGAGATCGCGCCGGCCATACTCTCCGAGGCTAGTGTTAGCGCGGTCGTGCGCTTCACCTGGCGGAACCCCGACAGCGGACGGCGTGAACGGGGCGTTTTCAAGGTTCTGAAGCCTCACATCCCAGAGTACTTTTCCGAAGACATGGATTACTTGCAGGGGCTGGCTGAGTACTTCGGAGACCGGCACCGCACCTATGGATTTCCAGCGCACCTTATTCCCGATACTTTCAAGAAGGTCGAGCGGTTGCTGAGGCACGAGGTGAACTTTGTCCGGGAGCAGAAGACGTTAGTCGAAGCCCAGGCCCTCTATCATCGGGTGCCGGATGTGCGCGTACCGCGAGTGATTCAGCCATTGTGCACCCCAACAATCACTGCGCTCACCGAGGAGCGTGGGATCAAAGTGACGGATGCAGCCGCCCGGTTGCCGGCCGCGCAGAGACGGAGAGTTGCAGAGCAAATCATTGAAGCCCTGCTTGCCATCCCGCTTCTGGCGGCGCAGGAGAATGCGACTTTTCATGGCGATCCCCATGCCGGCAATCTGCTCTATAACAACCGCACTGGCGAGCTGATCATCCTGGATTGGGCGTTGAGGGAACGCCTGAGCCGCGAGCAGCGTCGGCATCTCGCCCTCTTGTTCCTGATGGTGGGCCTGCGCGACCCGGTGAATACCAGCGACGAAATCCTGGCGCTCAGCCAACATCGGATACGAAGCACTTCGCCGCGGGGTCTTATGATTCGTGATGCGGTCTCGCGCTTTTTAGACGCACTGCCGCTGCGGAGTCTGCCCAGCGGTGTGGATGCGATGCGCCTGCTGGAACTCATTGCGCTGAAGGGCGTGACATTTTCCGGGCAGCTGATCATGTTGTCGAAGGCGATCCTTACGCTGGATGGGATCCTGCGCGACATCGGCGGCTCCGGCACAGGGATGGGCCTCAGCATCGCGCGCCACGTCGCCCAGCAGTGGATCCGCAATCGCGACGCGTTCTGTTCGCCGTTGATGACCAGGGACTGGATCCGGCTGCAGTGCAGCGCGTTGCTCTCTACGAGCCGCTTGTGGCTGCGGGCCGAGGAGGCAATGTTGGACCGCTTGCTTACTCCAGGCTTGCCGCCCCCCCTCGCACCGGCATGAACGAGGTAAGGGCAAGCGGACTTGGATCCACCAGCATCCGCTTCTACGAATCGGTTATCCGTCGCATCCTGCTTCCCATAGACTCGGTGTTCCGGGCTTCTCTTTCGAATCCCCTCCCCTTTCTTGTTTCTCCCGCCTGATCATGGACAGTCCGTGCCGCTCGTTGTGCCTTTTCCGCGGTGATGAGGATCACCTAAACCGAGTGATGAACACGTAGACTATTGGAAATGATCAAGCAAACTACAGCCCATCTCATAGATCCTGCCGGCCGGATCCCACAACGGAACTGTTTACACGGATTACCCCTCCGGTCGCCTGCTTTCGGTGTTTCGCAGGGGAAGGGACAGCCACACAGCCACCACCACCGTCAATCCTCAAATGGGGTCCCGGATCAAGGGTGGATCATCGGATCGCGTGCATTAGGAGTTCACCGAAACCGACCTGCTCAGTTGGAAATCGTCCGTACGGCAACCAAGGAGGCATTCCCGGGCACCGCATTTTCCACGGTCGTTGTCAGCAGAGCTTGGAAATACGGCGGGACGGTTTTGTGATCGGGTGAGAGGTCCATCAGATTCTTTCGGAGTTCGGTCATCCGCTCGGGGTTGGTCAGGTACTCGATCGCTGCTTGAGAGCCTTGCGTGTAGATGCCATAAATCAACAGGACGCGGTTCTCCCTTCTTTCGTTGGGGAGCATAAGCACCAGGGCATAGTCACGCCTGAGTTGGTTCGTCACCGGGTCAAACTCCGGCTTGTACACCGCCTGTTCGCCCGGGCGTGGGCTTCGGTTGTAAATCACGCCGCTTTGGAAGTGAAATCCCTCGACGTTGAGGAATACCCTGCCGCTCCAGGCTTGATTACCTCCCAGCAGGATTGCGTTGTCTCCTTTAATCTCCTCGAAGTTTACCAGTCGCGACTGCTGCACGCGGTACCTCTGGCCGACGTTGGAGAACATCTGGCACAAGCTGACCAGGCCCATCGTCTCCCCGACCGAAGTGAAATCCGTCAATGACGGGACAAACAGGAAGCGCTTCAACTCATGGAAATGGATCGTATCGCGGAACTCGGGCAGATCCGCCTTGGGTATCTCATGGCCAGCGGCCAGTGTTTGCGCGCTGTCGCCGTCATGCGCCGCCCTTAGTAAAGGATGGTTCGGGACCACAATCAGCGGGGGCTGCGCCGGAGGCAGGAACGGACGCCAGAACCATTGAAGCCCTTCTGGCAAACTCGCCACGGCCGACCCGAACGGTGCCGCTTTCTCGCGCCAGTCGGCAACCAGGAGAAAGGCCAGCGCCAAACATATGGCGGCCAAGGTCACAGTGAGCGCGGTGTGCAACCGGTTTCTACCTTGCGGTATGGCGATGGCGAGGTTCGTGACCGGCCTTGAGTCGTCGGCTTCCTCTGCCGTGCTCCGGCGGAAAACTGGAACATAGTGGCCGGACGGCAAGTCGATACGTATCAGGCTGTCCTTGCCATCTTCCTCGTAGTATTTCTTTAGCACGCGGCGGATCTCGTGCGCCTGCACCCGCACGATAGGGTCTTTTTGGGGATTGAATTCGGAACCCCGGTCATAAACTTCCACCCCGATTAGGTACTCGTTCAGCTTGTCGCCATTGCCGAGAAAGGTTTGTTCCGAAACGAACTCGAGGAATCGGGTCTTCTTGGGGGCACTGGCAAAGTGTTTGCTTTCGAGGATGCGACGCAGTTCTTCCCGTTTCTCAAATAGCGAGATAGGATTTGCGGAGCTGTGTAGAGACGTCACCATCTAGCTCCCCTTCCGGGAAGTACGGCTTGGAAGGTTGCCGTTCGGACGCCAAACCCACTACTTCACCCGCAGCACAATAGCACTGCCCTCCAGTGACCGTCAACGCGCTGAAGCGTAAGGCCCCGTTTTCTCAACTAACGGTTACTTGGCCTGTTAACCCCGTTATTCGTGCTGTTTCTTGGACTGTTGCTGTCGACACAAGCATCTTCTCCAAGCTCCAGTCTGCGCTTTAACAGCTGGCAGGGTGCAGATCTGCATTCATGAAGCCTCATGAGAGACGGACGAAGCGTACTTCTAGGGGCCAGAAGTCGCACGGCACACAGGTTTCCAGGACGATCAGTGCCACAACCATGGAACCTGGCCTCACTTTAACCGTCGCCATAACCTCTATTACCTTGAGGTCTGGATAAAGCGGGCGTAAGAAGTGAGACGTTGTGACGACATCACATCCAACCGCGCCTGACATCACAGAACGGACAAGTCGGTTGGCGGTGACAGTCGACTTCGGAGGATGGCGGCCTTTCTCGCGTCGCAAGAAAATGAACTGCCAAACACCCATGGGATCTGGAGTGCTAGCCGTCGGAATAAGGCCGCTACCCGGTCTGATCGCTTTAGCGCTTCTGTCGTTCGGAGTTCCAGCCTCTGCCGAGGGCCCTGAGTTGGTGGTGAGCAAGCAGTTTGACCACCCCGTCTTGACGATTCATTCCAGCGGAGCCCAAGAGAACAAATACGGTTTCGAAGGCGGCAGGGTATTGAAGATCCAGGGGATGTATCACCTGTTCACCTCAGAGATGGTGGGAGATCCACATTGGGTCAAGATGAGATTGGCGCACTGGGTCAGCCGCGATCGTTTGCACTGGGACCGGAGTTTAACGCTAATGGAATCCAGCGGCGACTTCACCGGGAAAGACCAGCGAGCCGCCTTCTGGTCGCCAATGCCCATCTATGATCCCAAGCAGGGGCGGTGGAATCTTTTCTACGTTGCCTATCAGGCGGCGCCCGATACACCCCGTGAATGGTTGACAAACCACGAGGGTCGCATCTGGCGCGCTGTCTCAAAGACGCCCGGCTTCTCCGGCATCGATGGCCCTTATCAAGATGTGGGGATCATTTTGCAGCGCGGAAGAGAGTCCGATACCTGGGAAGGCCTCCAAGGAACGGATTCATTCTTTCCTTATCAGGTAGGCGACAGGTGGTACGCCTTTTACGGAAGTGCGCATACGGAGAGGCTTCCCATCTCCCTGTGGCAGGTCGGCTTGGCGTCGGCGCCGGATCTTGCTGGGTCATGGGCGCGCTGCACCGACGTCAATCCACTAAGAGTGGAACCGCGGTTCATCGAGAACCCGATTGTGACCAGGTTGGCCGACAGGACCTACGTGGCCGTATACGACACGGACGCGCCGAACGCCGTGGGCTATACGTTCTCGTTGGACGGGATTCACTGGTCGGCTGGGCAACATCTCGTGGTTCAGAAGGACGGGGGAGTTTGGGCAACCGAAGTCCGGACGCCGCTAGGACTAGTGGAGGAGGGTCCTGACTCGTTCACGCTCTTCTACACCGCCAACGAGAAGGTGGCGGGCGCGGCGGCTGACCCCAACGGAATCGTGCTGACCCCGGGGTCGATGGGATTGGTCGAGGTCCAGCTGAAAAAGCCCGGAACGACGGCAGTCGCGGGGCGCTAACGAGGGTCGCGATCCGCTTCCGCGGAAGGCATGCAGGAACGATATCGGCAGTCTTATCTTGCTCGATTGAAATCGTGTGCGGGCTTATTGGAGGCGATATGCGGAGAGTTCAATCACTGACTTTGTTCCTGAGTTTGTTTGTTGGGGGGGCGATCCTTCTGGTCTCTCCGAGCGCATTGGCACAGGCGGATCGGGGTAGCATCACTGGAGTCGTCTCCGATACCACCGGAGCAGTAATACCGGACGCCGCGGTATCAGCCACGAACGTGGCAACCGGCGTCATGTACAACGTCCCGACTAGCAATCTTGGGCTCTATACCATTCTGAACCTTCCCCTGGGAAAATATGCGGTCACGTTCAGGAAGGATGGGTTCCAATCTATCGATCGCTCAAATATCACCGTATCGACTGCTCAGGTCGTGCAGCTCGACGTCAAAATGTCGGTCGGCGCCGAAACCCAGGTGATGACGGTTACCGACGACGCCCCGGCCCTGGAGACACAGACTTCCGATGTTGGCACGAACATGAAAGCCGCGCCGATTCAGGATCTCCCTTTTAACGCACAAGGGGGCCGCCACATCGAGCAATTTGTGTACGACATCACTCCCAGCGCACAGGGCGACCCTTATCTGGCGGTGATCGCCGGAGGGCAGGGTTTTACGAAGGAAGTTGTCATTGATGGTACGTCACAAAACGCTTCGATCCAAGGCGACTCGATTGAAGCGGAGCCAAGCATGGAGGCGGTCGAGGAAGTGGACGCCCAAACCAGTGGTCTCACCGCGGAGCGCGGGATTTCCAGTGGCGGCGTGGTGAGCTTCGGCCTCAAGTCCGGCACGAACCAGTTTCATGGTAGTGCCTTCGGGTTCGGTCACAACGAGATCACAGACGCGAACACCTGGGACAACGGCCACACCGGAGATCCCCGAATTCCGGGGAGTACCACAACGCGAAAGCCCGAGCAGCGTTTTTGGGATTACGGGTTCAGCGCAGGCGGTCCGATCTTCAAGAACAAGACGTTCATCTTCGGTGCACTCGAAAAGTTCCAGCAACACGACTTCACGCTGGCCGGTTTCGGCAATGCATCGACCCTTCCAACCACCGCCTTCCTTGGTGGCGATTTCAGCGGGTTGCTTGGATCGGGCCTTTGTAGCCAGACCGACGGCAGCGTTACCACTCGTTGCGACGTGTCCCAAGGAGACGCTCCTGTTATCGTGCAGAACAATGCCGGTCAGTCCGTCCCGTTGCAGCAGGGCATGATCTTCGATCCGCAAACCGGACATCAGTTTACCGGCAATGCGATCCCCTCGACTCGATTCAGCAGTGTCGCGAATAACCTCATCCCGATCTACCAACAGCACTACAAGCCGGAGAACGGCAGTCTGACCAACAACGACCGCACGCCGTCGCAGAATTCACCGGTCCAAACCCCGATCCAGGTTACGATCAAAATGGATCACAATGTCTCGGATCGCAACCATATCTCTGGTTCGTTTATCTATAATCGCCGCCCACGTCTTTTGAACGACTCCGGCGGTGTCTGGGCTCCGGGTAGCACCGATGGCGGCCCTCTCGCGACAGCACGAATCCAGAAAGTAGTATCTTATTCGTGGCGTGCGGCAGATTCCTTTGCCATCCGGCCCAATCTTCTCAATGTCTTGACCGCCACCTACAATTACTACTGGAATGGTTCTCTGCCCACGAGCTCAGCGGGCAACTGGCCAAGCAAGCTTGGTCTCGGCAGCGGTTATGCCGACAATTTCCCGAGCATTGACTTTGGTCCCGCGATCAACAATGTAGGCGAAACTTACATTGGGAATTCGTGGCAGGGGAACTGGGTCGGCGGCACATACATCTATGGTGACACGGTTTCCTGGGTCAAGGGGCGACACACGTTCAAATTCGGTGGCGAGTTCCGCGCCATGCAGATCAACAGCCACTCTCAGGACGGCACTATGCACTTCTCCTTCACCAATGACTTCACGGGTGCGGCTACCCAGCCATACAACAGTCAGGTCGGCTTCGGGTTCGCGAGCATGCTGCTCGGAGGCGTGCAGAAAGCCTCGGTGGATACTCCCTTCAATCTGTATGGTCGACGGAAGAGTCTCAGCTTCTTTGGACAAGACGACTTCAAGATCAACCCGAAATTGACGTTGAGCCTGGGGTTGCGCTGGGAGATTACCAATCCTCTTCACGAAAAGGATGGACACTGGGCTAATTTCGATCCCACCCTGATCAACCCTGTTACCGGAACCCCCGGTGCCATGGCCTTTGCAACGGGTGGTAGTGACACTTTCGAGAAAAATCGGGACTGGAGAGATTTCGGACCGACGGTTGGGTTGGCCTATTCGGTTACCAATAGACTCGTCATGCGCGGCGCGGTCGGCATCTACTATGCGCCCTTGGTGATGAACTACTACGAAGGCATCCCCTACGGGTTTGCGCCGGGGTACCGAGGCACGAACCAAGTGAGTCCGGCAGGTCCCGGAAAGGCAGCGTTTAACTGGGATAGCGGTTACACAGGAACCTTCATTCCGGGAACCAAGGATCCAAATTTCTTCCCCTACGGCACCGTGGCGCTCGACCCGAACGCGCTGAAGCTAGGTTACACCGACCAGTGGAATATAGGTGGTCAGTACGAACTGGGCAAGAACACGGTCCTCGATGTGACGTACTTGGGTAACCGGGGACATCGACTGCACGATGGTTCGCTGGCCAATTTTCGAGCACCGGCTAGTAAATTCTTCCCGCTGTTTGGTTCCAACTACACCGCTTACAACTGGGTCTCCGACCAGGCATCGGCTGCAGCGGCTGGAGTTGCTTATCCATATCCTGGATTTGCGGGCTTTGCCTACCAAGCGGTAAATCCGTTCCCGCAAGTGGATCTTACCTACGGTCCGATTTATGCTGTGGATTCACCTGTGGGCCAATCGCGGTACGATGCTTTGCAGGTCGAGATCAAGAAGCGAACTGGCAGTGGGCTGACCGCTGACTTCAGCTATGTGCTTTCGAAATCGACCACCAACACGAACAGCGCTTTCAGCGAAGGCTACCCCTATTCGCTCATCCAGGACCCAACCAATCTCGGCGAGGCTGCCAACACCCTGAGCGCCTATGATCAGAAGCATGTGTTCAAAGGCTATTTGACCTACGAGCTGCCCTTCGGTCGCGGTAAGCGTTTTGTAGGTGACAGTCGGGGATTTGTGAAAGGCCTCGTGAGCGGATGGACACTCGGAACTCTTTTGCGCTACAACACTGGACAGCCCCTTGGTTTCTTTTCGAGCAACTACTACGCCTACCCCGACTGGACGGTTACATACATGAACTTTGGTCCGGGAGTGGGGCGCACCTATGGCGGTCATTTTGTTCCGCCAACCGGAACGAATCCTACACCATCCCAGGATCTGTATTTCAATCCCGCGCTGGTTACCAACCCGCCGTACGCACAACTAGGAACCGGGCCTTCGCGAATCGACGCTCTGCGTGGATTTGGCGCCGCATATGAGAATGCCAGTGTGATCAAGTATTTCTCCATGGGAGCAAACGACCGATACAAGTTACAGCTTCGAGTCGAGTTCTATAACATTTTCAACCGGCACTACCTCTCGGACCCGGTGACCAATCCGGGAGGATCAAATTTCGGTTATGTTTTGGGAACCAACGGGAACCCTCCGCGTCAGGGGCAGTTTGGCGCCAGATTTACGTGGTAACAGTCTGACACAAGTTCCAACTGAGTCGGTCCGCTGTTACCGAAGAAGCAATCTTGCTGAAGTGTTTCCGTTCCGATGGGCAGCTTGCCTCGGTGCAGGTTGCCCGGTTCTTACTCTGACACCCGACAACTTGCCTTGGCCGTCCGCCTCCAATTTCGTCGCTGCGCTGTCTCCCTGTTGAGTACATGCTTGTTTCCTGCGGCATGCGGCAAAGTAACCGCTTTACGCTCGGACGCGCGCATGTCCGGAACCACCCATTATGTCGATGCGGTGGCCGGCAACGATGCGAACGAGGGAACATCAACTACCCATGCATGGAGGGGCCTAACCAAAGTGAACGCCACCGTGTTCGGGCCCGGGGACAAGATTCTCTTCAAGTCGGGCTCGACGTGGACAGGCCAGATCGCGCCAAAAGGGTCTGGAACGGTAGGGCACCCTATCGTCATCGGCAAATACGACGGTGACGCCAAGCCCATCATCAATGGCGCTGGGTCCGTCGAAGATGTCCTCTTGCTTAAGAACCAGGAATACTGGGAGATCCAGGATCTCGAGATCACCAACACCGGCGACGGCTCGGCGGTGCGACGCGGGGTCCACGTCGTCGCCGAGAATTTCGGCGAGATGCACCACATCTATTTGCGCTCTCTCGCCATCCACGACGTGAACGGTACCGACAAAGACAAAGTAAACGGCGGCATCCACTATAGCGCGATCGGCGACACCAAGCCCAGCCGTTTCGTCGATCTGCATATCGAGGATAACCGCATCTCCCACGTCGACCGCAGCGGGATCTTCGGTTGGTCCACGCATTGGGTGCGCTCAAAATGGTACCCAAGCCTGGGCGTCATCATTCGCAACAACGTGCTGGACGACATCGGCGGTGACGGTATCGTGGTCGTTGCAACCGACGGTGCGCTCGTCGAATACAACATTGTGGGCAACGCCAACCGGCGCTCCGAAGGTTACAACGCCGGCATTTGGCCCTGGAGCGCCGACAACACGGTCGTCCAATTCAACGAAGTCTACGGCACGCGAGGCCAGCGCGACGGCGAAGGCTTCGATTCCGATTGGAACAGTCGCAATACGATCATTCAATACAACTATAGCCACGAAAATGACGGAGGCTTTCTGCTGATCTGCAACGACGGAAGTCAAACCCCCGCCCAGAGCGCGGGCAACACCGGCACAGTGGTACGCTACAACATCAGCCAGAACGACCATCACCGGGGGATCAACCTCTCGGGCCAGGCGACGAACTCTCTCATCTACAACAACACCATCTACGTCGGCAAGAATGAAGATGTTGACCTCATCGTCCACTCCGACTGGAACGGATGGGCAGCCAATACCTCATTCTTCAACAATGTCTTCTACGTCGACGGCACCGCACGTTTTTCTTATGCCACCTCTCGCCGGCTGGATGGGGCCTACATAGTTGCCCCCGGACCGGGCAAAAGTTCTAGCAACGTCTTCGACTACAATCTCTATTACGGTGTGCGTCCCCAAGAGGACCCGCACGGTCTCATCAACAATCCACTGATGTCGGACCCGGGCAATGCGAAGCAGGGCCGAAAAACAGCATCGGGATACCTGATGCGTTCTGGTTCTCCCGCCCTCGATTCCGGAAAAACCATCGAGAACAATGGCGGCCGCGATTTCTTCGGTACCATCGTCCCGCAATGTGGGGGCGTGGACCGGGGCGCTGTGGAGTCCACGGATTGCCGGAGTTCTCGATGAACGAACGCGTGCTGAAGCTTTCCTCGCTTCTTTTTGTTGCGCTGTTGTCTATACCGTTCGCGCTGGCGCAGTCGGCGCCGGCGTTTGCACCAGACAAGATGGGCACCATCCTCTACGGCGTTGCCTATTACACCGAATACATGCCGTATGAGCGCTTGGACAAAGACGTTGAGATGATGCAGCAGGCTGGCATCAACGTCGTCCGCATTGGGGAGTCAAGCTGGGGGCTCTGGGAACCGGAAGACGGACGCTTCGAGTTCGCCTGGATGGACCGGGTCGTCGAGCAAATGCGAAAAGCCGGCATCAGGGTCATCATGGGCACTCCGACCTATTCAATTCCGGCGTGGATGTACAAGAAACATCCGGAAATAGTCGTCACCCGTGTGGACGGAAGATCAATCGGCTACGGCCTGCGTCAAAACACCGACCTTCTTAATCCCACCTACCGTTTCTACTGTGAGAGGGTGATCCGCCAGATTGTCGAGCACTACAAGGATAGTCCTGCGATCATTGGCTACCAGGTCGACAACGAAACTTCTTCGGCGGCTGCTGCGAACCATGATGTGCAGGTCGGGTTCGTCCAGCACCTCAAGAAGAAATTCAAGACTGTTGACGAGCTGAACAAAGACTGGGGGCTCAACTACTGGGGCCAGCGCCTCAACGACTGGACGGAGATTCCGCCGCGCGAGGGTATCCTCAACCCCGGGTGGAAACTGGAGTGGGAACGCTATTCCCAGTGGATCACCACCGACTTCCTCGCCTGGCAGGCTTCTCTGGTCAATCAATACAAACGACCGGACCAGTTCGTTACCCACGATCTGGCAGGACCTCCGCGACCCGATGTCAATGAATATGAGATTGGCCGCTCACTCGACATCGTCGCGGTCAATCCCTACCACGGTGCGCAGGATGATTTCGACGGCATGGGTTCCAGCTTGCCCGGTGATTACACGCGTTCTTTGAAAAAGACAAACTATCTGGTCACCGAGACCAACGCGCAAACCATCGGCTGGGACTCCAAGGGCCAGTTTCCCCCCTACGATGGCCAGCTCCGGCTAGATGTATACACGCACCTTTCCTCCGGCGCCAACATGGTCGAGTACTGGCATTGGCACTCCATTCACTACGGACAGGAAACGTACTGGAAGGGAGTCTTGTCTCACGAACTGGAACCGAACCGTGCCTACGCCGAGGTTAGCCGGACGGCGCACGAGCTCCAGAAAATCGGGCCGCGTCTGGTCGACCTCAAGCGCGATAGCAAAGTGGCTATCTTTTATAGCAACGACTCGCGCCACGGAATCGCTTTCATGCCTTTCAGCAGTCACGCGGACTACGGCTTGGTCATGTCGCAGATGTATGGCGCGCTGTATCGCGCAAATGTGGGCGTCGATTTTGTATTTCCCGAGACCACGGACCTTTCGAAGTATCGGTTGGTAGTGGTTCCACCGCTTTACGTGGCAAGCGACGAACTTCTATCCCGATTAGTCGACTTCGTGCGGAACGGCGGCCACCTCGTGATAGCCTTCAAGAGCGGATTCACCAACGAATTCGACACAGTCCGCTGGACGATGGCGCCCGGACCGCTCCGCGAAGCTGCCGGTTTCCACTATCAGGAGTTCTCCAACCTGAAAGCGCCCCTTGCCCTCAAAGGCGACCCCCTCAAGGCCGGCGCTGATAACAAGGTCTCGGACTGGGCCGAGATGCTCGTCCCCGAGGCTGCACAACCCTTGGCGTATTATGACCACCCGTTCTTCGGAAAGTATCCTGCGATCACACGCAATCGGTTCGGCAAAGGGACTCTCACCTATGAAGGGACGGTGCTGACTGACAAGCTTCAGCAGCAGGTCCTTCTCGATGTGCTCCAGCTTGCCGGACTGGCCGGACCGGACCAGACGCTTCCCCCGAGCGTGCGCGTCAAACACGGTGTGAACCGCAGTGGCAAGACCGTCCACTACTACCTGAATTATTCGGGCGACTTCCAAACGCTCAGCTATCCTTACGGCGCTGGAAGCGATCTGCTCACGCAGACGACGATTGCCCACTCGCAGCAGATCACTCTGAACCCCTGGGACCTGGTCATCATCGAAGAAAAATGACTCTCGCAAGTCATGTTCGCATTACCGTAGTGATAGCTTTTGCCGCGTGGGGCATGACCTGTGTCGCTGATCCGGTACTGCCGACTCTTTTCACCGACCACATGGTGTTGCAACAGGGGCGTCCGGTGCACGTTTGGGGCAAGGCCGATCCGAGAGAGAAGGTCGCGGTGGATTTTGCCGGGCACACCGCAACCACCACCACCGACGCTAACGGCCGCTGGACTCTCTTTCTGCCGGCGTTGACCGCCGGCGGTCCCTTCACGCTCACTGTCCGCGGTGAAAAGCAGGTCGTAATCAAAGATGTGATGGTCGGCGAAGTTTGGGTAGCTTCCGGTCAATCGAACATGACCTTTGGGCTCAGCGACGCCGACGGCGCCGCGTTAGAAATTCCGAGGGCCGACTACCCACAAATCCGGCTGTTTAGAGTCCCCCAGAGAATCGCCTTGTCGCCGCAAGAGAACACTCTTCCTGCTCGCTGGCAAGTCTGCACACCCGACGCGGCGAAGAGCTTTTCCGCAGTGGCCTACTTCTTCGCACGCGACGTCTACAAGAGCCAGGGCGTGCCCGTCGGGATCATTGAAAGCGCATGGCCTGGGACCACAATCGAAAAATGGATAGCGCCGGAAGCGCTGCGCGCCGACCCGTCCCTGAGACCGATTCTCGAACAATCGGATCAGATGAAGCCCGCCGAGAGGAAATTTGCGGAAACTCCACTTCCTTTTGAACTCGAGTTTGATGATTTCGAATTGCTCCCATCCCAGCCCGACTCGAAAACGAAGGCGCTAGCGAACTTCGATGACGGGGCCTCGCACACTTCCATGGGCGGAACATTTTCCTACAGCTGGGCGGACGCGCCGGACAGTGTGTTTGATTTAGTGTCACCCGGCCGTGGCGGCAGCGGATTCGCAGCGCGGGTCACCGGCCAACTGGATGGCGCACAAGGCTCGACCCTGACCGTTCGCTACAAGTTGGACGGCGCACCCGTCGATCTCAGCGCCTATGCCGGGATCCGCTTCTGGGTGCGGGGGAACGGTTCCTTCCGGTTTCGATCACTGCAGCCAACCATTACCGACTACGACAACTACACCACGGCGGTCATGAATGCCACTCCCGACTGGCAACCCGTGACTGTTGAGTTCCACGACCTGCGGCAGGAAGGCTGGGGCGTCTCACTGCCTTTCACGCAGGGCGCCCTCTCTGGTTTTTCGATCGAGAACCTGACGGCTCTCGGCTATGCACCGATGCCGGTGTCCGCCCTCTACCAGGGCATGATGAGTCCAATCCTGCCGTACGCCTTTCGTGGCGCGCTGTGGTATCAGGGGGAGAGCAACGCTCTGCGGGCTCATCAGTACCAAGAACTTCTTCCCACGCTGATCGAGAATTGGCGCAAGGCGTCGGGCTACAGCGACCTCGCGTTCCTCATCGTGCAGTTGCCTAATCACGGAGCCGTCCCTGAACAACCGGCGGAATCCGCGTGGGCCGAATTGCGCGAAGCTCAGCTCATGACATTCAAGCAGCTTCCACACACCGGCTTGGCGGTGACCATCGATGTCGGCGACCCGAACAACGTTCACCCGCACCACAAACTTGAAGTTGGCCAGAGGCTGGCGCTTTGGGCACTGGGGATTGTCTACAAGCGTCCGATCATCTACTCGGGACCCATCTATGAATCCATGCACATTAACGGGAGTGAAATCGCCGTGCATTTCACTCATGTAGGCTCTGGCCTGGAAGCACACGGCGGAGGGACCTTACAGGGTTTCGCGGTTGCGGGGTCTGATCGAAAGTTTCATTGGGCAGATGCGCGAATCGAAGGGGACACCGTGGTGGCTTCCAGCCCTGAGGTCGCGAATCCGGTGGCGGTGCGCTATGCCTGGGCCGACACTCCTCCGTGCAACCTGTTCAACAAAGATGGCCTGCCTGCTTCTCCGTTCCGAAGTGACAATTGGCCAGGAATTACTGGGGGAGACTGAGCCGCAACGCGGAGACTGCCCTGGTTTTTTCAATCAATAGTCCAACAGAGCGCGACTCTTAATCATGCGAAACTCCGACCTTACTGGCTGCATCTCCCGCTTCGTGCCGTTCGCATATGCGATTCCACTGCTACTGGCAGCTCTCTTGACACCGCCGGCAGCCGCCCAAACACGAACTGCCCGGCAAAAGCCAGCTCTAGCCACCCTGTCACAAGACTGGGACCCTGCACGTCTGGGGGCTCCACTTCTGCGTGACCCCATATGGGTCTACAACAATTGGTCGTCTTACGATGAATTGTCGGACCGCATTCCACTCACCGAAGAACTAGCCATGCGCGAATTGACCCAAATCGCTCGCTTGCGCCAGCTTGGAGTCCATTTTGACTACTACATGATGGACGCGTTCTGGTTTGCCCCGGACGGCGCATATCGCGAGTGGCGCACGCCGAACTGGCCGAGCGGTCCGAATCACTGGATCGCGGAGTGCCGGCGAAACGGGATACGTCCCGGCCTGTGGTTTAGCACCAACACCCTGGTCAAGATCAACGCCGCGCAGCAATGGGAGAACTCCCTCAACAAGAACAAAGGTTCGATGTCCTTCTATGAAGGCGGCTTCCTGCCCGACTTCATAACAGTCTTGCAATATTGGTACGACCGTGGCATTCGCATGTTCAAGTTTGATTTTGTGGACTTCCTGGCCGCGACTCCCGAGGCGGAGAAGACACAAACACCCCAGGAAATCAGCACCCGCAATCAGAACGCTTTTCGAGACGCCCTGAAGAACTTTCGCCAGAAAAATCCCGATGTGGTGCTGGAAGGGTTCAACGGCTTCGGGGGCGACGTCGAGTCAACCGACGCGCCCTTTCCGTTCCAACACCCCATCGATCTACGCTGGCTCGAAGCGTTCGACGCAATCTATTCCGGGGATCCCCGGCCATCGGATGTTCCGGAGGAGAATTTCTGGCGTTCGGTGGACATCTACAGCGACCACATGGTCCGCCGGTACGAACAAAGTTTCCTGCCCCTCGAGCGGATTGATTCAACCGGGTTCATGATTGGCAACACCGGAACCATCTACTACCGCAAGACGAACGCGTGGCAAGGCATGCTGCTGTTAATGGTGGCCCGAGGCGGCTGGATCAACACGATCCATGGCAACCTCGAGTTTCTCAGTGACGAACAGGCCCGCTGGTTTGCCAAAGTACAGTCCATGTACGCACCCCTTCAAGCCCGGGGCCGGACCAAAACCTTCGGTGGAATACCCGGCGAGGTTCACCCCTACGGGTTTGGATCCTTCGACGCTGGTGGAGCAATCTATACGGTTGTAAATCCAGCGCAGAGCGTGGAACAGATCGAGATGCCGTTGTTGTCTCGGGTAGAAAAGCAGAATAGCCACAGGCGCGTGCTCTTTCGTGACGCTGGGTTCACTCCGGTGCTGAGCGGCAACAAGATCAAGCTGGGCCCCGGACAGATGGCCGCTGTGGGGTTCGGGCTCTATGCGGACCCGAAGTATGATCTCGGTATCCAGAATGACGTGCGCATACCGTTAAGCATAGCCCCGTTCTCAGCGCAGTTTCATTCGCTCGGAAATAACGCGATCGAGGCAACGATAACGCCGCCCACGGTGGGTGATCTCCGGATCATCCTCCAACAGCGAGGCAAAGACGGACATGCGGTCCGAAGCTGGCCAGGTGGACCTCCCAGTGGCACAACGGTCGGTAGAGTGCTTGTGCTGCGGGCTAGCCAGGATGGAGGCGACGTCCCGATAGACACTAACTACGACAAGGTGATCTGGAGCGGGCTGTCCTGGGCAGTTGGAGAGGTCCGTCACTCGTCGTTCCAAGCGGCAAAGCCGATCACGGTCCGCTGCTCGTCCGCGGAGAAGGATCCCGTGGAACTGGAAGGCCAAGTCTTTGTGGTCAAGTACTAGGCTTACCCGACCTCACGGGAGTCGGCGAACACGAGAGGATGCGACCGGACTTAAAGATGCCATGAGAGTTCAAGTGATATCCCGATGCCGCAGGACGTTCTACGTCCTGCTCGTCTCACTGGGCGTCTTGCGGGCGTCCGCGCAATCTATGCCGAGCACCAGCACTCTCCTCACGATCGATGCCAGCGCGCACCTGGCAGCCCCGGAGACGGGCTACCTCCAAATGGGAAGCAGCGGGGCCAACAAATCCCCCGACGGCCACATCCTCTCCGTGAACAGCCGCTATCTGGTGCTCGACGGCAAGCCGTGGCTTCCGGTGATGGGAGAGTTTCACTACACACGCTATCCGGAGCGCTACTGGGAAGAAGAGATCCTGAAGATGAAGGCCGGTGGCGTCGAGGTCATAGCGACCTATGTTTTTTGGATCCATCACGAAGAGGTGGAAGGACAGTTCGATTGGTCGGGCCAGCGCAATCTGCGCAGTTTCGTGCAACTGTGCGGCAAGCACGGTCTCTACGTGTACCCACGCATCGGTCCTTGGGCACACGGCGAGGTGCGCAATGGCGGTCTGCCGGATTGGCTGCTGAAAAAGGGGCCGACCCGAGTCAACGACCCTGTCTATCTGTCGTACGTGCGCAAATACTATGACCAGGTGGGGCGGCAGCTGAAAGGACTGAGGTGGGAGGATGGCGGCCCGGTTATTGGAATACAGCTCGAGAATGAATACTCCAATCGCACCCCGAACGGTGGAGCAGCCTATATTTCGAGGTTGAAGAGCATGGCGATCGAAGCCGGTCTCGATGTGCCGCTCTACACGGTAACGGGATGGGACAACGCCGTGTATCCGCCCCGCGAAGTCATCCCTGTTTTCGGAGGCTACCCGGACGAATTCTGGGCTGGCACCTTGCAGGAATTGCCCGTGGATCCGGAAGGTGTCTACCAATTCCACATCGCGCCGACCAGCGGCGACGCAGGCATTCTGCAGAGTGCGTCGGTGAAGTCGGATGGTGTGAAACTCTGGCAGTACCCGAGGTTCACCGCCGAGTTGGGCGGAGGAATGCAGGTTGCCTACCATCGCAGGCCGGTCATTGCCGAAGAGGATATTGCGCCCATGGCGCTGGTGCAGCTTGGTTCCGGTGTCAATCTCCTCGGTTACTACATGTTCCACGGCGGCACGAATCCGCAGGGCAAGCTAACGACACTCCAAGAGTCCCAAGCCACCGACTACCCAAACGACCTCCCGGTCAAGTCGTACGATTTTCAGGCACCTCTGCGACAATACGGACAGCTGAACGGGTCTTTTCGAAAGCTCAAGGTGATTCACCAATTCGTTGAGGGCTTTGGAAGCGGGCTCGCGCCGATGACAGCGGTCGCGCCCGACCTCGTGCCTTCGGGCCCGAAGGATACTACGACGCCCCGAGTTGTTGCCCGCACCGATGGTAGCCGCGGCTTCCTTTTCTTCAACAACTACGTGCGCAACTATCCGTTGCCGGAGCACAAAGGCGTACAGGTGGTCTTGAAACTATCGTCCGAGACGGTCACTGTGCCCCGTCAACCGATCAATATCCCCCCCCAGTCGTCTTTCTTTTGGCCGGTTAATCTGGACCTCGGTGGGACCTTGCTGAAATACGCCACTGCACAACCATTTGCGAAGGTTGGCGACGGAAAGCTTGAGTACTACTTCTTCACCCCTTCTGCCGCGATTCCTCCCCAGTTTGCCTTCGCCGCCACAACAATCAAGTCACTCCACTCAAAAGCCGGCACGGTTTCTCGTCGAGAGGACCGAGTGTACGTCGATGGAATTAGGCCTTCGACCGACGTCGCGATAAATGTCCAGACGGACGCGGGCAAGACCGTTCGCATCGTGCTGTTGTCAGAGAAACAGGCGGAGAATTCATGGAAGATTTCGATCAACGGGCATGATCACATAATGATCACCCCGGCGGAGGTTTTCGTCGACGATGAGAGCATCCATCTGCGTTCCCGGGATGTAAGCGCGTTTTCGTTGTCGATCTTCCCGGGAGCTGGTGAACAACTCAATTCCACTGTGCCCTTACGAAAGACTGGCAGTGACGGGACGTTCTCGCATTACATTGCCGCCGTTGAAGCAAGGCGAGTTATTGTGAACGTCGAGAAAGCCCGCGATGCGGCGCCCTCGTCCCCTGTGAAAATGGGCAAAGCACTTGACTGGCGTCCAGGACCCGTTGCAAGCGCCCCTGATGACTCGGACTTCGAA
>Ga0209698_10001691_pt1 | contig 25467 bp, 28 predicted proteins | sample LitLauG_LLR_2012_FD_187203 | JGI IMG/M metagenome (GOLD analysis project Ga0209698, IMG submission 187203) | Freshwater sediment microbial communities from Pennsylvania, USA - Little Laurel Run_MetaG_LLR_2012 (SPAdes) (version 2) | ecosystem: Environmental > Aquatic > Freshwater > Creek >... | reverse complement strand
GATCACACCGTGCCCGATCACACCGTGCCCGATCACAGTGGGGCCCGTCACGACGCACGTGCGCCGTCGGCAGGCGGCATGGCGCTGTGGACGGCGCTGCTCGTCGCCCATCGCCACCTCACCGCCGAGCTCGACGCCGACCTCCGGGCGGGGGCGGACATGACCCTCGACGACTACGACGTCCTCTACCAGCTCCGCGCGGCCGGACGAGCGCTGCGCATGTCGGAGCTCGCGGCGGTCGTGCTCATCAGCCGGCCCACCACGTCACGGGTCGTCGACCGCCTCGTCGAGCGGGGGTGGGTGGCCCGCTGGCACGACGACCACGACCGCAGGGTCGTCCGGGTCGCGCTCACCGCCGCCGGTACCCGCGCCCAGCGGCGCGCGGGCCGGCTGCACCTCGATGGCATCGCCCGGCGCGTCGAGGCGCCGCTCGGCGGGCGCGACCTCGACGCGCTGGCAAAGGCGCTGCAAGCGCTCGCGGGCGACGCCGCGGGATCAGAAGTTGGCGGGCGGCGGCGTGACCGATAGCGGCGACTGGGTGATGTTGCCGGTCTCGAGCGCCTTGTAGACGGGACCGAACGCCGTCAGCTGACCGTTGGCAAACTTGGCCATCTGCTCGGCCTCGTAGCCACGGTGATCGCTCGAGGTGAAGGTGAGCGGCACCACACCGGGGCCGGCGAGGCTGGCCCCTGCGATGGCGCTCACCAGGCGCGCCCGGGTCAGGCTCTTGCCGACCTTCTGCACCACCTGCACGAAGTTGTACGCCACGGACATGCCGTAGATCGTGTTGGAGTCGAACGGGTTCTTCGCGTCGTACTGGTCGTGGATCTTCTTGAAGAGCTGCACCCACGGGTTGGACGCGTCGCTCGGCGACGGCAGGTAGCCGGCGGTGAGCACTCCTTCGAGCAGCGACGACCCGGCCTTGCCCTTGGAGAAGCTCTGGAGCAGGCCACCGAGCGTCGTGACATCGGCGTCGATGCTGGAGAGCACGAACTGCGGGTGGTAGCCGATCTGCGCCGCTGCGAGCAGCGCGAGCGCGCTCGCAGCCGGGATGGAAAATCCGACGACCACCTTGACACCGGCGCTCTGCATGGCGGCCATCTGGGTACCGAGCCCGCCGGCGATGGCGCTCACCTCGTACTTCTGCTTCGACGCGACGTCGGCGGCGGGGATCACGCTGTCGAGGCCCTGTTCGCCACCTTGGCCGACGTCGTCGTTCTGCAGCAGGTAGCCGACCTTCTGCCCGGCGAAGTTCTGATGGATGTACTGGCCGAGGATGCGCCCCTCGATCGTGTAGTTGGGCTGGTAGCCCGTCGTGTAGGGGTACTTCGACGGCTGGTTCCAGCAGGTGCAGCCCGAGGCGACGAAGAGGTCCGGGACCTTTTCCTGGTTGAGGAACGGCTCGACCTGCTCGTGGGTCGGAGTGCCCAGCCCGTTGAAGATCGCGAAGACGTTGTCCTGGAGCACCATCTGGCGCACCACCGTCGCCGTCTGGGTCGGGTTGTAGCCGTCGTCCTTGTAGCTGTACTTGATGCTCCGCCCGTCGACGCCCCCCTTGGCGTTCACGTACTGGAAGAGCGCGTCCGCGGCGGGAGCGATCTCGCTGTAGCCGGGCGCGGCCGGGCCGGTGAGGGGCTGGTGGCTCCCGATCAGGATCTGGTTGGCCGTCACCCCCGGGGCGGGTGCCGAGCTCCCCGAGCTCCCACCGCACGCGGCGAGCACCATGCCGGCGACCGCCGAGATCGCAACTGCTCGCAACAGCTTCATCCCAAGCTCCCGTTCTCTCGTGGTACCGGATCCGTCGCCGTCTGGCGGCGTCGATGCTCCCGATGCATCCCCCACAGCCTTCGCGCAGTCCCCATGATCCCCCCTGGGAGCACGAGCATCACCACGATCAAGGAGCCTCCGAAGATGGCGAGGGAGAGGTTAGCGGAGATCTGGCGCGACAGACCGAGGCCGCTCGAGATGCCATCCGCCCATCCGGGCAGGTAGATGAGCACGACGGCGCCGACGACCGCGCCCGTCAGGCTCCCCATGCCGCCGACCACGATGGCGACGAGGAGGCGCACGGACAGGTCGAGGGTGAAGCCCCCGGGACCCACCGTCGGGATCACGAGGGCGAGCAGGCCGCCGCCGAGCCCGGCGCACGCCGCGCTCACCATGAAGGCGAGGATCTGGGTGCGCGCCACCGGGATGCCGGCGAGCGATGCCGCGATCTCGTCGTCGCGCACCGCGCGAAACGTCCGCCCGTAGCGGCTGTTGGCCAGGTTGGCCAGCAGGAAGATGACGATCACCGCGGCGACGAGGCAGATGTAGGCGCCCCACCGCTCGAGAGGGAAGTTCGTCCCGAGCCACCCGGGGGGCAGCGGCGGGTTGACGGTGAGGCCTTGGTCACGTCCGAAGTACTTGTAGTTCTTGGGTATCTGCGGGATCCCTACGGCAAGGGCCAAGGTCGCGCCCGCCAGGTAGGGGCCTCGGAGCCGGGCGGCCACGGCACCGACGGCGGCCCCCGAGGCGACGCCGGTGACGACCGAGAGGAGGAGGATCACGACCAGCGGGAGATGGGTGTGCAACAGCAGCACCGCGGTGGTGTACGCGCCGACCGCCATCAGGCCGCCGTGGCCGAGCGAGATCTGGCCGTTGAGACCGGTGAGCACCGTCAAGCCGGCGATGACCACGACGAAGGCGCCGATCTCGGAGAGCTGGAAGTCCCGATAGCGGCCCACGCCGTCGGCCAGCAGGATGGCCAGGACGAGACCGGCGAGGGCCACCGCGCCTCTCCGGGCGACGGCCGGCGCGGCTGCCCAACGGTCGATGAGCGCCGCGCCCCGCGACCGGGCAGACGGCTCGGAGGGAGCGGACGACGCCGAGGGGCTGGGCGGGCCCAACGGAGCGGTCACCTCACACCCGCCTCGGCGCGACCCGGGAAAAGAGGCCCTGGGGTCGCAGGACCAAGGTGACGATCAAGATGGCGAGTGCTCCCTCCACCTCGTAGGTCGGGCTGAGGTAGCCGCCCACGTACTTGCGGGTGAGGCCGATCACGAGGCCCCCGATCAGCGCCCCGGTGGGGCTGTCGAGGCCGCCGAGGACCGCGGCCGCGAAGCCGTACACCAAGGCGTCATCCATGAAGTTGGGACTGAGGGGAAGCACCTGGGGGGCGATCAGCACTCCCGCGAGCGCACCCGCCGCCGTCGCCAGCGCCCAGCCCAGGGTCAGCATCCGGCTGACGCGCACGCCCTGGAGGCGGGCGACCATCGGCTCGAATGCCGAGGCGCGCATCTTGAGACCGAGGGAGGTGAAGCGGAACAGCACCAGGAGACCAGCCATCGTGATGCCGACGGCGACGACGATGAAGGTGTCGAAGGGCCCGAAGGCGACGAAGCGGCCGCCGACCTTGTAGCCCTTGCCGGAGAAGTGCGCGGGAAAAGAACGGCTCCTGCTGTTGCCCCAGATCATGCCCGCCAGCGCCTCGAGGAGCACGAACAGCCCGAGGGTGACGATGACCGCGTTGATCGGCGGCTTGTCCTCCACCTGGCGGATCAGCAGCCGCTCGACGACGGCGCCGAGGACGAACCCGCCGAGCACCGCTGCGCCGAAGGCGACCCAGTAGTTGGCGCCCCGATCGATGAGCGACAACCCGAGGTAGGCAGAAAACATCGCCATCGCGCCGGCTGCGAAGTTGAGGATCCTCGTGGCCCGCCAGATGAGCACCAGGGCCAAGGCGACCGCGGCGTACACCAAGCCGACCGAGATCCCGTTGAGCGAGTAGTTGACGAACTGGTGCATGGCTCAGAACCCCAGGTAGTGGTGACGGAGGTCTGCGTCCGCGGCGAGGACGCCGGCATCCGCGGTGACGACGACCTGGCCCTGGGAGAGCACGACCCCGGTCTGGGCGATCGAGAGTGCGGATCGGGCGTTCTGCTCGGCGAGGAGCACGGTGAGCCGCCGCTCGGAGACGAGGTCGCGCAGCAAGATCATCAGCTGCGTCGTGATCAGCGGCGCGAGTCCGAGGCTCGGCTCATCGAGCAGGAGGACCCGGGGGCGAGCCATCAACGCCCGACCGATGGCCAGCATCTGGCGCTCGCCACCGGAGAGGGTGAACGCCAGGCGGCGGCGTCGCTGCGCGAGCGACGGGAAGAAGCTGTACATCTCCTCGAGCCCGCGCCGCAGCTCCGCTCGATCGCGCCGCCACAGGCTGCCGAGGCGGAGGTTGTCCTCCACCGTCAGCTCGTTGATGACGCCGCGACCCTCGGGCACATGCGCGACACCGGCCCGGACGATGTCCTCGACCTTCATCGCGATGAGGTCCCGCCCGTCCAAGCGGACCGTGCCCCGCCGCGGTCGGACGAGGCCGGTCACCGACCGCAGCAGCGTGGTCTTGCCCGCGCCGTTGGCACCGAGCACCGCGGTGATCGAACCCTCCGGGATCGAGATGCTCACCGCGTCGAGGGCCTGCACCGGGCCGTACCACGTGGACAACTCGGCGATATCAAGCATCGGTGACGTCCATCGGCGCCGCGCCCGCGGCTTTGGCCACCGGCCCCGCTCCGACGTCCTCCCCCAGGTATGCGTCGGTGACCCGGGGGTCACTGCGCACCTGGTCGGGCGTGCCCTCCGCGATCTTCTGCCCGAAGTCGAGCACGACGATGCGCTCGCACACCGCCATGACGACGTCCATGTGGTGCTCGACCAGGACGATGCTCGAGCGGGCGCGCAGGGCCAGGACGAGGGCGATCAGCTCGTCGATCTCGCTCTGGGACAACCCACTCGCCGGTTCGTCGAGCAGGAGCAACCGTGGCTCACCGACGAGCGCCCGCGCCAGGGCCGCCTTCTTGCGGATGGCGTAGGGCAACGTGTCGGGCAGCCGGTCCCGATGCGCCCCGATCCGGAGCTCCTCGAGAACGGCACCGGCACGCTCCCGCAGCCCCGCGTCCTCGCGCTCGGCCCGCCGCAGACCGAGCAGGTTGGAGGCCAGACCCGTCCTGGCACGCCTCGTCGCTCCGGCCATCACGTTGTCGAGCACGGTCAGGCCGGAGAACAGGCCGACCCCTTGCAGGGTCCGGGCGATCCCCAGGTCGACCAGGTCGTGGGGCTGGTGGCGTCGCAGCGCGCGGCCGTCGAAGCGGACGTTGCCATGGCTCGGGCGCACGAAGCCGCAGACGACGTTGAACAGGGTGGTCTTGCCCGCACCGTTCGGCCCGATGACGCCTACGACCTCGCCGGGGGAGACCGTCATGCTCAGATCGTCGAGGGCACGGAGGCCGCCGAAGCTGACCGTCAGCTCCTCCACCACCAGCCCCTCGCCCGCGGTCTCGGCCATGCCCCCCTCTCTCCGACGGCTGCTGGGTGTTACCGCGGTCACACTACCGTCAGGTCGGAGCGCTCGGTTCGATCCGCGCCGTCAGCTGTCGAGCAGCCCCCGGACAAACGCGGCCTGGCCTGCGTGCTGCAGGCAGTCGTCGGCCACGCTCACCAGGCGCACCCCCATCGTGACGGGCGGGTCCCAGCGACGGTCGACGATCACGTCCAGATCCGCAGGACCCAAGCCGGCGAGCAGGGACCGCGTCCGCCGATCGACGGCAAGGAGGTAGTCCACCACGACCGAAGCGCTCTGGGGCCGCACGGCCGCCACCTCGGCCCCCGAGTGGCCATAGCCCGTGTTCGAAGGATCCGGTTGCAGCCCGAAGCGCGCGCTCCAGCCGTCGGCCGCCCAGACCTGGGTGTCGCCGGTCAGCTCGGCGACGTGGTGGTCCTGGACACGGGCGAGGTGCCACGCCAACCAGCCGATCGTGTTCGCACCAGGCGCGGCGCGCCAGACCAACCGCTCCGCATCGAGGCCCCCGACCGCCCGACCCACCAGCGGCGGGATCCGTCCGTACAGCTCGAGGAGCAGGGCCGCGACATCCATGGATGCGATTCCATCATGGATCCCGTCGGTGGGCGACCCGAGCACGTCGCGCCCTACCGTGGCCGTCGATGCCGCGCCCGACCATCCTCATCGACTGCGACCCCGGCCACGACGACGCCATGGCGATCGTCGCCGCCGCCCGCCACGCCGACCTCCTCGGGATCACCACGGTGCACGGCAACGCGCCGCTCGCCCGCACGACCGCCAACGCGCTCGTCATGACGCAGCTCCTCGGGATCGACACCCCGGTGCACTCAGGAGCCGACCGCCCCCTGACGGCTCCGGCCCGCCACGCGCCAGGCGTCCACGGCGACAGCGGGCTCGACGGCGCCGCCCTGCCTCCACTGGCCCGGCGCGCCGCTTCAACCGACGCGGTGCGCTTCATCGTCGACACCGTCCGGGCCCACCAGGGGATCTGGCTCGTGGCCATCGGGCCGCTCACCAACATCGCCCTCGCGCTGCGCGCCGCTCCCGCCCTCGCCGGCGCGGTCGCCGGCATCTCGCTGATGGGAGGAAGCGCCACCTTCGGCAACCGCACACCCGTCGCCGAGTTCAACGTGTGGTGCGACCCGGAGGCGGCCGACATCGTGTTCGGCTGCGGGGCGCCCATCATCATGAGCGGCCTCCACCTCACCCACCAGGCCCAGGCGACCCCGGCGCGCATCGCAGCCATCGCGGCCATCGGCACCGAGGTGTCGGCGATCGTCGCCGACCTGCTGACGTTCTACTCCGACCGGTACCGGGGCACCCACCGCGGCCTGGCCGGGGCACCGGTGCACGACGTGTGCGCCGTGCTCGCGCTCACCCATCCGCACCTGTTCGCCCGACGGGCGGCGCGCGTCGATGTCGAGCTCACCGGTACCCACACGCGGGGCATGACCGTGGTGGACCAACGGCCGATGCGCGATCTGCCCGCCTCCAACGTCGCGTTGCTCGACACCGTCGACGCGGACGGCCTCTTCGCCGCCCTCACCGAGGCGGTCGCGAGGTCGGGCTGAGCAGCATGCTCAGCTGCCGCTTCGTGGCGCCTTCGACCCGAGGAGGTTCGCCGACCCGTCGTGCTTGGCCTTCTTGACGGCCCGCTTCTCCTTGACCGACAGGGTGGGCTTCTTGGCCATCGTCTTGCGGGGTGACTTGTCGGCCATGTCGACGCGACCTCTCTGCCGGCTCAGAAGAGGTGAGGTCGGCACCGTCGCACGACCAGGCGCCCCTGCCGAGGAGTGTAGGACCAGACTACCAGCGCACCTGTCAGCCCGCGCGGCAGAAGGCACGCCGGCGGCCTACCATGGGCAGAGGCCGCCCTTCGGCGGCATGCGCCCTTCCCGCTGGCGCGGGGCGGTCGGATCCGCGACGACCGCACCGCGATGCGAGCCGGGAAGCCTCGATGGCCGAGCACGACGGCCGGGCGATGGTGGAGCGCAACGCGCGCCCCGCTGGGCCGGCAGGGAGCTGAGCCATGTGTTTCGCCCCGAGTGCCGATGTCGCGGTCGGGACCGTCGTCGTCATCGTGGGGGTGGACGCCTTGCGCTCCGTGCGCCGGCCGGCGCAGCTCGTGCTCGGCGTCCTGCCCCTTCTGTTCGGCCTCCACCAGCTCACCGAAGCCTTCGTGTGGTGGGGCCTCCAGGGCGACGTCCCCCGCTCGGTCGGTCGCCTCGCGCTGTGGGCCTACCTGCTCTTCGCGTTCGGGGCCCTGCCCGCCCTCGTGCCCCTCGCCATCGGCCTGGTGGAGCGCTCCAGACAGCGGCGGTGGATCATCGGCGTCTGCGGCGTCCTCGGGATCATCGTGGCGATCGTCTTGACGGTCCCGCTCTTCGGGGGCCCGATCGGTGCGGCCATTGAGGGACGCCACATCGCGTACCGGGTCGAGGCCCTCGGCGAGGGCGGGCAGTGGACGGGCGTCTACGTGGTGGCGACGTGCGGGGCGTTGCTCGCCTCCAGCTACCGGCACCTCGTAGCGCTCGGCGTGTTCAACCTCGTCGTGATCCCGGTGCTGGCCTGGTTGACCCTGGATGCCTTCGTCTCGCTGTGGTGCTTCTGGGCGGCGGTCGTGAGCATCGTGATCGCGACGCATCTCCGTCGGCTCGCCTCACCCCGAGCGCAGCCCGCGACGCAGCCCGTCGTGTAGAGCACCCGGCCAGCAGGTGGCCGTCACTGCCTCCCCCACGCCGTCGACGAGAGCTCCACACCCATGATCGTGCACGACAGCGGCGTGTTGGTGGCCAGGATCGACCACCGGCGCGCCACGGCGTCCTGAGCGCCGCGGATCACCACCCCGGGACCGGGCCGCCCTTTCCCCCCTGATCCGGGAGCGACCTTCGGGCGTCAGATCTGCAGCGGGAGGTGCTTCATGCCGTTGATGAAGTTGGACCGCACCCGCTCCGGCGGCGCCACCAGTGAGGCACGACCGATCCACGGGCGCAGTTCGTCCACGGTGACCGCCATCTCCATGCGGGCGAGGTGCGAGCCGAGGCAGTAGTGGGGGCCACCGCCGCCGAGCGCGACGTGTGGGTTGGGCGTTCGGGCGACGTCGAGCCGATCGGCATCGGCGAACACGGCCGCATCCCGGTTGGCCGAGGTCATCCACAGGGTCACCCGATCTCCCGCCGCGATCCTCCGACCGGCGACCTCGCGGGTCTGGTTGGGCCATCGGGAGTGGTGCATCACCGGGGTTGTCCAACGCAGCAGCTCCTCGGTGGCCACGTCGACCTCGACGTCACCATCGACGAGGCGCTGCGCCTGATCGGGGTGCTCGATCAGCGCAAGCACGCTCTGCGCGATCCCGTTGCGCGTCGTCTCGGTGCCCCCGAGGAGGTAGTTGACGCCGAAGCCGCGCAGATCGGCGTCGGGCAGTGGCGACCCGTCGAGGCGGCGGGCGCGCAGCAGGTCGGAGAACAGGTCGTCGCCCGGATCGCGACACCGCTCGTCGAACTGCGCGCCGAGGTACTCGCTCAGCTCGTCGTTGGCGCGCGCCGCGGCGTCGGGGGTCGGACGGTACTCCGGGTCGGCGTTGGGAGCGATGGCGTTGCCCCACTTCATGATCTGGCGCTCGTCGGTCCGCGGCACGCCCGTCAGCAGCGCCATGACGCGGAACGGGATCGCCGAGGCAACCTCGACCACGAAGTCGCCTCCCCCGGCCGCGACGAAATCGGCGATGGCCTCGCGGGCGATCGAGCGGATGGCTGCCTCGATCGCCTGGATGGACCGCGGCACGAACGACCGGATGACCAGGCGGCGGTACTCGGTGTGCACGGGTGGATCCATCGCCAGGAGGACCGAGGGGTTGATGTTGGCGCCGTCAGGCGGGACGATGCCACCCGAGCTCGAATACGTCTCGAAGTCCCGGTTGATCTGTTCGACCAGCTCGTGGGTCGTCACCACCCAGCAGGAGCCCTCGGGCCACCACCAGACCGGCTCGTGCTCGCGCAGGTAGGCGAAGGTCTCGTGCGGCACCCCGTGGGAGAACCGCTCATCCGACAGATCGATCTCCATCCGGGCCTCCCCCTCGTCGCGTGTGCCGAGGATAGGTGCCCTCCGTCACCAGGCGTCAGGGGCGAACGAGCTGCCCATAGCTCACACAGAGGCCGACGGCCTCGATGAGCAGCAGCGACACGACGATGGCGAGGGCGATGGCCGTGTGCCAGCGACTCCGACCCCGCACCACGGCCGCGGGCATGTACCACTCGGGGAGGGGGGTGTAGCGGTCCCCCATGAGCACCGCGAGCGGCACGGCACCAGGATCCGGCTGCTGGTCGGGGTCGGCGGCCAACGCGAGGACGGCCAGCTCGCCGTCGGTGAAGTCGCCGTCGTCGACCTCGGACTCGAACATCCCCGCTGCGGCCTCGACATCCAGGATCGACATGCGACACCCCTCCCGAGCGGATCGACGCCTCGCCTCCGAGGGTACCCGCCGGATCTCTCGGGCGGTCCGGGCCAGCCTTGCGATTCCCTGAACTCTCGCGCTCTGCGCCAAGTTCCCAGCCAGCTCGCAGGGATGCCCGCTGGATCTCGCCCAGCAGGCCGGCTTGGATGCCGTCCCGATCGAGGGGGGCGCATCGCGGTGCTACCTGCAGCTGGCGTGCAGCCCCCAATGCGACGCGTGGCTGATCGCGTGGTCGCGCTCGGCCGAGGTGGACCTGCACGACCACGGCGGATCGATCGGGTTCGTCCAGGTGGTGGCGGGCACCCTGCGGGAGGTGTACTCGGACGCGCGCCGGGCCCGACCCCTGCGCTCATGCCTGCTCGCCGCGGGGATGTCGGCCCCGATCCCGGCGTCACGGGTGCACGCCGTCGCCAACCCGTGCGCCGAGACGGCGCTCAGCGTGCACGTCTACTCTCCGCCGCTGGGAGCCATGACGTTCTTCGAGCCCGGTCCCGGCGACGTGCTCGCGCCGGTCCGGCGGGAGCACGACGACGAGTGGCAGCCGCCGCCGGCACCGCGCACGACCCGGCCCGCCGCGTAGGCGGCCGCCTACCGGATCGTTCTCCCCCGCGTCATCCGCGGATGCGACGCCAGCACGGCTCAGCCCGTCGCCGGCATCGAGATCGGCGGCACCGAGGTCGGCGGCGGCGAGGTCGGCGGCACTGCGGGCGGCGGGACCGACGTGGACGTGGGCGGTGCGACGGCGCTCGGGTAGGGCGAGTCACCGCCGGGGATGTAGGCCGGTGGCGGGACCTCGGCCGGGTCGGGGGCGGCGAAGGCGATGGCCGGCTGGCCGCTGAGGGCGGCGGCCGTGTAGTCGTGCCAGATGCGGGCGGGGTAGGTGCCGCCGAAGACGGTGATCCCGCCGACGTCGTACATGGGGGTGTTGGCCTTGGGGTCGCCCACCCACACGGAGGTGGCGAGCTGGGGGGTGATGCCGTTGAACCAGGCGTTCGTGTTGTCCTCCGTCGTGCCGGTCTTGCCGGCGACGTCGCGCCCGGCGATGGCGGCTGCGGTACCGGTGCCGTACTGCACGACGCTGCCGAGGGTCTGCACGGCGAGGCGAGCGCGCCGGTCACGCCCTGGGGGTTGGCCGGGATGTCCTTGGCGACGCTGGCTTGTGCGACCTGCTCGAGGCGCGGGTCGTAGTTGGTGTGGATGTCGAGGCCCCCGTTGAACAGCGCGTTGTAGCGGGCGCTGTAGGTCGAGCCGAGGACGGTGCTGTCGTCGAGGAGGTACTGCTTGACCTGCTCGATGTAGTAGTCGCTCGTGGTGGTGGGCCGTCCACACCTGGCGGCGCAGACGCCGTCACCGCCCGTTGCTCACCCGTGACGTGCGCCGCTCCATGCCGCTCTGCGCCTACCCTCGTGGTCGATGACGGGCGACGGCGCCACGGGCGACGCGGCAGCGACGCCGGGCTGGAGCGGGAGCGGGATCGAGCGGATGCTGGCCGAGAGCCGCCGCCATCTGGGGCGGGTCGAGCCCGAGGAGCTCGACGCCGAGCGGGCGGCGGGGGCGCTGGTGGTCGACATCCGGCCTCAGGCATACCGCGACGAAGAGGGCGAGCTGCCCGGCGCGGTCGTGATCGAGCGCAACGTCCTCGAATGGCGGCTGGATCCGACGAGCGACCATCGCATCCCCGAAGCGGCGGATCACGACACCCGCATCATCGTGGTGTGCAACGAGGGCTACGCGTCCAGCCTGGCGGCCGAGTCGTTGCAGCGACTCGGCCTGCATCGCGCGACGGACCTCGCCGGCGGCTACCGCGCCTGGCGCCGCATCGACGCCTCGCCCCGCTGATCTGGGGTCCGCCGTCTCGGCTGGACGGCGGCACCACGGCCGGATCAGCCGCCGGCCGCCGTGGTGGCGCTCCGCCCGGTGCTCCCGGCCGCGGTGGAGCCGGTGGCCGCAGCGGAGCCGGTCGTAGCGGATCGTCCGCTGCCGCCACCGAAGCCCCCGGCGCCGAGGGTTCCGCCGGCGCCGGAGTCGCGCACGGAGGTGGCGGTGACGGTGCCGTCGGCGGCGGCGGTGCCCGAGACGATGACGGTGTCACCGGGGTTGACGGAGCTGACGGTGCCGGCGGAGGTGACGGTGATCTGCGATTGGGGGGTGGTGGCCACCTTGACGATGGTGCCGCTGCTGTTGGTGACGTAGATGTTGGTCCCGTCGACGAGCTTGACGGTGCCGACGGTCGCGCCGCCGCCCGCCGCGCCGCCGCCCGACCCGACGCTGCCTGAGGCGCCCGCGGTGGCGGTCGTGCCGGTTGCGCCGGTGCGGGCGGTTGCGGTCGAAGCGGTGGTGAAGCTCGAGGTGCGGCTCGAGGTCGCCGCGGTCGGCTTCACGTGGTGCTTCTCGAGGGCGACCCCGCCACCGAAGGCGACCGCCGCGATGAGCAGTCCGCCGAGGACCTGGGTGAGGGGCCCCATCCGTTGGCGGATCGGCCTGGCCGGCAGGGGCTCGTAGTCCCAGCCGTCGTCGGGGCGGATCTGGTCGGTGGGCTCGCCGACATGAGACATACATGGCAGATCCTCTTTCACACAGGACGGGCGGTCAGGGAGCGGTCGTGGTGGTCGTCGAGCCCGCCGCGGGTCGGGTCGGCAACAGCGGGCTGCACGTCTTGTACGCCGCGCTGGTGGTATCGATCGACGTCGGAGACGTCCCCGCCGGTGTCGTCGTGATCGTCACCCCGTGGTCGGCCATGCAGCTGTCAAACGCGGCGAGCTGGTTCTGCCGCGCCTGCTGCTGGGCCAGGTAGCCGGGCGGCAACAGGTTCTGGCACGCCTGCACCGCGGCGGCGTCCGCCGAGTTGTTGAACACCGCGTTCAGGCCACCGCCACCGCCGAAGCCGCGGCCGGCGCCCGTGCCCGAGCCGGAGCCCGAGGTGCCCGCCGCCGGTGTCGTCGCCCCCGGCGTGGTGGTGCGCGGGGTGAAGGTCGGCAGCGTCACGCCGTGCTGGGTGAGACACGACCGAAACGCCTGCAACGCCGCGGTGTTGGCCCCGCCCGCCGAGCTCGGCGTGGTGGCCGCGGTCGTCGGGCTGGTCGATGACACCGCCTTGGGCGAGCTGGAGCCGCCACACGCGGCGAGCACCACCCCGCACGCCAGGACGGCGGCCAACACACCTCCGCTGCGGCGCGGCCGGCTCGATCGTGCGTGGTCCTGGTTGACATCATCGCTGCGTTCCATGCAGCCGAGGATTCACCCCCGGTCTGAGAACCGCCGCGGGTGCCGCTGTGCATCCCCTGTGAATCGCGCGGGACGCCAACGGGTCGAGCGACCGAGGACGATGGCCCCATGCCAAACGATGCGGTGGCCCGGGCCCGACAGGGGCGGGGCACCCTGTTCCGTCCGCTCGGCGACCTGGACGCCTACACCGTCTTCCAGCTTCGCCGGGTGCTATCGAGCTTGGCCTCGGCGCCGCGGTTGGTCATCGACCTGGCGGCGGGTTTCATGGATCACCGGACCGGGCGATCGAGGTTGACCGCGGGGAGCTCCTGCACGTCGTGCTTGGTCACGCGCAGCTGGATGCCTTCGGCGCCGACCCCGACGACGGCACTGATTGGGATGGCGACCTCCTTGCGTCCCCACAGATGACCCTCCTGCAGGAGCACATGGGTCACGTGGCGGTCGCGAGGGTCGATGACCAGCCCCTGCACCCGTCCGATGTCGCCGTCGGTGGCATGGACCCGCTCCCCGCGCCGCACCGCGACCTCACCCAGGGGCACCTTGTCGTAGACGACCGGTTGGGCGACGTTGCCGCCGAGGCCGTAGTACGGCCACGACATCAGGTCACCGGGGCCGTACCCCTCATAGCCGCTGATACCCGGCAGGAACTGGGTCTCTTCCGCCGCGGGCAGCTTCTCGAGCTCCGGACCGCTGCAGCGCAGCCGGAGCTCGTCCCCCGTGGTGTCCACGAGGTCGAGGGGCACGAGGCGCCCGAGGCCCCACCGCTGCTTCGGCTCGATGACCAGATGGGTGACGGCTCGGGCGACGGGGTCGATGACCACGCGGGTCACCGCGGCGCAGCACCCGTCGGAGCAGCGCAGCTCGGCCCCGATCGTGAACTGCGTCATGTCAGCCATGGCCAGCCTCCTCGTCTCGTCCCCGATGCTGCTCCAGGATGCACCTTCGGCGGCCCTCGTGCTCACGCCACGGGCCCGTACTGGATCTGCTGGAGCACCGCGATGCGCGACGAACCCGCCGGTCGCCAGCCGCTTCACAGGTGGCGCACAGCACGGGTGCAGCCGACTTCCAGCGATGTGCGACCCGCTGAGGGCCGGAGGTGCGCACATGGCCGCAGACGAGGTTCGCCAACGGGTGCTGGTCGTCGACGACGAGCGGTCGATCACCGACGCCGTCGCCACCGCGCTGCGCTACGAGGGCTTCGATGTCACCGAGGTCGACACCGGGCGGGCCGCGCTCGCCGTCGCCCAGGACGACCCGCCGGACCTGATCGTGCTCGACGTGATGCTGCCCGACCTCGACGGCGTCGAGGTGACCAGGCGCCTGCGCGCCGACGGCATCGAGGTCCCGGTGCTGTTCCTCACCGCCAAGGACGCCACCGACGACAAGGTGGCCGGGCTGACTGCCGGCGGCGACGACTACGTGACCCAGCCGTTCGCCCTGTCGGAGATCGTGGCCCGGACCCGGGCCATCCTGCGTCGCACCGCCGGTCAGGCCCCCGACAACCGGCTTCGCTTCGCCGACATCGAGCTCGACGACGACATCCACGGTCACCTTCAGCACCGGATCCGTGCAGGCGGGCGGCCCGCAGTTCAGGGTCCGAGCCTGGCAGCTGACCAACGGCGACCAGCTCATCCTGGCGTACCCACTCACCGAGACGGCCGCCACCCTGCACCGCCTCTACCTCATCGAGCTGGCCGTCACCGCGGCCGCGCTCCTCTTCGTCGCCGCCCTCGGGTGGTGGGCGGTGCGCGTCGGCCTGCGTCCACTCGTCCACATGGAAGACACCGCCGACGCCATCGCGGCGGGCGAGCTCGAACGGCGCGTCCCCGGCGACGGCGCCCGCACCGAGGTCGGCCGCCTGGCGCGGGCCTCAACGCCATCCTGGGCCGGATCCAAGGAGCCTTCGACCAGCGCGACGCCACCGAAGCCGCGCTGCGCGAATCCGAAGCCCGCCTGCGCCGCTTCGTCGCGGACGCATCCCACGAGCTGCGCACGCCGCTCGCGGCGGTGTCCGCCTACGCCGAGCTGTTCGAGCGCGGGCGCCAGCGGCCGACCCGAGGACCTCGCCCGGGTCATGGCCGGCATCCGCTCCGAGACGGCCCGCATGGGCCACCTGGTCGAAGAGCTCCTCCTCCTCGCCCGCCTCGACGAGGGCCGGCCCCTCGAGCTCGAACCCGTCGAGATCGTCAGCCTCGCATCGGAGTCGGCCAACGCGGCCCGCGCCATCGACGACGCCTGGCCCATCACACTCGACGCATCCCGGCCGGTCGAAGTGCTCGGCGATCCGGGCCGCCTCCGCCAGGTGATCGACAACCTCCTCGGCAACGTGCGCGCCCACACCCCGCCAGGGACCGAGACCGTAGTCGGCATCGCCGAAGAGGACAGCACCGTGGCCATCCGGGTCGCCGACAGCGGGCCCGGCCTCACCGACGAGCAGGCGGCGCGAGCCTTCGACCGCTTCTACCGCGCCGATCCGTCACGCTCGCGCGACCACGGCGGCAGCGGGCTCGGCCTCGCCATCGTGGCCGCCATCGTCGCTGCCCACGGCGGCCACGTCGAGGCGCTCCCCAACCCCGGCGGCGGCGCCGTCTTCGTCGTCCGCCTCCCCCGCGTGGCCATGCCCGAGCCCGCCGAGGTCTCCTGAACCGACGCCCGCCTGTGCCGCCGGGCCCACGCTCGCCTCTACGGAACAGCAACGGCGAAGATGCCGACGCCGTTGTACTCCTTCGAGTGGGAGGGGAGGTAGGGGCCGTTGACGGTCACGCTGTAGTAGCCGTAGGGCCCCGGCCCGGAGTCGCCCTCGATCGTGTCGATGGCGCCGTCGGGCCACACCTGGGCGATGATGCCGACGTGCACCGCAGTGGCCGTGCTCGACGGGCCCGTCCCGTAGAGCACGGCATCCCCCGGCTGCAGGACCTGGGTGGCGGACAGGACGTGCGTGTTGGCCGCCGCCCAGGTGTAGATGTCTCCGACGAAGGGGTACTTGGGGATCGCCACGCCTACGGCCTCCCACGCCCAGGAGGCAAAGAGGGCACACCACTCCTCGCAGGGGCCGTAGGGGTTGCAGAAGAGCCCCTGGCTGGCGTCGGGGTTGGTCGCGATCTGGCTGGCCGCGATGCTGACGATCTTGGAGCCCGTGCCCGGGTGGCTGAAGGTGGTGGGGAAGGCATCGGGCTCGAGGAGCCAGTACCCGTGCCCCGACGGGGTGGCGACGATCCCAGCGATCGGCATCTGGGCGACGACGCCGTCGTCGCCGCCGTAGGAGCCGGCGTCACCGAAGGCGTACACCGCACCGCCCGATCCGGCGAGCCAGTAGCCCTTGCCGTCGGGTGTGACCGCCATGCCCGCGACGGAAGCCGGGAGGTTGGCGCTGCCCTCGGAGCCCTCGTAGGCGGCGTCGCCGAAGGAGAACATCCCACCGTCGGCACCGACCATCCAGTACCCCTTGGCGTCGGCGGTCGCGGCCATCCCGACGATGGCCGACATGAGCGGCCGCCCACCCATCGAGCCGTAGAACACCGCATCGCCGAACGCGAAGATCCCACCGTCGGCGGCGACGAACCAGTACCCCTTGCCGTCAGGGGTGCTCGTCATGCCGACGATGGGCGAGGCGAGCGGCCGCCCACCCATCGAGCCGTAGAACACCGCATCGCCGAACGCGAAGATCCCACCGTCGAGGGCGACCAACCAGTAGCCCCCGCCGTCAGGGGTGGACGCCATCGCGACGATCGGCGCATAGAGGTCGATCCCGCCGGCCGAGCCGTGCTGGACGGCGTCGCCGTAGGAGAAGACGCCGCCGTCGGCGGCCACGAGCCAGTACCCGCCGCCGTCGGGGGTGGACGCCATGCCCACGACCGGAGCCGAGAGGCTCACCGTGGTCGGGCTGCCGAAGAAGCGCGCATCGCCGTAAACGAGCACACCGGCGTTGCTCGCCGCTGCGGCGTGGACAGCGCGGGAGGCGGGTGCCGCCGCCGGTGAGGATCCCGTCGGAGCGGCCCGGTGGACGATGCCCACTCCGATCGGTGCCGCCCCCGCGGTCACGGCGGTGAGCACCAGCAACAGCCCAGCACCAACCGAGACGACGGCCGCCCGCCCGCACCGTCGCATGCGTCGACCCTACCCACCGGCCCCGCCTGGGCCCGGTCACCCTGGTCGATCGGCCACTTCGCCCGACGTCCGCTCAGGACGTGGCGGGGAGGGAGCGCAGCCAGGTCCACATGGGTTGTTGGACGGCGGAGGTGGTGGCGTTGCCGGTGGGCCATCCGTGGTCGCCGCCTTGGTAGATGGCTTGGGTGACGACCCGGCCGGCGGTGCAGGCGGCGGGCACGTCCCCAGCACGGCGATGATCCCAGGCACCAGGTTGAGCCACGTCGCCCCCTGATCGGCCACCGTCGCCCAGAACGACCGGGCCGAGAAGCGCCGGTCGACCACGAGGCGGGCACCCGACACGAGGGTCGACAACACGCCGACCACCAGGGCGTTGATGTGACACAACGGGAGCGGGCAGTAGCCGCGCTCCGCCTCGTCGAGCCCGTGGTGGTCGACGATCGCCCTCGCCGTGGCCAGCAGCTGACGCTCCCCGAGCGGCACGATCTTGGGCTCGCCCGTGGTGCCCGAGCTCATCATCACCACGGCCGCGGCCGGGCGTCCGGCGGCGGGCGCCCGCGACGTCGGGGGCGACGGGGGCCGCCCGCGACGCAAGGCCCCGCCGGCAACCACCTCCCACACGCCGACCGATCCGGGGATCGCTGCGACCACCTCGCCGGCCGGCCGGTCGGTGACGACCGCGACCAGACCGAGCACCCGCGCCTGGCGGTCGAGCTCCGCCGGCGAGGCGTCCGGGTCGAGCGGGGCGACCGTCACACCGAGGGCCAGCGCAGCGACGAAGCATGCGATGAAGCCGAGCGGGTCACCGACGAGCAGGCCGACCGGCGCCGCAGACCCACCACCCCCGATGCCGGCCACCACCGGCGCCCACCCGCGCGTGGCCTGCTCCAGGTCGCCCCCGCGCAGCTCGCGGCCCGATGCTCCTTCGACGAACGCGACCCGCTCCTGCGCATCGCCGCCCCGTCGGGCGACGAGCTCGGCGACCCCCGGCTCCGGGTGGGACGGCACACCACGGACGGATCGATCAGCGACGGGAGTGGCCATGAGCCCATTGACCACCCCCAGCCTGGGAACCCGCTGTGGACCGCCGCAGAACCCTCTGGCAAGGAACGCTCCGCCGGAACATCGCAAGCTCGCACTTGCCAGGAATTCGCGATGCATTTCCTTGTTGACACAGATGCCTTGGATGCAAGTGTTGCTCGGGCGAGGTAGATTCGATGATCGATGCCCCAGTACACGGTTGGCCAAGCAGCCGAGCTGCTCGGTGTGAGCGCCGACACCGTCCGGCGGCTGGCCGATCGCGGCACGCTGGAGATGGTGAGGACGCCGGGAGGGCGGCGGCGCCTCGACGGTGCCGGCCTGGCCCGCTACGCGCAGGGCAACGCCGCAGCCGTCCCCCAGCACCGAGCGGCACCAGAATCGGCCCGCAACCACTTCCCCGGCATCGTGACCAAGGTGACCAAGGACAAGGTCATGGCCCAGGTGGAGCTGCAGGCCGGACCGTTCCGCGTGGTGTCACTGATCAGCCGCGAGGCAGCCGATGAGCTCGCCCTCGCGCCGGGCTCCCTGGTGGTCGCATCGGTCAAGTCCACCAACGTCGTGCTCGAGATCCCCGACCCGTGAGGAGCGCGCCATGAGCACCCGCCCCTTCGGCCGTGCCGCCATCGCCGTCGTCGCCCTGCTGGCGATGGGAGCGTGCTCGTCGTCGTCGAAGTCGTCCACGTCGGCACCGACCACGGTGGGCGCCACACCCACGACGGCCGCCGCTGCCACCACGACCGCCCCCGCGCTCAATGGGAGCCTCACGGTGTTCGCGGCTTCCTCGCTCACCGGTGCGTTCAACGCCGCCAAGACCACACTCGCGACCTCCGCTCCGAGCCTCGGCCTGACCTTCAGCTTCGCCGGCTCCAACACCCTCGTCACCCAGATCGAGCAGGGCGCCCCCGTCGACGTCTTCGCCTCCGCCGACATGGCCAACATGAACAAGCTGATCGGCGCCGGCCTCGTCGACGCCCCGGTCATCTTCGCTAGGAACAAGTTGGAGATCGCGGTGGCGCCCGGCAACCCCAGGGGCATCACCAGCCTTCAGGACCTGGCCAAGCCAGGCCTCACCGTCGTCCTCGAAGCGACCGGCGTCCCTGCCGGCGACTACACCCGCCAGGTCGAGACCCAGCTCGGGGTCGACATCACCCCCAAGTCCCTCGCCCCCGACGTCAAGACGGCGATCACCGCAGTGACGAGCGGCGAGGCGGACGCGACCGTCGTCTACGTCACCGACGTCGCCGCCGCCGGGTCCAAGGTCGTCGGCGTGACGATCCCCGACAACCTGCAGCCGGCGATCACCTATCCGATCGCCGTGGTCAAGGCCAGCCACAACCACGCGACAGCCGCGGCGTTCGTGCAATCCGCGGTCTCCGGTGACGTGCAAGAGGCGCTGATCGCACAAGGGTTCCTCGCTCCCTGAACATGAGACGCCCGCGGCGGGGCATCGCCCCGGTGGTCCTGGCCGCGGGCGCGCTCGCGTTGGTCCTGCTCCCGCTGATCGGCTTGGCGCAGCGCACGCCCTGGTCGACCATCGGCTCCGCCCTCCGCCAGCACGATGCGCTGCTGGCGCTTCGCCTGTCCCTCGAGTGCTCCCTCGGTGCGCTCGCCCTGTCCGCCGTGCTCGGTCTCCCCCTGGCCTGGGTGCTGGCGCGGTACCGGTTCCCCGGGCGCTCCCTGGCCCGGGCGTTCATCACGTTGCCGATGGTCGTCCCGCCGGTGGTCGGCGGCATCGCGTTGCTCTACGCATTCGGACGGCGCGGCTTCGCCGGTCGCTGGCTGTACGCGTGGACGGGTTGGCGCCTGCCCTTCACCGCCGGCGGGGCCATCCTCGCCGAGGCGTTCGTGGCCATGCCGTTCCTCGTCATCACAGCGGAGGCCGCGTTCCGTTCCGTCGACCGAGGCAGCGAGGAAGCCGCCTCGACCCTCGGAGCCTCGCCGTCGTACCGGTTCCGGCGGGTGACGCTGCCCGCCGTCGCACCCTCGTTGGCCGCGGGCGCGGCGCTCTGCTGGGCCCGGGCCCTCGGCGAGTTCGGGGCCACCATCACCTTCGCCGGCAACTTCCCGGGCACCACCCAGACCATGCCGCTCGCCATCTACATCAACATCGAGAGCGGCAACGACGGCATCGCCCTCGCCTTGTCCCTCGTCCTGCTCGGGGTCTCCCTCGTCGTGCTCGTGGCGCTGCGCGATCGCTGGCTCGGCGTGACGTGACGCTCCGCGCGCGCGTGATGCTCACGCTCGGCACCCTGCAGCTCGACGTGGAGCTCGTCGTCAGCGACGCAGTCGTCGCCGTCGTCGGGCCCAACGGTGCGGGAAAGACGACCGTGCTCCGGGCCCTCGCCGGACTGGTGCCGATCGACGGTGGTCGCATCGCCATCGACGGGCGCGTCGTGGATGACCCTGCCGCCGGCATCAGGCTCCCCCCGCAGGACCGCCACGTCGGCGTCGTGTTCCAGGAGCACCGCCTGTTCCCCAACCTCACCGCCTTGGAGAACGTGGCGTTCGGTCTCCGCGCGCGAGGCACACCACGCGCCGAGGCCCGACGCCAGGCGGCCCACTGGCTCGAGCGCGTCGGCCTCCCCGAGGTCGCCCACCTCCGGCCGCGGGCGCTGTCCGGGGGGCAGGCACAGCGGGTCGCGCTGGCCCGGGCGCTCGCCACCGAGCCAGCGGTCGTCCTCCTCGACGAGCCGCTCGCCGCGGTGGACACCGCCGCGAGGGCGGAGCTTCGCCGCCTGCTGCGCGGCGAGCTGCGCCGGTACCCGGGAGCCCGCGTCATCGTGACCCACGACCCTGTGGAAGCCGCCGCCCTGGCCGATGAGATCGTGGTCCTCGAAGGGGGTCGCATCACCCAGCACGGTCCGCTCGCGGAGGTCACCGCCCGCCCCCGCTCCGCCTGGGTCGCGACGATGGTCGGGCTCAACCTGCTCGCCGGGACCGCCGACGGCACCACCGTCGCGTTGCCCAGCGGGCAGACGCTCGTGTCACCGACGCCCTCCACCGGAGCCGTCTTCGCGGCGTTCCGGCCCAACGCGGTGACCTTGCACCGCCATCGCCCGGAGGGAAGTGCCCGCAACACCTGGCCCGGCCACGCCACCGAGCTCTACCCCGCCGGCGACCGGGCCCGGGTCCGGGTCGATGGCCCGGTCCCGCTCGTCGCCGAGGTGACCGCCAGCGCCGTCGCGGAGCTCCACCTCGCGGACGGGGGCCCGATCTGGGTGTCGCTGAAGGCGACCGAGATCGACGTCTACCCGGCCTGAGGCCGCGGCACCGGCGGGCGCCGACGCCGGCCTCAGACCGGCTATCCGCCGGCCATGGCCCCGAGGACGATCAGGGGCTCGTCCCCGCGGGTGACCGCGTCGGGGAGGCAGCGCTCGGGTGGGTCGTGGGAGAGGTCGTCCTCGCAGGCGAAGAAGCGCACGAAAGGCCGGCGGCGGCGGCTCACCTGGTCCCGGATCGTGCCGCGCAACTCCGGGTGGCGGTCCTCGAGCGCGTCGAGGACCGCCCGCAGCGTCACGGGCTCCCCGACGTCCAGCCGGACCTCGCCCTGCACCCGGGCGAGGGTGCGCAGGTGGGCCGGCAGGACCACCCGGATCACGGCAGCTCCTGGACCTCGACCGACAGCACCGCGGGCAGATCGCGCACGATCGCGCTCCAGTGGTCGCCCCCGTCGGCGGACGCGTACACCTGGCCCCCGGTGGTGCCGAAGTACAGGCCGCAAGGATCCAGGCGGTCGACCGCCATCGCGTCGCGGAGCACGTTGACGTAGCAATCGGCTTGCGGGAGCCCGGCCGTCAGGGGCTGCCACTCGTGCCCGCCCGTCCGGCTGCGGTAGACGCGCAACCTCGCGTCAGGCGGGTAGTGCTCCGCGTCGCTCTTGATCGGCACGACGTAGACCGTCTCCGGGTCGTGCGCGTGCACCGCGATCGGAAAACCGAAATCTGACGGCAGGTCACCGCTGATCTCGTACCAGGATTCGCCGCCGTCGTCGCTTCGCATCACGTCCCAGTGCTTCTGCATGAACAGCACGTTCGGGCGCGACGGGTGCAAGGCGATGCGGTGCACGCAGTGGCCGACCTCGGCGTCGGGGTCCGGGATCTGCTCCGAGTGCAGCCCCCGGTTGGCGGGTCGCCAGGACTGGCCGCCGTCGTCGGTGCGAAACACGCCGGCCGCCGAGATGGCCACCCACATCCGCTCCACATCGGCGGGGTCCGACACGATGGTGTGCAGGCACATCCCGCCGGCGCCCGGCTGCCACGCGGGCCCGGACCCGTGCCCACGCAGCCCGGCGAGCTCCGACCAGCTGCGTCCCCCGTCGACCGAGCGGAAGAGCGCGGCATCCTCGACCCCCGCGTAAACGGTGTCGGGGTCGGTGAGGGACGGTTCCAGGTGCCAGACCCGGGCGAACTCCCACGGGTGGGGGGTCCCGTCGTACCACTGGTGGGTGCCGGCCTCACCCGCGTAGCGGAACTCGTTGCCCACGGGCGTCCACCTGCGGCCGCCGTCGTCGGAGCGCTGGATCAGCTGCCCGAACCATCCCGTCGACTGCGACGCATAGATCCGGTCGGGGTCCGCCGGCGAGCCCTTCACGTGGTAGATCTCCCAACCGCCGAAGTGCGGCCCGTCGATCTGCCACTCGGACCGCGCACCATCCGCGGTCAGGACGAAGGCTCCCTTGCGGGTACCCACGAGGATCCGCACCCCCGTCATCGCCCGGCCCCCTGTCGTTGCTCCACCAGCGTCCCCATCGATCGCCTCCTCCTGAACGGGTGATCCACGCTACCGACGGATGAGCCGCCCCGTACCCATCGGTGCTGGATCCGTATCGACGGGGCCCGTGGTAGACATGGTCGGCGATGGGCGGCACAGCGGTCGGACCCCGGCAACCGAACCGACTGGGGCGGCTGGCAGCGTGGTGCGCCCGGCGCCGGCGCTTGGTGGTGGTGTCATGGGTGGCGGGGCTGGTCGTGGTGACGGCGCTCAGCACGGCGTTCCCCGGCGTGTTCCTGGACAAGTTCGGCGGCGGCTCGACGGAGTCGGCGCGGGCCCAGCGGCTCCTCTCCGCCCGCTTCCCGGCTCAATCTGGCGACAACGCACAGGTCGTCTTCGAGACCACCGCTCCGGTCACATCACCGTCGGTGCAGGCCGCGATCTCGCGCGACCTCGACGCGCTGCGCGGCCTGCCGCACGTCGCCGCGGTCCGCTCGCCGTTCGACTCGCCGGGCCAGATCGCACCGAGCGGGACCATCGCCTACGCGACCGTGGAGTTCGACCAGATCACCGCGACCCTCCCCAAGGCCCCGATCCAGACCGTGGTCGACAAGGCCACGACCGGGGCGGGACCCGGGATCACCGTGGTCCTCGGCGGGTCACCGATCGCCAAGATCCAGAAGTTCGCCTTCGGCGCGAGCGAAGGGGTCGGCATCCTCGCCGCGGTCGTCATCCTGCTGCTGGCCTTCGGATCGGTGATCGCCATGGGTCTGCCGATCCTCACCGCTCTCCTGGCCATCGCCATCTCCTTCGGCGTGCTCGACTTCATCAGCCACGGGGTCACCGTGCCGACCTTCGGCGCGGAGCTCGCTGCGATGATCGGCATCGGTGTCGGGATCGACTACGCCCTCTTCGTCGTCACCCGCTACCGCCAAGGCCTCGACGATGGCATGTCGCCCGAGGATGCGATCGTCGCGTCGCTGTCGACCTCCGGGCGGGCCGTGCTGTTCGCCGGTTGTACGGTCGTGATCTCCCTGCTCGGGATGTTCCTGCTCGGCGTCGCCTTCATCGTGGGCCTGGCCCTCGGCGCCATCGGGGCCGTCGTGCTCGTCATGGCCGCGGCGCTCACCCTGCTCCCGGCGCTGTTGGGGTTCGCCGGGCACGCCATCGACCGGTTCCACCTGCCCCGCCTGCTCGCGAAGGCCGAGGGCGCCGATCAGCGCGAGAGCGTGTGGTGGCGTTGGAGCCGGGTGGTGCAACGGCGCCCGATCGTGGCCGGTGGCGCCTCGCTCGCCGTGCTGGTCGTGCTCGCCCTGCCGCTGTTCGGGATGCACCTGGCGTTCACGGACGCGGGCAACGACAAGCCGTCCACCATGACCCGCCAGGCCTACGACGCGCTGGCCCGGGGGTTCGGCCCGGGGAGCAACGGACCCCTCGTGATCGCGGTGTCGAGCTCGACCGCTGGACCCCTGCCCTCCACGGTCCCCGATGCGCTGCGCACCGGGTTGCAATCGACCTCCGGGGTCGCCTTCGCCGCGCCACCCCAGTACAACGCGGCGCACGACACCGCCGTCGTCGTCGTCATCCCGACCACCTCGCCCCAGGACCTGCGGACCCAGTCCCTCGTGCACCGCCTGCGCTCGACGGTGGTCCCGAGCGTCACTGCCGGCACAAGCGCGAAGGCCCTCGTTGGTGGCGAGACGGCGGCCGCGGTCGACTCCTCCCACGATCTGTCCCATCGCCTCCCCTACGTCATCGCCGGGGTCGTGATCCTGTCGTTCCTCCTCCTGATGGCGGTGTTCCGCTCCATCGCCGTGCCGCTCAAGGCCGCGGTCATGAACCTGCTCTCGGTCGGCGCCGCCTACGGCGTCATCGTGGCCGTGTTCCAGTGGGGCTGGCTGGGCGGCTTGTTCGGGATCGGCAAGACGGCACCGATCGATCCGTGGGTCCCGCTGATGTTGTTCACCATCCTCTTCGGCCTGTCGATGGACTACGAGGTGTTCCTCCTGTCCCGGATCCGGGAGGAGTGGCTGCGCACCGGGGAAAACGCGACCGCGGTGGCCGACGGCCTGGCGTCGACGGCTCGAGTCATCACCGCGGCGGCCGCCATCATGGTGTGCGTGTTCGGGTCGTTCGTGCTGGGCGACCAGCGGGTCCTCAAGCTCTTCGGGCTCGGTCTGGCGAGCGCCGTGTTCGTCGATGCCACCTTGGTCCGCATGGTCCTCGTCCCGGCCACCATGGAGCTGCTCGGCAGCGCCAACTGGTGGCTGCCCAAGTGGATCGACCGGGCGGTGCCGGCCTTCAGCATCGAACCCGAACCCGCCTGACCCGCCTCTGCGATCGCGGGAACTTTTCGGGGACGTCGAGCGACTAGTTGGCATGACGATCAAGGTGCTCGGGGCGCTCGTTCTGGCGGGCGCGATCACGGTCGCCGGCGCGGCACCGGCGTTCGCCCACGTGACCACCGACCCCGACACCGCGTCAAAGGGCGGCGAGATCACGCTCGGTTTCCGGGTCCCCAACGAGGAGACCAGCGCAAAGACCACGACGGTGGAGGTCGACTTCCCCACCGACCACCCCCTCCTCGGCGTGCTCC
>Ga0209698_10001689_pt1 | contig 25473 bp, 21 predicted proteins | sample LitLauG_LLR_2012_FD_187203 | JGI IMG/M metagenome (GOLD analysis project Ga0209698, IMG submission 187203) | Freshwater sediment microbial communities from Pennsylvania, USA - Little Laurel Run_MetaG_LLR_2012 (SPAdes) (version 2) | ecosystem: Environmental > Aquatic > Freshwater > Creek >... | reverse complement strand
TTCGCCTATGGCGTCGCGGCGGGACGGCCGATGTGGGCGGCGTTGGCTTTGGCCGCGGCGGTGCTGGTGAAGGGCGCGCCGGTGCTGTTGGTTCCCATCGCGCTGACCCACTTCGCGCTGGCCGCGCCGTGGCGGCGAACGGCGCTTGCGGCGGCGTCGGGCGCGCTGGTCGTTGCGGCGGGTGCGGGGCTATACGCGTGGGCGGCGGGCGCGCACGCGCTCGACATGTTCGCCTATCACGCGGGCCGTCCAGTGCAGCTCGAAAGCCCCTATGGCGCCTTCGCGCTGATCCTCAACACGCTGGGCGGCGTGCCGGCGCAGCTCGACAATTCCTTCGCTTCCGTGAACATTTCCGCCGCCTACGAACCCGCGATGCGCGCGCTCTCGGGGCCGTTGACGGCCTTGGCGGCGCTGGCGGCCATTGGCTGGCGCCTGTGGCGGTTGGGGCGCGACGATGACGCGGCCACGCGCGCGATCCGCACGCTCGCCGCCAGCGCAGCGGCGCTGATTGCGTTTCTGGCGTTCGGCAAAGTGTTCAGCCCGCAATATATCGTGTGGCTCTTTCCCCTCGCGCTGGTTCCGGCGGCGGCGATCGGCGGCCTCGCCCCCCGCTTGCTGCTGGGCGCGGTGCTGGTGAGCAAGATCGAGTTCCCTTACGTCTACGCGAATTCCCTACAGGCGCTCGGCTTCGTCGTGCTGGCGCGCGACGCTCTGCTGCTGGCTTGCGCCGTCGCGCTGATGGCGGGCGCCAGCCGTCTCACCTTTGGTCAAGGATTACGTGCGAAAACAGCGCTTTCGCATTGAGGGTTCGCGCCGATGACGACCGCCCGACCGCAGGGCTTGAGCCCGTTCAAGCTGGCACTGATCTGGGCGATGATCGCACTGGGGACGCCGGGCCTGCGGCTGGTCAACTGGATCAACGCGCCCGACGCGCATGTCGCCGCCAGCGCTGAGTCCGACCTGCCCGACCTCGAACCCGTGTTCGCCGACGCGCCGCGTTACTATGCTTACGCGCAGGCGATGCTGGGGCGCCCCTATGATTCCTATTACATCCGCCCCGTCGAGGGCTGGCGCGAAGACCGGGGGCCGCCGCACCGGCTGACCACGCCCGATCATGCATTGACGCCGTGGCGCGATTTCTCGTTTGAATATCCGCCCGGCGCGCTGGTCGCGATCCTGCCGCCGGCGCTGCTGGCGGGCGGCGTCGTGTCCTATTGCGTGCTGTTCGCGCTGGAGATGGGGCTTTGCTTCGCGCTGGCGCTGGCGATGGGCATGCGCGCGGCGGAGCGCCTGAAGCCGGGGGCGGGGGCGACGGTCCTGCAATTCGGCGTGTTCTACTACATCCTCACCACGCTGCTGGTCTCTTGCCATTACGACGCGCTGGTGGCGTTGACGCTGGCCGGCTTCGCCTTCGGCGTTGCCGCGAGCCTGCCAATGCTGGCGGCGCTATCGTTGGCTGCGGCGGTATTGGTGAAGGGCGCCCCGGTGCTGCTGATCCCCCTGGCGCTGGCGCATTTCCTGTTCGCCGCGCCGTGGCGAAAAACGGCTCTAGCGGCGCTCGCGGGCGCGGTCGCATTGGCGGGGGCCGGGGCGCTTTATTTCTACGCGGCGGGCGCGCACGCCTTCGACATGTTCGCCTATCATTCCGCGCGCCCGTTGCAGATCGAAAGCCCCTATGGCGCCATCGCGGTGATCCTGGATGCTCTGGGGCTGGCGAGCGCCCACCCCGTCGAGAGTTTCGGTTCGGTCAACGTGGTGGCGAGCTATGAGCCGGCGATGCGTGCGTTGAGCGGTCCGCTGACGGCGCTCGCCGCGTTGGCGGTGATTGCTTGGCGGCTGTGGCGGCTGACGCGCGGCGAGGACGAAACCACGCGCGCGCGCCGCACAATCGCCGCAAGCGCGGCGCTGATGATCGTGTTCATGGCGCTGGGCAAGGTGTTCAGCCCGCAATATGTCGTCTGGTTGTTTCCGCTGGCGCTGCTGCCAGCGGCGGCGGGCGACGCCCGTTCCGCGAAAGTGTTGATCGCGGCGGTGCTGCTGACCCAGATCGAATTTCCCTTCCTCTATCAGCATTCGGTCACGCTGCTGGGCGTGGTCGCGCTGGCGCGCGCGGCGCTGCTGCTGGCGACCGCTTGGCTGCTGACGACGGACGGCGCCCGCGCGCGGCGCCCCGCGCGGCTGGCTCCCTCGGCGTCGCTGGGCTAAGCTGCGGCGACGAGGAGATCGCCGATGCCCGGACGCATGATCGAGGGTCGCTGGACGAGCGACGCCAACGCCGCCGCGCACGACCCCAAAGGCGCCTTCGCGCGCCCGGCCTCTGTGTTCCGCTCTTGGGTGACCCCGGACGGCGAAGGCGGCTTTCGCGCCGAGCCGGGGCGCTATCACCTCTATGTGTCGCTCGCCTGCCCCTGGGCGCATCGCACGCTGATCTACCGCAAGCTGAAGGGGCTTGAGGGGATGATCGGGCTCTCCGTCGTCCATTGGTTGATGGGCGACGACGGCTGGACGTTTGCGGAAGGCCCTGGCGTGATCCCCGACACGGTCAATGGCGCGTCGAAGCTGCACGAGGTCTATTCTAAGGCGAAGGCGGATTACACCGGCCGCGTGACGGTCCCGGTGCTGTGGGACAAGCAGCGCTCAACCATCGTCAGCAATGAAAGCGCCGACATCATCCGTATGTTCAACTCCTCTTTCGACGGCGTCGGCGCCGCAGCGGGCGACTATTATCCCGCCCCGCTGCGCGCCGAGATCGACGCGCTCAACGCGCGCATCTACGAGACCGTCAACAACGGCGTCTATCGCTGCGGCTTCGCCGCCTCGCAAGGCGCCTACGACGAGGCGGTCACGGCCTTGTTCGCCACGCTCGACGATATGGAGGCGCGGCTGTCGGGCCGCCGGTTCCTCGCCGGTGAAACGCCGACCGAGGCCGACTGGCGGCTGTTCGTGACGCTGTTGCGCTTCGATCCCGTCTATGTCGGCCTGTTCAAGTGCAACCTGCGGCGCATCCGCGATTACCCGAACCTGCGACGCTATCGCGACGAATTGCGCGCTTGGCCGGGGATAGAGGCGACGGTCGATATGGGCCACATCAAGCGCCATTATTATGAAAGCCTTCGCTTCATCAATCCGACGGGGATCGTGCCGATGGGGCCGCTCGATTAGAAGCGGGAGTCGGCGGCGGGTTTCCGGGCGGAGCACGAATGTTTGAATATTCAAACTCACAAATATGTCAGGACCTGTTCGTCATTTCCGTCTTGGCCGGAAAGCGGCATGGGTCGTATGTCGAAATCGGGGCCTGTTCGCCTGTCCAGGGCAGCAACACCTGGCTGCTCGAGTCCAGGTTTGGTTGGAGCGGCCTGTCGTTCGAAAGGGCGCAAGAGCGGGTCGACGAATTCAATGCGTTGAGAAAGAACATTTGCGTCCGGGCGGATGCGACGACGATGGATTTCACCAATATCGCGAGAGCGTCCGGGCTGGGTTCGCATTTCGATTATCTGCAACTGGGCGTCGCGCCGCCGCAAAACACGCTGCAGGCGCTGAAAAACATCGATCTCGACAGATTCAGGTTCGCTGTCGTCACCTATGAACACGATCTCCACGCGGGGGGGCGCGCCGAGCGCATCGAATCCCGCGCTATCCTCGAATCATTCGGATATGCCCGTGTGCTCTCGGATGCGAAAAACGAGGATCGCGCCGTTGCGGATTGGTGGGTTCGCCCCGACCAAATGCCTAACGAAAGCTGGAGGTCGTTCATCGGCGAGGCGATCTCGATGGACATGAAAAACATGCCGGCCTCGATGCGCGAAAACATCCTGTCGCTGACGATGAATCTGCTCGACCCCGCGCATGACGAGCAGGCGACGCGATTGTCCACGCGCCTGCGCAACATCTTGCGGCGACCTCCTCCTTAAACCGCCCCGCAGGGGGAAGATATTCGCGATCGCTTCGTCACGCGGCGAGGCCAAGCCCGCGCAGCGCCGCGCCCGCTGCGGCTGCGGCCGCCAACGTCAGCGTCGCCCCCGCGCGCGTCGCCAACAAGAGCGCCGCAGCGCCGAGCGCCAGCGCGACGGCCGGGAGGTTAACGCTGGCCAGCAACGGCGCGTCGAAGCCGTGAACAACGATTGTTTCGGCGAACAGAGTGTGGATCGCCAGCCACATCGTCAGATTGAGGATAACGCCGACCACCGCCGCCGAGATCGCCGACAGAGCCGCGCCCAAAGCCCGCACGCCGCGTAGCGCTTCTACGAACGGCGCCCCCGCGAACACCCACAGGAAACACGGAGCGAACGTCACCCAGGTCGTCAGCAATCCGCCCAGCACGCCCGCGAGCAGCGGCGGCAGCGCGCCGGGCGCGCGACACGCGGCGAGGAAGCCGACGAATTGCAGCACCATGATGAGCGGCCCCGGCGTGGTTTCGGCAAGGCCCATGCCGTCCAGCATTTCATGCGGGCTCAGCCAATGCAGACGCTCGACCGCCTGTTGCGCGACATAGGCCAGCACCGAATAGGCGCCGCCGAAGGTGACGAGCGACGCGCCGCTGAAGAAGAAGGCGAGCCGCGTGAAGATGGAATTTGAGCCTAGGATCAACCACAACGCCGCCACCGGGGCCAGCCAGACCGGCAACCAGATCGCCACCGCTGTTGCGAACCGTGCGGACGAGGGCCGCGCGTGCGCCGGCGTCTCCTCGCCCAGCGCGCTGGCGTCGCCATGCGCAGGCGGCGGCGCGGGCAACGCGAGCGCGCCGACAGCGCCTGCAAGCGCGATGACCAGCGGGAAGGGCGCGTGCAGGAAGAACAAAGCGACGAAGGCCGCCGCCGCTATCGCCCGCAACGCGAAGCTGCGCAACGCGCGCCGCGCCAGCTTCCACCAGGCTTGTGCGATCACCGCCAGCACACCCGCCTTAAGGCCGAAGAACAGCCCCGCAACGAGGCCGACCTGTCCGTACAACACATAGACGATGCTGAGGCCCATCAGGGCCAAGGCCCCCGGCGCGACGAATAGCAGGCCCGCCGTCAGGCCGCCTTTCGTGCGATGGAGCAACCAGCCCAAATATATCGAGAGCTGCTGCGCCTCGGGCCCCGGCAGCAACATGCAATAATTGAGCGCGTGCAGGAACCGCGCGTCGGAGACCCAGCGCTTTTCCTCCACCACGATGCGGTGCATCGTTGCAATTTGCGCCGCCGGGCCGCCGAAGCTGAGCGCCGCGATGCGCAGCCAGACAAGCACCGCTTCTCTATAAGAAGGGGCTTCGACGCTCACTTTTTCTTCGGCAAATAAAGATCCGTCAGCGTCCCCGCAAACGCCTCCGCCGACATGGCGAAAGTTTCCGACAGCGTCGGGTGCGGATGGATCGTGAGACCAATGTCCTCGGCGTCGCAGCCCATCTCGATGGCGAGCGCGGCTTCCGCGATCAGGTCGCCCGCGCTGGGGCCGACGATGGCGCAGCCGATCAGGCGCCCGCTCGCCTCGTCCCACAGCGTCTTGGTGAGGCCCTCGTCGCGGCCCAAAGCCAGCGAGCGCCCGCTGGCGGCCCACGGAAACACGGCCTTGCCGTATTTGATCCCCTTGGCCTTGGCCTCCGTCTCGGTGACGCCGACCCACGCCACTTCGGGGTCGGTGTAGGCGACGGAGGGGATGCATTTGGCGTCGAACGCGGCCTTGTGGCCCGCCGCAACCTCCGCCGCGACCTTGCCCTCATGCACGGCCTTGTGCGCCAGCATCGGCTGACCCACCAGATCGCCAATTGCAAAGATATGCGGCACGTTGGTGCGCATCTGTTTGTCGACCGCGATGAAGCCGCGCTCGTCGACGATCACGCCCGCCGCCTCCGCGCCGACGCCCTTGCCGTTGGGCCTTCGTCCGACCGAAACCAGCATCGCGTCGAACTCTCCCTTGCCCTCGCCGGCTTCGCTCTCCCAGGTCACATGCAGCGCGTCGGGCCTGGCCTCGACTTTCGTCACCTTGGTCTTGAGCATGATTGACTTGAACCGCGCGCTCATGCGCTTGGCGAAAGGAGCAACCATGTCCTTGTCGGCGCCGGGCATGAGTTGGTCGAGCATCTCGATGACGGTGATCTGCGACCCCAGCGCCTCATAAACGGTGGCCATCTCCATGCCGATGATGCCGCCGCCCAGGATCAGCAGGCGCTTGGGTTGACCGCGCAATTCCAGCGCGCCGGTGGAATCCCAGATGCGCGGGTCTTTGGGGATGAACCCCGGCGCCACCGGCTCCGACCCCGCCGCAATGATCGCATGGCGGAAGCTCAATCTGCGCGGACCTTCGGCGGTTTCAACCGAGATCGTGTTGGCGGAGGTGAACTTGGCGACGCCGGTGATCACCGTCACCTTGCGTTGTTTGGCGAGGCCCGCAAGGCCGCCCGTCAAACGTTTGACCACGCCCGACTTGAACTCTCTGAGCTTGTCGAGATCGATCTTGGGCTCGCCGAACCCGACGCCGTGCGCGCTCATATGTTCGGCTTCGTCGATCACCTTGGCGACATGCAAGAGCGCCTTGGAGGGGATGCAGCCGACGTTCAGGCAAACGCCTCCGAGCGTGGGATAGCGCTCGATCAGCACGACTTTCTGGCCGAGGTCGGCGGCGCGGAAAGCCGCCGTGTAGCCGCCGGGGCCGGCGCCGAGCACGGCGACGTCGTAATCGAAATCAGCGGCGGGAGCTGGAGCGGGAGCGGGGGAAGGCGCTGGCGCTGCTTTGGCGGCGGTCGGCGCAGGCGCAGCGGCGGCGCCGGCGCCTTCATAGGTCGCCAGCAGAGCGCCCTGGCTGACCTTGTCGCCGACCTTCACCTTAACCTCGCCGATCACGCCGTCGGCGGGCGCGGGCACGTCGAGCGTCGCCTTGTCGCTCTCCAGCATCAGCAGAATGTCGTCCTTGGCGACCTTCTGCCCCGGCTTCATGTGAACCTCGATGACCGGCACATCCTTGAAGTCGCCGATATCGGGCAGGCGGATTTCGCTCGCCATTCAGTTGGTCTCCGCGAGAATGGTCAGAGAAGCACGCGGCGCATGTCTTCGACGACGCCGCACAAATGCCGCATGAAACGCGCGCCCGCCGCGCCGTCGATCACGCGATGATCGTAGGAGAGGCAGAGCGGCAGCATCAGGCGCGGCTGGAACGCCTTGCCATCCCAGACAGGCGCCATCTTGGAGCGCACGACGCCGAGGATCGCGACTTCAGGCGCGTTGACGATGGGCGTGAACGCCGTGCCGCCGATGCCGCCGAGCGAGGAGATGGTGAAGGTCGCGCCCTGCATGTCGGCAGGAGAGAGTTTTCCTGCGCGGGCTTTCTCCGACAGCGAGCCGAGTTCGCGCGCCAGATCGACGACGCCCTTCTTGTCGACCTCTTTCACGACGGCGACGACCAAGCCGTCGGGCGTATCGACGGCGACGCCGATGTTCCAGTAGAGGCGATGGATGAGCGAAGCCTTGTCCGGGCTCAGCGCGGAGTTGAAGGTCGGGAACGCCTTCAGCGACGCCACGCTCGCCTTCATCAGGAGCGGCAGCAGCGAGACGCGATAAGGCGCCTTCTTGTCGCCCTTGGCCGTATCGTCGAGCGATTTGCGGAAGGCTTCGGTCTCGGTGATGTCGGCTTCGTCGGAGTGGGTGACATGCGGGATGTTGACCCACGACGCATGCAGGCGCGGGCCGGAAATCTTCTTGATGCGCGAGAGCGGCTTTGTTTCGATGGGGCCGAATTTGGCGAAATCCACCGTCGGCGTTTCGGGGAGACCGGCGGTCTGGAGGCCGCCGACCCCAGGGGCGCCGCCGAGCGACGCCTTGAGGTCTTCCTTGGTGATGCGGCCCTTCTCGCCGCTCCCGGTCACGCTTGTCAGATCAACGCCGAGTTCGCGCGCGAGACGGCGCACGGACGGCCCGGCGTGGACGCCGGCGAAATCGGCGAGCTTGTCGGGCTCGGGCGCAGGGGTGGGCGGCTTGGGCGCGCCGGCGCCGGCGGGCTCGCGCGCCTCGGGCGGCTCCGCCTTCGCCGCTTCCGCCTTGGCCGGCGCGGCGGCGGCTTGGCTGGTCAACGTGAGGATGGGCGTGCCCTGGCTCACCTTGTCGCCGATCTTGACCAGCACTTCCGCCACGACGCCCGCCTGCGGCGCGGGGACGTCCATCGCCGCCTTGTCGGATTCCAGCGTCATCAGCGATTGCTCGGCGGACACGCTGTCGCCCGGCTTCACCAGGATTTCGATGATCGGCACATCCTTGAAATCGCCGATGTCGGGGACTTTGACTTCGATCTTCGACAAGAAGGTGCTCCCGCAATCAGGTGAAATGTTCAGACAGCGCCGTCATCGCGAGCGAAGCGAAGCGATCCAGCGGTCGGGCAGGGCGGCAGCCCCGACGGGGTGGCCGTGACGGTCGTGCAACCCACCGCCGTCCGCATCGCGGAGAGGCTGGATGGCTTCGCTTCGCTCGCCATGACGGGGGCGCGCACGGCGACACGTCAAACCTTCGCCGGGCTGGGCTTGTCGGGGTTGATCCCGTATTTCGCGATGGCCTCGCTGACCTTCTTGGCCGGCAGCAACTGATCGTCGGCCAGCGACTTCAGCGCCGCCACGGCGACATGGTGCCGATCGACCTCGAAGAACGAGCGCAGCGCGCGCCGGTAATCCGAGCGCCCGAACCCGTCCGTGCCCAGCACGCGATAGGACGCGGGCACGTAAGCGCGGATGCCGTCGCCAATGGCTTTCATGTAATCCGTCGCAGCGATGACTGGCCCCTGACCTTTGGCGAGACATTGCTCGACATAGCTCAGCCGCTTGTCGGCTTCCGGGTGCAGCAGGTTCCAACGTTCGGCCTCAAGCCCCTCGCGGCGCAGTTCCGTAAAACTGGTGACGCTCCAGATTTCGCTGCTGACGCCAAAGTCGCGAGCCAGCAATTCCGCCCCGGCCTCGACCTCGCGCAGGATCGCGCCCGCGCCGAGCAACCGAACCTTCAGCGCCGACTTCGGCGCCTCGACGGTTTTGAGCTTGTACATGCCCTTGAGGATGCCCTCCTCGGCGCCTTCGGGCATGGCGGGATGCGGATAATTCTCGTTGAGCGTGGTGATGTAATAATAGACGTCCTCGTTGTCGGCATACATGCGCTTGAGGCCGTGCTGAATGATGACCGCCAGTTCGTAGGCGTAGGTGGGATCGTATCCCACGCAGTTGGGGATGGTCGAGGCGAGGATATGGCTATGGCCGTCCTCGTGCTGCAAGCCCTCGCCGTTGAGCGTCGTGCGCCCGGAGGTGCCGCCGATCAGGAACCCTCGCGCGCGCATATCGCCCGCCGCCCAGGCGAGGTCGCCGATGCGCTGGAAACCGAACATCGAATAATAGATATAAAACGGGATCATCGGGCAGTTCGACGTCGAATAGGACGTGCCCGCCGCTATGAACGAGGCCATCGCGCCGGGCTCGTTGATGCCTTCCTGAAGAATCTGGCCCTTCGAATCCTCGCGGTAATACATCAACTGGTCGGCGTCCTGCGGCCGGTAGAGCTGGCCGACCTGGCTGAAAATGCCGATTTGCCGGAACAGCCCCTCCATGCCGAAGGTGCGGCTCTCGTCGGGCACGATCGGCACGATGCGCTGGCCGATGTTTTTGTCGCGCAGCAGCGTCGAGAGGATGCGCACGAACGCCATCGTGGTGGAAATCTCGCGGCCTTCCCCGGTCGCCTGCAACAAACCCTCGAAGGCGCTGAGGGCTGGGATTTCCAGCGGCGTCGAGCGCCGCCGCCGCGCGGGCAGGGGGCCGCCGAGCGCCTTGCGGCGGCCTTGCAGATATTGTTCCTCGGGACCGCCGGGCGGCAGTTTCAGGAACGGAAGTTTGGTCAGTTCTTCGTCCGACAGCGGGATGCCGAAGCGGTCGCGGAACGCCTTGAGCGCATCCGTTCCGATCTTCTTGGCCTGATGCGCGATCATCTGGCCTTCGCCCGCCGCGCCCATGCCGTAGCCCTTGACGGTCTTGGCGAGAATGACGGTCGGCTGGCCCTTATGTTCGCTCGCCGCCTTGTAGGCCGCGAACACCTTGATGGGATCATGCCCGCCGCGCGTCAGCGCCCAGATCTGCGCGTCGCTCCAGTCGGCGACCATGGCGGCGGTCTCGGGATGCTTGCCAAAGAAATGTTCGCGGATATAGGCGCCGTTCTTCGACTTGAAATCCTGATATTCGCCGTCGACGCATTCCTCCATCAACTGGCGCAGCTTGCCGTCCTTGTCCTTCGCCAGCAGCGCGTCCCAGCCCGAACCCCACAGGCATTTGACGACGTTCCAGCCGGCGCCGCGAAAATCGGCCTCCAGTTCCTGCACGATCTTGCCATTGCCGCGCACGGGACCGTCGAGCCGCTGCAAGTTGCAGTTGATGACGAAGATCAGATTGTTGAGCTTTTCGCGCCCCGCCAGCGAGATGGCGCCGAGCGACTCCGGCTCGTCCATCTCGCCGTCGCCGCAGAACACCCAGACTTTGCGCTCCGCCGTGTCGGCGAGGCCGCGCCCGTGCAGATAGCGCAGGAAGCGCGCCTGATAGATCGCCATTAGCGGCCCCAGGCCCATCGAGACGGTGGGGAACTGCCAGAACTCCGGCATCAGCCACGGATGCGGGTAGGACGACAGGCCGACGCCGCCCACTTCCTGCCGGAAGTTGACCAACTGGTCCTCAGACAGCCGCCCCTCAAGGAAGGCGCGGGCGTAGACGCCCGGCGAGGAATGGCCCTGAAAATAGACGAGGTCGCCGCCGTGGGTTTCGTCGGCGGCGCGCCAAAAATGCATGAAGCCGGTGTCGTACAGCGTCGCCGCCGACTGGAAGCTGGCGATGTGGCCGCCCAGCTCCGAACTGTCCTTGTTGGCGCGCAGCACGATGGCCGCCGCGTTCCAGCGCACATAGCGCCGGATGGTCATCTCCAGCTTGCGGTCGCCGGGATGTTCGGGTTGATGCTCGGGCGAGATCGTGTTGACGTAAGCGGAATTGGCGGCGAAGGGCAGCTTGGCGCCCTTGCGGCGGGCGGAGGTGACAATGGCCTCCAGCAATTCGTCGACGCGTTCGAGCCCCTCAAAAGCCTCGACCGAATCCAGCGCCTCCAGCCATTCGCCGCGTTCGGAATCGTCTTTCGCCTCGGCCATGCCTCGACCTCCCAGCCGCCGCGTGAGCGGCGCGTTTCCACCCGAATATAACGGCCCCTTCACACGGGACTTTGGCCGTGGCAAGGATATTGGGGGCTTGCCAGACATTCCTACGATGCATGACTTGTCGCCAAATGCAATGCTTGGCGCTGTCCTTCCGTCGCGCGCGGGGCTAGTTTGCGGTCTCTCACGGGGGTCGGAATGGCGGGGCTGACGACGCATGTGCTGGATACGACGAGCGGGCGCCCGGCGGCGGGGGTGGAGATCGAAGTGTTCGAACTCACGCCCGCCGGGACATGGTCGCTGATCGCGCAGACCAAAACCAACGCGGACGGGCGCACGGATGCGCCGCTGATTCCCGCCGCTCAAGCGAGGGTGGGCAAGTTCGAACTCGTGTTCCACATCGGCGCCTATTTCGCTGCGAAGGGCGCCGCGCTGGCGTCGCCGCCGTTTCTCGACCTCGTGCCCATCCGCTTCGGCGTCGCCGATCCCAGCGCGCATTATCACGTGCCGCTGGTGGCGACGCCGTGGAGCTATTCGACCTATCGGGGAAGCTGAGCGCCATGCGAAGTTTCGTCTTGGGCTTGCTGGCGCTGTCGAGCGCGGCGGCGGCCGAGTGCGATCCCAAAATTCAGATGGTGTGCGCCAAGACCCCGTGCGGCGCTAACGACGCCTATTGCGAGCAGGAACACGTTAAGACCGTGCTGCTCACCTACGCCAACCGGGCCTGCGCGGCCGCCGACGGCGCGACGGTCGTGTCGGAGGGCGCCTGTCCCGACGATCCCGCCGCCGGCGCCTCCAAGCGCGAGATGCTGTGTCCCAGCCTCTGGGCGCCCGTGCGCGCTTCGCTGAACGGCAAGGCCGGGGACTACGCCAACCGCTGCGCCATGGCGTCCGACGGCGCCGTGCTGATGAGCATTGTCGGGGAGCGCGTGCGCTGAGGTTTCGGACGGGTCTCAGCGCGATTTCGGGCTTCCGGCCGCGATCCGCGTGGCGGCGACTGCGCGCGCGCTGGACGCCGCCCGGTTTTCGCGCGCAAGGGCTGGAGCGCCTCGCCGGAGAAAGTTGGCGCGCGAACGACGGCGATCCGCAATTCATTTTCGTCGCGCCGCGCCATCGGCTCGTTGTTTGGGTCAGCGCCGCACGCGGGCTGACGCCACGCGTCTATTTCGATTGGGGCGCCGGCTTCACTCAAGACGACAGTGTCGGCTTCGACGCGGGCGACGCCGCTTTGTTCGTCTTCGATCTCGACGGCTGCCGGGGGCTTTGCGCGCTGCGTTTCGATCCGTTCGAGCGATGCGGCGATCTCGATTTTCGCTTCGGTTACGGGGCCGAGGGCGAGGCGCTGGCGCGTGACGCCGAAGGGGGCGTGCGCGTCGTACCCGTCAAGGTGCGCGACCATGCTCCGCGCGCCGGGCGCAAACCGCGCGGGCCGCGTTCGGCGCAAGAGCATTTCCAACACGTCTGCGCGCTGGCGGAGCGTGAACTCAGTGGACGCTATGACGCCCACCCGCCGACGCCGCTGATCTCGCTGGTCTGCCCGGTCTTCGACACGCCGCCCGCCTACCTCGACGATCTCCTCGCCTCGTTCGCTAAGCAAAAGCCGGGCTGGGCGGAACTGGTGCTGAGCGACGACGGTTCGACCTCCTCGCCAACGGCGCGCTGGCTCGACGCCCACGCGCGGGAACCGGGACTGACGATCCTGAAAGGCGCCGCCAATCGCGGCATCGCCGGGGCGTCCAATGCGGGGATCGCGGCGGCGCGCGGCGCGTGGATCGGCTTCATCGACCATGACGACGCGCTGGCGCCGCACGCCGTCGCGGTGCTGGCCCGCGCCATCGAAGAGAATCCGCAGGCGCGCTTCCTCTATACCGACGAAGTCATCGCCGACGGGCGCTTGAAGCCGCTCGCCTTTTTCGACAAGCCCGCCTTCGACGACGTGCTGCTGTCGGGCGTCAACACAATCAACCATTTGTCGCTCTACCGGCGCGATCTGCTTGCCGAGGTCGGCAGCTTTCGCGAAGGATTCGACGGCTCTCAGGACTATGACCTGTTGCTGCGCGCGACGCGGCGCCTCGCGCGGGCCGAAATCCGCCACGTGCCGTATCCTGCCTATATCTGGCGACGCGATGGCCGCAGCTATTCCGTCAAGTTCATCGAGAAGGCGACCGCCAACGCTCGCCGCGCACTTGGCGAAGCCTATGGCGGCGAAGTCGGCCCCGCGATCCTTCCCGACCTGCATCGTCTGCGCCTCGCCGCGCCGCGCCCCAAAGTCAGCGTCATCGTGCCCAACCGCAACGCGCCCGCGCTGATGAAACAGGTCGTCGAGGGGCTCCACCAGCGCACCGACTATCCCGATTTCGAACTGATCGTCGTCGATAACGGCTCCGACGATCCCGACACGCTGGCGCTGTATGAGAAGCTCGAATTGCGCCCCGACTTCACGCTGCACCGCGAGGCGGCGCCGTTCAATTTCTCAGCCCAGATCAACAAAGGCGCAGCGCTCGCCAAAGGCGATGCGCTGCTGCTGCTCAACAACGACGTCGAGATGCTCGATCCCGGCTGGCTGGCCGAGATGGTCGAGTGTCTGGCCTACCCTCAAGTCGGCGTCGTCGGCGCGCGCCTGCTCTATCCCGACCGCACGCTCCAGCACGCGGGCGTCGTCGTCGGCCTCGGCGGGCTGGCGGGGCATTGGTACGGCGGACGGCCCGCCGATTTTCCTGGCCCGATGGGTCGTCTCGCGGTGCGCGCGACCATGACCGCCGTGACGGGCGCCTGCATGCTGATCTCACGCACCTGCTGGGAGGCGACCGGACCCTTCGACGAAACCGGCTTCGCCATCGCCTACAACGACGTCGATTTCTGTCTGCGCGCGCGCGTCAAGGGCTTCCGAACGCTCTACACGCCGTTTGCGACGCTGCTGCACCACGAATCCGCCACGCGCGGCTCCGACGAGCGCGGCCCCAACCGCGCGCGCTTCCTTGAGGATCAGGCGCGGCTGCGCGACCGCCATGGCACGCAGGATTTTCTCGATCCCGTGATGAGTCCGTGGCATGGTCGCGACGGATCGGAGCCTGCGCGCGTCGCGCTCAACAAGCTGCCCCCGGCGCGCTAAGGTCACATCTTTTGACACGGCCCCGCTTGCCCCGCCGCCGCTTCGGCGTCACATGACGAGCATGCGTCCCGCCGTCGTCACCGCCCTCATCATCGCGACTGCTCTGTTCATGGAGAACATGGACGGCACGGTGCTGGCGACCTCGCTCCCGGCCATCGCGCGCGACCTGCACGAAGACCCGATCGTGCTGAAGCTGGCGCTGACCTCCTACATGCTGACGCTGGCGGTGTTCATCCCGGCGTCGGGCTGGGTCGCCGACAAGCTGGGCGCGCGCACCGTGTTCTGCACGGCGATAGCCACATTCGTGCTGGGCTCGATCCTGTGCGGCGCCTCGCGCACGCTGCCCGAATTGATCGCCGCGCGCACCTTCCAGGGCCTCGGCGGCGCGATGATGGTGCCCGTCGGGCGGCTCGTGCTGCTGCGCTCCATCCCCAAATCCGAGATGGTGGATTCGCTGGCCTATTTGACCGTCCCGGCGCTGATCGGCCCCGTCGTCGGCCCGCCGCTCGGCGGTTTCATCACCACCTATCTGCACTGGCGCTGGATCTTCTGGATCAATGTGCCCATCGGCCTCCTCGGGATCGCGCTGACGCTCAAGTTCATCGAGAATATCCGCGAGCGCGACATCGCGGCGTTCGATCTCAAGGGTTTCCTGCTGTCCGGTCCTGGCCTGCTGTCTTTGGTGTTCGGCATGACAATCGTCGGGCGCGGCATGGCGCCGGGCTGGGCCATTGCCGCGCTCATCCTCGCGGGGGTGATCCTGATGGCGCTCTACGTGCGCCACGCTCGCCACGCGCCGGCGCCGATTCTTGACCTGACGCTCCTCAAGCTGCCGACCTTCAAGGCGGGCGTCGTCGGCGGGTTCCTGTTTCGGCTCGGCATCGGCGCGATCCCGTTCCTGATGCCGCTGCTGCTGCAACTGGGATTTGGTTTGTCGCCGTTCCAGTCGGGCTCGCTGACCTTTGCGGCGGCGGCGGGGGCGATGGTGATGAAATTCACCGCGTCGCGGCTGCTACGCCGCTTCGGCTTCCGCACCATCCTGATCGGCAACGCCGTGATCTCGGCGGCTTTCCTCGCCTCCTACGGACTGATTGGCATTCAGACTCCGCACGCGCTGATCTTTTTTGGCTTGTTGATCGGCGGCTTCTTCCGCAGCCTTGAATTCACCTCGCTCAACGCCATCGGCTACGCCGACGTCGAACAGGCGCGCATGAGTCGCGCCACCAGCTTCGCCAGCGTCTCGCAGCAGATGAGCCAGGCGGTTGGCGTCGCGGTCGCCGCCGCCTCGGTGCAGGGCGTGCAATGGGCGCTGGGAGACGCCACGCTGGTTCCGCGCGACATGCAACTCAGCTTCTTCGTGGTCGCGGCGATCTCCTTGTGCTCGATTCTGTTCTTCGTGCGGCTCAAGCCCGACGCGGGCGCGGAGGTGTCGGGACATCCGCTCGCCGCGACAGCTCCGCCGCAGACGGCGAGCGCGCCAGCGGAGTGAGGACGCGCGCAGCGTGGCGTCAGGGGAGTTTGACGCTCAACTCGTACTCGAAGCGGTGCACCGTATTTTCACCCACGGCGATCGCGCCGCCGACGATGCGCCATCGTCCTTCGCCGGTCGAGCCCTCGTATCGCCCCAGGCCGCCCATCACCGTCACGTAGCCGGAAGCCGCGTCGCTGAAGAGCAAGAACAGCCGGTCCGCCGAGTTCGCCTTGTCCTCGACGATACAGGTGAAACGGTATTGGCGGCCCTTCCCGTCGCCGGAAAAGTTTTGGCACAGCACGGCGCGGCTGTGCCCGAGATCCGACCAACTTCGCTCGCGCGCCGGACCCATGCATTGGCTCGTTTGGTCGGTGAACACATCGGGGAAGGCGACGCTCGGCGGCGCGTTGCACAACACAGTGGCGCTGAAAGCCTTGGGCGCCTCCGGCGGCGTCGAGGCCGCGAGCGTCAGCGCGGCAGCAAAGGCAAGCAGCGACATTGCATCCTCCGGTTGCGCTGTTATGCGAGGATGCTGGGATCTGCAACGCCGCTTCAGGGCGCCTTCAGGTCGAGGTCGTATTCGAAGGTGAACGCGAACAGCGCCGCCGTATTGCCCGGCGCGTCGATCACCTTCCACCGGCCCTCGCCCTGCACATGGGCGTATTTGCCGGTACCGCCGAGCACCTCGATCGGCCCGCTCTCCGGCCCCTCATAGGACAGATAGAGTTTGTCGCCGTCCGCGTCCGCCTCGACGCAATAGCCGCTGAATTTGTAACCGGCTTTGCGCGCGTCCGCTTCCTCCAGACAATGCAGCGACAGATTGTCGAGGGCGTCGGCCCCGTCGCGGGTGCGCACGATCCCGGTGCAATCGGCTGACGAGTTGGAGCCGACCTCGCCCAGATCGACGCCCGCCGTCGCGCGGCAGACGGTGTAGGCTGCATGTTTGACGACGCCGCTTTGAGGCGCGGGCGCCGCGACGGCCGAGGTCGACAGCAGGGCGGCGAGGGCGAGCCTGCGGGTCATGGAAACCTCCTGTTGCAAAAGGCTATACGCGCGAGCCGCCGCCCGGTTTCGCGCCTATGGCGGCCTCGCGCGTCAGCGGCTATGAACGCCGAAAATTCGGAGACGACATGAGCGAGCCTTTCGCCGGACCGGCCTATCTGATCTGCGGCGACGCGCGCACGGGATCGAGCCTGCTCGCCGCAACCCTGCGCGCGACCGGCGTAGCGGGCAAGCCTTACGAATATTTCGGCGCCGCCGAGATCGACAAGCCGTGGATGCGCGAGCAACTCAACATGCCCGCCCACCAACCTTTCACCGGTTTTCCCGGCTGGCGCGACTACATCCTGGCCGCGGGCGCGCAGAATGGCGGCCTATTCGGCGCCTCGGTCCATTGGCATCACGCCGACACGCTGCACGAGACGTTCCGGCTTCCCGGCGAGACCCTGCCGGCGACCCTGCGCCGCGTCTTCCCGCAGCTGCGGATCGTGCGGCTATGGCGGCGCAATTGGGTGGCGCAGGCGGTCTCGCACCATGTCGCCATCGTCAGCAACATCTGGAACTCCACCAGCGCGCCCGACCGCAAGCCCGGCGAAATCGACATCGGCGCGCCCTACGATTACGCCGCCATCGACGAGCAGGTCGGCAACGCGCGGCGCGGCGCCGAAGGCTGGGCGCAGCGGCTGGCGGAGCTTGACGACGTCACGCTGGCGCTGACCTACGAGGACTTGGCCGCCGATCTGGAAGGCGAGGTGCGCCGCGTGTTCGCGCATGTCGGCGTCGCGGGGGAGGGCGTTGCGATCCGCCCGGCCTTGCAAAAGCAGGCGGGCGCCTGGTCGCTGGAGTTGGAGCGCCGCTATCGCGAGGAGCGCCGCGCGCGCGGGCTGGGGCCGGTCGGCGACGAGGCGAAGATTTAATGACCTCGCGGCGGGACGCGATGCGTTAGCCCGTCGAGGCAACCCTTGAACACGACGTAGCAGGCGATTCCCGCATAGCCCCAAAACAGCAGTTGTAGGAATTGCAGGAGCCCGCCGTCCACGAACGCCATCAATCCATAGGTGGAGATGAGCGCGTAGTTGGCGCTGAAGACATGGAGCAGATCGTAGGTGCAGACGGCGAAACCGCCCGCCGCCGCTCCCATGGCGAGGAACGTCAGCCACGCCGGGCCGTAGAACACAAACGACAGGATTCTCGCGACCCACATGGGGATCGCTTATAGCGCAGCCTTGTCGCCCCGGTGACGTTTATCCACTGTTGCGTAATCCCGCCGAAATGCCGTTGATCGTCAACTGAATCCCTGTCAGCACCTTCTCGCTGCTCGCATGCGCGCGGTGCAGTTTCAGCAACTCCACCTGCACATGGTTGAGCGGGTCGAGATAGGGGAAGCGGTTACGGATCGAGCGCAGCAGCAGCGGGTTATGCGCCAGCAGATGCGGCTGGCCCATGATCGCGTTGAGCGCCTCGACAGAAGACTTCCATTCCGCCGAAATGCGCGAGAAAATCGCCTCCCGCAAAGCGACGTCAGGCACGAGGCTGGCGTAGCGCGAGGCGATGGCGAGGCTCGATTTGGCCAGCACCATGTCCATATTGGAGAGGATCGTGCGGAAGAACGGCCAGTGCTTGTACATGGTCTTGAGCCGCTCCATCCCCTTTTCGGGGTTCTCCTTTACATAAGCCTCGACCGCCGAACCGAAGCCATACCAGCCCGGCAGCATCAGCCGGCATTGCGCCCACGAGAACACCCAGGGGATGGCGCGCAAATCTTCAATCGCCTGCGTCTTCTTGCGGCTGGCCGGGCGCGAACCGATGTTGAGCGTCGCGATTTCGGTGATGACGGTGGAGCCCCAGAAATATTTGACGAACCCGTCCGTCTCATAGACGAGGCCGCGATACGCCTTGAACGCGGCGGCCGAAAGCGTCTCCATGGTTGACAGATAGGCGGGGTCCGGCGCCGGGGTCTGCTCCTCCAGCAGGCTGGCCTCCAGCGTGGCGGACACAAAGGTCTCCAGATTGCGCCGCCCGACCTCGCCGTTGGAATACTTGCTTGAGATGATCTCGCCCTGTTCGGTGATGCGGATTTGCCCCTGCACGGCGCCGCCGGGTTGCGCCAAAATCGCCTCGTAGGACGGCCCGCCGCCGCGCCCGACCGAACCGCCGCGACCGTGGAACAGGCGGATGCGCACGCCGTGTTTTCTGAACACTTCCACCAGTCCGATCTCGGCTTTGTACAATTCCCAGCCGGAGGTGACGAAGCCGCCGTCCTTGTTGCTGTCGGAATAGCCGAGCATCACCTCCTGCTCGCCGCCCATCGCGGCGACAAAGCGGGCGTATTCAGGCGTGCCGAGCAGCCGGTCCATCACGCCCACGCAATTGCGCAGATCGCCGATGGTCTCGAACAGCGGGACCATGTTGATGCGGCTCGTCCCCGCCGCCGACACGAGCCCGACCTCTTTCAACAAAAGCGCGAGTTCGAGCAGGTCCGAGACGCCCTGACAGTTCGAGATGATCGAGGTGACGATGGCGGCCTCGCCATAAGTCGCCTTGATGCGCTGCGCTGCACGGAAGATGGCGAGTTCGCCTGAAGTTTCCTCCGAATAGGTGTGGAACGGCAGCGTCAACGGACGCGGCGAAGTCAATTCCTTGCGAAGAACGGCGATGCGCCCTTCCTCGTCTAGCGACAGATAATCCATGCCGGGCTCGGCGACGGCGAGCAGTTCGGCGACCGTGCGCTCGTGGAAGCTGGAGTTCTGGCGAAGGTCCAGCGGCGCCAGATGGAAGCCGAACACGTCGACCGCGCGCCGCAGCGCCCGCAGACGTCCGCGCGCGAGGATTTTCGCGCCGCCCTTCTCCAGCGAGTCGGCGATTACGGCGAGGTCGGCGGCGAATGCCTGCGGCGTCGCATAGGCGGGCGCGTCGCCCTTGGGCTGGCGCAGAGCGACGTAATGGTCGAGCGTCTCGGCGGTCTTGGCGAGGCGCGAATAGACGCCCGCGATGGCGCGGCGATAGGGCTCGTCCTTGCGCGAGGGCGATTTGTCGGGCGAGGATTCGGCCAGCGCCATCAGTTCGGGCGTCACCCGGCTCAGCGTGCCTGAGATCGAGAGTTCGCCGCCCAGTTCATGCAGATCGTCGAGATAGCTTCCCAGCGCCCGCGCGCTCTGCAACCGCATCGCCTCGCTGACCACGTCGGCTGTCACAAAGGGATTGCCGTCGCGGTCGCCGCCGATCCACGAGCCGACTTTGAGGAACGGCTTGAGGCGGCGGTCGGCGAGTTTGGGGTCGCTGGCCGCCAGATCATCTTCAATGGAGGCGTAAAGGCGCGGCAATTCTCGAAAAAATGTGTAGTCGTAGTAGCTAAGCCCGTTGGCGACCTCGTCGATCACTTTCAACCGCGTCTGACGCAGCATGTTGGTGCGCCACAGCAACAGGATGGCGCGGCGCAATTGGTCCTCGGCGGCCAAAGCACGCGCATCGTCGCCCGCGACCCGTTCGCGCTCCTCCAACAACGCGGCGACCTCCAACTCCCGCGTCAGCGTGCTCTTGCGGCGCACTTCGGTCGGATGGGCGGTCAAGACAGGGGAGACCAGCGCGCCGTCGAAAAAATGCCCCAGCGCGACGGCGTTGAAGCCGGCGTCGCGCGCGCGCTTCATCGCATAGCCCAGCGAACCCGGACGCGGCGCCGAGCGCCTGACGACATGCGCGTGGTTGCGCCGGATGTGGTGCTGGTCTTCGGCGATGTTGGAGAGGTGCGAGAAGTAAGAGAACGCGCGCACGATGGCGAGCGTCTGATCGTTGTCGAGGCTGTCGAGGATGGCCGAAAGCTCGCGCCGCGCGGCGGCCTCGTTGTCGCGATGAAAGCGGATCGACGCCTTTCGGATGCGCTCCACAAGGTCAAACGTCTCGCCGCCTTCCTGCTCGCGCACGGTGTCGCCGAGCAGGCGCCCGAGCAGGCGGATGTCGTCGCGCAGAGGCGCATCCTTCTCCGCTTCGGGGGCGGCGTTGGCATCGAGCGGAAAGACATTCGACATGGGCGCCTCCGGGTCCGTCCTTGGACGGACTTCCCCATTCAAGCAAGGGGTGCGCCAGCCAGCGCGGCGGCGAGGCGCTTGCGCAGCGCGTCGGGATGTTTCAGCGCACATTCGTAGACGACGAGGGTGCGCCAGCCGAGGCGGTCGAGGTCGGCGAGGTTGCGCGCGTCGCGGGCCTTGTTGCGGGCGATCTTGTTGACCCAATATTCCGCATTTTCGCGCGGTGCGCGAGCCCCTCGCGCGCAATCGTGGCCGTGCCAGAAGCAGCCATGCACGAAGATCGCCAGCTTGCGGCGGCCATAGGCGATGTCGGGCTTGCCCGGCAGGTCGGCGCGATGCAGGCGATAGCCGGGCGCGAGTTCGTGCAGAAGCTTGCGCACCGCCCGCTCCGGTCGAGTGTCGCGCGATTTGACCGCGCGCATGATCGCCGAGCGTTCGGGCGAGGTCATCGCCCCAGCAGCGGCGCCATCCAGTGCCGCGCCAGATGGCGCACCACCGGGGCCGCCACGCCGTCGCCGAGCAGGTGATAGCTCTCGTTGTAACTTTTGGGCAGCGTGTAGGAATCCGGCAGCCCCATCAGCCGCGCCGCCTCCCTGGCGCTCAGCAGCCGCGCCCGGGCCCGCCCGTTTTCCACGATGACCAGCGACTGGCGGCTTGAGCCGCCCGCCGGCGTGCGCAGGCATCCGGCGAGGCCGTCGAAACGCACTTCAGCGCGCTGCGTGCGCCCGCCGCCGGGCAGGGGCCGCGTGCGACGGTAGAGCGCGCCGACTTCGCGCGTCCCGCTCGACTCAGCCGCCTTCACCCGCTCGCGATGGCTAGGCGCCATCAGCGAGAACAGATGTTGCAACGCGGGCGCGTCGAGCCATTCGACGTCGGGCGGATCGTCTTCGATGAGATCGGCCAAAGCCGCATGGCGACGCGGGGGGCTGGGCAGGCGCCACCAGACGTGGGCCTCGCGCTCGGCCTCGGGAAGCCGCGCCACGGCCCTGCGCAGCGCGGGGGAGACGCCCCATTCCGGCGCCGCCGATGCGGGCAGCGCCACGTCCGCCGCCGCCGCCAGCAGGAACAGGCGCGGGCGCGATTGCGCGAGAAAATCGGCGGCGTCGATCACCACCGCCCCGGCGCGATATCCGGCCTCGCTCACGGCGCGCAAGAGCGCCGCGAAATCCGCGCCGCCGCGCGAGGCGAGCAGCCCGCAAACGTTCTCCAGCACGACCAGCCGGGGCGACCGCCCCTCGGCCCCCAGCGCCCTGATGAGCCGCCAGAACGGCCAGAACGCCCCAGAGCGTCCGCCGTCGAGCCCCGCGCCGTTCCCTGCCAGCGACAAATCCTGACAGGGGAACGACGCCCAGGCCAGATCGGCGCGCTCGCGGATTTCCCCCGGCGACACCTGCGCCACGTCCTTCACTGCGAGCCTTTCAGCGCCGTAATTGTCGGCGTAGGCGCGCGCCTTGCGGGGGTCGAGATCGTTGGCGTAGAGGCAACGCCAGTCCGGCCCAAGGCCGGCGCGCGCCATGCCGCCGCCGCAGAAGAATTCGAGGAACGTCGGGGCGCTTAGCCCCGCGCCTCCGACGACCTCGCCCTCAGTCCTCATGCCTTGCTCCTTCGCAGGCTTTAGGGCCGAATCGGGCGGGGCGGCAACGCTGGCGCAACAGGGCCCGTTATCGAGCGCCGCGCGTTCGCGCCGCCTTGACGCCCGCGTGGCTTGCGGTCAAATCCGACGCTATGAGTTTCGCCTTTCCCGTCCTCGTCTGCGACATCGGCGGCACCAACGCGCGGTTCGCGCTGAAGGAGACGGCGCCAGCCAAGCTCTCCGCCCCCGTCCACGTGCGCACCGGCGACTATCCCGGCCTCGCCGAAGCCATCGCAGCGGTGGCGCCTAAACTCTCCGCCAAGCCGGCCAGCGTGATCGCCTGCGGCGCCGGCCCCATCGTGGATGGCAAGCTGCAACTCTCCAACGCCGACTGGTTGATCGACGGTCCCGAGGTCGCGGGCAAGCTAGGCCTCAAGGGCGGCCTGTTGCTCAATGATTTCGAGGCGCAGGCGTTGTCATTGCCCGTGATCCCCGAGGAATGGACGAAACCCATCGGCCCCGGTCGCTTCGGCGCTCCTGGACCCAAGGTGATCCTCGGCCCCGGTACGGGGCTGGGCGTCGCCGCGCTGATCGAGGCGTCGGGCAAGCACACGCCCGTGCCCTCCGAATTCTGCCACATGAGCTGCGGCCCGGCCTCGGAGGAAGAAGCGGCGATCTGGCCGCATCTGGAGCGCGCGCATGGCCGCGTCACCACCGAGAGCCTGATCTGCGGCGCCGGCCTCGCCCGCGCCCACCGCGCCCGGCTTCTGGCGCTTGGGCAGGCCGCAGGTGCGCTCGACCCTGCGCAAGTCACCGATTCCGCGCTTGCCGACCCCGGCGGCGAGGCCGCCAAATCCGTAAGGCTTTATTGGCGGCTCGTGGCGCGGCTGGCGGGCGATGCGGCTTTGGCCTTTGTCGCGCGCGGCGGCGTCACGCTTTCGGGCGGCGTTTTGCCGCGTCTCGTGAGCTTGCTCGACGAAACCGAGTTTCGCGCCCATTTCGAGGACAAGGCCCCGGTCGACGGGCTCGCCCGTGCGATCCCGACCCGGCTGGTGATCCAGACCGATTCGGTGCTGGTCGGCATGGCCGCCATCGCAGCCGAGCCGCTGGCCTACGCTATCGACTACGAGGTCCGCGCATGGACGTGACGCCGTCAATTCGCCGTTTTCGTCAGGTCACTCAACGCCAACAGCGTCGAGTCGAGGCGCAGGGAATCCGTATGCGCAATTTAGCTTTCACCGCCGCTTTGCTTCTGGGAGCGGCCCCCGCTTTCGCCGCGCAGGATTGCGCGACCGATTTGCAGAACCTCGCCGGCCGCCGCGAGGCGGCCCTGCGCAATATCAACGGTCTGGTCGCCTCCTCGCACGGCAAAAAGCTTGACCCCGAGGCGTTTTGCGCCCGCTCCGCGCCGCTGACAGCGGCCGAGAATGCGATGATCGCCTACATGGTCAAGAACAAGGATTGGTGCCAGATTCCCGACGACGCTATCGCGCAACTCAGGGCCTCGCACGCCAAGAGCTCGGCGTTCGGCGGCAAGGCGTGTTCGGTCGCCGCCCAGATCCGCACGATGAAGAGCCAGGCCGCAAAGCAGCAGGCGCAGGCCGCCCAGAACGGCGGCGGCGGCGCTCCCCAGGTACAACCGCTGCCGACCGGACCTCTGTGAACCCCGGCGTTCTGCCGGACGCGGCGCCCGCCAGCTTGGTGCTGCGCTGGACCCCGACGGCGGCGCTGCCTTACGTCCAACTCGCGCGCTGGGACCGGCCCATCGGCTGGGAATTGCTGCTGGCGCCCTGCTGGTGGGCGGAAGCGCTGTCGGCCATCGCGGCGCACGAAATCCCCAGCGCGTGGCGTCTGCTGTTGTTCTTCGTCGGCGCCGTCGCCATGCGCGGCGCCGGTTGCACCTACAACGACATTCTCGACCGCGACATCGACAAGGGCGTCGAGCGCACCCGCCTGCGCCCGCTGCCCTCCGGCCGGGTCTCGGCGAAGGCGGCGGCGCTTTGGATGGTCGTTCAATCGCTGATCGGGTTCGTGGTGTTGCTGTGCTTCAACCCGTTCACCATTGCGGTCGGGATCGGCTCGCTGGCGATCGTCGCCATTTATCCGCTGATGAAACGCGTCACCTCGTGGCCGCAAGCGGTGCTGGGCCTTGCGTTCTCGTGGGGCGCGCTGGTCGGCTGGGCCGGGCGTTTCGGCCGCTTCGACTGGCCGGCGTTCGCGCTCTACGCGGCGGCCATCTGCTGGACCGTCGGCTATGACACGATCTACGCACAACAGGATTCGCGCGACGACGCGATCATCGGCGTGCGCTCGACGGCGCGGTTGTTCGGGGCGCACGCGCGGGCGGGGGTCGCCGCTTTCTACGGGTTGACCGCCGTGTTGACGCAGGCGGCGATCGTTGGCGCGGGCGGCGGAATATATGCCGAGCTCGGCTGGCTCGCCTTCGTGGCGCATCTGTGCTGGCAAGTGTGGCGCATCGACGGCGCCAGTCCGAAGGTGGCGCTCGATTTGTTTCGCAGCAATCGCGACGCGGCGTTGCTGCTGTTCGCGGGTCTGGTCGAGCAGGCGCTGCATAGCGCGACTTTCTGAGCCGAGCCGTTCTCATACCGGACGCCAAAGCGCCATCACGGCGCCATGCGCTGCAACTCAGGCTGCTTGTCGATGAACTGATGCTTGAGGGCGCCCAGAATATGCAACGCCACCAGCCCATAGAGCGCATATCCCGCCGAAGTGTGGGCGATCCCGAACAGCTTGTGCCACCAATCCTTCTGGTCCTCCGGCAAGGCGTAGAGCCAGCCGATATGCGGCAGCTCGAAAAGCCAGAACCAGCGCAAAGGATGCGAAGGCGCCGCTTTCCAGGCCGAATCGTGCGCCAGACCCGTCAACGGCAACAGGAAGATCAAGGCATAGAGGAATCCATGCGCAATATGCGCCAGCGCACGCTCCCAGCGCGCATAGCGCGAGGGCAAGGGCGGCGCGGGATGCGACAGCCGCCACGACAGTCTGAGGATGGCGAGGCCCAATAGGGTGAGGCCGATCGACTTATGCGCGTCGATGATCGGGCGCACCCAATCCTCGGGCGCATGGTCCGCGTATAGGGCCAGCGACACATTGACGATCAATAGCGCCGCAACGATCCAGTGCAGCCAAATAGCGGTCAGCGAATATT
>Ga0209698_10001688_pt1 | contig 25479 bp, 20 predicted proteins | sample LitLauG_LLR_2012_FD_187203 | JGI IMG/M metagenome (GOLD analysis project Ga0209698, IMG submission 187203) | Freshwater sediment microbial communities from Pennsylvania, USA - Little Laurel Run_MetaG_LLR_2012 (SPAdes) (version 2) | ecosystem: Environmental > Aquatic > Freshwater > Creek >... | reverse complement strand
CACCTTGACGTTGAACGCTACCTTCGCCCAGCAGAGTCTGAACATCGCCACGCCGTCGAACGCGTTGGTGATCACGCCGGCGTTCCTCAGCCAGATCGCCGCCCTGGGCTCCACGAAGATCTCGGGCACCAACGGTGGCGGGATCCTCTCGGGCGCCCTCGGCTAGTCCGTCGGCTCGACCCGACCGTGGGCGACAACGTCGTCCACGTGGATCGTTCAGGGTTGGACGCTGAGCACCGCCTCGGCGCGCGCCCAGGCGTCGGCCTCGTGCGCGCGGGGCTCGAAGACCGTCGTGGGGAACGAACGCGATACGAGAGCGCGCATCGATCCGAGGTCGGCGTCGATGACGTCCAGGCCCTTCAGTTGCATGAGGGCGTTGCCGATCGCCGCCGCCTCCACTGGACCCGCGTGGACCGCGACCCCGCAGGCGTCCGCGGTCAGTTGGCACAGCACCTCGTTGAGCGCTCCGCCCCCCACGATGTGCACCGCGTCCACGCGCACCCCCGTCACGCGTGAGATGCCCCGTACCGCCCTGCGGTAGGCCAGGGCGAGTGAATCGATGATGCAGCGGGTGAATTCGGCCGCGCTGACAGGCACCTCGGTGCCCCACCTCGCGCACTGGCGAGCCAGGCGCCCGCGCATGTCCCCGGTACCGAGAAGTTCGTGGCTCTCGGCGTCGACCAGGAAGCGTCGGGGCTCGATCGACGTCGCCTGCGCGGTGAGCGTCGCTGCGTCGTAGTCAAGTCCCTCGAGGGCGAACTCGCGGATCACCTCTTGGAGCAACCAGAATCCCATGACGTTGCGCAAGAAGCGCGTGCGAGCGAAGGCGCCGAGCTCGTTGGTGTAGCCCGCCTCGAACGCGTCGTGGTCGATGAGCGGCGCGTCGAGCTCCACCCCGACCAGGGACCAGGTGCCCGAGGAGATGTACGCGAAGTTCCCGTCGCTCGCCGGCACCGCCAGGACCGCTGACGCCGTGTCGTGCGACGCCACGGTGATCACCCGGGTGTCGGACGACACCCCCGCGGACAGGGCCGAGGGTGCGGTCACCGTCCCCAGGACGTGACCGGGCTCCGTGAGCTCTCCCACCAATCGTCGCGGAAGGGCGAGGTCCTCGAAGACCTCCTCGTCCCAGACCCGATTGATATCGAGTAGTTGTGTGGTGGAGGCATTGGTGGTCTCCCAGGCCCGCACGCCGCTCACGTAGTAGTTGACGAGGTCGGGGATGAGCAACATGTACCGCGCCGTCGACAACAACTCGCCGTCGGCCACCAGTTGATACACGGTGTTGAAGGTGAGCGGGGCGATGCCGCTTCGCTGATAGAGCCACCACGGATCCATGAGGGCGGTGACGGCGGCGAAGGACGCGTCGGTTCGGGGGTCGCGGTGATGTGCGGGGAGTCGGAGGAGGTGTCCCTCCTCGTCGAGCAGACCGTAGTCGACGGCCCAGGAATCGACGCCGACCGAGGAGAGTTCGAGGCCGTGTTCCCTCGCGGCGCGCGTCGCGGCGCCCAGACCCTTCTCGATCTCGACCATCAAGGCGGGCAGGTCCCACGAGAACACGCCCGCCGCGTCATGCCCGCCGTTGGCGAAACGGGCGACCTGTTCGAGTTCGAGTCGTCCGCTAGCGAACGTGACGAGCAGCACCCGGCCGCTCGACGCGCCGAGGTCGACCGCGGCGACCGCCACCCGTGAGTCGGACACGAGCTAGCGCAGGAAGGCGGCGGCCACGCCAGAGTCGACGGGGATGTGCGCCCCCGTGGTGAGGGCGAGGTCGCCGCCCAGCAGGGCGAAGACCGCGCTCGCGATGCTCTCGGGCAACACCTCACGCTTCAACAGCGTGCGACCCGCGTAGTACGCACCGAGGTCCTCCTCCTTCACGCCGTAGACCGCGGCGCGCTGCGCCCCCCATCCGCCGGCGAAGATCTTCGACCCGCGCACGACGCCGTCGGGATTCACGCCGTTGACGCGGATCCCCAGTTCTCCCAACTCGGCCGCCAGTAGACGGACCTGGTGCGCCTGGTCGGCCTTGGCCGAGCCGTAGGCGACGTTGTTGGGACCGGCGAAGACGGCGTTCTTGGAGACGATGTAGACGATGTCGCCACCCATCTGCTGGTCCTTCATCACCTGCACCGTCGCCTGGGCGGCGAGGAACGACCCCTTGGCCATGACGTCGTGTTGCAGGTCCCAGTCGCGTTCGGTCGTCTCCAGGAGAGACTTCGAGATCGAGAGACCGGCATTATTGATCAAGATGTCCACCCCACCGAACGCCAGCACCGCCTCGTCGACGGCCGCCTGGACCGCCTCCTTGGAAGAGACGTCGATGGCGACACCGCGCGCCGCGTCCAGTGACCCGAGTTCGCTCGCCATCGACACCGCGGACGCGGCGTCGAGGTCGGCCACGACCACGTGCGCGCCCTCGGCCGAGAGACGCCGTGCGGTGGCGGCGCCGATGCCTGAACCGCCGCCCGTGACCAGCGCCACGCGCGAGGCGAGCGGCTTGCCCTTGGGCATGCGCTTGAGCTTCTCCTCCTCGAGTTGCCAATACTCGATGCGGAACTTCTCGGATTCCTCGATGGGCGCGTAGGTCGAGATCGCCTCGGCCCCCGTCATCACGTTGATGGCGTTGATGAAGAACTCTCCGGCGACGCGCGCCGTCTGGGCGTCCTTGCCGAAGGCGAACATCCCCACCCCCGGGACCAGCACGATCGCCGGGTCGGCCCCGCGCATCGCCGGCGAGTCCGCCGTGGCGTAGGCGTCGTAGTAGGCGCTGTAGGCCGCGCGGTACTCGAGGTGCAACTCGGCCAGGCGAGCCTTCATCTCCTCGACCGGCGTGTCGGAGGCGAGATCGAGGATCATCGGACGCACCTTGGTGCGCAAGAAGTGGTCGGGGCACGAACTGCCGCGACTCGCGACCTCCGCGTGGCGCTCGGATTCGAGGAAGCTCAGCACCGTGTCAGTGTCGAAGAAGTGCCCCACTTGGGGACGGTCCATGCTCGCCATGCCGCGCAACGTGGGGAACAGGGAAACGGCCGTGGCTCGACGTCGCGCGTCGTCGAGGCGCGCGAAGCGCGCGACCTTGGGACCCAGGGGCTCGGGTCGACCGTGCTCCTTGATGTAGAGCTCCGCGGTGCGGATGATGTGCAGCGCGTTGCTCTCGCACTCCTCGCTCGTGTCGCCCCATGCGGTGATGCCGTGCCCGCCGAGGATGACGCCGAGCGACGCCGGGTTCGCATCGCGAATCGCCGCGATGTCGAGGCCCAGTTGGAAGCCCGGTCGGCGCCACGGCGTCCACGCCACGGTGTCGCCGAAGATCGTGCGCGTGAGCGCCTCGCCGTCGGCGGCCGTGGCGAGCGCGATCCCCGAGTCGGGGTGCAGGTGGTCGACGTGGTTGCACTCGACCAGTCCGTGCATGGCGGTGTCGATGGAGGGCGCCGCGCCACCCTTTCCGAAGAGGCAGTAGTCGAACGCCGCCACCATCTCGTCCTCGAACTCGGGACCGCGATAGACGTTCTTCAAGGCGCGCATCGCGTCGAGGCGAAGCGCGGCCAGTCCCGTGAACTTCAAGGTGCCCAGGTCACCGCCCGATCCCTTGACCCACATGACGTCGATGTCCTCGCCGCTGGCGGGGTCCACGACGTTCGCCTTCGCGCTGGCGTTGCCGCCGGCGTAGTTGGTGACGGTCGGATCGGCGCCATGACGATGCGATCGTTCCAGGAGTTCGGCGACCGCGTGGGGGACGTCGTAGGAGAAATCAGGCATCAGGCACCCCATCCGGCGGCTTGACCGCCCACGCGCTCAGTCTCGATCTTCTGCTGGTAGCCCGAACGCTGGTAGGCCGCGATGGGGTCGGGGTCGAGTCCCATCTCGGTGCGCATCTCGGCCAGCAGTGGCCGCACGTCGGTGTAGAAGGCGTCGGTGAACAGGGCGTTTGCGCCCAGGACGTCGCCCTCGAGCTGGCACGTGGTCAGCGCGTCGCGGTCGACCAGCAGGGCCTTGGCGGTCGCCTCTTGGACGTTCATCACCGAACGGATCTCGGCTTGCACCTTGGGTTCGATGTTGTGGCACTGGTCGAGCATGAAAGCCACGTTGCCGTCGGGCGTCACGACCCCGGCGTCGACGATCTCGAACATGATGCGAAAGAGCTGGTAGGGGTCGGCCGCGCCGACCATAAGGTCGTCGTCGCCGTAGAAGCGCGAGTTGAAGTGGAAGCCGCCCAGCTTCTTCGTGCGAAGTAGCACCGCCACGAGGAACTCGATGTTGGTCGCCACGGCGTGGTGGCCGGTGTCGACCAGCACCTTGGCCTTGTCGCCGAGTTCCAGGCACTGCACCAACGACGTGCCCCAGTCGGGCACGTCCATCGTGTAGAACGACGGTTCGTAGAGCTTGTACTCGAGGAGCATCTCGACCCCGTCGCCCATGGCCGCGTAGGTCTCGGCGAGCGCCTCGTGCAGGCGGTCCTGGCGGGCGCCGATGTTGTCCTGGCCGGGGTAGTTCGTGCCGTCGGCGAACCACAGGCTGATGGCGAAGGACTTGGTCTCGTGGGCGATATCGACGCACTCGAGCAGGTGGTCGATGGCCTTGCGTCGGATGCGCGGGTCGGGATTGCACACGCTGCCGAGTCGGTAGTCGTCCTCTTGGAAGACGTTGGGGTTGATCGCGCCGATCTTCACGCCCAAGTCACTCGCGTGCTTGGCGAGCTTGCCGTAGTCCTCCACCTTGTCCCAGGGGATGTGCACGGCGACCGAGGGGGCGACGCCGGTGAACTTGTTCACCTGGGCGGCGTCCTCCATCTTCTCGAAGGGATTGCGGGCGACGCCCTTCTGGCCGAACACCTTGAAGCGGGTGCCCGAGTTGCCGTAGGCCCACGACGGGGTCTCGATCCACTGGCGACGCAGAACGTCCTTGATGTCACTTCGACTCATCATCTCTGTCTTCTTTCTCGCGTTACTGCATGACTGGAGTCGCAACCCCAGAGGACTCAACCACCTAGGAAAGGTGGAACACTTCCTCGAGTGGGCGCATTCCCTCGTCGGGCGCCCCCTCGAGTCCAACGAAGAACTCACCCATCGACGCCTGCCAACGGGCGTTGACCTCGGTCGCCGCCATCAATTCGAGGCAGCGTTCGAAGTCCTCGCACTCCACGTACCCGATCAACAACCCGTCGGGCGCGAGGAACAGCGAATAGTTGGTCCAGCCGGTCTCCGAGAGCGCGGCGAGCATGTCGGGCCACACGGCCGCGTGACGCGCCTTGTACTCCTCGGCCTTGGCCGGATTGATCCGTAATTGGAAGCAGACGCGTTGCATCACGACACCTCACCCGATCGCCGCACGGATCTGAGACGTGCGTGGAACCACTTGACCCGCAACCGCTTCACGGTTTCCGAAAGGTTCGGAATCAAGACGCTCAAGAGCAGGAGGCAGCCGGTCACGATGCTCTGGGCCTGACCCGAGACGTTGATGGCCGTGAGCGACGACTGCAGACTGGCGAAGATCGCCACCGAGACGAAGACGCCGAAGATCGTGCCGCGTCCACCGAAGATCGACACGCCGCCGAAGAGCGCGATGGCCACGACGTTGAGTTCGAGGCCCACCCCGGTGTCGGAGGCGGAGCTGGCCTGTTGGAAGGTGTAGAGGATGCCCGCGAAGGCGCACAGGAATCCTGAGATCACGTAGAGGGAGAACTTGATGCGCTTGACCCGAATGCCGGAGAAGAACGCGGTCTCGGGTTGCAGGCCGATCGCGTAGATCGATCGTCCGACGGGCGTCATGTGTAGCACCACTCCGAATATGAGCGCCAGCACGACGAAGATCGCGAAGTCGTAGGCGATGTGGGTGGAACCAATGGGCAGGCTCAACTTCTGGGTCCACGTGGGGAAACCCACCGCGGTATTGGAGCCCAATACGATCAGGGCGATGCCGCGATAGAGCGTCAGGGTCCCGATGGTCACCGCGATCGACGGGAGGCCCAGGCGCGTCACCAGCACACCATTGAGTGCGCCTCCCGCGACACCCACGACCAGGCAGATTCCCATCGCCAGCCAGATGTTCCAGCCGTGCATGAACAGATAACCGAGCGTGCTGGCCGAGAGACCCAGCATCGAGGCCACTGACAAGTCGATCTCACCGGTGATGATGATCAACGTCATCGGCAGCGCCATGATCGCGATCTCACCGAAATTGAGTCCGGCGAAGAAGAACGTCTCGAGGTTGAGGAAGTAGGGCGATACCCACCATCCGTAGAGCAGACTCACGATGAACAACACCACCAGCTGCGTCTCCCATCGCTTCGGGGAGAACAGCTGGATGAACTGGACGAGGGGATTAGGCCGCGCGTCCAACATCTCTTCGAGCACGGTCACCTCAGGCATCGCCACGGTGGGCTCCTTCGACTCGCAGAATCTTCTCGGCCCGCACCGACACGTAGCGGTCGAAGGCGATTGCCACCAGTAACAACATGCCGGCGACGGCCTGATTCCAGAACGATGACACTCGCGACGCAACGAGCGCCTGGTCGATGGTGTTGAGCAGGAGTGCACCCAAGGCGGCTCCGAGCACGGTGCCGCTGCCGCCGAAGATGGCGACCCCGCCGACGACGACCGCGGCCACCACGTTCAGTTCGTACCCCGAACCTGCGGTCGATGCCACCGTCGCGAACTCAGCCAGCCACAGTGCACCTCCGAGGCCCGCCAGGGCCCCACTGATGGCGAAGGCGCTGAAGACCCGGCGCGGCACCCTCACCCCGGCCAGGACCGCCGCTTCGGGATTGGACCCGATGGCGTAGAGGTCACGCGCGGGACGGAAGGTCCGCATCACGTATCCCACGATGGCCACGGCCGCGGCCGCGATCAAGAAGAGTATGGGTATGCCGAGAATCGTCCCCGACCCCAGGTTGACGAAGGACTGGGGGATCTGACTCGGTTGGATCTGCACACCGTTGACGACGATGGCGTCGATCCCTCGAATGATGTAGAGCATGCCGAGCGTCACGACCAGGGCTGGCACGCGCGCGTACGCCACGATCACTCCGTTCACCACGCCGCACACCAGACCGATGAGGAGTCCCACGAGCAGGGCCAGGACCACCGGCATGTGCGGATAATGGACGAAGAGGTCACCGACCAGATACGCCGAGAGTCCCAGCACCGATCCCACCGAGAGGTCAACGTTGCGAGTCACGATCACCAAGGTCTCACCCACGGCGAGCATGATGATGATCGCGGGGCCCGAGAGCATCTGCTGGATCGACGCCGTGCTGGCGAACGAGGAGTTTTTGAAGTACGTCAGGGCGAACACGAGGAGAATCGCGACGACGATCGCCAGCTCGCGGAACTTGAGGATCTTGATGAAGAGCGACGTCGTGACCGGGGACGCCGCTTCGGTGCGGTCGATGACGCTCAACTCACACCCGCCTTCATCTGTCCGGCCGCCGCACGCATGATCAGAGCCTCGTTCGCCTCGTCGCGACCGAACTCCGCGGCGAGTCTCCCCTCGTGCAGGACCAGGATCCGGTCGGCCACGCCAAGAACCTCGGGCATCTCCGAGGAGATCATCAACACCGCGATCCCCTGCTCCACCAACTCACCCAAGAGTCGGTGGACCTCGGCCTTGGTGCCGATGTCGATGCCGCGCGTCGGTTCGTCGATGATGAGCAGGCGCGGTTGTCGCGCGAGCCACTTGGCCAGCACCACTTTCTGCTGGTTGCCACCCGAAAGGGTCATGACCGGGTTCGAGAATCGGCCGAATTTCAGTTGCAATCGGGCCGCCCACTCCGAGGCGAGCTTGCGTTCCGACGCCTGACGGATGATGCCGAAATGGCTCAAGCGGCCGATGGAGGCGAGGGACGCGTTGCGGTCGATGGCCATCTGCATGACGAGCCCTTGTTGGCGACGGTCCTCCGGGACGAAGCCGATGCCGGCATTCATCGCCTGTAGCGGTGAACCCGTTTTGAGCTTGTGCCCCGAGATCGTCACCGTGCCCGCGTCGAGTTTGTCGATGCCGAAGATGCCGCGGGCCACCTCGGTTCGACCCGCGCCGACGAGGCCGGCGAGGGCCACGATCTCACCCGCGCGAACACTGAAGGAGATATCGGTGAAGACACCCTCCCGGGTGAGGTGCTCGACATCGAGGACCGTGACGCCGGGCGTGCGTGCGTGGTCACCGTAAAGCGAGACGATGTCTCGCCCCACCATCGAATAGATGATGTCGTCAATCGTGATGTCCTCGACCGCCGCCGTCTTAACGAAGGCACCATCGCGCATGATCGTCACCCGCTGACACATCGCGAAGACCTCTTCGAGACGGTGCGAGATGAACATGATCGCCGCACCCTGCGCCCTCAGGGTGGCGACCACGTCAAAGAGCCGCTGGACCTCGACCTCGGTCAGGGCCGCCGTGGGCTCGTCCATGATGATGATCTTGGCGTTGAACGAGATCGCCTTGGCGATCTCGACGATCTGCTGGTCGGCGACGGAGAGCCCGCGAGCGGACCGGTTGGGATCCAGGGGTACACCGAGGCGTACGAAGACCTCGTGGGCGCGCTTGATCATCTCCGCGCGGTCGATGCGCTTGCCCGAGCGAAGTGGTTGGCGCCCCATGAAGATGTTCTCGGCGATGGACAAGTCGGGGAAGAGCGTCGGCTCCTGGTAGATCACCGAGATACCAGCTTCGCGGGCGTCGATCGGATTGGTGAATCTCACCGGGTGTCCGTCGAGGGTGATGTGGCCGCCGTCGGCCAAGTGGACCCCGGCGAGGATCTTCACCAGCGTTGATTTCCCTGCGCCGTTCTCGCCCAACAACGCATGCGCCTCGCCGGCGAAGAGCGTGATGGAACCATCCACCAAGGCCTTGACCGGTCCGAAGAATTTGGTGGCACCGTCCACGACGAGAAGAGGCGCCGCGCGATCACCCGCCGCGGCGGATCCATCGCGAGACGTCGCCTCTTCGGGCGTCTGCACTCGCTCCATCAAAATTCCCCCCGGCACTCACAGCCCCACCGCGACCGGCGCACGCATCACGCCACCGATCCCGCGAAAGATCAGCACCCCACCAAATGAGTGGAGTTGGCAAACCTTATAGCGAATTATTGAAACGTGTCAAGTACTGAACCTCACACGTCGCCGTGACGATGATTCACAGCGAACGCTGCGACGATGCGCGAACCACGAGCTCGGGTTCGAAGCGGACCTCGCGGTGGCGGTGGTCGGGGTTTCGCACCTCGTCGAGCAGGAGTTCGGCGGCGGCCACGCCCAGTTCGAGGGCGGGTTGACGCACCGACGTGAGTGCCGGCGAGAGCATCGAGCCAAAGATGAGGTCGTCGTAGCCCACCACAGCGAGATCATCGGGCACGCGAACGCCGCGTGCGGCGAGGCCGCGCAGGACGCCCAGGGCCAGCAGGTCATTCGCACACATGACGGCACTGGGTCGTGGCGTCATGGCAAGGATTCGTTCCACCGCCTCCTCACCCTGGCGTACGGTCAAGGCATTGACGGACAGCTCGGTGACCTCGGCCTTCTTCGATTTGCTACGCGCCCGCACGGCCTTGCGCACTCCGGCGCGGCGGTCACGACATTGGCGGATCGACGTCGGGCCGTTGACGAAGACGATGTTGGCGTGTCCCGTCTCGAAGAGGTGGCGAGCGGCGAGCTCACCGCCGCGCACGTCGTCGACGGTCACCGAACAGAACTCGTCGGAGGTCGCCTTGCGGTCGAGCAACACGGTCGGGACCCCGCGGGTCCTGAGTCCCGCCAGGCTCACCAGGTCCGACGCGACGGGCGTGATGAGCACCCCTTCGACCCGATGCTCCTCCATGGCGCGCACGAAGTTGGCCTCGCGTTCGATCGAGTCGTCAGTACTGCCCAGCATCAAGACGTAGCCCTCGCTCTGCAAGCGGCCCTCCGCCCCACGGAACATCTCGGTGAAGAAGGGGTTCGAGACGTCGAGCACCACGACCCCGACGGTGTGGGAGCGACCACCACGCAATTGGTACGCCTGGGTGTTGCGAATGAAGCCCGTGGACTCGACCGCGTCGAGAACCCGCTGACGGGTCGATTCGGCCACGATGTCGGGTCGATTCAGCACGTTCGACACCGTGCCCGTCGACACCCGAGCCACCTTGGCCACGTCGCGGATCGTGACGGGGACCCACGGCTGGGGTTCGACCTTCGGCGCGGGGCCGTTGCGCTTTGGACTCATGGGTAAGTCAGTCTGGCATCTGGCTTGAACGGGTGCAAGAAGTGTCACGCCGCCGTCACCATCGACGGCGGGCCGGCCGCTACCATGGGCGCCATCGGGGAAAAGATGAAACGTTCCATGAAAATCCGACGGTGGTACTTGACACGTTTCAATAGTTGGATATAAGGTTTGCGAAATTCGATCGGTCCGTGACGTCGCCCCCTCAGCGAGTCGACGTGCGACAGACCGACCGGAGCAGTAGGGCGAAGTACCAGCAGTAGGGAACACGATCGAAGTCTGAAGTCCCGAATCGGAGTCATTCATTCGGGACGGGGGCGACACTTAGGGGGGAAGGGGGCTGTGCGACGACGTCAGGTCGTCGATCCATGTACGCGTTGTCTGCCGCGTGACCACCGTGGTCATCGGCTTTGTTCGAGTTCACACTCGCAACACCCGAAAGGAATACATTCATTATGAAATTTATGAACCGCACCGCAACGGCGATCGCCAGCTCCGCGCTGGCCACCGTGCTGGTCGTGGGCCTGGGTGGCTTCGGCCTCTCCTCGGCGTCGGCCAGCGGCACGCTCAAGAAGGGTCAGACGTTTTACCTGATCCCGAAGGACACCCTGAACCCCTACGAGACCTTGGAAGACGGTGGTATTTCCGCCGCTCTGAAGTCACTGGGCGACCACGCCATCATCAGTTCAGGCACCGCTGACACCGCCGCTGCGCAGATCCCGTCGATTCAAGCGGCCATCCAGCACCACGCCGCCGGCATCGTCATCGCCGGTAACGACCCGTCGGCCCTGTGCCCGTCATTGGCTCAGGCTCGCGCCGCCGGCCTCGTCGTCGTCTCGGCTGACTCCGACGTCACCTGCCCGAACCACCTGTTCATCAACCAGGCCGTCACCTCGACCATCGGCACCTCCGAAGTCGACTTGCTGGCCCAGGAGATCGGCAGCAGCGGTCAGATCGCCATTCTGTCGGCCGCGGCCACCGCGACCAACCAGAACTCGTGGATCGTCTACATGAAGAAGGAACTCAAGAAGTACCCCAAGATGAAGCTGGTCACCACCGTGTACGGTAACGACGACCCGGCGACGTCCTTGACGGTCCTTCAGGGTCTGCTCTCGGCCTACCCCAACCTCCGCGGCATCATCTCGCCGACCACGGTGGGTATCTCGACGGCGGCTCAGTACCTCGACACGCACAAGTCACTGCTCAAGCACCTGACCCTCACCGGCCTGGGCCTGCCCTCGCAGATGAAGAAGTACGTGTTGGACGGTACCGTCAAGTCCTTCGAACTGTGGAACCCGATCAACCTCGGTAAGTTGGCCGGCTACGCCGTCGCCAACCTCGCCTCGGGCACCATCAAGATCGCCGCTGGCCAGAAGTTCAACGCTCCCGGACTCGGTGAGTACACCGTCCTCCCGGCGGCTGCGGGCACCGGTCCCTCGGTCGTCCTTGGACCGCCCTTCGTCTTCACCAAGGCGAACGTGGCCCAGTTCAACTTCTAAGTTGAGTTAGCAGAACCCCCGCTGCGGACATCCGCGGCGGGGGTTCTCTGCTTCAAAGCCTGCTGTGTCCACCTCTCGGTGGTTGTCTCCCCCCTAGACCACAGCACACACGAATCCCCGCCGATCGATCGGCGGGGATTCGTGCATTCTCGGGGCGCGCGACGTTGCGGTCAGACCACGACCATATCGATACCGAGCAATTCGGCGACCGACCTGAGCTCCGCGGCGCGGTGCCCGGTGCCCAGCGCCCAGTGGTGCGCGACCGCGGTGGCGCTCCACTGGTCGCACCATTCGCCCGGGTCGCGCCCGAAGTCGACCCGCGACGTGGTGTTGCCGATCTGGAGGAGCTCACCGGCGACGACCTCGCCTTCGGACACCACGAAGCGCAAGGAACCGTCGCGCAACTGCGTCAGTCCCAGTGCCGTCACGGGGCCGTGTTTGACGTCGAACTCAACGGATATTCCCCACCCCCGCTTTCCGTGAAAGACGCCCAGACCTCGCAACATCGGCTTGGCGTCGCTAATGGCGAGGTGCGCCGGACCGTCGTGGCCCATCTCGACGACCCCGTCGGTGAAGTTGAGCGCTTGGAGCTCGGTGAAGGACCCACCGGCTCCCAGGCGATCGAGCACCAGCATCGCCAGCGACGTGCGCAATTCGTATTCGCCACACACCGGCCGGTGGCTCGCGGTCAACAGTGAGGCGCCCAGGATCATGCCCGCGGCCAGTCGTTCGTGTTGCTCGCCTTCGAGTCCCCGGTGATAGTACGCCATCGAGTCGAGATCGAAGTCAGCGATGAGTCGTTCCATGCCGACCGCCACCCGCAACGACCAGTCGAGGTCGTCCGGGTCAACCGAGTCCAGCAACTCGAAGGTGTCACGCACTTCGACCAGCAATGTCGCCACCTCGTCGTCGGTCACGTCGGCCACCCGCACGCGCAGGTCGTCGATCTCGAGGACCTCCACGTGTCCACCCAAACGCGCCGGGATCAGCGTCAGGTCGGTCGCGACGTCGTACATCCCCGGGTAGAGGTGTCCGAGCAGTCCATGGCGGCCGTGGCGCAGGGCGCGCTTGACCGCCGCCGCTCGAACCCAGCCCTCGATGCGGCGCCACGCGCGCTCGTCCGCCAGATACCCCGAGACGGAGCGGAAGTCGAGGCCGCAGCGCTCGAAGGCGTTGGCCATCTCCGGCAGCGGACACGCACCGCAGTACGCGAGCCAGGCCCCGGTGTCGAACGTCGCGTGGTCCATCTTCTCGGTCGGCTGGAGATTGATGAAGAGCACGTCGGCCTTGGTCCGCTGGGCGATGGGCACCACCATGGTCGCGGTCATATACGTCGTCAAGAACATGACGATGAGATCGCAACCGGCGGCGCGCAGCGTCTCGGCGGCGACGTCCGCCTCTTGCGCGTCAGAGATGAAACCGACGTCCACCACGTCCGCGTCGAAACCGGTGATCCGGCGTGACACTTCCTGCGCGGAGCGCCGCAGCTGGGGCAGGAGTCCCTCGAACTGGGGCCAGTAGGCGCCGAGTCCGCCGGCGACCAGACCGACCTTTGGTCGTGCGTTGCGCACCGCGGATCGACGTAGCGATCCCACGCTCAGCTCACTCATTGTCCAACTCCCCCCGGGTCCATCGGCGACAGACTCAACCTTCCAACTATGGCACTTCGGGTTGACACGTTTCAACCCCTTCGCGCGCGAGAGGCGGCTACATTGCTCACATGCCTCTTGATCCTGAGTTTCTCCCCTTCCTCGGCGGTCCCGACACCGCCAACATGGACCACATCGCGCGATCACGCCGGATCGACGCGGCCCTGAGCGCCGAGGTCATCAAGTCGCGTCCGCCGCTGGCGCCGGGACTGAGCTTCCGTGACGAGGTGGCGGTCGTCGCCGGCCGCGAGGACGTACGGGTGCGCATCTATCGTCGCGCTGACCTGCCCGAACACGCGGGGTGCCTGCTCTTCGTACACGGCGGTGCCTTCGTCTTTGGCACCCTCGAGAGCGAGCACGACCGGTGCCTCTACTACGCCGAGACCACGGACACCGTCGTCGTGTCGGTCGACTACCGATTGGCGCCCGAGTTCCCCTACCCCGCCGGACACGACGACGTCTGGACGGCGCTGCAGTGGGTGGTGGCGTCGAGCCACGAGCTCGGTGTTGACCCCCAGCGGATCTGTGTGGGAGGGGCCAGCGCCGGGGGCTCGCTCGCCGGGGGCATCGTGCTGCGCTGTCGTGACGAAGGCGGCCCCGTCGTGGCGGCGCAGATGTTGATCTACCCCGTCGTCGACGACCGCGGAACCAGTGCGTCCATGAACGCGTTCGAGGTGTACGACCCCTGGGACGGCGAGCGCTCGCGGAAGATGTGGCCGTTGTACCTGGGCCACGACGGCGAAGCGCCCGTCTACGCGGCACCGGCGAGGGCGCACGACCTTGACGGACTCCCGACCACATTTGTCATGAGTTGCGAGGAGGATCCCCTGCGCGACGAGGATCTCTCCTTCGCGCTGCAGCTCCTGGGCGCCGGGGTGAGCGTGGAACTCCATCACTACGGCGGTACGTATCACGCCTTCGACGTCATCGCTCCCGACGCTGCGGTGAGTCGGCGCGCGTTGAGCGAACAGGCGCTGTTCCTCCAGCGCACGGTGGGAACACCGGTCGGTTAGGGACCCGTGACTAGGTCGCGCGGCGCCAGCGCGCGGCCACGCTCCACGATCGTGCCGGGTGATGGCCCCGTACATGCAGCGACGAGGGCGAATGCCTGCGCATCCGCCCTCGTCGCTGTCGTGACGTCACGTGGTGACGCTAGAGAACCGTTACTTCGAGCACACGACGTCGACGGTGACCGTCGCCGTGGACACCGATGAGCCGGTGTCGAACGTGACCATCCAGCCGGTCGCCGGCTTGCCCGTGGTCTGACCCGTCGGCACCGAGATGTTGAGGATGTCTCCCGGTGTACCGTCCGTGCCGCCGCCGCTCAATGCGTACGTGCCGGTCGGGCAGGTGGCCGACGCGGTCCCGGTGCCGGAACCGGTCTGAACCGTTGAGTTCGTGCCCACCGCGCCAGTGTCACCGACGGGGCCGGTCGAACCGGTCGAACCGGTCGATCCCGTGGGACCCGTGGCACCCGTGGCGCCCAAGGCTCCGGTGTTGCCCGCGTAGCCGCGGGGACCCTGCGGCCCCTGAGGACCCTGGAGCGTGTTGACTTCCAAGGTCACCGAGTGGTAATTGGTCGGACAGTGGTTCTTGACCACGCTCGCGATCTGACCGTTGCTGGCCTGGCAGACCTTAATCAGCCCGAGGTTCGACGACGCACCAGCCGTGGAAACCACAGCCGCTCCACCGGCTACCAAAACCGCGATAAGCGCCGCGACGCGCGTGCTCGACTTCATCGTCGAAAACTTCATAAGACCTCCCAGATCTAGAAAATGTTGAATGCGAACCGCCAGAAACGAGACGATAGGCAGAGAATCGCAAAAATTGGGTACTTCTAAGTGACGTAGAGATGAAAAGTTGGTTCTCTTTCGGGACATCCCGAGACGGTGTCAAACCCGTTTATCGTTGCGGTGACGGTGTTGCGTCCACACGTTGCGCACGGTGCCACCGGGACTAGTGAAAAGGTTGACTTCACATGGATGACTCAATGGCGACGGACGCGGTCCACTGGACCAGCCGACTTCCCCGCGGGCTCCGTGTGGTCGCGCAGCGGGTCTCCTCGCCGGCTAGCGCACTCGTCCCGTTGACGAGCGAGGCCCGCGACGGGATCGTTCGTTGGCGCCTTCGTGGTCTGCACTCCCTCGTCGCTCTCGCCGTGCTCTTCAACCTCTGGTCGCTCCGAAGCGAACGTCTGAGCGTGGCTTACCCCAACGACAGTGGCATGCACCTTCAGATGACCACTCTGGCGATGAACCTGTTGCGCCACGGCGCTTCCCCCTTTGACCACTGGTATCCGCTCTTGTCACTGGGCTCGCCCTTCTTCGTGCAGTACCAGAGTTTCTCGGCCGTGATCGCCGGCGCGATCTCGACCGTCTTCGGTCCCCAGGCGACCTTCGCGTGGCTCCTCTACCTGCTCTTGAGCCTGTGGCCGTTGTGCGTCTACTGGTCGGCGCGGCTGCTCTCGTGGGGGCGCTGGGAATCGGCCATCGCCGCCTCTCTGTCCCCCCTCATTTTCACCGTGACGGGTCGCGGCTTCGGGCACCAGAGCTACATCTGGATCGGCAGTGGACTGTGGTCCCAACTCTGGGCCATGTGGACGCTGCCTCTCGCCTGGGCGTTCAGTTGGCGCTACATCTCACAGCGCAAGTCCCTCTTCGCGGCGGTCGCGACGTTGTCACTGACCATCACGTTCCACTTCTTGACCGCCTACCTCGCCGGACTGACCCTGGCGGTGTGGATTCTGATCCGACCCAGCCAACTGCTCACGCGAACCGGCCGCACACTGGTTCTCGGCGTCGCGACACTGGCCTCGACGGCCTGGGTGACCCTGCCTCTGCTCCTGCACACCAAGTGGATGGCGGTGAACCAGTTCCAGGTGGGCACGACGATCAACGACTCCTACGGCGCCCGCCAAGTGCTGAGCTGGCTCTTCACGGGACAGATCTACGACTGGCGACGAGTGCCGCTCATCACCGTCCTGGCCGCCGTGGGCCTGGTGGTGTGCGTCAGACGCTGGTACTACGACGAGCGCGCGCGAGCACTCGTCGGCGCGTGGTTGCTCAGTCTGTTGTTGTTCTTCGGACGTCCCACACTGGGACCCCTGCTCGATCTGTTGCCGGGAAACCAGAGCCTCCTCTTCCAGCGCTACATCATGGGCCTGCACCTGGCGGGCCTGATGCTCGCGGGGGTCGGTGCCGTCGCCACCACTGTCGTCGTCTATCGACAGCTCACGGCGCGCCTGCCCAAAGTCATCGACGCGATCCGCAACGTGCTCATCGGTCAGACCACGTGGCTACGGGTGCCGCTCATCGTGATCGCCACGGTGATCATGCTCGCCCCGGCGTGGACGCAGATCTCCACCTACGACCACCACTCCGCGTCGTGGATCACCTATCAGCGGGCCGTGGCACCGACGCAGGGTGCCGATATGAACTCACTGGTCGCTCTGGCCGAATCGCGAGGGGGCGGACGAATCTACGCCGGCATGCCGAGCAACTGGGGCCATCACTTCTACGTCGGCGGGGTGCCCGTCTACATCTACCTGGAACAGCTCAACGTCGACGCGGTCGGCTTCACCCTGCGCACCAGCGGTCTCATGACCGACCCCGAGGCCTACTTCGACGAGTTCCAACCCGGCGACTACGCCGCTTTCGGCGTGCACTACCTCATCTTGCCCGTCGGACATCGGCCACCCGTCGCCGCGACCATGTTGCGCACGGCCGGCCCCTACCGGCTCTGGCAGGTCGACAGCGCCCGCGCGTCGGCCCTCATCCAGGTGGTGGACACCTACGGGGTCATCTTCGCCAACAACGCGGACCTGGGGACCCAGACCAACACCTTCTTGCAATCGAACCTGCCGGGCCGGGCCGTCTACTCGACCATCTCCTACGCGGGACAGGCGGCGGCTACGCCCACCCTCACGTCGCTGTCCCAGCAGCAGGGGGTCGCCGGCGTCGTGACCAGCGAGAGTCAGGACCTCGTCTACGCCCAGAGCGCGCGGGCCACGGTCGTGGCCAAGCGGACGGCCGTCGTGCTCTTGAAGGTCGCCTACGACCCGGGATGGACCGTGACGGTCGACGGCAAACGCGCATCCACGATCATGCTCGCACCGGCGCTGGAGGGGGTCGAGGTCTCAGCGGGAACTCACGTGGTGGTCTTCACCTACCACGGGTTCTCGGGCTACCCATTGCTCGACGCCCTGGCGGTCGTGACCCTGGGCGCGGTGGGCGTGGGACCGTGGTGGTGGCGACGGCGCGGGAGGGTCGCTTAGTCAGCGCGGGGCGCCGGGGCCCAGAGGTGCCGGCCAGTCCTGGCGCGCCAGCACGAGTTGCACGTCGCTGATGTGACGCTCGAGGAACGCGGCTTCGCAGTAGCACAGGTACATGTGCCACATGCGCGAGAACTCCTCGCCAAGACCGAGGGCGGTCACCTCGTCGGAGTGCGCGGCGATGTTCGCGCGCCACCTCGAGAGGGTCTCGGCGTAGTGACGCCCGATGTCCTCGAGGTCGACCACGCGAAGGTCGCTCACCGACGAACTCGAGCGCACGATGGCTTCGAGCGACGGCAGGAAGCCACCGGGAAAGATCATGCGCTTGATGAAGTCATCGCTGTTCTTGGTGCGTTCGTAGCTGAAATCATTGATGGTGATGGCCTGCAGGGCCATCAGTCCGTCGGGCTTGAGGAGCCGCGCGCATGTGGAGAAATACGTGTCGAGCTGTCGCCACCCGATCGCCTCGATCATCTCGATCGACACCAATTTGTCGTAGGTGCCGGTGAGGTCGCGGTAGTCCTGGTTGCGCACCTCGATCAAGTGTTCGAGCCCGCGCTCGGCAACGTGCGCGCGCACGTAGTCGAACTGGGCGTCGGAGATGGTCACGGTGGTGACGCGGCACCCGTAGCGCTGCGCGGCGTGCAGCGCGAAACCACCCCACCCCGTGCCGATCTCGACCACGTGGTCGCTCGAGCTCAGTGAGATCTTGCGACAGAGCTTCTCGAGCTTGGCGGTCGAGGCGTCCGCGAGCGACGTCGATTCGTCGTCGAAGTACGCGCAGGAGTACATCATCGTCTCGTCGAGCATGAGCGAGTAGAAGTCATTGCCCAAGTCGTAGTGGGCGCGAATGTTCGCCCGGTCCCGCTCCTTGTCCACGCGTTCCAGGCGCTGCCACACGCGCGTCGCCGGAGCCCAGAGCCGAGCGATGGCGTCGAGGCGGTGCATCACGGGGCGCATGTTGGAGATGACGAATCGCACGACCTGGGTCACGTCGTCGGCGTCCCACCACCCGTCGGTGTAACTCTCGCCGAAACCCATGGCGCCTCCGCGCACCAGCGCGTGATACGTGCGAGGGTCGTGCACACTGACGTGCACCTCGGGCGCGCCGCGTCCGTAGCGCCGCGTCCCCGTGGCGTCGCTCAGCACCAACGTCCCGTGGCGCGCCCGAGAGAGCAGGGTGCGAAGGAAGAATTCCGAACCACGCCACGCTCGACGCGCGCGCGCGGCGGCCACCCCCTTCACCGGGATGATCGACTCAGCCACGGGTGTTCACGTGGTCGGGGCCCGACGCCGGCGTCGCGTGACGGCGAGGGTGGGAATGGAACGGGGCCTTCTTTCGCCACAGCGCCAGAGCCTGGCGGTAGATGCCCGCACTCACCGACATGGTCGTCAAGGGCCGGCGCCAGACGAACGCGCCGAGTGACGACGTGGTGATCTCGCGGCGCGTCAGGGAGAGCGACGCGTCGAATATGCGCTCGCTCCCACGCCGATTCCCCAGGTGAAAGGCCAGGTGCTCTGCCGGCGGCGACCAGGTCATCACGTAGTCGTGGTCCATGCCCAAGAACGGCGAGACGTGCATCGCCTTGGCGAAACGGTGGTGGGTCGACGAGCCGTCGAGGACGTAGAGGTGACGCTCGTGCCAGGGCGTGGAGCGCACCTCGAGCAGGATCTGGTCCACGCGCTCACCGAGGTCGTCGAAGCAGTAGAAGACGCACAACGGATTGAAGAGCCACCCCCACAGCCGCACGTGGCCGAGCATCGCGATCGGCCCGGTCGGGCGTCGACCCGACCGCTCGAGCACGGCCTCGCGCACGGCGTCCTCGAGGGCCACCGCGGAGTCGCCCAGGTAGTCGCGTCGTCGGAACCACGCCGCATTGGGACCCGAACGCGACCACCGGGGATGCAACGCCGCCACGTCGTCGAGTTCGTCGAGGAACAACAGGGGCATGACCGTGGCGTAGGAGAAGTCGTGCGCCACGTCGCCCGTCGCCGCGGTGGCGAAGCGGCGATGGGTCAACGTCCCCTCGTAGAGGGCGCTCCTCACGAGACTCCCTCCGCCACGCCCACGTCCAGCGTGCGACACGCCAGCACGGCACTGCGCGCTCCGTCCTCATGGAAGCCGAATCCCCAATAGGCGCCGACGTAGGAGGTGGCGCCGCGGCCACTTATCTCTCCGTGGCGACGCTGGGCCGCCATCGCGCGCGAGTCGAAGACCGGATGGCGGTACGTCATCTGCGCGAGCACCAGCGCGGGGTCGACCGCGTCGCTCTGATTTAGTGTCAGGTAGACCGGTCGGGCCGTTTCGAGGCCCTCGAGCCGGGTGAGGTCGTAGGTCAGCGTCGCGGCGCGAGCCCCGGGACGACGTCGCCAATTCCAACTCGCCCGCGCCCGAACACGTCGCGGCATCAGTCGCTCGTCGGTGTGCAGCGTCGCGTCGTTGGAGGAGTAGGAGATCGCGCCGAGCACGTCGCGCTCGGCATCCGTCGGGTCGTCGAGGAGCGCCAACGCCTGGTCGGAATGAGTGGCGACCACGACGTGGTCGAAGAACTCGACCCCGTCATCGGTACGCACGCTGACGCCATCGTCGAGGCGCGTGATGGCGCGCACCGGCGTGGCCAGGCGCAGTCCGTCGCCCAGGGACGAGGTGATCGCGTTGACGTACTGCACCGACCCTCCCACGACCGTTCGCCACTGCGGGCGATCGCGCACGCCAAGGAGACCGTGATTGTCGAAGAAACGGATGAACGCGGCGGCGGGGAACCGCAGGAACTCCTCGGGATCGGCCGACCAGATGGCGGCGCCCATCGGCACGAGGTACCAGTCGACGAACGCCGACGAGTAGTGACCACGTTGGAGGAACTCCTCGAGGGTGTAGCCAAGGTTCTCTGGCTCGTCCAGCAGTCGCCGGGCCGAGCGATTGAATCGGACGACGTCCACGAGCATTCGTAGGAAGGCCGGCCGAACGAGATTGCGCCGTTGGGCGAAGACGGTCGCCAGCGAGGTCCCGCACCATTCGACGCGCGCGGCGTCGTCGGACATCGCGAAGCTCATGTCACTGGGGCGCGTCACGACGCCCAGTTCATCGAAGAGGCTGGTGATCACCGGGTAATTGCGTTCGTTGTACACGATGAAGCCCGTGTCGACGGCGTGGACGCCCCCTTCGAGCGTCACGTCCAGCGTGTGGGCGTGGCCCCCCGCTCGCGCGTCGGCTTCGAAGAGTGTCACGTCGTGATCACGACGAAGTAGATGGGCGCAGACGAGGCCCGAGACCCCGCTTCCGACAATGGCAATGCGCACTACGTCAACCCCTTCATGGCCATCTCTCGAGTGGCACGCCTCGCCCGTCCAATGACGCGACATTACCGGTACTCTGGCACCAGTTCGACAGGAGAATCTCGTGGCCCGTTACCGCACCACCGTGTCATCAAAGTGGGACGTGGCGACCGCATTTCGCTACATGTCGGACTTCTCGAACTCCGCCATCTGGGACCCCGGTGTGGCATCGGCCCGTACCGTGAGCGCCGGTGACATCGGGCTCGGGACGAAATTCGACCTCGTGACCACCTTCAATGGGCGTTCCCTGCCGCTGAACTACGAGATCACCGCCTTCGACCCACCGCGACGGGTGGTCCTACGCGCCCAGAGCGCGACGGTCATCTCCATCGACGAAGTCACTTTCTCGGCCACGGCGACGGGCACGGACGTCACGTACGACGCGCTCTTGAAGACGCGGGGGGCCTTTCGACTGGCCGCTCCGATCATCGCACTCATGTTCAAGGGCATCGGCGACCGGGCGAAGGCGGGGCTGCAGCGAGAACTCAACGGGTGATGAATCCCTTCGCGCTCGCGGTGGACAGACTGCTCGAAGTCACGGTCGCCGGCAGTTTCTCGCGGGTCGGCTACGCCACGCGTTCTCGGGTCGAGGGATGGATCGATCCGCCCTCGCTCGCCGGGCGACGTGCACTCATCACCGGCGCGACCTCGGGCCTCGGCTTCGAGACCGCGGCGCGTCTGGCCTCGCTCGGCGCAGCGGTCACTTTCGTCGCCCGCGACGACGCGCGCGCGCGCGCCAGCGCTGACGCGCTGCGCCAGCGCAGTCGCAACGATCGCATCGACTTCCTGGTGGGCGACACGAGCGACCTTGGCGACATGCGCCGCGTCGGTGCGCTCGTCGCCGAGCGCGGTCCCCTCGACGTGTTGATCCACAACGCCGGCGCGATCACCGCCCAGCGAACACTGAGCTCCCAGGGCTTCGAGATGACCGTCGCGGCACAACTCCTCGGCCCCTTCCTCCTGACCTCGGTGCTGCTCCCCGCTCTGAGGAGTGCGTCGCCCGGACGAGTCCTCACCGTCTCCTCGGGGGGCATGTACTCCCAGAAGTTCGACGTGAGCACCCTCGAGATGCCCGCCGTCGGCTATGACGGCGTCAGTGCGTACGCCCGGGTCAAGCGCGCGCAGGTGGTCCTCAACCACGAGTGGGCCCACCAGGTGGCCGCCGCCGACGTCGTCTTTCACGCCATGCACCCCGGTTGGACCGACACGCCGGGACTAGCCGCGTCCCTCCCGCGCTTCTACTCCCTCGCCAAGCCCTGGCTGCGCACGCCGGCACAGGGTGCCGACACTCTGGTCTGGCTGGCCAGCGCCCGCGACGCGACGCGCACCTCGGGAGATCTCTGGCTGGACCGCCACGCGCGCGCCGAGCACAAGGTTCCCTGGACGCGGTCGCGCGATCCCCGACGAGACCAGGTGGAGTTGTGGCGTTGGTGCGAGGAGCGCACCGAGGGCTGGTGAGTCACACCAGGGGCCGACGCCGCGCCAAACGTCGCCGCGTGTCGTAGCGCACCAGATTCCAGGGGAATCGGGCCACGACCTCGGGCAGGGCGCGGTCGAGCCACCGCAGGATGGTCCGCAGGCGGTCGAAGCGGCGTTGATCGCGCGCTCGCCAGGACACGCCCAACGCATCGCGAAAGACGGGGTCGAGGTATCCGCCGGTCACGAGTCGATTGAGTGGGCGAAGGGCCGACGCCACCGGTCGGGGTAGGAAGCGCAGGTCGATGAAGTCGCGCAAGTACCCTCGGGTCACCTCGTCGACGTGCACCTGATCGAGAGCGCTCGACCAGTAGTCGTCGAATTCCCCGAGGTCGTGGGGCCACTTGGCCGCCGGAACCTGCAGGGTGGTGGCGAATCGTCCGCACTGCGCCAGCAGGCCCTCGGCGCAAACGCTGTCAAGCGCCCCGTAGAGCGTCTCGTACCCCTGGACCGCCCCCACGTACATGCACGCCGCCACCCACAACTGCAAGTCCGCGTCGTAGGCATCGTAGGCGACGTCGTCTCCCGGGCGCGATCGCACGTGTCGATGCTGGGCGTCGACGTTGCGGCGCATCTCCAGGCGCTCGTCGTCGCTGGCGAAAAGGGCGACCCAGATATAGGCGAGGGTGGTGCGCGTGCGCTTGAGCGGCCGTCTCATCAATGACCCACTCGCGACCCGGCTCTCGGCGACGCCGTGTCCGACCTCGCGGCGCGACAACTGCATGACGACGTTGGCCGAGGCCGGCGCCAGCATCAGCCCGCGCGCGAGGCGTGACTCGAGGTCGCTCGAGTCACGTGCGCGGGTGCGTCGCCGAGGCCGGGGTGTCTCCTCGACGACCTTCTCGTTGAGGTGCCTCATCGCAACCGCACGATCTCGACGCCGTCATGACCGAGTGCCGCAACGACGCGAGGAGGGACCTGTAGGGATCGATGCGGCGTCGTACGGCGCAGGGACGCGACGACCACCACGTCGCCGGCGCCGTTCAGGGCCTCGAGCGTGGTGGCCGCGGTGAAGTGGTTCGTGCGCAGTCGCGCGTACCGCGGCGAATGTCCCTGGAGGATCCGGTTCGGCCAGATCCACTGCAACGGGCTCTCGACTCGCAGTTGGACCCACTCGCGCGACGGGGCCGCGCGATGCGCCAATTCCGCCGCCACCGCGTCGGCCACCTCGCGTGCGCCCACCGCCACCACGTCGGCGCTCTCGACGGGGTGCATGAGGTTCCCCGCCGTGTAGAGGCCCGCGACGCTGGTTCGTCCTGCGCCGTCGCTCGCCGGACCCCGCGTGCCCGGGTCCATCACCACTCCACCCCGTCGGACCAGGTCGTGGTCCGGAATCCAGTCGCCGCTGAACACCACCGTGTCGACCTGCTCGCTCCAGTTGCGACCGGTGGCGAGGTCCTCGAGCACCACTGAGTTCACACGCCCGCGCCCGCGAATCTCGAGCACGCGAGTGCCCGTGATCACGCGAGCGTGGCCGTAGGCCCGAGCGAAGAGGCCCGCGCCCGCGACGCTCTGGTGACGCGCCAGGTCGGTGACGAGGGCCACGGTCGCCACCCCGGCGTGGCGCAACGTCATGATCGCCGAGAACGACACGTGCTCGGCTCCCACGACCAACGCCCGTCGCCCCACCGGGAGTCCTTCGAGGTACGTCCACTGCTGCAGCTGCCCGGTCGTGAAGACGCCCGCCGGTCGTTCGCCGGCGACCGCGCGGGCGGCGCGAGGACGCTCGCGCGCACCGGTCGCCACCACCACGGCGCGCGCGTCGATCCGCTCCGTGCCGCGCTGCGAGGTGAGCGACACCCCCTCGGCGTCGACGTCGGTGACCGTCGTCGCCACCTCGATTCGCACCCCGCGCGCGAGGGCGCGACGAACCAGTTCCTCGGCGTAGCGCGGTCCCGAGAGGGAGCGGTGCAGGTCGCGCAGCCCAAAGCCCGGGTGCACGCAGTGCCGCGGCACCCCGCCCGGCGACGTCTCACGCTCGAGGACGAGGACGCGCGCCACCCCGCGCTCGCGCAGTCGCGTCGCGGCCGCGAGACCCGCGGGACCGGCACCCACCACCACGACATCGACCTCGCGCGTCACTGATCGAGCCCCGTCAAGGCACCGACGTCGCAGCCGGTCGCGTCGGCCATCATGGCCACGACCCGAGCCCCGCAGTAGAAGCCCTGGCAGCGGCCATTCATCGCGCGGGTGCGCCGGCGAAGGCCGGAGAGAGTGGTGGCCGCCACGTCCCCGCTTATCGCGTCGAGGATCTCACCCTCGCTCACGCGCTCACAGTGACACACCACTCGCCCGTACGCCGGGTTCGCGGCGATGCGTGCGTCGTCGAGAGAGGGACGAAGCTGTGTCTCGCCCAAAGGTGACATCACCGGCACCGGTGGCCGCTCGCGCGACGGTGCCGAGAATCCCCCCTCGACCATCAGCGCCACCACGTGGCGAGCGAGGGCCATCGACGACGTCAGACCCGTGGAGCGGATCCCTCCGACGCACACGTAGTTCTCCCCCTCGTGGCGACGTACCTGGTAGTCCTGATGATCGCTGGCCGCTCGCAGGCCGGCGTAGGCGGCGGTCACCTCCTCGTCCACGAGCGCCGGCATCATCCGCCGCCCCGCGTCGCGAAGGCGGCCGAGTCCCTCACTGGTCGTGGCGGTCGCCTCGGGGTCGGTCACGTCGTCGGCGGTCGGACCCAAGAGCACATTGCCGAAGACCGTGGGCGAGATCAAGACACCCTTGGTGCGCGAGGTGGGCACGGGCAGGATGATGGAGTTCACCAGACCCCGACCGAGCTTGTCGAAGACGATCAACTCGCCGCGTCGGGGACGGATGGTGAAATCGTGGTGGTCGCAGAGCCCATCGATACCGCTCGAGGAGAGCCCGGCCGCGTTGAGCAGCCACGTCGCGCGCACCGTCCCCGACGAGGTGGCGACCACGTGGACACCTTCAGCGCGCGCGAGCGACGTGACGCGCGTCCCCAGTCGCAGTTGCGCCCCGGCTCGCACCGCTTGCGTGGCGTAGGCCGCCACCACCGACCACGGGTCGATGATCGACTCGCCGGGTACGG
>Ga0209698_10001687_pt1 | contig 25482 bp, 15 predicted proteins | sample LitLauG_LLR_2012_FD_187203 | JGI IMG/M metagenome (GOLD analysis project Ga0209698, IMG submission 187203) | Freshwater sediment microbial communities from Pennsylvania, USA - Little Laurel Run_MetaG_LLR_2012 (SPAdes) (version 2) | ecosystem: Environmental > Aquatic > Freshwater > Creek >... | reverse complement strand
CCGCTGTTCAGAACGTCCTTCATTTCCACGTCCTTTAACGGCAAACATTCGACAACGCCAAATTCCAAGCCTGCCGCTGTGCGGCGATGGCAAATGGAAGTGATTCCTGTCAAATCAACGGCGTGTTGCCATTGCGCGCCGTCGTCGGTTTGGACGATGTGGCCTGACGATTGCAATGCGGCTCTGGAAGCGTCGTTTGCCGTCATTGACAGATTGCGCTCGATGTTTTGAAGCGCGTCGCAATTCGCTTTAAACTGTTTCAGGTGTTCCGCGAAATGTTGCATGGCCTCGGCGTTGGCCTGTTTTTGAAGCGGTGTGAGGCGTTCGTAGTCATTCATAATTTGCCTCATTCGGTTGCCAGCAGCTTCAACAGTTCGGTGCGCGGGACGAGCAGCTTGCCGCGCAACACGCGGCACACTTTGAGTTTGCCACGCTGGATGAGCCGGTAAACGCTGAAATAATTCACGCCGAGCATATCGGCGGCTTCTTGAATTGAATACGCCAGCCGTTCGGGTGGCGGTGTGGTCGGTTGTTCTTCGGTTTCAGGGATTGATTCCATGTGTCCTCCTATTTGTGTTGGTCAAGATTCAGGTGCGAGATCGTGCAGTTCCTGGGGAATGTGTTGGTGGACGGTTTCGTCCATCGGGCGTTTCCAATCAATCGGGGGGAACAAATGGACGAAGTGAACGCGCAGGGCGGCGGCGACGATCAACACGTCAAAATCGGCGATACCGATGGTGCCGGCTTCGATCTTGGAAACGGTGCTACGGGTGGCGTTGTGCCAGCCGGCGAGCTGCAATTTGACGGCAAGATCCTCCTGCGTCCAGCGATTACGCTGGCGCAGTTTGATGACTTGCCGTCGAATCAAGTTCAGTTTCTTCATGGCAACCGAGTCAGCATCTCATGCAATTCGATCTGCGTTGTTCACCCCATGGACAAAATGAAACTTCTGTTTTTACCGCAAACCCGCCGGGCAGGTTGTAATGAAATCGTTACAACTTTTGCCCCGGCATCTGCCCGGTTTTCAAGATTTGTTTTTAGTAAAAAACGGAGCGAATTTTGTTTCACAATGAAACAAAATTTCCCTTGTCAATTGCGAAGGTCGCGGGCTGGCTCCAAGCAACCCATGAACGCGCGAAACGGTCGGTGCCGCGTGACGCCGGTTCTCCGGTTAAAGGTCGGCCTGTCCATATTTGTTTCTTTGTTTTTAGCTCAAACCCGTCATTGACCAGTGCGTAAATCGCGCAGCTTTAGGATCACGATTTTTCTTCGACCAATCTGCTGAATGCACGCCGGCCAAGACCGGAACCAAGTGCGTTTCGACAAGTTTCCCCAAGGCGGAAACGAGTCCGCACCTGGGGAAGTATTTTTGTGGGGGCATCGAGCCAACCGCGAACAGGCGGTCCAGCTCTCACCAAGGAAGCCTCAATTGAGGGGCGCTTTCGCTATGCAGGCAAAAAACCCCGGCCTATGGTAGGCGAAGGTTTGACCGGACGATGGCAGGATCGTTCAACAAAAAATGCAGCGGCAAGGCAACTCGCCACAAAACCACGAACGCACAGGACAAAAAAACGGCAGGCGATGCGCGGAGCATCGCCATGCTGCCCGGCGCGGCAGCCAGAGCGCCCAATCAGCAAGACTGCGACGCTCGACCGCGCGGCGCGGCAACAAAGGTTCGGACCTCTTCCCGCTAAGCCAGCAACGCCACCCTAAATGCCGCTTCTGCTTTTGGCGGATAAGCTGTGACCGTGGCACGCGGCAACGAACCAACAAATCACCGGCACACTACCGGCGCGATTTCGTTTTCTGTCCGGTTGGTGACGACGGCAGGCGGGGCCTGCACTCACCTGTCGGCGATCACGAACCGTCTAACTTTTATTGAAGCGAGACAGGCGGGTTGCTGGCAGGGTGTTTGCGGTCTAGCAATGCACCCTGACAGCAACCGGCCTGCGAGCGTCCAGCAGCGAATGTGCCGTCGCCATTCAGACGCAAGTGAGTGTAAGCTTGATTACGATCACGACAATCCAAGTTTTGGCTGGCCGTCGCCGGCTACGCTCTTGCCTCGTCCAATTGAATTTGCGCCCGCTGGCGGCGTGGTGGGCGCGGTGGCACGTTTGCTTTGGCTGGCTCCGCGCCGTATGGCGGCTCTCTTGCCGCCCGCTGTCCAGCGGTTCAAGCATTCGCGCACCCGCGCCGGATTCACCGGCACACCGGCGGCTTTCAATTCTGCCGCCAGTTGCTGGCTGCTCCAGCCTTTGCGGTGCAATGCGATTATCCGTTCGCGCAACGGTTCCAAGAGGTCAACGGCGGTCTTCCGATTTTTCGGCGGTTCGCGCTGGGCCAGTTGTTCCAGCTTTTTATCCAGCGCCGGATAATCCAGTTTCGTGGCGATTTGGCCGTAATCAATGCGTTTGCTCATAATGTTTTTCCTGCTCCTTTCATGGCCGATGATTCGGCGTCGCGGTGTTCAAGCCGTGTGGCAATTGTCGGTTTTTCCACCGGCAACCTGATGGTTTTACTTTGTCCACGACGACTGCGTTTCATCAGATTATGTTTGGCTCGTCGGTGGTTTTTGTGGCGAGCAGGGCGACGAGCAGCCCAGCGAGCCAGCTTCCGGCAGCGCGCTTGACGGCGCGAGGCGGGGTAAGTGTCATGGCATATATTCCGGTTTCCAATGTCAGAAACCACCCATTTATTTCATTCACCACTGACATACAATGTTTCGATTTAGGCAGCATTTCACTTCGCCCAAACCGTAGCATGGACGCGATGGCCGATTGCACTTCCCCAGGTGCAATCCGTTGTGAACTTGGTGCTACCGTTTCCACCATGATGAGCGGAATTTTAGTTGAAACTGGAATGGCAGGTTATGACGAATTCATTCCAATCTGCGGAATGAGTCTGGCGTAAATTTCGGATTATGTTCAGCGGCATACCCCAGAAGAATCGGGCAGGTGCGGAGTCTTATTTTGACGAGCATCTATCCCACAACGATTATTATACGCAGGAACAAACGAAGCACGGTCAATGGCTGGGCCTCGGTGCGGAACGATTGGGACTGCAACCGGGTGGCGTGGTGACTCGTGAATCGTTCCTGCACCTCTGCGACAATCAGCATCCCTTGACAGGCGAACAACTGACACCGCAGAAATTTAAGGACAGAAGAATTTATTTCGACTTCGTGTGTTCGCCGCCCAAGTCCGTTTCGATATTGGCCGTCACCATGAACGACCGGCGGATCATCGAGGCGCACAAGGAAGCCTCGCAGTTGGCCATCCGTGAATTGGAACAATTCGCCGCCGCCAGAGTCCGCAAGGGTGGCGTTCAGGAGCGGGATCGCACCACTGGCAACCTCGTCGGCGCGGCCTTCCTGCATACCACATCCCGCGCGCTTGATCCGCAGTTGCACACGCACTTCGTCCTGTTCAATTGTACCTGGGACAAAAAAGAGGAGCGTTGGAAGGCATTGCAGACGGGCGACATGTTCGGGGCCATCAACTACGGCACGGAAGTCTATCGCAACGAACTCGCCAAGCGTCTGCACCAAATTGGCTATTCCATCCGCCGCACCGGCTCGGCGTTTGAAATTGACGGTGTTGATTCCAAATTGATTGAGCGATTCTCGAAACGATCGCAACAACGGGACATGGCGGTGAAGCGACAGGAAACCAAGCTCGGTCGCAAATTGACCAAACAGGAGATTGCCCATGTCGTCCACCAGTCGCGTCCCAAAAAACTCAAGGGCGTGACTGACGAACAGGTGCGCGACCAGCAACTCGGCGAGATCGGGTTTTTCGAGAAACGCGCCTTACGGCGGGTCACCGGTGCCGCCAATGGGGTGTCGGTGGCACCGGCTCACCAGCAGATCGTCACCGAAACCGCCGCTCTAGCCTACGGCCTCGCTCATGTCTTTGAGCGCCGCTCGGTCGCCCCACAGTACAAGATTCTGGAAGCCGCGTTGGTCAATGGCCGTGGTCAGTTGGATTTGCGGCAGCTTAAAAAAGAACTTGATGGGAAGACGAACCTCGTCCGGGTCGGGGCGGAGTTTTCCACGCGGGAAATTTTGGCCAAGGAGCTTTACCTGATCCGCGCCGTCAATGCCGGGGTCGAGGCGGTTGTGCCGTTCGTCCACCGTTACGAGCCATCCGCCCGCCTCGGAGAGGATCAACGCAAGGCACTGGCGCACATCCTCACCAGCCCCGACCGTTTCACCGGCTTTCGCGGCCTCGCTGGTTCCGGCAAAAGCACGGCACTGGTGGAACTGGCGGGCATTATCCGCGATCATGGTTTTAAGCCGCTCTTTTGTGCGCCGACCGCCTCCGCTGCCGACACGCTCCGCAAAGACGGTATGGACGCCATGACCCTGCAAAAACTGCATGGCAGCTTGGCGGCAGGCGGCAGACTTTCCCCCGGTATCGTGATCGTCCTCGATGAAGCAGGGGCGGTCGGCCTCGATGACATGGTGAAACTGTTTGAGCTCGCCTGCCGCAATGACTGTCGGGTGATTCTCTGCGGCGATACCGGGCAACATTCGTCTGTACCGCGCGGCGATGCACTTCGCATCATCGAGCAGTATTCGAGTTACCGTTTTGGCGAGCTGACGACCATCCGCCGCCAGAAACCGGAAGCGTTCCGGCAGGTCGTTGAACTGGCCGCCGCCAAGCAGACAGACAAGGCATTTGCCAAGCTCGTCGAGCTTGGTGCGGTGACGGAAGTTTCACTTGATGAAAACGGCGGTCGTGGGCCAACACTTTATCAACGAGCCGCCGATGCGTATGTGTCCGCCACCAAGCAGGGCAAATCCGCGCTGCTCGTCGCGCCGACGTGGGCGGAGATTGACACGGTGACGGAAAAGGTTCGGGAGACCCTGCGGGTCGGCCACCAAATCGGCCAAGATGAACAGACGTTTCACGTCTTTGATTCGCTGTCGTGGACGGTGGCCCAAAAGAAAAATGCCAGCCAGTTTGAACCCGGCCAGCGGCTGCGTTTCGTCCGGCATACCAAGAAATTTGAGCGCGGTGAAACGGTGGAAGTGGTCGCCCAGCCGGTGGCTGGACACAATACACTTCGCGTCCGGCGGACGGATGGTGCTGAAACATTCCTCAAATTGGGTGCGGGCTCCGCCTGCTTTGATGTGGGCGAGTCCCGCGAATTGAAAGTCGCGGCGGGTGACTGGTTGCTCCTGCAAGCCAATGCCGTTGATGCTCGCCCAGTGGCCGTCCGCAAGGACTTTATCAACGGCGAACGGGTGCAAGTGAAGCGCATTGCCGGCGGGACCATTGAATTGGCGGATGGGCGGGTGTTGCCCAGCAGCTACAACACCTTCACGCACGGCTACGCCGTCACGTCGCATTCGTCACAGAGCAAAACCGTGGATGAAGTGCTGCTGGTCGCCTCCTCAAAATCCTTTGCCGCCGTCAACCGCGAACAGTTTTACGTCTCGATTTCGCGGGGACGCGAACGCGTTCATGTTTTCACCGATGATTCGGAATTGCTTGCCCGCCGGGTCGCTGATTCACATGAACGCAAGGCCGCAATCGAATTGCAGGCGCTGCGTGATGACCTCGCTAAACTCGGTTTTACCCCCAAGACAAGGCTGACAAACAATCACGCGCCGCCGGTTTCGGACGGACAGCCGGATTTTCGCCAACAGCGTTCAGTGCGTCCGCACCGAATCACCCGGATGTCGCCCATTCAAAAGCTCGCACAAGTCGTCGAGGAGGTCCGGCGCTGGCTTGGCCTCGAACACGCGAAAGCCGTCGCCAATGAGCAGGCCGCAAAAGCAGAAGCAACTGAGTCCACAAAACCGACTGAAAAGATTTCACCTGCGGTAAAAGAAACGTTGCAGGTGCGTCCGACCATCAAACTAAACGTGCCGCCGCCGCGCCGCTCGCGAGGTATCGGCCATTAAACCATCAATCTAATATGCCCAACTTCCTTGAAGACCTTTGTTATCAGGCCACCACTGGCTATTGTCCTTGCATCGAATTTCATCAGGATAAACATCATCGGCGGGGTTTTAACGCCAGCCAGTTGATTGAGTTTTCGCTGGACCCCAACCCGGAGGCGGACGCCGACAAGAATGCGCCGCCGCAAAAATTGGCCATTGTTTTTTCCACCGCCGATGTGGTCGTCCTCGGCTGGCGGCTGGATCACCTGACGGATTATCTCCGCGAAAACAAACTGGCCGCCATCGGCATTCTGCCCAAACGCTATGCGGAATTGGAACGCTCAAAAGTATTCGTCTCGGACATAAAAATTACGGCGATTGGAAAAGGGTGAGTGCTGTTGTGTTTTAGCGTCTTGTGAATAACTTTTCCAGTTTGTAACAAATCGCCGATTGACAGCCATCGCTGGTGTCGGCAAAAATCCAGACAGGAATGCTGGATGAATTCTCATTGCAGAATTCAGGATTGGAAAACTGGTTACGGCTAAAAACGCATGAAAACAATCAAGGCGGACTCTCTTTTGGGGCATATCTTTTTTTTGCTCGCGGTAACAACTTCAGTTTTTTCGGCGCAAGCCCAAACGGTCCAGACCAATCTGGCGGTGACCGTGCGTCACGCCCCAAGTTTGAATGGTGGAACCATTCAGGGGACGTTGCAGCAATTCAATGGCGAGAGTTTGACGGTCAACAGCGGTTTTGCCATGACTGGCGACTTGCTGGTGCCGGGCACGCCAACCGTGGTTTCAAATGGCACCCCTTCATACTCTGGTATCATTGCAGGTAGTGGCAGCACCACGCCCACGGGGTATCAAGTGATGTTCAACAGCGGCATTTCGCTGCGTTACCTGCGGACGCGGACAACCACGGTTTCATTGCAAACCGTTTCCGCGCCGCCATCACCGACCGGCACGCGAAGTGTGAACATCAACAGCGCCGGCCAATCCTACGGCGACGCCACGACGTTACGCGACCTCACCCTCAACGGCAACGTGGGCATGATTTCAGTGCCGCCGGGAACTTACGGAACTTTCAATGTGAGCGGTGGAGCAGGTTTGGTGCTGGGCGTTGCGGGCGGACTTCAGGCGGTCAACTACAATTTACAAAGTCTGAATTTGAACAGCGGTTCCACCGTGAAAGTTGTGGGGCCGGTTCTGCTGACCGTGGCCACGGGTTTAAGCGCCAATGGCATTGTGGGCGCGTCAAACAACCCAACTTGGTTGCAATTGCAAGTGGCCAGCGGCGGCCTCACGCTCAACAGCGGCTGCACGGTTTATGGTCTTGTGCTGGCACCGAACGGCATGGTGATCGTCAACGGCAGTTCGACGCTAGTTGGCACGTCGGCCAGCGACCAGTTTACCTTGAACAGCGGCGGTCTGGTGCGCTGGGGCGGTTCGTCCACGCAAACCAATCAACCGCCGGTTGCAACGGCGCAGAGTATTACGCTGGCGGAAAACAGTTCGACCAACATCACGCTCACTGGCACTGATCCGCAGGGAGGGCCCCTGACCTTCACGGTGTTGACGTCGCCGGCACATGGAACGGTGAGTGGCACACCGCCGAGCGTGACTTATAAGCCGGTGACAAATTACTTTGGCAGCGACGCGTTCACCTTCAAAGTCAGCAATGGGTTTACGGACTCGTCACCAGCGACGGTTTCACTGACCATCACACAGGTCTATTATCCGCCAATCGCACTTGCGCAGACACTCACAAATTTTGAAGATACCATCTTGCCCGTGACGTTAACCGGGTACGACCTACAGAATTACGCGCTGACTTTTTCCGTTTTAACCCAACCGGCCCATGGAACTTTGAGCGGGACGGCTCCCAATCTGACTTATCTTCCGGCCACCAACTACTTCGGCAATGATTCGTTTACATTTCGGGTAAACGATGGCGTTTCCAATTCTCTTGCCGGAAGCATCAGCATTACCAACAAGCCGGTGGACGATCCGCCGATTGTTGTTGCCGGACCGAACCAACTCATCATCCTGCCGACAAACTATGTCTATCTTTCCGGGTCGGTCACATATGATTCGTTTCCCGGCACGGTGGATACGGTGGTCTGGAGCAAAGTCAGCGGGCCGGGAAGTGTCACGTTCAGCAGCCCCTCCAATACTTCAACCACGGCCACATTTGGCACGAATGGAATTTACCGGCTGCGCCTGTTCGCCAGCGATTCATTTTTAAGCGGCAGCAATGATCTCTGGGTGACAGTGGATGCGCCGCCGGTCGCAGTGGCTGGTCCGTCCATGACAAATACTTTTCCCGGCACCATCACGCTGGCCGGTTCCGCCAATGACGACGGCTTGCCGACCAACGGTGCGTTGACGGTGGTCTGGAGCAAGGTTAGCGGGCCGGGCACGGTAACCTTTGGCAATGCGACGGCAACGAACAGTGCGGTAACCTTTGGCACCAACGGAATCTATATTCTGCGTCTGACCGCGAGCGACAGCATCGCCACCAATCACTCAGATTTGACGGTCATCGAAAATCAGCCTCCGGTGGTCAACGCGGGCGGCAATATTTTGACCAATGGGCTAAATGCCGTCCTCAATGGAACCGTAATGGACGATGGTTTGCCGGGTGGATTTTTGTCCGCCCAGTGGGCGCAGGCCAGCGGGCCGGGCACGGTCACCTTCAGCAATATTTCGGCTACTAACAGCAGGGTCACCGCCAGCCAGTCTGGCACTTATGTTTTGATGCTGACGGGCAATGACGGCGCAGCCACGAATACAGGTGAAGTGGTTGTCACTTTCAACCTGCCGCCGGTGGTCAATGCTGGCCCGACGCAAACGGTGAACTTTGGCGCAACGGTGTTATTGGCCGGGACGGTTACCGACGACCAACTGCCGTACAACACTTTGAGCAGCACCTGGAGCAAAACCAGCGGGCCGGGCAATGCGGTCTTTGTGAATGCCAGTTTGACCAACACCACTGTGACATTTGACCAGTCGGGCATATACACCCTGCTGCTAACCGCCAGCGACGGTCTGGCAACAACCAATGCCAGTGTAGTCATCCGGGTCAACGCTGCGCCGGTGGTTAACGCCGGCACAAATCAACTGGTGCCATTGGGAAATTTGGTCGCACTTATGGGCAGCTATACTGATGACGGAATTTCCGGGTCCGCAGTAACAACATTCTGGACGCAAATCAGCGGCCCCACGGGTGCGGTTTTTGCCAACCAAACTGCCACCAATACGACGGTGGGCTTTACGCAAGGCGGTGTGTATGTGTTTCAGTTGACCGCCAATGATGGCCTGACCAATGGCAGCGCACAGGTGACGATCACCGTGGATCAAGCTCCAGCAGTTACGGCGGCTTCACCTTACCTGATCAACTGGCCGGCAAATCAAGTGTTGTTGAGCGGGACGGTGACCGACGATGGGCTGCCAAATGGCGGAATATTGACTTCCGCGTGGAGTCAGATCAGCGGGCCAAGTCCAATAAATTTCTCCGCGCCCAGTTCGACCGTTGCCCTGAACGGCACTACGACAGTTGCATCGCCATCGTCGGCTGCAACTTTTTCCGCACCGGGTTTGTATCTGTTGCGATTGACCGGCAACGACGGTCTGGCGGTAAATCATGCGGATGTCGTAGTGATCGTGAATCTCCCGCCAACGGCGAATGCCGGAACAAATCAAATTATCATCTGGCCTGCCAATCAGGTCGCCTTGCAAGGAACCAGTGCAGATGACGGGTTGCCGGTCGGCAGCAGCCTGACCACCACTTGGAGCAAGGTTAGCGGGCCGGGAGCGGCTGCATTCGCCAATGCGAGCAACACCAACACGACCGCCACTTTCAGCACAAACGGAGTTTATGTATTGAAACTGACGGCCAGTGACGGAGCATCCAGCAACAGCAGCACCGTGACGATCACGGTAGATCAGGCTCCCGTAGTGACGGTTGCCACGCCGGCAGTCATTACCTGGCCCAGCAATCAAGCCTTGTTGAATGGAATTGTGACGGATGATGGATTGCCATCTGGCGGGATCTTAAGCCAGACATTCAGTTTAGTCAGCGGGCCGGGAACGGTGAGTTTTCAACCGACAACCGCTACGAACCTTCTGACAGGGACACCGGTCTCAAATACCATTGCTTCAAGCGCGAGTTTCAGCGCATCCGGGTTATATGTGGTAAAATTGACGGCCAGTGACGGACTGACAACTTCGAGTTCAAATGTGACGGTAACAGTGAACCAACCACCGATGGTGAATGCCGGAACGAACCAGAGCATCACCTGGCCTGCCAATCAGGTCACCTTGCAGGGAACCGCTGCGGATGACGGTTTGCCAGCCGGCAGCAGCCTGGCTACGAGTTGGAGCGAGGTGAGCGGACAAGGGACGGTTGTGTTTGGTAATGTGAGTGCCACCAACACGACCGCCACGTTCAGCACAAATGGAGTTTATGTGTTAAAGCTGAGCGCCAGTGATGGGGTTTCCAGCAACAGCGGCACCGTGACGATCACGGTAAATCATGCCCTGATAAATCAAGCCCCGATTGTTGCCCTTGCCACACCGTTAATTATTACTTGGCCAAGCAATCAAATAGTATTGACTGGCCGCGTAATGGACGATGGGCTGCCATCAGGCGGTTTTTTGAACCAGACATTTAGCTTGGTAAGTGGGCCGGGGACGGTGAGTTTTTCGCCTGCAATGGTCACAAACCTGTTGGCGGGAACGGTTGTTTCAAATGTAATTGCATCAACCGCGAGGTTTAGTGCCGCCGGTCTGTATGTGGTGCGGTTGACGGCCAGCGACGGGTTGACGAATGGGAGCGCGCAGGTAACGATTATTGTAAACCAGGCCCCGGTCGTTAATGCCGGTTTGAACCAAACGGTTTCCATTTCCAATCTAGTCCGATTGCATGGTTCCACCAGTGATGATGGGTTTCCCGTTGGGGTCACGGTCACCTCTGAATGGGTTAAAGTCAGCGGCCCCGGGATAGTCAGATTCGGGAACATCAATGCTGCTGACACTACGGCCACCTTCAGTCAACCGGGGATTTATGTCCTTCAATTAATTGCCAGCGACACGATCTCTTTGAACAACAGCACCGTGTCAATTACGGTCACCCCGGCAGGTGCCAACCAGCCGCCTGCTGTCTATGCCGGCCCCGACCAGAATATTGGCGGCACCAACGTGGCCTCGCTGAGTGGAGTGGTCACCGATGACAACTATTTTGGCAATGGCTATCTTTACGCCTGGTGGTCACTGCAAAGCGGGCCGGGCACAATCAGTTTTGCCAACAGCAACGCGCCGGTTACCTCGGCGATGTTTTCTGCCCCCGGGGTTTATGTGTTGAAACTTTCAGCCACCGATTCGCAATATACGAATTCCGACACGGTGACGATTACGATTTATCCCGACAACCAGCCGCCAACAGTTGATCCGGGGCATAGCCAAAATATTTTTGTGTCCACCGCGAACCTGGCGGGTCAGGTGAGGGATGATGGATTGCCACAGGGAGCCATACTGTCGGCTAATTGGTCTCAAGTCAGCGGTCCGGGCTCGGCCTTTTTTGCCGTACCATCATCTGCCGCCACCACGGTTTCATTTAGCCAGCCCGGCAGCTATGTGCTCCAGCTTTCTGCCAGCGACACTCAATTTACGGTCTGTTCCAATGTAACGATCAATGTGCAGTTTAACCAGGCACCGGTGGTTTCTGCCGGGCAGGACCAGGAAATAGTTAACACTAACCAGACAATCCTTCATGGTTGGACGACCGATGATGGTTTGCCAGTCGGCGGCACTTTGTCCACCACCTGGCTTCTGGTCAACGGGCCAAGCACGGCTGTGTTTTCCGATGTCCACGCAACGAACGCAACCGTTACCTTTGGTGATCAGGGTGCCTATCAGTTGCGACTGTCCGCCACCGACGGGCAGTTGACCAGTTTTGATGACGTCACCATTATCGTGACGTCCTCCAATTCAATTCCGTATCAAGCCACCAACATCTTGTATCGTTTTGCCACCACGATTGACACCAACTTTTATGTCCCAGACTATGACGAATCAGGATTCACCAATGGTCAGGGTGGTTTTGGAAACTATGGATTTTGTGGGTTGAATAACCCCACTTACATTCATACCTATTGGCCGGGAGCCATGGGCGGACTGCCTTATTTGCAAATCCGCCGCCACTTTTATGTGCCGCCGGGAACCACCAATCTGGACATGGGTTTTACCGTGGACAACAATGCTGAGATTTTTATCAATGGTGTTCTCATCAGCCCCCATAATGTCGCCAATCCGATCTATAATGGTGGATTTTCCTATGGAGCACCTTGGTTCGACCATCAAAACTGTCCTAATTATGACGACTTGATACTGTCAGGTATTTCGACCAATATCTGGCAAGTTGGCAACAATGTGTTGGCCGTTCAAATCGAAGATGACGGTGGGTTGGCGTTTTTTGACGCCCGAATCAGTCCCAACATGCCGTCGGGGATTTTGCTGAACCAACCGCCTTTCCCGCAGGTCAACACGAATCAATTCGTCGTTTATCCCTCTGTTCTTACGTTGGCGGCTACGGTTCAAGATGACGGTTTGCCTTTGAATGCGTCGAAAACAGCGACGTGGACGCAATTGAGTGGTCCGGGCACGGTGAGATTCTCCCAGCCAGCCTCCTCCTTTGCCGTGAGCAACGACGTTAGTACCTTGGCCGCTTTCAGTGTGCCTGGAACCTACCAACTCAGGCTGACGGCAAACGATTCGGATTTAAGTGAATATGTTGATGTCACCGTTCTAGTCAGCTCGGTTACTAATGCCCCACCAATAGTTTCCGCCGGCGCGGATCAGACCATTTCCCTGGAAGGTACCGTCGCGCTAAACGGTGTTGCCACCGACGATGGCTTTCCGTTTGGCACACTCACCACGGGTTGGAGTCTTTCTTCCGGGCCGGGCAATGCTTCCTTCACAACTCTGGACGGGACCACTTATGCCAGTTTTAGTGCCATTGGCGATTACGTTCTTCGTTTTAGCGCCAGTGATGGGGCGGCAACCAGCACAGCCAACGTTACCATTCATGTTTTGCCGGCCGTGAGTCGCTCCCTCCGTATTAACACGTCGTATGCGTCGCAGGTAGATGTGTCGGCAGGTGTCGATATTGTCGCTAAAATTTTCGACGACGGATTGCCAGCGGGACTTGCCTTAACCGACCAATGGACAACCATAAGCGGTCCGGCAATTGCCGTATTCTCGCAGCGCATCGATAATTTCCCCGGCGTTTCCGTTCATGCCAGTTTTCCAATCGCCGGGAATTATCTCCTGCGGCTTACCGCCGGCGACGGCCAGTTGACCGGGAGTGCTGACGTGGCCATTGCCGTCACCGATTTGTATCATGGCAACCACGCGCCCGTGGTGAACCCCGGATTGGCGATGACCGCCACAACCACCGCCCCGATCTCGCTCCACGGAACAGCGAGCGATGACGGTCTGCCCGTTGGTGGTGCATTTACAACTTTGTGGCAGGAATTAAGCGGGCCAACCGCCGTTGTCTTTGGCAACCCTACGCTTACTAATACCACCGTTGCTTTCAATGCCCAGGGCATCTATGTTTTGCAATTGACTGCCAGCGACGGTCAGCTTTCCAGCAGTGCGTCGGTCACGGTGGTGGTCACGAATTCTTTCAGCCAGTCGTTGCTGGTCTATGCCGGCGAAGACACGACCTTGCCGCGTCAGGACTCCATTGAACTGGATGGCATTGTGCTGGATGATAATTTGCCGGTTGGCGGCTCGGTGTCTTACCAGTGGAGCCTCGTGAACGGCCCGGGAATCGCGACTTTTTCCACCGCCAGCAACAACTCGGTCGGGTCGACCGTCTGGTTGCCGGTTCAAAACGAACTGGCGACGGTTAACGCTAAATTCAGTGTGGCCGGCAGTTATGTACTTCAGCTTGCCGCCACGGATTCGCAGGTGACTAATTACGACACCTTGACCATTACCGTGGTGGACGGCACCAATACCGCACCGGTAGTTTATGCCGGTGATCCCCAAAGCATCCAATTGAATAATGCGGTTGCCCTCCATCCGGTGGTGACCGACGACGGCCTGCCCAATGGAATACTAACCTTGAACTGGAGCGAAGTCAGCGGTCCCGGAACCGTCGCCTTTAACCAGGTAAGCGGAAACTACTATGCCACATTCAGCGCGGCGGGTGTTTATGACCTGCGCCTGATCGCCAGTGATGGCCAATTGAGCGGCAGCAACGATGTCAGTGTCACGGTGTATGCTTCCCTGCCACCGCCGACCGTGGTGATTACGGCACCGGATGATGCGGGCATCATCACCTCGCCAACGAACATCATTGGCACCGCCAGCAGCCCCATTCTGCAATCTTATCAACTGCAATATCGCTTCAAGAATCCTGATGATGTGGCCCCAAATGCATGGACAATTTTTGCCAACGGTTCGGCCTCTGTCACCAACGGAGTCTTGGGACTTGTGGACCCCACCATGCTGTTGAATGGCATTTATGAAATGCAGCTTGTCGCGTCTGACTCGATGGGAAACACTGCTTCCTCGGTTATTCAGACCTTCTCCATCGAACGCAACCTCAAGATCGGCAACTTCACTCTGTCGTTCAACGATCTGAATGTTCCCGTGTCCGGCATCCCGATTCAAATCATCCGCACCTATGACAGCCGGAACCAAAACACCAATGATTTTGGCGTGGGTTGGTCGCTCGAAATCCGCAACATCAAGCTCCAGAAGACCCGCAGCCTGGGGCCGAACTGGTATCAAGACACCTTTATTGGAGATTTTGGCCTCACCTCCTACATGCTGGATCCCGTCCAACCTCGCGAAATTACCATCACCATGGCGGGGGACAAGGTGTATCACTTTCAGGCGGTGCTTTCACCAACCGAGCAAATCGCTTATCCGATTGAATCCGTGGCCGTGACATTCACCAACCAACCTGGAACTTATGGCGGATTGGCCATTGATGGCGACAATCACCCCGAGGTGGATAGTTCGCTGGGCTATGTAAATCTTATCAACATTAGTGATTTTACCTACTTCAATCCGACCCGTTTCAGGTTCACCAACGAAGTGGGCGACGTGTATATCATTGATGAGAAAAGTGGCTTGCAAAGTCTCACCGACCGCAACCAAAATACGCTGGTCATTGCGACCAACGGCATTATCTGGACCAATGCGATGACGGGCAGTTCTGGCGTGGGGGTCTCATTCGCGCGCGACGCCCAGGGCCGCATCGCACAAATCATTGATCCTTCTGGCAATGTGCTCAATTACACCTACGGCACGAACGGCAGTTTGGCCGCCTTCACTGACCGCACGACCAATACCACGACTTTTGCCTACACCAACACGTATTTCCCCCATTATCTGACGAGCATCACTGATCCGCGCGGTAACCAGGCCATCCGTACCGTGTTTGACGATGGCGGGCGTATGATTCAACAAATTGACGCCGACGGAAACGTCATCAACTTCAATCACGATTTCAGCAATGACCGCGAGGAAGTCACTGATCGTCTGGGCCACACCACGGTTAGTTACTACGATGACCACGGCAATGTGGTGGCTACCATTGACGCTTTCGGCAATCTCACCACTTCAAAATATAATGAGGTGGACAATATGATCGAAAAGGTGGACGCGCTGGGCAATACCAACCGCTATGCCTACGACGGCCAGGGCAACAAGCTCACCGAGACCGACCCGCTGGGTTATACCACCAGTTATACTTACGGCCCATACCGTGAGCTGACCTCCATCACGACCCCCCGCGGTTACACCACCACCAATGTTTATGACCCGACGGCCGGCACCCTCACGCAGGAGACTGACCCGCTGGGCAATGTTACCACCTATTCTTATGATGTTGTCGGCAACCTTCTGACCCGCACCGATGCTCTGGGAAATGTCATCAGTAATAATTACGAGAATTACTCCCCCCACATAAGTTATACGGCAGTCATTGACGCGCAGCAGGGTTTGCTCAATGCCAGTTCGTTTACCTACGACTCGAACGGCAACCAGCTCACCAAGACCACCACGCGCACCACGCCGCATGGTGTCGAGACGCTCACAACCCAATTCACTTATGACGGCGAAAACCGGCTGCTACAGACCATTCATCCTGATGGCTCCACCAATACCACCATCTACGCCGTGGGCCTGGACAAACCGGCGGTGGAAATTGATCCGCTGGGCCGCCAGACCCATTATTTTTACGACGAACGCGGCAATTTGACCAACACCGTCTTTGCCGACCTCACATTCGAATCTGCCGCTTACGACGCAGAAAATCGGAAAATCGCCATGACCGACCGCGCCGGACGCACCACGTTCTACACCAACGATGCGTTGGCCCGCCTGACCGCCACCCGGTTGCCGGATGGCGCGGTGACGCAGACGGCTTACGATGCCATTGGCCGCGAAATTGCCACCGTTGATGAGTTGAACAACACCAACCGGTTTGATTACGACCCGAACTGCGGTTGCAGCGGACGCAAGGCCGACGTGATTGACCCGCTTGGCCACGTCACGCATTACACCTACGACGAGGATGCCAACCAGAAGACCATGCTCGACGCCCTGGGCCGCACGGTGACGTATGTCTATGATCCATTGGATCGGCCGGTTTCGACGACGTTCCAAGACGGCACACAAACCGTGACCACTTACGATGCGCTCGGTCGTCGTGTTGCCGAAACGGACCAGAACTCGAACACCACTTGGTTCGCTTACGACGCCCTCGGCCGGTTGGCTGCCGTCACGAACGCGCTGGGCAAAGTGACCAGCTACGGTTACGACGAGATGGGCAATCTCATTTCAGAAACCGATGCGAACAATCACACCACCACGTTTGAATACGATTCCATGGGCCGCCGCCTCAAGCGCACGCTGCCCGGCAACCAGGTGGAAACCTACGCCTACGACCTCGCGGGCAACTTGACGAACAAGGTGGACTTCAACGGCCACGCGACCGGCTACGCTTACGACTCCGTGAACCGGCTCTTGACCAAGACGCCCGATGCCGCGTTCAGCGCGCCGCCGGTAACGATGACTTACACGGCTACGGGCCAGCGGGCGACGATGAATGACGCCGGCAGCACGACGATTTATTACTACAACTCACGCGACTGGCTCACGAACAAGTCGGTGCGCTTCTTCATTCCCGGCGGCGCGCGTTACACCAGCGTGCTAGGCTACACTTACGACGCGCACGGCAACGTCACACATATCTCGTCCAGCGACCCCAACGGCGTTGACTTGGGCTACACTTACGACCCGTTGAACCGTTTGGAAAACGTGACTGACGCGCAGACCGGCACCACCACCTACGGTTACGACAACGTGGGCAATCTGGCGGGCTACGTTTATCCGAACAACGTCAGCTCCACTTACGCCTATGATTCGCTCAACCGGTTGACGAATTTAATGAGCGCCAACGTGCAGCTCGCGCCGGTGGCCTTCTACCGCTACACCGTGGCGACGGGCGGCCAAAGGCTGACGGCCAATGAAAATGTGGTGCTGACCAACGGCGTGCGCACCATCAACCGCCTGTATAGCTACGATCCCACCTATCGCTTGACGCACGAAGGCTTGTCCGTGACCGATCCGGTGGTGCTGCCGGTGTCGGCGGGCGTGGGCTACACGCTGGACGACGTGGGCAACCGCTTAGCTCGTCAATCAACTCTCAACTCGATCCTATCAACTTCTTCGAGTTTTGACGCCAACGACCGGCTGACGAGCGACACTTACGATGCCAACGGCAACACCATTGCCGGCCACGTCACCAGCACCGCGCCGGCGGTGAGCGACCAATACGACTTTGAAGACCGTTTGATCAACCGCAACCACGGGCAGATTGTCATCAGCTACGATGGCGACGGCAACCGCGTGAGCAAGACCGTGGCCGGCGTGACCACGCTCTACCTGGTGGATGACCGGAATCCGAGCGGCTACGCGCAGGTGCTGGAAGAAGAAACCACCACCGGCGGCACGCCGGCGGTCACGCGTGCGTATGCCTACGGCCATAGCATCATCAGCCAGGAACAAATTGATGCCATCTTCCATTTCCCAACTGCCATCTCCTATTATGGAACTGACGGCCACGGTAACGTGCGCTACCTCACCGACCCCGCCGGCAACGTGACGGACACTTACGACTACGACGCGTTCGGCAATTTGATTGCGCAATCGTCCATCTCCCAACTTCCAACTCCTAACTCCTACTTATACTGCGGCGAACAATTTGATTCTGACCTCGGACTCTACTATAACCGGGCGCGCTACCTGGACTCAGACTCAGGCAGGTTTTGGACTAGAGATATATTTGAAGGTTTTCAAGATGATGTTGTTTCACTACACAAATATCTCTATACAGAAGATAACCCTATAAATCAAATTGACCCGACTGGATTTGAATCGCTTGTCGAGGTAGAGGGGGCTGAAGCTGTTGGTGAAGATGTGGAGGCGGCAGCGGCTAGAGAAGGCGCACAACAAACGCAAAAGACTTTTCGCCGTCAAGCATGCCACATAGCATCATCCATGATGGGTGCCTATGATGACCTAGAAAAACTTTATAAAGAATTTGGCCTTCAAAGACATCATATTTATCAGAAAGCGAAATTCTTGGGAAACGGAAAGTATAATCCTGGAACAGCACTTGCAATATATTTACTTGGAGGAACAGACTCACCACATGGCGCGGCAACAAGTGTTCAGAATTCAGCCACCTCAGGGGCCGGCGCGACACAAATCGCATACGACGCCCTAATTGCGGCTGGTTGCTCACCAGAAGATGCGAAAAACATAGTAGCCGTTGCGAAGCAGCAAATGGAAGACGAGTTTAACATAGGCGGATTATAAACGTATGCCATACATAGATGATCTTGAGAAGGTTGTCGGTTGTAAATTGCCGGCCAGCGTTGTTATAGAGGCATTAAACGAAAACTCACCATTATTTGTGGAAAGAGATGCTCGTGGTTTTACATTTATCGCCATAGACAAATACAAAGAGTTAAAGAATTATATGGAAGGAAAGACTATCTCTCCTTTGTCACAACTGCCGGAACTAAAACTATTATTGGCAGATGACGAATGTTCTGACTTTATAGGGATATTTGTTTCTGGCCCAATGTTAGGACGTCTGGCGTTGGTCGGACATGACACCAACATAGATTGTGCTCCACTATATCGGAGCCTAAATAGTCTCATTGAGGCAATGAAAGCCGGATTCAGAACTCCCGATACCGAATGGCCATATCAAGTTGATTATCCCAATACAGGCGATGAACTGCAAGTCAGCGCATCAATGGCAGACATTGAAGGCGACATTATATGTGTAAAGCAAGTTGAAACCCTGGCAGCTTCAACTAGCGACCCGTTTCGCAAGCGGTTTTTGAATTCCTGTGTTGCTAGTCTCACTCCAAAAGAGCATGTGGCTCGACTCGTTCCCATGCTTGAAAGTTCGGATTACCATATATGTGGGCGCGCCTGCTCAATAATGGGTTTTTATCAATTTGATAAGGTATGTTCAAAACTGGCCAAAATTGCTACTGATGTAACAAACCCAGCACGATTTTGCGCTATAGACGGCTTGGGTTTGATGAAAACGAAAGCATCGCAAGAGACTTTAATAGAATTAGTCCGAAATGGCACAGAATTGCCAGGAAATATTACGACAGCATTAAGGAAGAATGGGTTTGAAGCCTCATTTAGAAAGAGATACGCTGAAACCGGTCAAGTAGTTATTGAGTGGCATGTTTGTATTTCCGAGGGAGATAAGCCTCAAATAATAAATGTTGATAATAAAAGTCGCCCAGTCTATTGGTGGAAAGTTGGTTTGTAGCGTTTTTTCTAGGCAACATAATTCTGCATGACGCGCTGGTTGACATTCTTCATCGGACTGTTCGTGGTGTCGGCCTTTGCCGTGACGCCGGAGTCAAAATTATTTCCCCTTTCCAACTCCTGCCCGCCGCCGTTTTTCTGCTCTGTTTTCCACCACGTTTTTACCACCGCCAATCCGTCTGAAAAGGCCATAAACACTGGCTTTTCAGGTCTAAAATACCTGAACCCGGACGAAGGTAGGTTTTGGACAATGGATACGCTCGAAGGAAGCAATGAAGACTCGTCTATTTTACACAGTTATCTTTATGTTGCAAATAATCCGGCCAATAAGATTGATCCAAGTGGCAACCTAGGACTATTTGAGGTGCTTGGAAGCATGACGCTTGGCCTTGATCTTCGAGGCAACCGAGATCGTCAAGCCGTGCAGGATGCCAGACGGATTGCAGCCAGCCTATGTTCAATTGCTGCACAGTTTGCTCGCCCTTACAATAAACTGTATGCACAGATAACAAAATATACAAAGTTTGATTCCCATCATATTTTCCAAAATTCTGTGATGGAGGACATATTTGATGGTTATGAACGAGCTTTTGGTTTCGCTATACCACTACTCGGAAGAAGCCCTGGTTCCCCTCATTCAATGGCTTCAGATTTCCAACGTCTTAACAAAGGCCGGTCGCCACGATTTGTCGCCTATGGAGCATTAAGAGCTGCTGGTTGCAGAAATGCAGATGCAACAGCAATTGTTTTGGCCGCTGAAAATTGGAATGCCATGTTAGGATGGATTCCTTGATTCACAAATTCAACATACAAATTATGACAAGCAAAGAGTTCAAAAAAATCTTGATCAATACAGCAGAGAAGCCGGCTGCTGGGAAAACATTTCAAGACATTATTAAAGATTCAGACCCGTTGGGGTTTTTACGGGCCATTGTTGATTTTGGAAATTGGCCTGCTCTTAATCTAATAAGCGAGGTGGAGAAAACGCCCCAGGAGCGTCAACTTGTTGTTTTGATAAACGCGTTTAGTTTGGCAATTGACTCTGGCGGAATCGAACAGCTAGTGACCGATTCAGAAACCGGGGCTTTGTTTGATCAATTACTGACTTGTTGCAAAACAATCGAAGCGAATCGTGCAGTTGAATACCTCCAGAAAATGGCGAGCCTTTTCCCGGATGCGAGAGTTACCGATGATGAGAGTATGCGTATAAAACTTATTGCCTCAATAAAAATTCGTGAAAACATAAAAAACTTTCGTGCGTTGAACAGAGAGTTTTCAAGTGCAGTGCCGGAAGCAATTGAAGCGCTACGCTGTTTTATTGTGAAGAATCAAGATCGTTTTGAAAGCGTCCTATCTTACGCGAAATGATTTACAGGTGGTTTAGATTGAAGCTAATTCGCAAAAGCTGGCAGCTTTTAGCGGTCGTGCTAGTGTTAAGTTTATTCACTGGCGCGTCGGCTTCCGCCCCCTGCCAGCAGCCGGTTTCCAGCCCCATTTTCACCTCAGCAAACCCGTCTGAAACAGCCATAAACACTGGCGTTTTAGGTCTAAAATACCTGAACCCGGACGAAGGTAGGTATTGGACACAAGATAAGTATGAAGGGGTTTTAACCGATCCCATTTCAATACATAAGTATCTGTATGTTGAAGCCAATCCAGTTAATGCAATTGACCCGTCTGGGCTGATGCAACTAAATGAGCTACAGTTTGGACAGCTTGTGCAAAGGACGCTTGCTGCTGGTGCTCGGCTGAACCTTAGAGTTGTGGTGCAGAAAACTGGCTGCATTCTTATGTATTCAGTGGCGGATGAAATAGTAGGCCAAGGAATTTACATCTTTCTTGGGGAAACCGGCACTCCCTATGTTGGAAAGACCCAACGAGAATTCATTAAACGATTCAGAGAACATCTTCGGACTGGTGCTTTGCGAAACCTTGAAAAAGTTCTTGGTTTTATTGGCGTTGATGGCGCTTCCAAAAAACTGGCTTTGCGTGACATTGAGCAATACATACTTGATACAGTCCTAAAAGTTCAAGGTCGTCCAGGAGGGCTTAAAGGCTTGCAGAATCAGGTAAATCCTGTTCGAGAAATACTTCGTAAAACAGTTAAGTTTTGCCCATGAATATATTAAGCAGACACGGATTTGCTGTTCCGAAAGATGCGGAATTGCTATGGGATTATTTGCGTCGCGGCGATATTTCTGGCTGGAATATTCTAGCCCAGCAAAGGGCCTCAATTGAACTTGACCATCTCCGATTGCATAATGTTTCCATGAAGGGAATCAGTCTGGTTGGTGCCACTCTTACGGGCGCTGAAATGATTGGCTGCAATCTGGACGGTGCGGATTTTACGGGAGCAAGTCTTGCTGATGCAAACTTTATTAAGTCTAGTCTGAAGTCTGCCACGTTTAACGGCACTCAATTAATGCGTGTGCTTTTTGATCGGCTTAATCTTTCATCAGCACGATTTGTGCGAGCAAAGTTAGAAGGAGCATCTTTTATAGGTGCAAAAGCGATCAAGGCAGATTTTACCGAAGCGGATTTAACCGGAGTAAATATGCAGGGAGCCAATATGCGCAAATCTATCCTAAAAAACACGATTCTTCACGATGCGGATTTACGACTGGCTGATTTCACTTGCGCAGTTCTCCATGATGCCGATTTGGAGAATGCGCGGCTGGGTGGAGCTGAAATGAAATCTGCGATCTTGGATAGAATCAAATTAACCGGGACAGGGTATTCTGTGGATGACCTCAAAAAATTCCTTAACCGGTCAAAAGTATTTAATTGAACTCAACGCCCAAGGTGAAGCCTATTTTCAAAGTCTGGTGTCTGCTGCTAGTTGGGTTGGCGTTGAATCTGTTCACCGGTGCATCGGCATCCGCCTCCTGCCAAGAGCCGGTTTTTCACCCCGTTTTCAACTCCGCCAACTCGTATAAAACACCAATAAATACAGGCGTTTCAGGTCTAAAATACCTGGACTCGGACTCAGGAAGGTTTTGGTCGAAGGATAAGTATGAAGGAACAAAATATGATCCTGCAAGCCTACATAGATACCTTTATACACAAGCAGACCCTGTAAACGGCATTGACCCAAGTGGTGAGTTTTCGCTTGGTGATGTCATGACAGCTATTGGAATTGATGAGGAAATGCAGGCAACAGTAAATGCATTAGTTCAAAGAGCAAGTCAGATGGCTCTTAAAAAAGTTGGCTGCAATATCGCAGAAGCCGCCGCCGTTGAAGGAGTATACGTTTTGGTTCTAGGTGACGGAAGCTTCTATGTTGGACAATCAAACGACATTAAGCGGAGATTCGGTGAGCACCTTCGAGATTTGGAAAAGGCGGGTGCCAGAATTGTGGGAATGCTCAAGATTACGACTGGCATCGAAAATGCCAGAGCAGCGAAATATCTTCGGGAAATCTTTGAGGCGTTGCTGATTCAAGAACTCAATCCTGCCGGAAATACAATTAGAAATCCAGTTGCTGGACCTAACAGACTGCTGAAATATACAGACCCTGTTAAGGCTGGCATGGATCAACTCTTTGAATTAACTCCATTGTGCCACGGGACAACACATTAAATTAACGTCGTTGGCAAAACCTATTAACTCGATATGCCTTTATACTACGCCGACACAAAGAAATACCTTCTTAACGCAAAAGAAATAATTCAAAAGTGCATAAGCGATAAGGATGCAGGCCAACTTGTCCGTGTAAGAGGCTCTGTTTTTGGGATAACAGTAATGCCTGGAAAGAAATGGACTCCTTTCTGCGAGCAGCAATTTCGGGAATTTCAAGCAAATCATGTCTGGCTGGAAGATATAAGTTTTGCCCCCGGCGGCACCCTTGACTTCATCAATGATTTGCCAAACTGTAAACGACTTACAATCGAAAATGGAAAGGGTGTTAATTTAGCGCCACTAGCAGGTAATTCTCAATTGATAGATTTACAGATATATCCAAAAACGAAGGTGGTTAAATTTGATCTTACCAGTTTGCCAGAACTACATCGTTGCATGGTTCCTGTGTGTCCGCAATTGATGAGTGTTTTGGAGTGTCGCAAATTGGTTTGTCTTTTTTTGTGCGGCGGTCGTTATGATGGCGCTTTGAATTTGGAATCTATGTGCTCGCTTGAGGAGTTGTTTATCGAAAGCGTTAGCGGCTTAAAAGCTGTGGTGCTTAATTCAGATGTTCGGCTGCGTTCGTTGCAATTACGGTGCTTGAAGGCTTTTCAAACTGTGGAACCACCAGACTCGGTTCTTGATGAGTTGAGGGTAGTTGATTTAAGGCAGGTGCAGAATATGGATATACAATGGTTGGCGCAGGCGGAAAAACTGGAATGTATTTCATTGTGGCTTGGCGAAATACCAAGCATTAGATTTCTTAGCGGACTGAAGAAACTACAAGTCTTATCTCTTTTTGGCAGTAAAGTAAAAGACAAAGATTTATCATTTCGAGATTCTTTGAAAGGTGAGCTAGATTCGCGTTGTTGGGGCAATGAAAAAACTGCGGAATGAATTTAGCGTGAAATCTATTTTCAAAGTTTGGTGTCTGTTGCTGGTTGCGCTCGCGTTAAATCTGTTCACCGGCGCGTCGTCATCTGCTTCCTGCCCGTCGCCGGTTTCCATTTTATTGCCTTACCAAGGTGTATTATGAAGGAAAGTTAAGCGAGCTTCAGGCGGTCATTGAACAGAAGTTAGCAGTTGCCTTGTGTGAAGGTAAATTGGTTACAGAAGAAATTGTCAAACGGGACGGTAAGATATACGAGGATTGGCCGCGAGACGATTTGTCAGCGGTTTGAGCTAGAGGGCTGACCCGGTGGTCACTTCCATTTGGATTTAATCAGGAGCTTAAGCCAATCGGCAACACTTTTTCGATAAATCTGCGCCAATAAACGCGCAGAATTTGGATCCATAAAGCGCCCTGTTTTCTTTTCGATAGACAAAACCATTTCCACGCCGTCAATTTCATGCAAAAACGACGGCTTAAGATCACTGAAGAAAATAGAATCTAATCCGAATGTATCTGGACGTATATGGAATGATTCGGCAATCGCAGATAAGCCCGCCGCAACCACAAACCAGTTTGTATCAATATCCACCCCAAGTGTTGCGCAGAAATCGCGTGCCCGAGTTTCCAATATGTGAGATATGGGTATTTCTTTGTCCATAAAAAGATCTTCATTCATCCGGGTGCGAAATATAATAGGATCCCATCCCTGTCAGATAACCGGTCGTAAAACCAACAAGTCCCATTGACCCCATAAATGTGACAGGCTGGATATAGGTGTTGTATAACTGTGCAACCGTTAAGGCTGTGCTGAAAGAAGCGCCAACCATTTCCCGGATTGCCCAGCGTTGCGCAACGGCACCACGCCCAAAAATATCAACCAAAAGCGATGTCGCGGCTCCTGCCGCACTCAACAATGCAACGGTATTATCAGGCCCTTTGATTCCAAGGGCAAAACCGAGAGCATAAGACGCTGAAAAAGCTATTGCGGTGCGCGTATGCGGCATTGCTATTTTGTCCATCAGGTTATTTAGCCCAGACGCAAACATAGCCCCTACCAAAGATTCTCTTCCGCTAGGATCGATAAACATGATAGGGTTGCAAGACGTATAGAGATATTTGTGTAGTGAGTATGGGTCATTTCCTTTTCCTTCATAACCATCCATACTCCAAAACCTGCCGGCGTCCGGGTTCAGGTA